>Ga0066376_10005343_pt1 | contig 10935 bp, 10 predicted proteins | sample Knorr_S15_td_Bot_FD_77009 | JGI IMG/M metagenome (GOLD analysis project Ga0066376, IMG submission 77009) | Marine microbial communities from Southern Atlantic Ocean transect - Knorr_S15_td_Bottom_ad_5009_LV_A | ecosystem: Environmental > Aquatic > Marine > Oceanic | place: Southern Atlantic... | reverse complement strand
TTCATAGATGATATCGGCGGAAAACCCTCTTCGCTGAAGGTATTGGACCAATCGCCGCATTTTTTTTTCGGGTTCCAGTCCGTGAAGGGAGGCCAGTTTTTTATTGGCGCAGGCCTGGGCAAGGTCTCGTTCCGGATGAGAACTGTAAAGGCTATCCAAGGTTGTTTCAATGATGTGACTGGCAATTCCTTTTGCGAACAGTTCCTGGCGCACGCGTTGTTTGCCAAATTTTTTTCCTTCAACACGCGACCGGCCCCATTCCATCGCGAAGCGCTGGTCGTTAACGTAGTTCAGGTTTGCCAGGTCCTGAAGTGCCTTTTGTATGACGGAAGGGGCATGCCCCTTTTTTTCCAGGTGTAGGGTAAGCTCCTTCTCACTACGGTCCCGGTAGGCGAGGTATCTTAATGCCTGGGATTTAGCAGTCTTGATGGCTTCACGATCTGGCATCGGACTTTATGAGGACTTTTGAAAATTGGTGGTTTTATGATCCTGTAATTTGCCACCCACGCCTAGTGCCGGTGAGCCACCGGAGGCAGATAGCTATGACTTGTTAAGCCGAGGCAACTCTTTGTTAGCCAGATACAGCTATTGCCAGTCGTCCCCACGCCTAGTGGCCGGTTTAGGAATTTTTTTCAGTCTTTTTTGCCTTTGTTGCAGGTTCTTCCGCATTATTCTCCGTTTCAGATGCGGTCAGCCCCAGAGTTTCCCGCAAACGTTTTTCAATTTCTGCTGATATTACCGGGTTCTCTGCCAGAAACCTTTTGGAGTTTTCGCGGCCTTGGCCAATGCGGTTTTCTTTATAGGAGAACCAGGTCCCGCTTTTAGCGATAATTTCATGGGCCACGCCAAGGTCGAGCAGGTCACCAGTTTTGGAGATGCCTTTTCCATAGATAATATCGAATTCAACTTGACGAAAGGGCGGGGCTACCTTGTTTTTCACTACCTTGACCCGGGTGCGGTTACCGATGACGTTTTCCCCGTCTTTCAATGCGGCAATGCGGCGAATATCCATGCGAACGGAAGAATAAAACTTGAGCGCATTTCCGCCGGTAGTTGTTTCGGGGTTTCCAAACATCACTCCGATTTTCATGCGTATCTGGTTGATGAATATCAGGCAGGATTTGGATTTATTGACCACCCCTGCCAGTTTACGCATGGCCTGGGACATCAGCCGGGCTTGCAGTCCCATATGGGAATCGCCCATATCTCCATCGAGTTCCGACTTGGGAACGAGGGCGGCCACGGAGTCGATCACGATGACATCTACTGCGCCACTGCGGACGAGAACTTCTACGATCTCGAGTGCTTGTTCACCTGTATCCGGTTGCGAAAGAAGCAGGTCATCCAAATTTATACCGAGGTTGCCAGCATATTCCGGGTCCAAAGCGTGTTCCGCGTCAATGAATGCGGCGACGCCTCCTACTTTTTGCGCTTCCGCAATGATATGGAGTGCTAAACTGGTTTTTCCCGAAGCTTCCGGGCCGTAGATTTCAATGATTCTGCCTCTTGGAACCCCACCTACACCTAATGCATAATCCAGAGAAATGGAGCCGGTGGAAATGATGCCGATTCCTTTCAGGCTTTCGGCCTGGCCCAGTTTCATTATGGAACCTTTGCCGAATTGTTTCTCAATTTGAGTGAATGCCAGTTCCAGCGCTTTTTCTCTGTCGTCCGAGCCCATCATGCCTCCTTGTTTGTTTCAGTTGGGGGTCCCTTTTAATGCGAATTCTTCCAGCACAGTATATGTTGCGCCCTCAGGAGTCAACCGACTCTGATACAGCCGAACTGACTTGACTTTGAAAGAGGCAACATGCCCTATGGAATTTAATTGTTGCGCCAGCAATTTTTTGTTTTTGCCGGACTTGATTCTCGCCAGAGTCCAGTGGGGAGAAAATGGCCTCGACTCAGGTGGAAACCCCAGCGGGGCTAAATGCCCTTCTACATTTTTATGGAGCTGGGCCAGAGGTTCGCAGGCTGAGTGCAAGCCCACGCCAAGTACTCTTGGTCTTTTTATATCCGGAAAAACCTTTGTCCCGCCCAGGGATATCGTAAATTCAGGCTCGTTGCTGACGGCTTTAGCCAAGCCCTGTTTTATTTGAGAGACCTTTGAGGTTTTACCTAAAAACTTCAAAGTCAGGTGCATATTTTCAGGTTTGACCCATTTTGCGTCCAGGTCCAGGTTTTTAAACCGGTTTTGAATGTCAATGAGGATTTCCAGAACCTCGGGCGGAACAGCGATGGCGACAAATAATCGTAAAGCGTCCACTGTAAACGGAGGACCCTGAAATGTTTTAAGGGGCCTATAATATTTGGTGATTTTGTGAGCCTACAATCCGGCGACATTATACCTTTATCCGGGGCAGGCGATCAATTTTCTAAATTTATTTTTTCGGGTACTATTACAGATGGGACCTGTTACAGAATTAGGGCGTTGAACCGGGGAGGAAAGATGTAAAACGAGGTTCAGGATTTAACGGGTATTTTAGTTTCTAGAGAGCGACCAAACCCTAAAATGCTGGCCCGAAAGCTCCTGTTTTGAATGCGGTCGTATTTTTTCAGAATCAGGCGTTTCATGACCTCTTTACATTCCTCAGGGGTGATTTCGCCTATTTCCAGCTTCTTTTTAAGGAAATTGATGTTCTTTACCTCTAAAAGGGAACGTAAACCGCTTCTCATGGCATTATCCTTCCTTTTCCTTGGCCTGTGTTTATTGGATTTGAAAAGAATAACAGTTTTCAGGATCGATGTAAAGTATTGATTTTTATTGCTTTATGTTTTTCTGTTGAATTGGGTTTAAGGTGGAGGCAGAAAGGCCTGAAATTTGATATTCTTTCAAGTCGTGAGCCTTAGTAGTCGATGATAAATTATGAGCATATTTAAAAAACGACCTTGTTTAAGCACCCTGGTTTTTTTTAGTCTTTTAGTTTCAGGCTGCGGGGAAGAGCTGAAAGGTGAATTGGTGATGGAAGGTTTTGATTCTGGACCGCAGGTAAAGATCACCCTGCATTCTCAGTTGGAGTTGGATTTTCCTTTGGATCCGGACCCTCAATTGCAAACTGCCGATACGGATGAACTCGGCGAGAGTGACAATAAATTCATCGCCGGAGTTTATGCCAAGCTAAGAAGGAGCGCGAGCTTGCGGTCTCAAAGGCGGCTCCCCGAGTTTAAAGCGGATATGGCATATCAGTCGCTCAAAAGGTACGAGACTATTGATCCGGGACGTTATGTTATTACAATTAAAAAGGGTCCGGAAAAGCCAGACCGAATAAGGAAAACGGTCAAGATACAGGATAAACCTTTGATCTTTGCTGGCAGGGGCTACAATATTTCTGCTTTTGAAAAAGAAATGAAACCCGCAATTGACGTAGACTATGCCACGCATTTGTTGGTCATTCCTCCAGACCTGTCTACCCAGGAAATCGAGGACAAGCTGGACCTCAAGGCAGGATATTCCAGAGACACGAAGTATCTGGTTTACACTTCCACCCGTTCCGCTTTCGGGAAATTGCCACCGCCTCTCATTGAAACCAAACCCGAGTCTTTGCACAGCGCTGAATCCACTATCCCGTTGGAAAGGAATCCAGACTCTGTCCTGTTATTTCCACGGAGGGAGGAAAGCCTGTTGGTTCTGAGGAAAGCAGAAAAGCAGTTTGATCTGTTGGTGGGCAATGAAACCCTTAACAAAAAACAGTTTCAGGCTTCTTCAGTTAAGGTTCCCGGAACCAGTAAAAAAACACCCAGTACCCTACAATAAAAAGTCCGAGAACTATTTTGCGGACGAGGCTGACTTCGACACCGCTCCGCTCTTCGGGAAGGGGAGGGACTTGCACTTGGGACGTTCCTGGTTTTTTTTCATCCGGCCGAGGTGATTCCATGGTCTGACCTAAGTTTGAAGAATAGGTACCTCTACCATTTTAAAGATAAGTGCGCCAACGTCAAGCCTGAGGTTGGTTCGGAGTCATGGACTTTTCGTTTTCGCACAACGAAACCCGAAGCTGTTGTTTTTTACCTCTGGAGTAAAAAAACTTCGGTTGAAGGTTGGGGCGCTCAATCCGCAACCATAAGAAAGGCAGTCGAACCAGGACCCGCCTTTCAATACCCTTTTGTCTTTGCCATATTCCGCACGTGTGACGGGGTTTCCCGGATGCGGTAAATAGTAGCTGTCCACCCATTCCCATACATTTCCAGAGATGTCGTAGAGACCATAGGGACTGCGCCCCTCCGGGTAGGAACCAACAGGCTCTGTGCCGGTGGAATGTTTGTAGGGATTATTGGATTTGTCCAGGGACCACTCATTTCCCCATGGATATATGAGGCCTACTTCACCTCGTGCCGCTTTTTCCCATTCTTGTTCCGTAGGCAGACGTTTTCCGGTCCAGGAGCAGTATTCATTCGCATCAAACCAACTGACATAAACAACCGGGTGGTTTTCCTTGTCCTTGGGAATATTTCCTTCCGGCCAGTGGTAAGGTGCAGTTTTCTGGGTGGTGTTTACAAATTTTTTATAGTCCGCATTGGTGACCTCATTCAGGTCTATATAGAATGCGTTAGTTGCGGACATGTGTTCCGGCGCTTCATCATCCCAGCGTTCATTTGATCCCATGACAAATTCTCCGGCAGGAATAAAGGTCATGGAGGTTGAGGGTTTATCCTGGGGTTGTTTAGATGAGGAACCGGGTACGGCTTGAATGATGGATTTCAACAAAAGGTTGTTTTTGCCGATGAAACCTGCTGGATTAGGCGTTGAAAAAGGAGATAACACACTTTTTTCTCCTGTGTGGCAGGCTTTGCATTCGGCTTGAGTAAACTTGTTTTTCTTTGCCTTCAGGATGTGTTCCGCTTGATGGCAGGTACTCCGGCATTCTTTTCGAAGTGGGCCCAGTTTTTCAAAGGCTGCCAGTGGACTGCAAAAACCCCAGGCCAGGATGAAGGCGAAAAAATAAATGCATTTGTGTCTGGAATTGACTCTCATACTTCAATGTTTATAGGATGATTCAATTTGAGTCAAAAAAATTTATCGTTGGATAGGAATGATATGGAGTTTTTACGATGAACAATCCCGCTTGGAGATTGATCGAAGATGGACCTGGGGATGGCAAGTTGAACATGGCGATAGACAGGGCCATTCTCACTGCCTGCGACCAGGGCCAAGCCCCTGCCACTTTGAGGTTGTATGGTTGGGACAAACCGACTCTTTCTATTGGTTATTCCCAGAACGAATTAAGGGATGTGAATACGGTGCAGTGTGAGCGAAAAAATATTCCTATCGTCCGGCGGTTTACTGGTGGGCGGGCTCTGTTGCATCAATATGAACTCACCTACAGCCTCGTTGCTCCCATCCCTCATCCCAGGTTTCCCGGAAACCTGGTCGGGGCTTTTGGTGCTGTATCGAAAGCGGTGATTATTTCTCTGGAAAAAGCCGGTGTTGTCAAACCTGAAATATCCGGAAAAGACAAAAGATCTCTGGGGGATGGCAATAAGCGTTCTCCGGCCTGTTTTTCTACATCCAACCATTGGGAAATCACGGTAGAGGGAAAAAAACTGGCCGGCAGTGCCCAACGCCGGTTAAGTGGGGCTTTTTTACAGCATGGCTCAATCTTATTGGACTGGGATCCAGAACTGGCCCATAGCCTGTTTCGCTATTCCTCGGAATCTGAACAAGCCCAAGGGTTAAAATCCTTGATTTTGGGCACGTCAACCTTGAAGGAAGTATTGTCAATAAAACCGGAATGGAGAGAAGTGGCCCATTGTTTTGTGGAAGGATTCCAGAATACGTTTCCCGGATATTGGCAACCAGAAACTTTGAATTCATTGGAAACAGAACTGGTGAAGGAATATTTAGAGGAGAATGAGCAGGTATCATTTTATGTAAGGTAGTGGTCAACTCCTTGATTATTAAATAGCTGTTTAAAAGTTTTTAATGAGGCTCCTTTTTTTATAGGAATTTGTTGTTACCCTCTGACGCATTGTTTATAATGCCTCTTCTTATTTTTTTGAAAAGCCTATTTGGATTTGTTTTTGTGGTGCTGGGAACTTTGCACAACTCAGATCCATGGAAAACAAAATTAAGGATAGTGGTGTGCAGATAAAATTTTGGGGGGTTAGAGGAAGTATTCCTTGCGGAAATCCGGAAACAGCAGGTGTCGGGGGCAATACAACCTGTGTTGAGATCCGTTGCGGCGATGAATTGATTATCATTGATACGGGAACGGGTGTCCGAAATCTGGGCACGGCGCTTATGAAGGAGATGCCCATAAAAGCCACTATCTTGTTCAGCCATGTTCATTGGGACCATATACAAGGATTTCCTTTTTTTGCGCCTTTTTTTGTTCCCGGCAATGAGTTCCGGATTTTTGGTGGCACCAGTTTACCGTCAACCATTGAAGAAGTTTTGAATCAACAGATGGAACCTCCGTGTTTCCCGGTCAAATCCGACTTGTTTGGTTGCAAAATTACCTATCATGATGTTAAACCTGGGGAAGTGATTGAAGGAGACAATTACAAGATAACTTTAGCTCCTTTATATCATCCGAATGGATGTTATGCTTACCGGATTGAGCATGAAGGAAAGGCATTGGTGTTTTCCACCGATTGTGAACATTATGAGGACAGGCCAAATGCAAACCTGATTGAGCTTTGCCGCGATGTCGATCTTCTGGTTTATGACTCCCAGTATACGGAAGATGAATATTATGGCCGCAATGGCCAGTTTTCCCGAAAAGGTTGGGGGCATAGCACCATGAGGGAAGGGGTCAAAGTTGCGGAAGCGGCGAATGTCAAAAAACTGGTTTTATTTCACCACGATCCCTCCCACAATGACGAAACTATCAAGCAAATTGAAACAGAATCCCGCCAACTTTTTCCACAAAGCATTGCCGCTTATGAAGGCTTGCAAGTCGATTTATCGCAAGAGGCATTGCCCCAATCCCTGTTTGATTAAACTTTTGTGGCAAGCACTGCTTGTAATTATATTTCTTAATGGGTGTGGGGCCTCCCAACCCCATGTTGCGGATAATCCTGCCAGCCAGCGTTTTCGCGATGAAACATTATTTCCTGAACAAAGTTCTTCCCAGAGACAGGCCATTTTTTTCCATGCGGATCAGGATGCATTACCGGATTTGGTGGTCTTGAATGAGGCAGAGCCTGGAAAACCTCAGCTACAGGTCTTCATCAATCATGGGAAAAAAGGTTTTCAACGGAAAAGTCCGGGGCGGTGGATAGAGGAATTAAAAGCCCCGATCCTTTCTCTTGCTGTAGCAGACTTGAATCGTGATGGCGGTGATGACCTGATTCTGGTAATGGAAAACGGGGTATCCACCCAAATTCTTTTTAATAATAAGAAAAGTTATTTTTACGCCAAGGATAAAGGAGGCTCTTACTCACTTCGGCCTGGAATAGATAAGGTGATTTCTATTGATCTGGATCAGGATGGAGACAAGGACCTTTTTTATTTTGGTCAAATGGTTCTGGATGCGAATGGAAAACCCTCCAGCTATCAAACCCGCGTGCTCATTAATGATGGTGCTGGAAGGTTGGAGGACTTGACGGCTTTGCTTTTGCCTCGTCTTCCTGCGGGAATTCGAGATGCCTCTTTTGCTGATTATGATGGCGATGGAGTGGTGGATGTTTTTCTGGTTTACGCTAAAGGCCAAAACCGGCTTCTGATAAATAACGGAGTAGGAAAGTTCGCAGACCGCACTGAATCTCATATCCCCCGGATTCTTGACGATAGCCAACACGCCGACTGGGCTGATTTTGACCAGGATGGCGACAATGACCTTCTGGTTGTCAACCGATTAATCGACAAACATTACAGGGCTTATCCTGGGGAAACCACATATTTTCTTGAAAATACGGGAGGGGGGAATTTTAAAAAACGGTCACACAAAATGCTTCCCCGCCTCCCTTCTTACAAGGTTTACCTTTTAGACGCAAATGGTAACACCAAACCTGATGCCTTGATCTTGACCTCAAAGGGAGTTTATTATTTACAGGGCAGGGGCCGATGGGATTTTACCAATGAAACCCGCAGACGCCTTCCGCGCTTTCGGTTTTTTCGGGAGATGGCAATTGCCGATATCGATCAGGATGGATTTCTGGATCTCTTCGCCTTATCGCCAACTCCGGGCAGAAGCCGGGTTTGGCTGAACCGCTTCGATTGAGGAAACGTTATGTCACAGTTTAAAAAAATGATTTTTCTTAAAGTGCTCACAACCGTTGCCTGGGCCGATGGAGAAGTCTCGCAGGCAGAGCTTAATATTCTCAAATCATTTTATAGAAAATTTAACCTGGAAAAACATGAATTGGATGAGTTGAAACCCTATCTGCTCTCTCCGGTCTCAAAAAAAGAAAAAGATGCGTTGTATCGCCAGATGGTCGCGGAATTATCTTCCCCGCAGGAGAAAAAAGAAATCATGGGTGCTTTGGAGACCATGGTCGAGGCGCATAAAAGAATGAAGAGTGATGAAAGGGAATTGGTCGACCAGTTCTCTGAATGGTTGAAAAAATCTTCTCATACAAAAAGATCTCTTGGGCGAATAAGAAATTTTTTGCAAAGGACTATTTTCAAGCATGCGCGGGACCCGGACCCTGATATGGAAAAATATTTTAAACGCCATGTGCTGAAAAAAATTGAACTGAAAAGCTCGCATTCTCAAGTATCTACCAACTTGCCCGAGGAGCGGCTTTATTTTATTTGCCTTGTGGGAACGTTGATGGCGGCAATTGCCCATGTGGATGACCATTTTGATCCGGCAGAGAAAAAGGCTTTGAAGCGTTGTCTGACCGATCAGTTTTCTTTAAAAGGAAAAGAATTGACTCTGTTGTTTGAAGTGGTGGAGGAACAAGCACGCCAGGGTTTTGACTTTCATGAAGTGGTTACGGAACTAAATCGGATTGCCTCCTACAACGACCGGACTCATTTGATGGAATGCCTTTTTGAAATTGCCATTGCGGATGGAGAGATGGCCCATGGGGAAGCGGAAGAAATCAGGCGGATTACCAAAGCTCTGCGCATTCCCCATAAAATTTTCATCGAATACAAGGTCCGTGCTTTGGATAAGATAAGGTGATGGTGGAGTCCGGCCAGTTTGAAATAGAAGGATTCTGGTTCAGATGTTGAGAGAATGATGAAAAAAACTCCAAAAAAATTTCTCGGCATTATGTTTGAGTGTTGTAATATTTATCAGCGCGTTTATATAAATAAAGAACGCAATGCTTATGAAGGGCGTTGCCCGAAATGTTTTGCCGAGGTGAAAGTTCGAATAGGAACTGACGGCTCTGATACCCGTTTTTTTCGTGCGCGTTGACTTGTAATGAAACTGGTCCTGCAAAGAGTGGCGCGTGCTTCGGTTTCTGTCAATGGCAGGACTGTTGCCGATATTTCCAAAGGTCTGCTGATTTTATTTGGCGCGGAAAAGCAGGATAATCCTGATAAGGTGCAGGTTCTCGCCGACAAAGCCTTGAACCTGAGAATTTTCCCGGATGACCAGGGAAAGATGAATCTTTCCTGCCTTGATATTTCCGGGGAGGTGCTGGTGGTTTCCCAGTTCACGCTGGCTGGAGATTGCACCAAAGGGAGAAGGCCGGGTTTCGACAATGCCGCCCCTCCCAAGGAGGCGGAAGTTCTTTATTGCCAATTCATCGATAAGGTTTCCGAGTCTGGGTTAACTGTTGCCCAGGGCCAGTTTGGCGCAGATATGCAGGTGGAACTGGTGAACGATGGGCCGGTCACCTTCATTCTTGCCACTTAGGCGTGGAGCCAGTAATGCATTACCCGTCAAGCAGGCCAAGCCCTCAAGCGCAATACTTTAATGTTCCCCCTGCGTTATATTCTTCATTAGCCTTCATGCCCCGAAGGGGTAACAAGGGGGATAAAGGGAGTTTGCATAAACCAGCAGTTTTGCTGGTGAGCCAAGAGTTGTCTTGGCTTAACGAGTCATTGCTCAGTTGTCACCGGCGGTTCGCCGGACCTGCTAGTGGTTATTTTTCTTTTGATGTGCGGATCTGGTCTTTCCGTTTGTGCAGGTCGTAACCTTTGATTGTTTCAGGAACCTGCAAGTCCTTAAAATTTTCTCGATGAGTCTGGTATTTGGTGAATAAGAGTTCCAGTCTGGCACGGGTCTTTTTGAATAAATCCATTTTCCTGGCTTTATGGTATATGATTTCCGTGATTAGAAGGTTGGAAATGGCATCATAGCTTTGGTTCAGGGTGTCGTAGGCCAATCCCAGTCTGTAATAGGCATCTCCGAAATTCGGGTCATGCTGGACGGCTTTTTTAAACGAATCGATGGCATCATCAACATTTCCCATGTCATATTTGATGCGCCCTGATGAAAAATACGTTTTACTGTCAAAGGGGCTTAGCTTGATCGACAGGTCAAGCTTGGCGAGGGCTTCTTTTCTCTTTCCCAGTTTTTCATAGGCCCAGGCCAGGCCGTTCAGGATGTTTTCATCCTTTCTGTCCAGTTTCAAAGCGGTTTCCCATTCTTCAACGGCCTTTGGGAAATCCTTTCCTTTTGCGTAAATCACCCCCAGGTTGTAATGTGCCATGGCATTTGAATCATCCCACTCCAGAGCTTTCTGATAGGCGGCGACAGCTTTTCTCTTTTGCCCCATTTTTTCATAGACCACTCCCATATTGACGTGGACTTCAGTAAGGCCGGGATTTTTTTTCAGTGCCTGCTTCAAGAATTTTAGAGCCTGTCTGTTTTTACCCGTTTTCGCAGAAAGCGCTCCAAGGTTGTTGAAGACGATATGCATGTTGTTGTTCCTGGTTTGCGCGATTTTGAGGTAGCGAAGGGCGTTTTTGATGTTTCCGTTTTTCAGGTAAATGGCGCCCAGGTCGGAGGCGATGTCTGGTTGCGTGTCCTTTAGGCTGAATGATTTTAAGAGGGCCTTTTCGGCATCCAGATAACTTTTTAAATGAAACAGGGC
>Ga0066376_10005342_pt1 | contig 10937 bp, 6 predicted proteins | sample Knorr_S15_td_Bot_FD_77009 | JGI IMG/M metagenome (GOLD analysis project Ga0066376, IMG submission 77009) | Marine microbial communities from Southern Atlantic Ocean transect - Knorr_S15_td_Bottom_ad_5009_LV_A | ecosystem: Environmental > Aquatic > Marine > Oceanic | place: Southern Atlantic... | reverse complement strand
GGCTGGCGTCCAAAAGATTTAGAACGTCGCTTATATGTAGCGCGTCGTCGTGCTGAAAAGCGCCTCGAAAACGATGAACATTTTTATATTGCCAGCTTATCTGGTTTGGTCACTGTCTATAAAGGCTTAATGATGCCTGTAGACTTGCCTAACTTTTATTTAGATTTAGCTGACATTCGCATGACCAGTGCGATTTGTGTATTTCACCAACGTTTCTCTACTAATACACAACCTCGTTGGCCGCTTGCACAACCATTCCGCTATTTAGCGCATAATGGTGAAATCAATACGATTCAAGGTAACCGCCAGTGGGCCCGTGCCCGTGCGTACAAGTTTGCCTCACCACTTATTCCTGATTTGCAATCAGCTGCACCATTCGTTAACGAAAGCGGCTCAGACTCTTCAAGCTTAGATAATATGCTTGAGTTGTTCTTAGCCGGTGGCATGGATTTATTCCGTGCAATGCGTATGCTTGTGCCGCCAGCATGGCAAAAGAACCGTGCTATGGATGAAGACCTACGTGCATTCTATGACTTTAACTCAATGCATATGGAACCATGGGATGGCCCGGCTGGTATTGTTATGTCTGATGGCCGTTTTGCAGCCTGTAACCTTGACCGTAACGGTTTACGCCCAGCGCGTTATGTAATCACTCAAGATGGTTTTATTACCCTTGCCTCAGAAGTCGGTATTTGGGACTACGCACCTGATGAAGTGGTTGAGAAAGGCCGTGTGGGCCCGGGTGAACTGTTAGTTATTGATACTCACCAAGGTAAAATTTGGCATTCAGATGAAATTGACCAAGACCTTAAGTCACGCCATCCATATAAAGCATGGCTTGAAGCAAACGTTAAGCGTTTAACGCCATTTGAACAGCTTGCAGAAAAAGACGCAGGTAATCGTTCATTTGATGATGAAACATTGCTTAAGTATCAAAAAATGTTTGGCTACACCAACGAAGAACTTGATAGCGTTATTCGTGTAATGGGTGAAAATGGCCAAGAAGCAACAGGTTCAATGGGGGATGACACGCCATTTGCGGTACTGTCAGAAGGTCATCGTTCATTGTTTGATTACTTCAGACAAAAATTTGCGCAAGTAACCAATCCACCGATTGATCCGCTTCGTGAAAACCATGTTATGTCACTGGCAACCTGTATTGGTAGTGAGCAAAACGTATTCAACGAAACAACTGGTCACGCTAAGCGTTTACAGTTTGATACACCTATTTTGATGTATGCAGACATGAAACAGCTTTTAAGTGCTGATCAAGCGCATTATAGCTATTGTAAAATCGATATTACTTACACTGCAGAAGAAGGCCTTGAAAACGCCATCACGCGTATTTGTGATGAAGCGCAAGAAAAAGCGGCAGCGGGTTGCGTAATGCTCGTGTTAAGTGACCGTAACTTCAGTGAAACACAGTTACCTATTCCGGCAGCAATGGCGGTTGGTTCTATTCAAAAGCGTTTAGTTGATAATAACTTACGTTGTGAATCAAATATTATCATCGAATCGGGTAGTGTCCGTGATGCGCATCAGTTTGCGGTATTACTTGGTTTTGGCGCGACGGCTATTTATCCGTACCTTGCTTATGAATCTTTAGTTGCGATGAGTGACAAAAAGATTCTTAACAAGAGCTATTGTGAGGTCACACTTGCCTATCGTAACGCGATAAATAAAGGCTTGTATAAAATCATGTCTAAAATGGGTATCAGTACCGTTGCATCTTATCGCTGCTCAATGTTGTTTGAAGCGGTCGGTTTGTCTGACGCGATTGTAGAAACCTGTTTTAATGGCGTAGCAAGTCGTATTAAAGGAGCCTGTTTCACTGATTTTGATGATGACCAACGCAAGCTTCATAAATTGGCATTTAGTAAACGTAAATTATTAAGCCATGGCGGCTTATTAAAATATGTTCATGGCGGTGAATACCATGCTTATAACCCAGACGTTATTCAAACACTGCAAAAAGCTGTGCGTTCTGGAGAATATAGTGACTATGTAGCGTACGCTGATCTGGTTAATAATCGTCCGATCACTAACTTACGTGACATGCTTGCACTGAAAGTGCCTGATGCAGGCATCAGTATTGATGACGTAGAACCTGCAACTGAGCTATACAAACGTTTTGACTCAGCGGCAATGAGTATTGGTGCGTTATCGCCAGAAGCGCATGAAGCGTTAGCAATAGCGATGAACCGTTTAGGTGGTTGTTCAAACTCTGGCGAGGGTGGTGAAGACAAGCTTCGCTACGGCACAGAGAAAAACTCACGTATTAAACAGGTTGCTTCTGGCCGCTTTGGTGTAACACCGCATTACTTACGTAGCGCTGATGTGATTCAGATTAAAGTGGCGCAAGGTGCAAAACCAGGCGAGGGTGGTCAATTACCAGGTGAAAAAGTGACGCCGTATATTGCAAAATTGCGTTACTCAGTGCCAGGTGTGACTTTGATTTCTCCACCGCCGCATCACGATATTTATTCGATTGAAGATTTAGCCCAGCTAATTTTCGATTTAAAACAAGTAAACCCAGAAGCACTGATTTCGGTGAAACTAGTCTCTGAGCCGGGTGTCGGTACTATCGCAACGGGTGTTGCCAAAGCGTATGCCGATTTAATTACCATTGCAGGTTATGACGGTGGTACCGGTGCAAGCCCGCTTACTTCGGTGAAATATGCGGGTAGCCCATGGGAGCTTGGCCTTGCTGAAACTCAACAAGCGCTAGTAGAAAATGGCTTACGTCACCGTATTCGTTTACAAACCGATGGTGGTCTTAAAACGGGTCTAGACATCATTAAAGCTGCTATTTTAGGTGCTGAAAGCTTTGGCTTTGGTACAGGCCCTATGGTGGCACTTGGTTGTAAGTATCTGCGTATTTGTCACTTAAATAACTGTGCGACCGGTGTTGCAACGCAAGACGATACACTGCGTCAAAAGCATTATCATGGTCTGCCTGAAATGGCGATGAACTACTTCAAGTTTATTGCCCAAGAAGCACGCCAAATTATGGCAAGTTTAGGGGTGACTCGTTTAACAGATTTAATTGGTCGTTTGGACTTACTTGAAGCAATTGAAGGTAATACAGAGAAACAAAAGAAAGTGGATCTGTCGTCTGTGATTGCTGTGCCGAACAACCCAACAGGTGAAACACTGTATTGTAGTGCGCCAAATAGCTCACACTACTTAGGTCAGCTAAATGAAACCTTGCTTGAAAAAGCAAAACAAGCAATTGACGAAAAATCGGGCACCTCATTGGTAAGCCGTATTTGTAATACCGACCGCTCTGTGGGCGCGATGTTATCGGGCTATATTGCCTCTAAACATGGCAACCAAGGTATGGCTGCTGATCCTGTCTCTATTGAGCTTCATGGTACAGCGGGTCAATCATTTGGGGTGTGGAATGCGGGTGGTCTTGAAATGACCCTCGTTGGTGATGCCAATGACTATGTTGGTAAAGGCATGGCTGGCGGTAAGCTGGTAATTCGCCCGCCGCTTGGTTCATCGTTCGAAAGCCACAAAGCAACGATTGCTGGCAATACCTGTCTATACGGGGCAACGGGTGGTAAGTTATTTGCTGCTGGCTCTGCAGGTGAACGTTTTGCTGTTCGTAACTCAGGCGTTCAGGCGGTTGTCGAAGGTGTGGGTGATAACGGCTGTGAGTATATGACTGGCGGTGTAGTGTGCGTACTTGGCAAAGTGGGTATTAACTTTGGTGCGGGTATGACAGGTGGCTTTGCCTATATTCTTGATGAAGGCAAAGACTTTGAAAAACGCATTAACCCAGAGCTTGTTGAAATTGTTACGCTTGAGGGCTTAGCTTCTCATCAAGAGCATTTACGCGGTCTTATTGCTGAGCATTTAGAGCTGACTGGCTCAAACCGCGCTGAGCAGATATTAGCTAACTTTGATTTATACATGCCGATGTTTAAATTGGTTAAGCCAAAATCTAGTGATGTAAAAAGTTTACTCGGACACCGAGCGCGCAGCAGCGCAGAGCTTCGTGTTCAGGCTCAGTAAGGGGGTAGTATGAGCGAAAATGTATACCAGTTTATCGATGTACAACGTGTTGATCCGCGTAAAAAGCCAATTTCAGCACGTAAGCAATCTTTCGTAGAAATATATGAGCCGTTCTCTGAGACTCAAGTTAACTCACAGGCGGACCGTTGTTTAGATTGTGGTAACCCTTACTGTGAATGGAAATGCCCAGTACATAACTATATTCCACAATGGTTAAAGTTAATTCGTACTGGCCGTATTTTAGAAGCGGCAGAGCTTTCTCACCGTACCAACAGCTTACCCGAGGTGTGTGGCCGAGTTTGTCCACAAGATCGCTTATGTGAAGGCTCATGTACGCTAGAAGAAGAGTTTGGTGCTGTCACTATCGGTAATATCGAAAAGTACATCACAGATACGGCCTTTAAGATGGGCTGGAAACCAGATATGTCGTATGTGGTTTGGTCTGACAAAAAAGTGGCTATTATTGGTGCAGGCCCAGCTGGCTTGGGCTGTGCGGATATTTTAGTTCGTAATGGGGTAAAACCTGTGGTGTTTGACCGTCACCCAGAAATCGGCGGCCTTCTTACGTTTGGTATTCCATCATTCAAACTTGAAAAAGAAGTGATGCAAAAGCGTCGCGAAATCTTCACGGAAATGGGTGTCGAGTTTAAGCTAAACACTGAAGTTGGCGTTGACATTACCCTTGATGAAATTTTGGCTGAATATGATGCCGTATTCTTAGGGGTGGGTACCTATCAAAGTATGCGTGCAGGGCTTGAAAATGAAGATGCAGACGGTGTGTTTGATGCACTGCCATTCTTAATAGGTAACACCAACCGTGTTATGGGCTATGCAGAAGACAAGCAAGCTTATATCGATATGGCGAACGAAAAAGTCGTTGTATTAGGCGGTGGTGATACAGCAATGGACTGTGTAAGAACCTCTATTCGACAAGGTGCTACACAGGTTACCTGTGCGTATCGTCGTGACGAAGAAAACATGCCAGGCTCAAAACGGGAAGTTAAAAATGCCCGTGAAGAGGGCGTTGAGTTTACCTTCAACGTTCAGCCAAAAGGTATTGTGGTTGATGAGCAAGGTAAAGTTGCTGGCGTTAAAATGGTGAAAACACAACTCGGTGAGCCGGATGAAAATGGTCGTCGCCGTGCTGAAGAAGTAGCAGGCTCTGAGCATATTATTGAAGCAACCAAGGTGCTCATGGCATTTGGTTTTAAACCTCATAAAATGGATTGGTTAGAACCGTATGGTGTTGAAATCAATCATTGGGGCGGTATCAATGCACCAGAAAAAGGCGAGTTTACTCACCAAACAACTAATCCTAAAATCTTTGCTGGTGGCGATATTGTCCGCGGCTCAGACTTAGTGGTAACGGCTATTTTCGAAGGCCGAAATGCCGCTGAAGGGATTATGGACTATTTAGGCGTTTAATTACGAAGTTGCCGATTCATTTGTTTAAAAGCAAGCTGCCTAGCTTGCTTTTTTTTGCCTACTTTTTAGCTGTTTTGAAAATTTAATCAAGATTCAGAAAAATAATGAAAAAATAGCGCTTATTACCTACAATCTACGAATGAATTTTACTGCAGAATCGATAAAATTCATTATTTCGTATTAACTCCATATTTGCTCCACATTGTTGCGTTTTAATGTTCATTAGAGGCAGAAGCCCATCTGAATATTTGATGCTAACAACATGGATAAAAAGAAAATGTTTTGCGAACACACAAATACCGAGCAGTTAAATTTTTTTCAGCCAAGTTCAAAATCTGAAAATGATTTACTCGATGAGGTCATGAACAGTGAAGACCTGCACGATATTCTGACCATGGTTTTATTAGATGAAACCTTATCAGATGCGCTTAAAGCGATGGTGAAGCAACAATTAAAAACAATAAAAAAAATATAAAACGGAAATAAAAATGCCCCAGATATTAGTCGTCGAAGACGACTTAGATATTGCAGAGCAAGTACTGTTGTTCTTCAATGCATCTGGCTTTACCACTCACCACATCACTGATGGCAGTGCTGTGGTTTCATGGGTTAAAGCAAATAAACCAGATGCGATAATTTTAGATGTAATGTTACCTAATTTAGATGGCGTGGAGTGCATGAAGCAGATCCGCGCTTTTTCTATGGTGCCAATTATCATGGTAACCGCAAAAGTTGAAGAGGCAGATAGATTAAAAGGGCTAGAACATGGCGCTGATGACTATGTCTGTAAACCTTTTAGCGGTGCAGAGCTGGTGATGCGCGTAAAAGCTATTTTAAGACGCTGTGCACCAGCGCCGGTTGTAAGCGATGCGATGAATTCACCTGCTGCGATTTGCTTAAACGAAGACGCCCTCGAAGTTGAAATAAAAGGTGTGTCTTTGGGTTTAACTAAAGTGGAATTTGACGTATTTAAGCTTTTGTACAAAGCCCCTAAGCGTGTTTTTTCTAGGCAGCAGATACTTGATCATATCCAACCTAATAATTTTGATATTACCGACCGCGTAATCGACAGCCATATCAAAAATATTCGCAAAAAACTGAAGAATTTACAGTTCTCTCCTAAGATAGTCGCTTCCGTTTATGGAGCAGGCTATCGCTATGATGAACGTCAAATCAATTGATTTGGCGTTCATCGCTTTTCTATTAGTTACACACTGTACGTTCACCTTTTCGAATCGAATGGGTGAACACATACACAGATAACTCTCTTGCTTGAATATCTTGCCAAATGCGTTTGCTTGGAACAGGGCATAGAGCGTAATGTAAATATTGGCTTAGTGCTTCACCTTCAAGAGCAATCGCAGAGGGTGTTTGTACGTACACTTGAATAGCATCAGTTGAGTACTTAATTTGATTTAAACGCCATTGACCTAGTAAAAACTGCTTTGCGAAGAACTGAGAAATACGTTGCTTAGCAGCTTCAGAGAGGGGTGGGTACTCTATTGGTTTTTCGTAGCTTGCATAATAAAGCCCTGCACTTATCAATAAGCTGGCAAACGCCACGTAAATAGGAAGTGGGGACTTCTTGGTTGTTTTAATTTGGCTTTGGCGGTGTTTACGCTCAACAGACTTCGCCCATTGAGCATGCTTTAATGACTCTGACATGGTTCCATTCCACAGTAGTTTATAGTGCTATTTAAGCAATAAAATGTGGTGGAAAAATGGAGAGGTTTATTTTCTGCTTAAAGGGAGCAAGATTCTGATACATAACCCCCCTGACTTCCCTGGTAATGCGTTGATATTCCCAGACATCAATTCAACAAAGCTCTGACAAATTGACAGCCCTAAACCTGAGCCTCCTGATGCGCGGCTTCGAGATTCTTCGACACGATATAAACGGTCAAAGAGCTTGCCAATGTGTGCTTTACCGACACCTGGAGAGGTATCATCGACTTGAATAAACAGCTCTTGCTTGTTTGCTCTTACTTTAAGGCGAACATGGCCTGGGCTGTCTGTATAAAGGCATGCATTAGTAAAAATATTGTTGAGAATTTGGTCGAGTTTTTGTTTATCTACCGTGATTGCAACATCATCTGCTATAACAATATCAGCAAAAAATGTGAGCTGATGACTGCAAACATAACGACGCATGTCTTGCTCGTATTCAGCAAAAATCTGCGCGGCATTATATTGTTGAAGATTCAATGTCAGGGTTTTATTTTCAGCTTGAGACAACTGGTACACATCTGAAATTAAGTTATTTAGTTGCGCTATTTTGCCATTAATCTTGCTGTAGGCGAGATCGCGGTTTTCTTGAATATCGAGTTCAAGCGCTTCTATATGAAGTTTCAATACGCTCAATGGGGTGCGTAATTCATGGGAAATATCAGCAAGCATTTTGTCTTTTTCAATCAAGTTATATTGATAAAGCTTTGCTTTAAATAACGCTTTTCGATGCTTAAAGTAATAGAGCACTAGGGCAAGGGTACTAAACAACAAAACAATACCGGCGGTTAGCAACCAAATTTGTTTTTCTAGTCGTTGGTTATTCATTTGTGCCGTAGCGAGTTTATTTTTTTGAATCTCATCATCAATGCGTTGCTGTTGCTCAATAGCTGTTAGTTGCTTTTTGTTTTTTTCGACAGCTTGATTTAAATGCTCTTCAAACAAAGATTCGGCCAGTTTATTTTCAAGCTTTAGCTGCTCTGCTGCTAGCTTGTAATCACCGATAAGTTCGGCATAAATTGCGGTATAGCCATGCTGTTTTTGATTCAATAAGCGATTATCAATACCCACTAACAACTCTTTTGTGCGGCTTAAATAAAGACCAATGAGCTCAGGGTTTTTAAGTGCTAAATGCAGTTCAATTAAATTAAAGTAAGAATAGAGTTGGCTTAACGTTGATCCTGATTTAAGTGCCGCATTGAGACCAGACTCAGCACTGCTGAGCGCCATATGCTGGTTGTCTATCTTCAAATACAATTGCATCAATGTATGTTTAGCTGTAGCCATATTTTCATAAGCCTTTACGTCGGCTAAACGAGTATAGGCATTATTTAATAAAGGGAGCGCTTGCTCCAAATCACCACGCTTATACACCAGCTTGGCAAGTTGTAAGCTGGTATCGGCAATATTCATTTGGTTTTTGGTTTTAATATCAAACTCGAGTGCTTTTTTATAGAAGTACTCAGATTGAGAGAGGTCATCAAGTCTTTGAGCAAGATTTGCTAGGTTATAAAAATTAGTGGCAACCAGTTCATAATTATCGCTGTTTTCTAATAAACCTTGTGCTTTAACCTGATGATGCATTGATTGTTCAAGATCATTGAGTGTGTCATATAGCGAACCTAAATTGCTATGGCTTTGTGCTTGTAGGTTCTTGTCTTCAAGCTCGTTGGCAAGCGCTAAGGCTGCCATATAATGATTTTTTGCTTCTATTGTTTTTACTTGGCGACGATAATTGATCCCCAACTCTTTTTGAATATGGTATTGGTCCTTTTTACTCAGACTAGCTAGCTTCTGTAATGGCAGTAACAGTTCTATCGCCTCGTTATAATGACCTTGTTTACGCAAAAGAGGCGCTTGTGCCATGGCAACATCAGGGCCTGATGTCGTGTTATTTTTATCCTTGTATTGCTCAAGAATAGTGAGAGCTTCACTGAGCTTGCCTTGATTCTCAAGATCAGTGACTTGATTTAATAGAGAGCTTGGCAGTGAGGTTGCTACACACGAAAAAGACAGAAAATACGCAGCGATAAGTAAAGAGTATTTCATTTGCAGTTAGAATAAGCTTAATGTGCGCTTATACTAACCAGCAAATGTGTGCAAATTATGGAGCTATTACCAGCAACCAGTCAGGGTACTTTTCACTCTATTCGTGTGTTGCTTAACGAGTAAATAACTTATACCAACAAGCAATGTATGGCTGACCGCTAAAACAATCAACCAAGACGATATATTCTGTGTTAATTGATTGACTGTTACTAGGCTAATAAGCATGAAAACTAACGATGAATTTAACACCGTTTGTAGTAACTGCTTAAAACGTAAATGCTTCCAACGACTCCAAACAATCAAAAATAATGCGCTAGTAGGGAGGGCAATTAAAAAGCATTCAAATAAAGTAACGATTATTTGCGCACCTTGATAAGGTGAATCTGTTGTTGCGCCCTGTGAATGGTTTGAGAAAAGCAAAATCAAGCCAAATACTAAAGCGGTAAACATATTTTTAATATTCATTAGTAAACTCTAACCCACTTAAACTCTCAAAGTATTAATTATCAATTTATGCATGTGCGCTAATAAGCTCTTTGGCATTCGCTCGTGCCATTTTACTGATGTTGTCACCAGCAAGTAGTCGAGCAATTTCATCAATACGGCCATCTTTAGACAGTTTACTCATTTGCGTGAATGTTTCGCCGTTTGCAATTTCTTTGGCTACAAAAAATTGTTGATGCCCAGAGCTTGCAACCTGTGGTAAGTGAGTCACACAAATAACTTGGGTCGATTTACCTAATTGGCGTAATAGCTTGCCGACTGCAGAAGCAGTAGGGCCTGATATACCTACGTCAACTTCATCGAAAATAAGAGTTGGGGTTGTAACCCGCTGAGCAATAATTACCTGAATAGCTAAACTAATACGCGATAATTCACCACCAGACGCCACTTTAGACAGTGCTTGCATTGGTTGCCCCGGGTTGGTTGAAACTAAAAATGAGACAGTATCAAAACCCATCGCACTTGGTGCTTTATCGCTAGTTTGTTGGATATCAATCGCAAACTTGCCGTTTTCCATTGATAAGTTCGCCATGCTATCGCTAATTAACTGATTGAGTGTATCTGCGTAACTATGGCGGCTTTCACTTAACTGTTTTGCTGCTTGTTTGTAGTGTTCAAGCGCATTGCTAATTTCGCTTTCAAGTGCCACAAGGCGGTCGCTGTTATAACTAATTGATGCTAATTCTTCGGCAATAGACTGATGAAATTCGACCAGTTCTTCGGGTTTTATGTGATGTTTACGGGCAAGGTCCATAGCACCTGTTAAACGAGTCTCAACTTCGTCTAATCGTGCCGGATCTAAGTCGGTCACATCAACGTAGCTGCGAATTTCACGGCTTGCTTCTTCAACTTGAACGGCCGCTTCACTTAATAACGATGCAATGCTTGAAAGGCTTTCATCATAGCTTGCCAATTCAGCAAATTGCTGAGCACTGTGTTGTAATAACGAACACGCACTTTGCTCATCACTTTCGTATAAATGCTGTAGCTCTCGTTGACATGATTCTAAAATAGTCTGGCTGTGGCTTAATTTGTGGTGCTCAGCTTCAATCTCTTCAAATTCACCCGGTTGTAGTGCAAATTCATCAAGCTCAGCAACTTGATACTCAAGTAATTGCTTTTGAGCTGCTTGTTGCTGCTGTTGTTGTTCAAGCTGGTTAAACTCTTTAAGTAATGCTTGGTAGGCTTTATAGCGCTCTTTAACATCCGCTAAT
>Ga0066376_10005340_pt1 | contig 10941 bp, 8 predicted proteins | sample Knorr_S15_td_Bot_FD_77009 | JGI IMG/M metagenome (GOLD analysis project Ga0066376, IMG submission 77009) | Marine microbial communities from Southern Atlantic Ocean transect - Knorr_S15_td_Bottom_ad_5009_LV_A | ecosystem: Environmental > Aquatic > Marine > Oceanic | place: Southern Atlantic... | reverse complement strand
TAATGAAGGAGCTGCAATGATGCGAACAAAAGGAGAAGCAGGTTCTGGAAATATTGTTGAAGCAGTTAAGCATATGCGAAAAATAACAGAAACAATAGAAGAACTATCTAATTTTAATGATAATCAACTAAAAGAATATTCAGAAAAAATTCACGTTCCTTTTTTATTAGTTGCTAAGGTTGCAGAAACAAGAAAACTACCAGTACCTAATTTTAGTGCTGGTGGCATTGCAACACCAGCGGATGCTGCTTTGATGATGCATCTTGGAGCTGAAGCTGTTTTTGTTGGTTCTGGAATTTTCAAGTCAACTGATCCTAAAAATAGAGCAAAGGCCATTGTAGAGGCAACTACATACTATGATGATCCAAAAAAATTATCAGAAATCTCAATGGATTTAAAAGATGCAATGGAGGGAATTGAAATATCTGATATCCCTAAAGAAAAGATGCTACAAAATAGGGGTTGGTAATTGAAAATAGGTGTTCTCTCACTTCAAGGTGATTATCAGAAACATATAGATATTCTAAACTCCCTTAATATTGAAACTATAAAAGTTAAATACAGAGAAGATTTAGATAATATTAATGCTTTAATTATTCCTGGAGGAGAATCCTCAACACTTTCTAAGTTGATTAAAAAAGAATCTTTGTACACCCCATTAAAAAATTTTATAAGTACTTCTCCAGTCTATGGAACCTGCGCAGGCTTAATCCTTCTTACACAAACTATTGAAAATGATGAGGAAGTAAAATCATTTAATGTTTTAGATATTAGTTTAACTAGAAATGGCTGGGGTAGACAGATTAATTCTTTTTCTAAGGATCTGACTATTAAAGCATTTAAAAATAAATATAGGGGTATTTTTATAAGAGCACCAAAAATATCAAAATATGGTAGTAGTATTAATGTTTTATCAATGCTAGATAATTCTCCAGTAATGATACAGCAAAATAAAATATTAGGAACAACATTTCATCCTGAGTTGACAAATGATACAAGGATACACGAGTATTTTATAAATATGGTTAATCAATGCTAGAAAGAATTAATTCTCCGAAAGATTTAAAAAATCTATCAATTGATGAACTTTACAGTTTATCTGATGAAATATCAGAATTAATTAAATTTACGATTGAAGAGCATGGCGGGCATTACTCCTCACCATTAGGTGTTGTTGATTTAACTATTGCTTTGCATTATGTTTATGATTCACCAAAGGATAAATTGATTTGGGATGTTGGCCATCAGGCCTATGCCCATAAAATACTAACTGGTCGACGAGATCTCTTCAAAACTATTCGACAGAAAGGTGGAATTAGTGGTTTTTTAAAAAGAGATGAATCTATACATGATATAATTGGAGCTGGTCACGCAACTACATCTATTTCCTCTGGATTAGGACTTGCTCATGCTCGTGACATCAATGAAGATGATTTTAATGTTGTTTCAATCATTGGTGATGGCGCGATGACTGGTGGATTAGCATATGAGGGAATGAACAATTTGGGATTTCATCGCACCCAACAGACTATTATTTTAAATGATAATTCTAAGTCTATATCTGAGAGTGTTGGAGCATTATCTAGATATTTAAATAAAATAATTACAAATCCTACTTACAATAAACTTAGGACTGATATATGGGATATAACAGGTAAAATCCCTGTAATTTCAAAGGTTATAAGAAAATTTTTAAAAAAATCTGAAGAAGGTATAAAAGGATTTTTAACTCCTGGGATATTATTTGAAGAATTAGGTATTAGATATATAGGTCCTCTTGATGGACATGATCTTGATGAAATGATAAGAGTTTTTCATTCTGTTAAAGATTTTAAAACACCAGTTTTACTTCATATTTTCACTCAAAAGGGAAAAAAATCTCAAAAGGCAGAGCTAGATTCAACTAAATATTATAGTCTCTCAGGAAAGGATAAAGTAGAATCAAAAGGAATTTCATATTCAAAAATTGTAGGAAACTCACTTATAAAATTAACTTCAGAAAATAAAAAATTTAAATGCATAACAGCTGCAATGGATATAGGCACTGGAATCAGTGATTTCTGTAAAAATTATCCCGATAAATATATCGATGTTGGAATTGCTGAATCCCATGCAGTATCATATGCCTCTGGATTAGCAACCGAAGGAATTGTTCCTATAATTACAATATATTCTACTTTTATGCAACGTGCATATGATCAAATTATGCATGATATTTTACTTCAGGATTTGCCAGCGGTCTTTTGTATGGACAGAGCTGGATTAGTGGGCCCAGATGGACCTACGCATCATGGTATATTTGATATTTCAATGTTAAATTCATTGCCTAATATTATTATCTCAGCACCTAAAGATGGGAATGAATTGTTTAATTTATTATATACAGGAATAAATTCAAATAAACCATTTTCAATACGATATCCTAAAGGTAATTGTGATGTATATAATCATGATTCTCACCCTTTATTAATAGATATTGGTAAATGGGAATATCTAAGTAAAGGAAAAAATGTTGCTTTGTTAGCTGTGGGTAGCATGCTTAAAACATGCATGGATATTAAAGCTAATATCGAAGACTACTTAAATGAAAAAATTACAATCATCAATGCTAGATTTGTAAAACCGATGGATAAAAACATGTTAAATGAAATTAGTAAAAATCATAAAACAATTTTTACATTTGAAGAAGGCTCAGAAATTGGTGGTTTTGGTTCAAGTGTATTAAATTATTTTTCAAATATAAAAGATCCTCCTAAAATTTATATTAAGGGTATTCAAGATTCTTTTATTGAGCAGGGGACAAGAGAAGAACTTCTTGAGATTACAGGGTTAGATAAAAATAGTATCTTAAATTTTATAATTAATAAAATAAAAAATAATGAAAAAAATTAATAAAAATAAATGGAAGGAGTCCTTTGAGAAGTCAAAATTTAGGAGTTATTCTTTTGATTCAGCTTCAGGAAGAGCAATTGACCCACTTTACTCAACTGATAATCTTTCAGTTGAGATAGGATATCCTGGAGAATTTCCTTATACTCGTGGAATTCACTCTAATATGTATAGAGGAAAATTATGGACAATGCGTCAATTTTCAGGATTTGGAGCTCCTGAAGAGACAAATAAGAGATTTAAATTTCTCTTAAAAAGTGGTCAGACTGGTTTGTCTACAGCATTTGATATGCCAACATTAATGGGATATGACGCAGATCATCCTATTTCTAATGGTGAGGTTGGTCATTGTGGTGTTAATATCTCATCTCTTAAGGATATGGAAATCTTATTTGATGGTATTGATTTGTCAAAAATTAGCGTCTCAATGACAATTAATGGTCCAGCAATTATTATATTTGGATTTTATATTGCTTTAGCCATGAAAAACAATATTCCATTATCACAACTTAATGGAACACTTCAAAATGATATATTAAAAGAATATATAGCTCAAAAGGAGTGGATCTATCCTCCAAAGGAATCAATAAAAATTATAACTGATATGATTCAGTATTGTAGTAAATATGTTCCAAAATATAATACTATATCTGTTAGCGGATATCATATTAGAGAGGCTGGATCAACTGCTTCTCAAGAATTAGCTTTTACTTTAGCAAATGGGTTTTGTTATGTTGAAAATTGTATCAATGCAGGGATGAATGTAGATGATTTTGCTCCTAGAATTTCATTTTTCTTTAATTCTCATTTGGATTTTTTTGAAGAGATAGCAAAGTTTAGAGCAGGTAGAAGAATTTGGGCAAAAGAAATGAAATCTAGATACTCTCCTAAAAATCCAAAATCTTTAATGCTAAGATTTCATGCTCAGACTTCTGGTTTTTCTCTTACTGCACAGCAACCAGAAAATAATATTACAAGGACCTCACTTCAAGCGCTTGCGGCTGTCTTGGGGGGCACACAATCTCTACATACAAATTCTATGGATGAAACTTTAGCATTGCCATCAGAAAAAGCAGCTGAAATTGCTTTACGGAGCCAGCAAATAATAGCCTATGAATCAGGAGTTGCTAATACAATCGATCCTTTAGGAGGATCATGGTATATAGAAGAATTAACGTCTGAAATAGAGGAAAATGTATATTCATATTTTAAAAAAATTAAAGATCAGGGGGGTGTGGTTAAAGCTATTGAAAATTCATTCTTTCAAAGAGAAATTGCTCAAGCATCATCTGATTATCAGAAAAAAGTTGATAAAAAAGATAGATATATAGTTGGTTTAAATTCTTTTATTAAAGAAAATGAAAAAATTGAGATACCAATACTTGAAATTAGAGAAGAAGTGCAAAGAGAACAAATAGATAGATTAAATCAAGTAAAAAATAAAAGAGACAATAAAAAAGTGAAATTTCTATTAGAAAAAATTACTAAAGTAGCCAAAGAAAATACTAGTGTGATGCTCCCCATCATTGAAGCATCTTTAGAATATGCAACATTAGGTGAAATAGTTGACTCTATGAAAAGTGTGTATGGTGAATGGACAGAAAATATAAGTATATAGTTAATTTATGAGTATTGAAAAATATAAAAGGCATTTTAAGAAAAATCGAAATTATAGCATTGGTGTTGAAGAAGAGTTTATGATTTGTGATCCAGAGTCTGGATTGTTAATTGACAAGGCAAATGATATTATGGATAGAGTTAAAGATAAAAATCGATATTCTTATGAGCTTTTGTTATCAGAAATCGAAACAAATACATCTATATGTGATTCAGTGGAATCTACTATTAAGCATCTTTCATCTCATAGAAGAGAATTACGAAATATTGGTAAGGAATTGGGGTATAAAATTGGAATTAGTGGGACTCATCCAACGGCAAGAGCTGTAGATCAAAATTTCGTAGATAGCTCATCATATAATTGGGTTGCTGATCAATTGCAGTATTATGCAAAAAGAAATATTACTTTTTCTACTCATGTACATATTTCTGTTGATGATCCAGACCGAGCAATTAAAATAATAAATGCAACAAGAAGATGGATACCAGCGTTATTAGCTTTAAGTGCAAATTCCCCTTTCTTTGAAGGTGAAAAAACAGGTTTCAAGTCATCTAGAAGTATGCAATTTGGCTCATTCCCAAGAACTAATATTCCTGTAAAAATAAAATCCTTTGAATCTTACTGTAATCTTGTTTCGACTCTAATAGAAACAAAATCCATACAAAAACCAAGACAAATTTGGTGGAAAATTAGACCCCATCTGGATTATGGTACCTTAGAGTTTAGAATTTGCGATGTTCAAAGATCCTTAAAAAGAACAAAGATGTTAGTTGCTCTTATTCAGGCATTGGTTCATTCATATGATTCAATGTTTGCATATGATAATCATCATGAAAACTTAAACTATGAATTGCTAAATGATGCATTTTGGAAATCGATGCGTTTTGATTTTGATTCAATTGTAACGGATTGTTTTGATGGGACAAAATTAAAATTAAGGGACTATATTTATAAAATGATAGATACAGTCCATTTATCATTATCTGAGCTTGGCAATAATGATGTTTTAGATACTTTAGATGATATTATTAAAAATGGGACAGAAGCAGACCAGCAGATAGATTATGAAAAAAAATATGGGAAAAATAAACTTCTTTTATATCTAATGAATGATGTAGAATATAATGTTTAATCTGGAGGCAAATAATGTCTAAAAAAATTGTCCATGTTATCGGGACAGGTACAATAGGTGAACCTTTAATTGGTTTATTGTGTGATTTTAAAGAGCAGCTTGGTATTGATCAAGTTACATTTCACAAAAATACACCCCTTACTACTGATAGATCTAAGGTTATTAGCTTAACAAAGAGGGGAGCTCGGTTATCAACCCATAGAGATAAATTTGATGGATTTATAAATATTGGCTTAAAACCTGAGTTTTCTACTGAAGAGTCAATAGAAAGAGCATCAGTAGTGATTGATTGTACTCCATCTGGCTTTGGACATGAGAATAAAGCGAGATACTATACAAAATTCTCTGACAATACACTCGGTTTTGTTGCCCAGGGAAGTGAGTTTGGTTTTGGTAAGCCCTATGCAAGAGGAATAAATGATTCTGCACTCATAAAAAATGAGGATCAATTTATTCAAGTAGTTTCATGCAATACACATAATTTATCTACAATTGTTGATACAATAGCATTAACAGATGGAGATGATAATCTTTTAGATGGAAAATTTTTATTAATACGAAGGGCCAATGATGTTAGTCAATCAGGACATTTTATACCTGCTCCCGAAGTTGGAGCTCATAATGATCCTATTTATGGAACGCATCATGCAAGAGATGCTGCATTACTTTTTAAAACAAAAAAATTAGATTTACCCCTATTTTCTTCTGCGATGAAAGTAAATTCTCAGTATATGCATATATTATATTTTTCATTAAAAGTTAAAAGAGATACTACCCATCAAAAAGTACTTGCCAAGCTTGTAGAAAATGATAGAATAGCTATTACAGATAAAATTAATGCTTGTGAAGTATTTTCTTTTGGTAGGGATCATGGTCATTTTGGACGAATATTAAATCAAGCTGTTGTATCATTACCTTCATTAAATGTTAGGAATAATAACGAAATTACAGGTTTTTGCTTTACTCCTCAGGATGGGAATTCACTATTAAGTTCAATATCAATAGCTGAATGGTTTATGTATCCTAATTCCTATGAAGAAAAAATTCAATGTTTAAAACCTTTCTTCTTTGATGAAGTTTAATATTGAATTTTCTTTATTGAAAGTATCAATAGATTATTAAAATGCTAAGTAAATTTCAAAATAAGAAAATATTACTTTGTGTATCTGGTGGGATTGATAGTATATATATGTATCATACGCTATCTAAAGAATTTAACCAAAAATCATTTATTATTGGGCTTGCTCACGTAAATTACAATACATCAACTATTTCAAAAAAATCAATGGAACTTTGTAAAAGTCTATCCATTAAACATAATCATCCATTTTATTTAAAAGAAGTAAAGTTAGATACAAAATCAAATTTTGAGAACAATGCAAGAACTCTTAGATATAATTTTTTTAATTCAATAATGAAAACTGAAAATTATGATTATATCTTAACTGCGCACAATGAAGATGATCTAGTTGAAACCTTATACATGCAAAACACAAATATAGATGATTATTCTTCCATTCCTCTCAATCAAGAGAATAATTTTATTTTAAGGCCCTTGATAGCAATTTCTCGCTCTGAGATTCAGAGAGAAGTCAATAAGTATGATTACAAGTATTATGAAGATCCAACAAATCAAAATTTAAATTATAAAAGAAACTTTGTTAGATATAAAGTGCTTCCAGAGTTGGAAGATAAAGATAGAAAAATAGAAGAATTGATAAATATATATAATAATAAAATTAAAATTTATAATAATTTTTTAAGTAGTTTTAAAAATCAAAAAATGAATGTTATTTCTACAAATAGTAATCAAATTAAAATAAATAGAGATTATTTAAGATTAATTGATAGGTATGCATTTAAATTAATTCTCCAGGGAGTGATCAAAGATGAATATAATCAATTTATAAAGAAAACAGCTAAATATTGGAATGAGCTGTATGAACTAATGAAATCGTATAAAGTGGGTATTCATCAAAAAATTTCAAATAATATAAATTTAGATATAGAAAATGATTATATCCTGATATCTATTGAACTTGCAGGAGAGGTATGTAAGAGAGTTGAAAATAATACAAAATGGATGAACTTTAGATTCAATGTAGTTCCATATAAAAAAAGAAAAGACAGGATGGATGTAAATACATTTATATGCCCAGAAAAAATGTATAAGAATGGCTTATATATAAGAAAATGGCTATATGGAGATAAATATACTATCTCAAATAATAAAAATAAAAATATATCAAATTTATTTAATGAAAAAAGAATCCAAACAACTCTGCGATCCAATTACCCTATTATTACCTATAATGATAGAGTGGAGTGGATCCCAGGACTAGCGCATTCTGAAAATAACTATTTAGAGTCAGATAATTTAATAACAATAACCTTAGAGAAATAAATGCAGCTTAAGAAATTAATAGATAAAAAAGAAATCAATAATAATATAAAGCAGATGGGAACAGATATATCTAAATATTATGACAATAATCCTATTACGGTAGTTTCCATATTAAAAGGATCTCTATTATTTACCTCAGATCTAATTAGAGAGATTGATCTTCAAATGTATATTGAATTTTTAAGATTAAATTCTTATAAGGGAACTAGAAGAAAATCTATCAAAATAAATGATTCTATTGACTTTGACATAAAAGGAAGAAATATGCTAATCATTGAGGATATTATTGATTCTGGAAATACTATTCATTATATTGTTGATGAGCTTCAAAAATATAATCCAAAAAGCATTAAAATTGCTACATTGCTTTTCAAGCCGAGTTCTTATAATTTTGATATGAAAATTGATTGGATAGGTTTTAATATTAAGAATGATTTTGTTGTTGGATATGGCCTTGATTACAATGAAATGTATAGGAATAAAAAATCTATTTATAAACTAAGTGATGAATAAGAAAAACCAGAAAAAACCAAAAAATAAAGTTTTAAATACTATTATGAGTAATATTTTTATTTGGATAATCATAGTAATAGTTGCATTTACAATTGCAAGCAATTTCTCTTCTTATGAAAAAACAAAGGATGTAACCTATAATCAGTATAAAGAGCTTATTGATAATAGAAAGATTATAGCTGCAACAGTTACGGGGAATCATTTCAAAGGTGAACTGAGAGAAGAATTAACTCTTGAAAATGAGGATGGAACTCTCCAGAAGTACAATTTTATATCTATAGAGCTTCCAGAAGCAACAATTGATTTAACAGAAACTTGGGTTGATAGTGGCATTGAAGTTAAAATAATAAAAGATACAATGGGATTATTTGATTACTTAATACAGTTCTCTCCTTGGCTTATTATTATTTTATTCTGGTTTTTTATAATGAGAAAAATGAGTGGACCTAGCGGTCAGGGCGGTATTTTTAGTTTTGCAAAAAGTAAGGCAACCTTAGTATCATCAGATAATCCAAAAATTACATTTAAAGATGTAGCTGGATGTGACGAGGCCAAAGTTGAACTCAAAGAAATTGTTGACTTTCTAAAGAACTCCTCAAGATATACAAAAGTAGGTGCTAAAATTCCAAGAGGTGCACTATTATTGGGCGCACCAGGGACAGGAAAGAAATTATTAGCAAAGGCTGTTTATGGAGAAGCTAAAGTTCCATTCTATAGTATTAGTGGTTCAGAATTTGTTGAGATGTTTGTTGGAATAGGTGCAAGCAGGGTAAGAGATTTATTTGATCAAGCTAAAAAAAATTCACCCAGTATTATATTTATTGATGAAATTGATGCCATTGGAAGACAGAGAGGTGCTGGATTGGGTGGGGGACATGATGAGAGAGAGCAAACTCTTAATCAAATATTAGTTGAAATGGATGGCTTTAATACTAATCAAAATGTCATTCTTATAGCTGCTACAAATCGTCCTGATGTTCTTGATAAAGCTCTATTAAGACCAGGTCGTTTTGATAGACAAATCATTGTTGATTCACCCTCTATGATTGGAAGAGAGCAAATATTAAAAATTCATACAAAAAAAGTTAAAATTAATAAAGAAGTTAATTTAAAAATTATTGCTAAATCTACTGTTGGTCTAGTTGGGGCAGATTTAGAGAATTTAGTGAATGAGGCGGCCATATTAGCAGCAAGAGAAAATTCTCTAACTGTTAAAATGATCCATTTTGAAGATGCTAAGGATAAAGTTATGCTCGGCGTTGAAAGAAAAAGCATGGTTATAACAGATAGCGATAGAAGAATAACAGCCTATCATGAATCCGGACATGCATTAGTTGCATATTTCACTGAAAATGCAGATCCTGTTCATAAGGTCACAATAGTACCCAGAGGGCAGGCCCTTGGAGTTACTGCTCAATTACCTGTTGAAGATAAATATAACTTCTCTAGAAAATACCTTCTTGGCAGACTTGATATCCTTATGGGAGGTCGTTGTGCTGAAAAAATTATATTTTCAGATATAACCACCGGAGCTGGAAATGATATTTCTGTAGCAACTGATATAGCAAAACGGATGGTATGCGAATGGGGGATGAGCGAATCTATTGGTCCATTAAAATTTGGACGACCAAATGAGGAGGTTTTTTTAGGAAAAGATTATAGTGTAAATAGAAATACGAGTGATCATGTCTCTAAATTGATTGATATTGAAATATCAATATTAATTAAAAATGCAGAAAAAAATGCTACTGATATTATTAACTCAAATATTAATAAGCTTCATGATCTTTCTAATGCGCTCCTTGAGCAGGAAACTATTGATTCTGATGAATTTAATGATATTATAAAAAATGGGTACAAGACTAATAACAATAAAGAATCATCATCTGATGAAAAAGATAAAAATACCACTACTACCGTAAGAATAAAAACAGATACTGAACCTTCGCAGGACTGAATAAAATGATTTATAGTCCTAAAATTATGGGTATTTTAAATATTACCCCAGATTCTTTTTATGATGGTGATAGTAAGCTTACAAAAAAAACACTTCTATCTAAAATTCAAAATTTAACAGAATCCGATATTATTGATATTGGTTGTGAATCTTCTCGCCCTGGTGCTAATTCAATAAGTATAGACAAAGAAATCAAAAGGCTTGATAAAGTGATATCATTTATGGATTATTTTAATGATATAAAATTATCTATTGATACCTATAAGTATGAAGTGGCTAAATATGCAGTGAATCATGGATTTACCATGATAAATGATATAACAGCAGGGACACATAACCCAAAAATCTTTAACCTAGTTGCAAAGAATGATTTAGAAATTGTTTTAATGCATATGCAAGGAAAACCCAAAAATATGCAGTCTAATCCT
>Ga0066376_10005335_pt1 | contig 10945 bp, 9 predicted proteins | sample Knorr_S15_td_Bot_FD_77009 | JGI IMG/M metagenome (GOLD analysis project Ga0066376, IMG submission 77009) | Marine microbial communities from Southern Atlantic Ocean transect - Knorr_S15_td_Bottom_ad_5009_LV_A | ecosystem: Environmental > Aquatic > Marine > Oceanic | place: Southern Atlantic... | reverse complement strand
TTGAGATCTTTATCGGAGTGTTGAATTTTGTGCTTCCTGCTTGAATTACAAGACCATCGAAAAAAGTTTTTCCACCCCAAAAAATTGGAAAATAATACAATATGGGAGTAAAAAAAAATCCAATCAATAAAGACAGGTTACAGAGAAAGGCGGAAAAGAGAAAAAAGAGAAAAAAAGTGTTTTGTTTTGCTAACGTGCGAGCGTTAGAGGCCCAGCGAATTCTTTGATTTAAATACTGTTTTACTGATAACACAGGAGATGTTTTGACAAAACCTTCCGGTGAAGTGTTGAAAATAACCCCGTGTTTTTTCGAAATGGACTGTACTAAATACATATCATCGCCAGAAACCTGATTGGAAACAGGAGTAAAACCACTAATTATATCAAAAGCAGATCGACGAAAAGCAAGGTTTTGTCCGGAGCCCGACCAGGCATTTTCCCATCCTAGGGAGCCGGCATTTGCAGACATGAGCGCTAAGAAATCCAGCGCTTGATAATGGCATAAAAATGATTTCTGGGACCGGTCTATTGCAGAATATCCCACCACAATCCCGGTACTTTTTTTAAATGAAGAAACCATACTTGATATCCATGTTTTCGATACGAAACAATCAGCGTCGGTGGATATAATTATTTCTCCAGATGAAAGATCAATTGCCCTAGAGAGAGCATGTTTTTTAGGAGACATCTTTTTTGACTGCTCAGTTATTTTAATGCCCGAAAAGTGGGGAAACCGATTGGAGTAGTTTGTAATACATTCCCATGTTTTGTCTGTTGATCTGTCATCTGCTATGATAATTTCTAATTTATCAACGGGATAATCTTGTTTTACCAGCGTTGAGAGGAGCCTTGGCAGAAGGAACTCTTCATTTCTTGCTGCTACAATCACAGATACAGGAGGATAATGTTTACGGATATTTTGATTTGGTTTTAGGCGTTTTAATCCTATCCAGAAATAAAGTGTAAAGCAAATATAAAGGCTTAAGCTGGAAACAAGAACAATTAAGAGAAAAATCATCCGCTGGGAATAAGAGCAGAAGCTATCAGGAAATAAAGAGTAACACCTATAATGTCAATGCTGGTTGTGACAAAGGGACCCGTAGCAATTGCAGGATCAATAGTCAGCTTTCGGAAAAGAAGAGGCACAAGCGTACCTACAAAGGTAGAGATGATCATTGATGATAATATGCTCAATGAGATTATAAGTCCTAAATAAGGTGTTGTGTTGACAAATTTTAGAGTCGCAAAAACCCCCAATAACAGTCCATATAAAATCCCAAGGATGAGACCGACCTTAATTTCTTTTAAGATGATTTTTAGGTTATTGCCAATATCAACACGCCCAGTAGCTAGGCCACGAACAATAATTGTGGATGATTGGATTCCAATATTACCACCCATGCCAATAATAACCGGAATGAATGCTGCGAGGGCAACGGTGGTTTCAAGCATGTTTTTGAAAACACCAATTATAGCTACAGCAGCTACTCCACCGATACAACTCGCAAAAAGCCATGGGAGCCTTGAGCGGGCATTTCCCCAGGCAGATTTTAGAAGTATTTCCCGGTCTTTTCCAGCGCCTGCCATTTGGAGAAAATCTTCTGTTGCCTCTTCTCTGATTACATCCACCACGTCGTCTACCGTAACGATTCCAAGCATATGGTCTTCTAAGTCAATAACAGGTACTGCCAGGTAATTGTACCGAGAAACTATTTTTGCCACCTCTTCCTGGTCTGTTTCTGGCTGGACAGAAACGACATTTTTTGTCATGATGTTGCCTAGTGTTTTTTCAGGATGAGCAATTACAAGATCCCGGAGTGAAATAACACCGACAAGACAGTCGTCGTTGTCAGTTACATAAAGATAAAAAACCATTTCGGCTTCTTCTTGATCTTGGAGACTTTGAATAGCGTCCCGGGCAATTATGTTTTCATGGAGGGTAAATACATCTGTGGACATCAGGCCCCCGGCGCTGTCTTCTGGATAACCCATAATCTCTTCCACTTCTTTCTTTTCTTCTTTCTGAAGCAGTTCAAGAACGGCATTCGTCATTTGTTCAGATAAAAGATTTAGAATATCAGCCTGATCATTTGAACCTAGTTCATGAAAGATAGTTGCTATTCTCTCAGGATCTTCATTCTCAAGAATTTTAACAAGAATTGCTTCATCTAATTCTGTTAAAAATTCTGCAGTGTGTTCTTCTTCTCTCATGAGATCAAACAGAGTTTTTTGCTCAACATCAGTAAAATACCGGAAGAGTACCGCTAAATCTGCAGGGTGTGTTTTCTGTATAATTTTTGTCAGATTTGTGTGGGCGTGTCGGCGGAGCAGCCGGCGGAAGGTGTTCCTAAGGACGGAAATTTCATGGCTGAACATTTCTTTTTTCATGATAGGATCTCCAAATGAGTGTGTAACCGTTTAAATCCAATAATTATTAGCCCTACTGCTGCCGCTAACAGCAGGGGGGAAACGTGGCCATTCCAGGAATAAATTTTTTCTATTGATGGTGTAGTATTGTTTAGCAACAGAGCGAAGCTGTTGTTTAATCCATGAAGAATAAAACTAGGAATAATAGATCCCGTTCGCCATGCAAGATATCCCAAGAGAACGCCCATAAAATAAATCTGAATTATCCAGTAAGGGTTCATATGAATGAAGGCAAAGAAAATACTGGTTATTAGAATAGCTTTTGTGACATCTTTCCAGGATTCTTCCAAAAATTTTTGGAGAAAACCACGAAATATAAGTTCTTCGGTCAATGGAGCAAGAATCGAAATGGTGAACAGAAGAAAAACCGCTGACCAGATAGAATCAAATCTTAGCATATTTGCCAGTTGATCAAAAGAGTCTGGCTGTGGCAGTATCAGGTTTGTTAGACGATCAATTTCATCTGAAATTACAATAATGCCGACAGATAAAAGAATAGTTGCAGATAGAACAGTTGTTGGTACCGACTGAAGACGGAATCTGTTCGCAAATGATTCTTTTCTAAAATAGAGAAAAACCAGGAGAGGAATAATCATGAAACCCTGCCCAAGGAAAATAGACAGCAGTGAAAGCGTACGCGTGTTTTCTTCAGGTAAAAATGTGGAGCTAAAGAAAAAAGGAAAAGATCCGACCAGTATCGCGATCAGGACAGAGACGAGTACAATGCCGAAAGCGGTTTTGACAGTAAGGGTCTGGTTCATGTGGGTCTGATTCCTTATTTTTCATAGCACACGAAATTACGTTTTTTATAAGAACAAGGAAAGAAGTTAGGTTTCCCTTCCTATTCTTTAAAGGGAAGTTATTTGGTGAAGTATGATTCCGCCGGCTATTGCTACATTTAGCGAATCTCCCATACCAATTTTTGGAATGGAAACGGTACAATCTAGTAGCGGGATATTTCTTAATGAAATACCATCCGCTTCGTTTCCCAGCACTAACACCCAGGGCATTGAGTTTGAGAGTGTTATGTTGCTAAGGGGGGTACCGTTTTGATCTGCCCCAATGGCAGTATATTTGTGTGTTTTATATTCAGATAAATCCATGTTTTGATAGATGGAAAGATGAAAATGCGACCCCATGCCGCCGCGAACAACTTTTTGGTTGTACGGATCAATACAGCCCGGGGAAAAAGCAACATGGGTAACATGAAACCATGCCGCCGTCCTGAGGAGAGTGCCTAGATTCCCCGGGTCACGGATGCAATCTAAATAGAGCCAATTTACCCTTTTTGAGAGATCGGGGGAGTCTTGTTTTGGCAAGGAACACGTGGCAATAATGCCCGGTGGAGTTACTGTACCAGAAAGTTTTTTCATTGTTGATTCTTGAACAGTTGTCAGAACGTAATTTGTCTTTTGAAGGGTTTGGAGAAAACGGACGTGTTTGGGATGTTGTGCAAATGAATCCGTCATATAAATCTGCAGATTTGGTGTTGTACTTTTCACGGCCTCAGTAATGGGACGTAAACCCTCTATGATAAATTGCTCATATTGTTTACGGTATTTTTTCTTTGACAGGGAACGGATTTGTTTTATTTCAGCCTTAGTTATCATTCAGCGTACACCACCTTTCCGTTAACAATTGTGAATAATACTTTTGTATGTAAGATATCTTCTGGTGGAATAGATGTCAGGTTATTTGAAAGAACAGTAAAGTGTGCATGAAATCCGGATTTTATTTTTCCTCTTGTGTTTTCTGTAAAAGCGGCGTAGGCAGGCCATTCAGTGTACATAAGAATTGCCTGTTCAATGGTAAGCCGCTCATGTCTTCTCCAGCCGCCAGCGGGGTGTCCGGAGTTATCCTTCCGGGTGACGGCAGCGTAAATCCCGGAGAGCGGATCTGGGGATTCAACCGGGGCATCCGAACCTCCAGCAATAATGGTTCCTGATGTGAGAAGAGACTGCCAATTATATGCTTTATGTAAACGATCTGTCCCTAGTCGTTTATTAATCCAATGCATATCGCTGGTGCAGTGGGCTGGTTGCATGGAAGGAATAACTCCAATCTCAGCAAAACGTTTAATATCATTTGGATGAAGAATTTGAGCATGTTCAATACGATTACGTAATTTTCTCTCTCCCACGGTTTCAAAAATATGAAGACCAATTCGGTTGGCACGATCGCCAATACAATGGATACTGACTTGGAATCCCGCACCATTAAATTTTTTGACTTTATTGATGGCTTGTTGTGTATTAAGTAATATAATTCCGGTATTCTCAGGATCATCATAGTAGGGGCGCAGAAGAGCCGCCCCCCTTGAGCCAAGAGCGCCATCCAGAAATAGTTTTATGGTTCTTATAGTGAGATAGCCATTGTCATCAAAAAACGGTCCAGATGTTAAGTAGCTGTCATAGACCCTATGATCATCGTTTAACATGGCGTAAATACAAATGTTAAGTTGTTTTTCAGAAATGATATCCTTTAGAATTTCAATTGTTTCAAGATCAGTTCCAGCATCGTGGACAAAGGTAATTCCCAGACGGTTTAGCAGGGAAATGGCCATGAGTAGCATTCTTTTTTTAGCTGCTCTGGAATATTTTGGAATGAATCGACTGACCAATTCCATTGCACTGTCAATTAAAATGCCAGTGGGTTCTCCATAATTGTCCCGGAGTATTTTTCCCCCATCCGGATCTTTTGTGTCCTTTGTAATATTTGCAATTGTTAATGCTCTAGAATTAACCCAGGCAGTGTGCCCATCTATCCGCTTGAGGTAAATGGGAATATTAGGGGAGACAGCATCAAGCATCTCTTTAGTGGGATAACCAGTGTCTGCCCAATTGTTTTGGTCCCATCCCCACCCTTGAAACCACTGTTCTTTGCTGACTTTTTTTATTTTTTGAACCACTTTTTCAATAATTTTCTCCAAGCTGATAATGTTATTTAGGCATAGAGTTTCCAGGGACACTCCAAGCCCAAGGAGATGTATGTGTGAATCTGTGAAACCGGGATAGACTATACCACCCCTTAAATCAATCGTTTCATCACCGCTTATTTCGTCGGAAAGACCAATTGTTTTGATAGTTCCTTCTCTGCAAAGGATGGCATCAGCTTTTGGGTGTCCGCCGATAGTACAGTTGATAAATCGGGTTGATTTTCTAAAGGGTGTTATCATAAAATCTTGTTATAAGTTGAGCAATACTCCGTGTGTTTTTGGTAATTCTTAAAAGAAAATAGGAAAAATCATGAGAATAAAAAAACAAGGAAGGTCTTAAAACGTTTTTATTGAATGCTCCGGTCATCCCCGGTAATTTCTATTCAAGTCTTTATTCAAATTATAATAGAGAAATCAACCAGATTAAATTGTTAAAAAATCAGGATTATGTCTAAGGGTATTACGCCGCAGAGCCAAAATTATGCTTCCTGGTATACTGATGTGGTCAAGCAGGCCGGGCTTGCAGATTATGGTCCTGTGAAGGGTAGTATGGTTATCAGGCCGTACGGTTTTATTCTCTGGGAGAACATTAAGGAACCTTTGGATCGTATGATTAAAGAGACTGGACATGTCAATGCATATTTCCCGCTGTTGATCCCCAAGTCTTTTTTTTCCAAGGAGGCAGAACATATTAAGGGCTTTGCAAAAGAGTGTGCAGTGGTAACTCACACGAGGCTTAAAATTGATGATGAGGGCGAAATTATTGTTGATCCAGAATCAAAACTTAAAGAAGAAGTAATAATACGACCGACCTCTGAAACCGTCATTTGGTCTATGTACAAAAAATGGATTCAATCCTACCGTGATCTTCCGGTACTTATTAATCAATGGGTAAATATAGTAAGGTGGGAAATGAGAACGCGCCTTTTCTTGAGAACCTCTGAATTTTTATGGCAGGAAGGACACACTGCCCATGCCACGGCGGAGGAGGCTGAGGAAGAAACCTTGAAGATCCTTGGATTATATAAGAAACTGGCAGAAGAATTTCTCGCAATCCCGGTTTTAACAGGATTGAAATCAGAATCGGAAAAGTTTGCCGGGGCAGAACAGACCTATTGTATAGAAGCTATGATGAGGGATAAGAGAGCGCTTCAGGCTGGCACATCTCATAACTTAGGGCAAAATTTTGCTCGAGCTTTTAATGTTACCTTTCAAAATAGAGACAACCAAGAAGAGCTGGTTTTTGCTACCAGCTGGGGTGTGAGTACCCGTCTTGTTGGGGCTGTAATTATGGCCCATGGTGATGATAAAGGTTTACGCCTGCCTCCGAAAATTGCTCCATACCAAGTTGTGATGGTTCCTATTTCCCGGGATGAAAGTGGGTGTTTAAAAGTACGAAAATTTATTTCTCCTGTTTTAGATGAAATGAGAGCCAAGGGTGTTCGTATCTATGAAGACTGGAGCGATAATACCCCAGGATTTAAATTTAATGAATGGGAGATGAAAGGTGTTCCCCTCCGGCTTGAAGTGGGCCCAAGGGATATCGAGGGTGGGAAAGCAGTTCTTGTTCGCCGTGACACAGGCGAAAAGATAATCCTTGAAAAAAACGTATTAACAGAACAAATTCCTTTGTTACTTGAAGAAATTCAGAAAGGGTTGTTTGATCAGGCGCTGGCATTTAGACAAAAGAACACCCACACGGTTTCGTCTTATAGTAACTTTAAGGATATTATTGAAAATAAAGGCGGTTTTATTCGCTGTGGATGGGATGGAACACAGAAAACAGAAATGAAAATAAAAGAGGATACAAAAGCAACAATCCGCTGTATTTTATATAAAGAGGACCCCAGTGAAATGAGGTGTGTTTATTCCGGGAATTCTGCAAAACATGTTGTTATCTATGGGAAAGCGTATTAACACGATCCATAATTTATTTAATCAAAGTTAAAAAAACCTTTCAAAAATTTATGGTTTTTATTTTTACTAATAAATCCTGAAATATAATGATTGTTCATTCCCGTGCTATTGTTCTTAAAAGTTTTTCCTATAGTAACACAAGCATTATTGCAAGGTGCCTTACGAGAGAGAAGGGAAAGATCAGTGTTATTATTCATGGGGCAAAGAAAAAAAAATCGCAAAAAGCTGCATATTTTCAACCTGCTAATTATCTTGATTTAGTGCTTTATTTTAAAGAAACAAGAGAGATTCAAACAGTATCAAAGGTTTCTTTTGTCCAAACATGGTCACATTTGCAAAATGACCTAAAAAAAATTGCTTATGTGCTTTCCGTAATAGAATTGACTGACAAAACAGTTATAGACCATGATCCGCATAAGGAATTATTTGATGAGCTGGTGAATGTAATCCGGCTGTTTAATATTGGAGATAATCGGTTTAACCTGGTGTTTTGGTCTTTTGAATTAAAGCTATTGTCTCTCCTCGGCTTTAAACCAGACTTTAAGAAAAGGGATTTCGCAGGCATTATTTTTCCTAATCCATTTGCAGGTCCAAACAGTCGGGCATTATTGAATGGACTTCAGAATAGTTCTCCGGATTCATTGAAAGACATTCCAATTACTAAAAAGGACAGAGCTGTGATTAGTGAGTATTTAACCACTTGTTTTCAGTATCATTTTGAAGGATTAAAGAAACTAAAGTCATTTGAAGTCTTGAGGAAAGTTCTCGTATGACGGAGAAAAATAAAATTTATAAAGGGATATTAACCCAAACGGGAAAAAAAACTTTTTTACAGGGAAAGCGCGAGGATATTTATTTCGAAAATGAAAAGATATGGAGCGGGTATCTGGATCACTGGAAAGGTCAATCAGTTTACGGACGGCTTCTTCCACAACGGGATTATGAGGACAACCTTCCAATTGTTATCATGTGGCCGAATGTCCCCGAGACCGAGACACCCTTTGTAGAGCTTTATTATAATGAACGATTGGTAAAGTACTGGTCTTCCAGCTTAGGGCATAATGCTATTAATGTAAATGGACAAATTTTCAATTATTCTCATTTATTGAATGAGAATGAAATTATGTCTGCAGAGGAATATTTTTTTCGTCCTGCGATAGGTGAGTTTGCCCCTTCTCCAAATAACGACGCATTTGAGGTGTTGGACAATGGGCAGGTTTATTACGATAAATTTGGACGAAATTTTATGAGGACTATTCACGTGGTACGGGTTGAGGGTATTGATACCGATCACCTTTCACAAGTATATTGTCGAGAGTTGGATCTCATTCGTTCTGCAAAATCAAATCCGAAGAAACCGGAAAAATATCGTGGTTTTAATATGTTTACCCGGAGTTGCAGCACAATTATAAGGGACGGTTTAAATGAAATTGGGTTAACAAAGATTAAAGGGGTTTTCCCTTTTGACCTTTTTGTAAGTGCTGCACACCATTTTTTAAAAACAGAAGGATTAAATACAAGCATTTATAAAAAACCTCAACTACGGGTTCCGGAAGCTCCCCCTAGCGCCATGACACCCCTGTTAAACCTTCGGAACCGATTTAGACAGAAACAGTTGCATTACGAGAATTGATATGCGATATCAACTACAATCACAACACGGGCAATTTTCATGGAAACCCCGGTACTTTACCGATGTAATCAAGGTTATTATTGGAATAAATTTACTTCTGTTTGTTTTTAAGATTATAGCACAAGACCAAGTGGACCTTGCAGGGATTTTTGGTTTGTCTCCAGCCACAATTTGGCCCATGATTTGGCAACCATTTACGTACATATTTATTCACGGAGGATTTTGGCACGTTTCCATAAATATGTTAGTGCTATGGATGTTTGGATCAGAAATGGAAATGATTTGGGGTAAACAGGAGTTTTTAAAATATTATTTCATTACAGGAATTGGTTCCGGAATAGTCTGGCTTTTATTAAATATATCATCTGAAAATTATATGGTTCTTATTGGCGCTAGCGGTGCTGTGTACGGAATTCTTATGGCCTACGGCCTCATGTTTCCAAACCGAACTGTATATCTCTATTTTCTAATTCCTATAAAAGTAAAATGGTTTGTACTCTTTGTTGGTGCTCTTGCATTCTTTTCATCCATGGAAGCAGGATCAAACATCAGCCACTTAACGCATCTCTCTGGTATGATTATTGGGTATATATATCTGAAGTCCAACAGGCACTGGCAGGGTTTGTCTTTTATATTTCGAAAGAGCATAGCTGACGTTGGATATTGGATAGATGAAAAAAAACAGGCAAAACGATGGAAATTTCAATGTGAAGTAGATCGTATCTTGGACCGTATTAATAAAATTGGATATGAAAATCTGTCAGAAGACGAGAAAAATCTTCTTTACAAAGCAAGTAAGGAACGGTATAAAGGCCGTCAAAAAGATTAGTTTTAATGAATAATATTATAAACCTAATTCGTTATTGAAATTATCTAGATGTTTTTAGAAGACGATAAAATATTTATGGCGAGAGCACTAAAGCTAGCGGTGCGGGGCAGGGGTCATGTGTCTCCAAATCCTTTGGTTGGATGTGTCTTGGTAAAAAATGGCAGTATCATCGGCGAGGGATACCATGGGAATTTCGGTGGACCTCATGCGGAGATTACGGCCTTTCGTAATTCAAGTAAAGACCCTAAAGATTCTACTGCATATATCACACTAGAGCCATGCTGTGTAGCCGGTAAAACGCCCCCCTGCACTAAAGCGTTGATGGAAAGAGGCGTCCGGGAGGTATACATTGCCATGCTGGATCCCAATCCCCTGGTGAATGGAAGGGGAGCAGGCGAGCTGAAAAGGGCAGGGATTATAGTGCATACGGGTATCTTACAGGAAGAAGCAGAAGACCAAAACAAAGCATTTTCTAAATGGATTACCACAGGAAGGCCCTGGGTGTCTGCAAAGGTTGCACAATCTGCTAATGGATATATGGGAATTGATTCACAAACGTCCATCTGGCTCACAGGGGAGGCATCCAAAAAACATGTTCATCAATTACGTACACAGGTGGATGCTATCATGGTGGGCCGGAATACGGCCCTGGTTGACAATCCAAAGCTGACGGTAAGAAAAGCGGTGGGACGTAATCCCAAACGAATTGTTACTGATACTCATTGCACCTTACCGCTGACATTGCATTTATTTCAAGACGGGGAAGCAGAGACTATTATTCTCTGTTCTGAACAGAAATTCAAACAGAATCAGACAGCATTTTATAAATATATACCCATCAAGGAGGAAAACGGTTATTTATCCCCAGAACATATTTTGCAGGTACTGGGAGAAGAAGGTATCACCTCTCTGCTTATTGAGGGAGGTTATGAACTGCTAAGTTCTTTTAAACGGGCGGATATGATTGATGAAGTTTATGTTTATACCACACCGGAAACTTTAGAAAATGCAGAATTAAAGAATCCTATTCAGATATCTTCGTACTGGGAAATCAGGAAGGAACAGGCCCTGGGTTCTGATCATTTGATTGTGGCAGAAAAAAGAAAAGTAGAATGTTTACAGGAATTATAGAAGAACTGGGAACATTGAGGGAGGAAAACACTACCTCAACGGGTAAACAGTTTATGATAAGCGCCCGGAAAGT
>Ga0066376_10005334_pt1 | contig 10946 bp, 7 predicted proteins | sample Knorr_S15_td_Bot_FD_77009 | JGI IMG/M metagenome (GOLD analysis project Ga0066376, IMG submission 77009) | Marine microbial communities from Southern Atlantic Ocean transect - Knorr_S15_td_Bottom_ad_5009_LV_A | ecosystem: Environmental > Aquatic > Marine > Oceanic | place: Southern Atlantic... | reverse complement strand
CAAGGTCTATTGAATTTTTCATGTCTACTAAAATACCTCTGTCCCCTTGTCCGAGCATTTCCGGGACGGAGCCTACGCGAGTTGCAACCAGGGGAGTTTTCATTGCAAATGCTTGCGGGATAACTTGCGGAGTGCCTTCTCCGGCAAAGGATGCCAAAACCTGAATGTCCAGTCCCGCTATTATTTCCGGGATATCCTCGCGGTGGCCTAAAAGTGTAACGGTTTTTTCCAGTCCAAGGGAGTTGGCGATGGATTGCGTTTGTTCAAAGCCCGGTCCATTTCCTACAAATACAAAGCGGGCATCAGGATATTTTTTTAAAACAATGGCAGCGGCTTCCAATAAATAGTCATAACCCTTCCACCCACGGATCACCCCTATTTTTCCGATCAGTGGCTGGCCGGGTTTTATTCCCAGCTCTTCTCTGATTTTCATACCGTCTATTTTAAAATCGAAGCGGCGAAAATCGACACCCGCTGATATAGATTTTACATTCTCCGGTCTAACTCCAGAAACAGCGGTAACGACGTTTGAGATAGCTCCACCACTGGTAATAATTTTTTTTGGAATCCGGGAATACAACCAATTATTTGGAAACATATTTTTTATGGGAATTGAAATGTGGCGGCTGCGAACAACAGGGATGCCTGCAAATTTAGCGACGGATCCTGCAAGCCAGCTGTCTATGGAACTGTGGGTGTGGATAATATCCGGTTTGGCCTTCTTCAGAATTTTTAATAGAGAAAAAAATGAAAACGGATTGGCCGGATTTTTCATCAGCAGGGGATAACAATTAAAATCGGAGGAGGTGATGGCTTGACATTTTTTCCACAGAAAGCTTTCGGGTTGGCAGACTATGGAGACCCGATGGCCTCGTTCCAACAATAAATTACTTTCCTGGAATACTCTTATTTCCTGCCCACCCCAACCCGTAGCGGATTCGGAGTGAAGTATATGAAGCGATTTCAAAAAGAAACCTTTTTTTGTTGTGAAAGTGGGTTGATCGTAGCTGGTGACTAATTTAACACAATTGTGTAATTTTTGTCGATGCTAGGCATTCTATTCTTGAAGGTATTAATCAAGATCGGGGAATTATTTTTTCCGGCATTTCCAGACTAAATCCCTGCCAAACCATGCGATAGAAAGATAAGCCGATTTTCCTCGGCAACTGGTCAGCTCTTCAATGACAAATTCTTTTTCAAGATATTGTCTTAGCAACATCACATTGTAGGCGCGCAAATGAGTTTGATCGTAATCGATTAACCGTCCCTTCAATACGCGCAATCTGTTTTTCAGGTGATAGGCGTTTGGGACAGAGCCAATGAATAATCCGTCAGGTTTTAAAATGCGTGAAACTTCGGCAATAGTAATTTCAGGGTAAGGCAGATGTTCGATAACTTCTCCTGCTACAACGACATCAAAAGAGGATGTGGGTATTGGAATTTTTAAACTGAAGTCGGCCCATTTTGTTTCGATCTTTAGATTTTTCCGGCAGGCTTCTAATGCTTGTTTGTCAATATCGAGCCCTGTCACTTCGTTGTGTTCGATGAAATGCCGGGTCAATATGCCGTCACGACACCCCATATCCAGAACCTTCTTGTTTGTCCCCATCCACTTCTTAAACAACTGCGAACGTTTTTCTTCTGACACCGATTGGTCCCTGCGGTTTCCCGAGATATGATGGTTGGAATAAAAATCAGAAAGAATTTGGGTGTTCTGATCGGACTTGTCGTGTTCTGAATCAGGCTCTAAGGATGAGCATCCTTCTTTATCTTTCACAATCGAAACTCCACTATTTGTCTGAAAATTCGGGGCAAAGTTTTTTAATGGTATCAACGACATCTTCGCAGGAAATCAATTCCTTGCATTCGGGTTTACCGTCCCAGCATACCTGTTTCATGGTTTTGGAAGTGCAGGGCCAGCAATCTATTTCTTTATGCAACACAACGCTTTTTTCCCCAAGGGGTTTCCAGATTCTATAGTCGGTTAATCCGAATAACGCCACCACTGGTGTCCCGATAGCTGATGCGGTGTGCATATAACCGCCATTATGGCATACTACAAACTTGGCCGAAGCGGTGATGCTGAGAAGCACAGAAAGTTCTGTAGATATGAAAGTATAGGGGACTTCCTTTGGTAAACACTGAGTCAATTTTTCAATTTGGTCGAACTGCCCCGGTCCACAGGTCAAAATAATATTCAACTTGAATCGAGTGTAAAAATATTCTGTGATTTCAGCGAACTTTTCAAATTGCCATTGATCGTATTTTCGAGCTCCGGGATGGATAATGCAATAGGGTTTTTCAAGGTCAAAATTTTTGGATTCTAATAAGTCACGCGCCCTTTTACTCCAATCTTCGCTGGTGTGAATGATAGGTTGGGGGTTTTCAATGGGCACTCCCAGTTTTTTTATCAGGGCAACTTGATAGTCAATGGGAAGGGCGGGTTTTAAGTCCGAGAAATTAATTTTTGTATTGTATAGAAACGAACGTTTCGCAAATACATTTCCAACTCGAAAGCGGGCTCGGGACAGGAAACACATCACCGCGCCCCGGGTTCCTTCATGCATATCAATTGCCACATCGTACCGATTGCGGATCAGATTCAAATAAAATTTAACCTGCTCGAAAAAAGAGCCTTTTTTAAAGCAGAGAACTTCATCAATATCAGGGTGGTTCTGAACAATGTCGTAGGATGGAGATTCTACCAGGACCGTAAGGTGGGCGTCAGGGAGGTGTTTTTTTATGGGTGAATATACCGTTGTGTTATAAACCACATCGCCAATGGATCTGAGTTTGATCAAAAGTATTTTTGCATTGGGTTTAATGTGGTCTTTAATTTGAAATTCCAAAATCCAATCCTTGAATTAAGAGGGTGCGTTTGTCAGTTTTTCGATTTGCAGGTTGAGCTCTTTTGTTATTACTTTAATATCATAAAGTTCCTGACAACGTTTGCGTGCGTTTATGCCTTTCATCCGAGCTTCCTCCGGGTTGGCAAAAATAGTTTCTATGGTTTTTGCCAGTTGCTCGGGCTTCCCGGGCTCAATGAGATAGCCATGTCCCCCCAGAACTTCTTCGATATCTGAGAGAGGGGTTGTGATGACAGGTTTGGCCATGGCCATCGCATCGAACAATTTTGCCGGCATCTGTCCTTTTGTATCTGTAGTGTCTCTCTGTGGGATGACTAAAATGTCGGCTGCAGAAAGATGTTCCGGCAAATCTTTAAAGGGAATTTTAGGGATTATAACCACCTTATTTTGATTCGCTGTCATTTTATCTATATGGGGTTGCACGGAAGAATCAGCACCAATCAGTACCAGCCTGACATTGGGGTCCTTAATTTTTTCTATTGCCATGAATAATTCTTCTATTCCCTTATGGGCTCTTGGTGTGCCAAGAAACATGACAACGCGTTTTCCTTTAAGTCCGAGTCTGGCTTTAATGCTATCTGAATCAAATTTTTCGGGGTCAAGAATAGAAGTGTCGCGGCAATGATACACCAGGGAGCCGGAAAATTTTTTCTGCAAAAAACGATTGCTCACTATAGTTGAATCTGCAAATCCCGTAAAACGTTCCATGAGCCAGGTGTAAGGCAGGCCATTAGGATTGGAAAAATTTAAAAAGCGACCGACCTTGCCCCAGAATCCCGAGTGATATAAGAATCCAAGTTCCCAGTCATCAATGTCTACGATTACGGGGGTACCTGAAGCCCATTTTTTTATCAAAGCGATGCCAAAACTTGTAGGTCGAAGTTTGCAGGCAATCAAAATATCGGCATCAATATCTTTAATCATTTTCCGGATTGTTGAAATGAAGAAAGGATAACGTTTCCAGGTATAGGAACGAATGGAGATGTCCATATCTTTCATTGGAAACCAGATGTCTCCCGATTTTGAGGGGCCAATTACTTCCACCTCGTGGTGCGGAGCCAGGGCCATTGCCAATAGCCCTGCCCGGCCCAGAGAATTATTGGAAAGGTCAAAGCATAGAATGCAAATTTTCACAATTTTCTATATATCAGGATTGATTTCAATTTTTCTGGAAGAAATTTTTAAAGATTTTATAAACGTTGTCAACGGCCAGCCGGGCGTTGGAGTAAGCATCATTTTTGCGTTTGTTATACGGCGAATAAAAAGTGTGGGAATGTCAAAAGGGCCTAACTTTAAATACTCAAATGTGGGTTGGATTTTTTCACCCGGTGAAAACAATATATTGACCTTTGTTTCGCCTTCCACAACCCGGCCCTGCGGCAAAGAGTATTTGGCATGAACGGTAAGGGAATTTTTTGATCCACTCACTTTTATAGTCCCCTTTCCTTTCATAGCCCGGGCCGCTGATTTTTCAAGGTCATCAAAATGGATGGTTCCACGGGGAGTTAATTTTTCAAGGTTAAAAAGTATGAATTTCCCATTCAAAAGCAGATCGTAAATGTTGATTTGAACATTCTCGAACAATAACTCAAAATTTTCAATCACCACTTTATTGCAGACAGCCGAGTCCGTTTTAATGCGAATGGATTTATATCTCCCATAAAATATATCTTGCGGATTATCTGCGGGAGTGATGGAGACTGTCATGTTGACACCATTTTTAACTCCATAAATGGGATAGTTGGCGAAAGCCACTTTTAATTGCTCCCCTATATGCTCTAAGTTTGTGACTTCCGAAAGGTCATTTGCGGGTTCCATATCGAATTTGTATAGCAAACCTTTGTTTCCATCAGGAAGTGGATAGCTGCGGAATAATTTGAAAGTTTTAGTCAGTGCGGGGTCTTTCGTAAGAAGGTTTATTGCATTAATGGCGTTTGCAGATTGCCTGCTAAAATCTCCAGACCGGGTGATAAAGAAATCCGTCATCTCTCCTACGTTTCTTTTTACGCCTTTCATTACGATAGGTAATTCTCTAAAAGCCGCAAAGTCCCTGAAGGCTCCTCTTTGAAAGTAAGCATAATTTGCCAGGGTTCGAACAGTGAGATACTCTCCTTTTTCAGGTTTTGCCTCCTCAATAATATCATTAAGTATCAGGTTGATGGGCCAGGATTGAGTGATTGGTAAATTACCTTTACCTAGATAAGGCAGAAAAGCAGGTGCGGCAATAAATCCCGTATAAATAATTGTTGTAAGTGCTGCGGCCCCAGTGATGGAATACAGGATTTTTCGCAGGGGAATATTTTTTACCTGCGTCAAAACGACAGCAGTGACCAATGCCATTGCCGGCAAAGCAGGCATGGTATATCTTGCACCTTTATTATCAACAAAGGTAAATACAATGAGGGGAAAGACGACCCAGCAAAACAAGGTCCAATTAAACCGGTCCTTTTTGAAAATATAAAAAAGAAAAGTGGTTACAAATATGACCAATAAAGGCCACCCCATCTGGGTTATCATTGCCACAATATAATATCCCCAAATGGGAATACCCGAGGTTATATCAAATTTTAACGCATAACCGGGAAAAGCGAATTTAGACATCCCTATCAAAATGTTAATCAAGTTATGGGCGTACCAGGGAAAACAAATCAAAACGGATATGCATGAAAGCGAAATCAGGTTTATGGCCTTCTGTGTAGAAAGAGCTGCTTTGGAGAAATTTTTGACCAGAGCCAAAATTAAAAAGAATTCCAGTGTCAGGGCAATCCATCGCTGCTCACCGATAATGAGAATAAAAAATGGAATGATTAACAACGCGGCAATCATGCCAAAATAATAAGTGAATTGAATGACCCTATCCCGGAGGTCAATTTTTTCGCCCCATAATCCTGCAAGCACCGCTGGCAGGATATAAATGAAAAAAGTCCATTTGACCATCAGGCCCGCGGCGAAAACGAAACTGAACAGTAGAGAATATTTTTTGTTCTCGAAATTTTCTGACTTGAGAAAAAGATAATAGGCGAGAGTTGTCATAGCCGTCAGCATGACGCTGATAATGTACTCTCGTGACATGCTGACAATTAGAGGATAGCAGGAGACCAGAAACGCCGCGATCAATCCCGCATTTCGCGTATATAAAATTTTGCCAATCCCATAAACGGACAGAGCCATAATGACCATATAAAAAGAATTCCCAATCACTCCAATATCCAGAGAAAAACCGAAAATCCAGGCAAGAGGGATTAAAGATAAATGATAGAAGGGCGGATAAAAGGGTTCCACATTCAACACATTCTGCCACCAGTCTGCAGAGCCAGAACTCATCGCCTCCCAATAATTGAATGTTCTGAATAGGTGAAGTCCCTGATCGTAGGAAGGAGGGCGGATGTCGAGTAGCATCCATATTAAATTACCGCCAAAAATCCATACAATGATGATCATTAAAAAGAAATGATGCGAACCGATTCGGGGTTCTGCAGCGCTGGAATATTTATTTTGGGATAGTTTGTTGGGATCTAGTTCAGGCAATGAATGGCTCCTGCGAAATAACTTTTTAGTGCCCGGATGATCCGAAGCTAAAAATTAAAAGTAAAAATAAGATTAAGTGTATAATATTAACAAAACCAGCTGCGTTTTATCTTAAGCAGAGCTTGTATTTTTTCTAAATCCACCCCTGTCTATGCCAAGCCTTCCAATTTTTTCATCTATCAAGCCAGCACATATTGTATGTCTGTGGATGGTCTTTTGTTTTTTTGTGCTGTCCTATAAGCTTGGCGAGGTTCCTCCCTACCATGCGGACGAAAACTTTTATGTCGAATCATCCCTGAACATGGTTGAGTCGGGAGACTATATTACTCCTGTCTACCATGAGAAAAAGCGTTTTGCAAAACCCATTCTGTATTACTGGATGGTTGTTTCATCGTATAAAATTTTTGGCATTAGTTTGGCCTCCGCGCGGTTACCCTCAGTGTTATTTGGGACTTTGAGTATTGGCCTGATTTTTTTGCTGGCACGCCGATTATTTGACAGCCGGGTAGGCTTAATCAGTGCATTCATATTACCCTCTATTTACCTGCATTTCCAGATATCCCGATGGGCCACTACAGATATGGCGTTGAGTTTTTTTGTGCTTCTGGCACTATATTTTTTCGTGCTCTTGTTCCAGACAGATTTCCAAAAAAATATTTATGCCTATCTTTTTTATTTATCCATGGGACTGGGATTCATGGTGAAAGGGCCGCCGGCAATTCTCATTCCTGGCTTGACCGCTTTGGGTTTTTTAATTGCCACCAAAAGGAAAAATTGGTTTGCCGATTTGCGTGTAGGTCAAGGGCTTATCATTCTATTAATAATAATTCTACCCTGGTTTGCAGCCATGTTCTGGATGCATGGAGAAGAATTTAAAAACCATATTGTGGGTAATGAAATAAAGAACCGATTGGTTCACGACACCCCGTTCAGCTTTTATTATGTGGGTGTGTTATTTCGTTACCAGCTTCCATGGTCGCTTTTCTTTATTTTTGCATCCTTAAAACAATTTGGGTTTTTAGCCTTTACCAGAGAGAAGGGAATAGGATTTTCTGAACGAGTAAAAGAAATGGCTGGGAATATCCGCCAGCATACTAAACAGCTTTTTAAGGAAGGCAATGAATCCGTTGCATTTTGCTATATCTGGATTCTGGTATGTTTAATTTTATTCACTCTGCTGCGGGTTGAGCATAGCCGTTATATGCTCCCCAGTTGTGCTGCTGTTGCGATTTTGACAGCTAGACTATTCGCAGGGGTAGAAAAGAACCTGAAAGAGTCAGGGGCGTTTGGTTTTAAAATTTCTATCATCATTACGTTAATGATTCTCCTGATTTCTTCGGTTTTGACGTTCGCCGGAATTTTCATTTTTGATTCTATTCCAGTAGAGTTTTTTATCTTACCGGTATTCCTGCTAGTTGGCACCCTATCTCTGGTCTGTTTTTTTTGGTTTAAGTCAGTCCGTGGGCTGGTGTTTCCGCTCACTATTATATTAATTTTGACTATGGCTTCATTGAGCGGGGATGTTTTGCCTTATGCCAGCCGGTATCCCATGAAGAAATTTGCCGCTCATATTAACCAGGAAAATTTCAAGGGCCCCATTGCCGTTTACAAGCTGGGTAGCAACAGAGCTCGCCTGGGAATTTTGACTGGCAGAAGGGTGGTCAAGTTGCGCTCGCCAGAAGAGGTGGTGGAGTTTTTTCAGACGCGTCAAAAAATATATCTGGTTATTAAAGAATCGGATTGGGAAAAGGATTTCTCGATATTAGATATGAAAATTATAAAGAAGGATCAAATGGGGAGAAAAACCAGAATCAAACCAAACGAAATCCCGGGCTTGTTAGATATGGAAAAGTTGAGGGGAATTTTAAACTCAACGGAAACACTTTTATTTATGAGCAATCAGTAAAACATTATTTAACATTCGGTATTTTCATTCCTGAAAAATCGTACCGGACGAAATCCCTGTTTTGAATGGAAGTAAAAAAAGCATACTTCGAGTTAGCCTGAATCAAATAGAAAGTGTTTGGCAAACGTGATTGTAAAGCTTTAAATTCGGCTGAATTTGACAGCCACATTTTTTTGGGGTTGCTTTGCAATTGTTTCAGCAACTCATCCATGTCAGTGACCGGGTTCTCTAAACCTCTGTCAGAATAAAACAGCATGGCATGTTTTGGGTTCCAGAAAGAAAGCCTGAAGTTTCCGATTTTAATATTTTTTGGGATATTAAGTTTGATTATTGATGCCAGTTGACGAACTTCCTTACTACTCTCCCCTAAAGTTACTTTGACCTGGATAGGCGTTGCATTTACGAACAGGGCGGTCAGGCAAACAATGCCTGCCAAACCGCCGATCATCCGGTTTTTCCAGCGGGAATCGAGCCAATCAGAAAATGTTTTTGCGGTGATGATAGACAGTGCAGGGAAAATCATTAAAACATAGCGGATGGTATGATTTTTACTTGCGCTCATAATCACAAATACCAAAGTGGGCCATAAAAAAAGTAAAAGCGAGTTTCCGTCTTTTTCCACGAACCCACGTCGGGCGAATTTATACAATCCGATTAGCGCAAAAGGCAGCCAGGGCCAGTAGTTTCGTAAAAAATCTTCAGAGTATCCCAGGAAATTAAATGGATGTTGGTTTTCACCAAAACCCCGATTAAAAATTAAAACTCCGAAATGCGAATCGATGAAACTTTGACCGAATTGCATCCAATTGATGAAGTGCCAACTGAATCCCAGACCTAAAGCCAGTAAGACTCCTGCAATCAATAAGGGGTTGAATATTTCTTTCCATTGGCGGCTGAAAAGCAGGTAGAAAAATGCAATGGCTAGCGGAAAGATACCGAGAACACTTTTTGACATAATCCCTGCCGCAGTAGCGAGACCAAAAACCAGATACCACGGTTTGTGAGTTTTTGCTTTGATGAATGCGAATAGAGCAAGCGTAACAAAAAATGCCAGGGGGATATCGACCATAGCCCTTCGTGATGAGTCGATGAATATACCGGGGAAAAGTAAAATGAGCGATGCGATGAAAGCGATCCAGGAATCTTTATATAGATAGTCAGCCAATCGATACGTCAAAACAACTATTCCTGTGCCAAAAAAAGCGGAGAAAAAAACCGCAGAAAAACTGGATACTCCGAATATGCCGTATGCCAGAGCCATGAACCAGAAGGGGAGGGGAGGGTTCTCGAAAGAAGGTTGCCCGCCATAAGTGACTATCCACAGATTTCCGGATTCATAAATTTCCTTGGCTTTCTGGGCATAAAAAGCGTCATCAAAGTTAGTGATGCCCGTACCCAGTTGCCGTCCGAGCATGATTAATAGGGAGAGGAAAACAAGGAAATATATTTGGAAAGTTTTGTTGTTCAGTATGGCACTCAAAATTTTTATCCGGTTTAAATCGTAAGGTGAGATATTAGTTGCAAAAGAGATTCAAAGTTCAGAAAAAATACTTAAAAATTTAAAGATAGCTGTTTATTTTTTTTCTCTCTTCATCATTCAGGTTGGGGCCATATAAAAAACCGAAAGTTTCCAGCCGCCAGACCAGTACATCCAGACCTTGTAACATGTTGAACCAGTAAAGCATGGCCTGGAAAAAAGATTTTCGGTTTAAATCATTTTTGCAAAATATAAACCCGATCAATTGTTTGCGCGAATGGCGGATGAGCACCTTGTTCCCACGGGCTTGGATAATTTTGTAAAGCGCGAAGAGATTTTGCAGTTTTTGCAGCATTAAGATATGGGAAGAATAGTCGTTCAAATATAAACTGGATCGAGTCTTTGTCGTTGTTTAAATTTTATACCAGGACTTAATTGAAGTAAAGCAAGCGGTTAAAATGTTTCTTTATGTTAATATCTCTTCTAATTCCATAAACCCGTGATTTCCCCAAATATGAAACCTGAAGAATTAAGTGCTAATGCTTGTGAAAAAATCGACATGGATACCAACCTTGTGCGCGAGCATTTAAAGGTTCTGGAGGAGATGGTCCGAATCGACAGTCGAAGTTTTGGTGTAAATGAGTTCAAGGGCGATAGAGCCGTTCCCACCGACATGAAAGAAATTCTTGAATGTGCAAAAAGTTACTTGACCCGGATAGGGTTGTCCAATGTATCGATAAACCATTCTAGTGGAAAGCATGCGTTTCCTATTCTTATGGCGGAGATCCATGTGGCAGAAGAGAAACCAACCCTTCTTTTTTATGCGCATTTGGACAAGCAACCCTATATGGATAACGAAAAATTTGAGAAATGGGGCGGCACTCCACCGACGAAATTAAGGTGGAACAAAGACAGGTCTCGTGCATACGGGAGAGGTGCCGCAGATGATTTGAGCGGAGTAGTTTCCATTGGTATGGCCATCGATGCGCTCCTGCAAACAACGGGGCCTTCTGACCTCCCATGCAATATAAAAGTAATTTATGAAACCGAGGAGGAGAGCGGTTCGCATAGTTTGATCGATCAGATCAGCGAAAATAAGTCGTTTTTTTCAAATATCGATTGTGTTGTTATTACTGATGTGGTCAACCCTGCTCAGGGCGTACCCGGT
>Ga0066376_10005332_pt1 | contig 10947 bp, 10 predicted proteins | sample Knorr_S15_td_Bot_FD_77009 | JGI IMG/M metagenome (GOLD analysis project Ga0066376, IMG submission 77009) | Marine microbial communities from Southern Atlantic Ocean transect - Knorr_S15_td_Bottom_ad_5009_LV_A | ecosystem: Environmental > Aquatic > Marine > Oceanic | place: Southern Atlantic... | reverse complement strand
GCAGGTCATGCGCGCCATCCTGTTTCCCAACTCGAACATCTTCTTCGATGTCCAGTCGCGCGATCCGGCCGCGCCCCCCGAACCAAACCCGGACGGCACGGTTACCGCGACGTTCGCGGGTATTTATACCGGATGGCCGCAGGTAGAGACTGCCGCCATCGCGCTCGCCGAGTCGGCTCAATTGATTGCGATGGAGGGGCGCCTCTGCCAGAACGGCAAGCCGGTACCACTGGGCGACGAGGCCTTCATGCAGTACACACGCGACCTGGTCGATGTGGGTAGACGCGCCTACGCGGTGGCGCAAACCAAGGACCTCGAGGCGATGTCGGAGATGACCAACGAGGTCGCCGGCGCCTGCGAGAACTGTCACACGGCCTACCGCCGCTACCCCGAGGAGAATCGGTGCACCGCTCCGTAGCGCGGATGCTCGGCTCGATGCCGTCTCGGAGGGGTATTCGCGGATGATTCGGACCTTGTTCGAATTCGTCGACGCGTTCCCCAGCAGCGTCGCGTGGCGGGAGTCGTTGAATGGCTACGTGTATTTGCTGACGGCCCACGTCGTGAGCATGGGGCTGGTGGCCGGCGTCATCAGCTACTGGGACATGCGCCTGGCCGGAATGGCGCTCAAGTGGATTCCCGTCTCCAAGGTGCAGTCGGGGTTGTTCCCCTGGCTGTTTGCCGGCACGGCGGTGAACGCGGGCACCGGCATCATGTTGGTGTACAGCCAGCCGATGCGCTACTATCCCAACTTCTGGTTCTGGCTGAAAATGGGGCTGCTCGTGGTGGTTGCCGCCAATGCGGCATACTTTCACTTGAGTATTGAGAAGACGGTCGACCAGTGGGACAGCGATCCAGTCGCGCCCCTCAAGGCGCGGGTCGCCGGGTATGTGTCGTTGGCGTTCTGGGCCGGCGTGATCGTGACCGGACGGATGACGGCCTATAGCGGATTGGTGCCCCAGTGGTGGATCGATCTGGGCCTGAGTAATTAGCGATGTTGCAACCGTTTTTTCAATGGATGGGCGGACTGTCCTTCAGTCAATTCTTTCTAACAACTGTCTGGCCGACCCCCATCATCCAGTGCATACACCTCATCGCCGTGTCGGTGTTCGCGGGCGCCCTCTTGATTGTGGATTTGCGCCTGCTTGGTCGCGGCCTGACCTCGTCGTCGATCCCGAAGCTGGCCGGCGCGGCCCAGCCGTGGCTCGTGTGGAGTTTCGTGGTCCTGGTCTTGAGCGGTATGCCACAGATGATGTCAACGGCGCTGAAGGAGTACTACAGTCCGTTCTTCTGGTGGAAGATGGAGATGGTGGGATTGGGTCTCATCGTGACGTTCGTTGTGCGTAAAGTGATCGCGTCCAAAGAAGAAGGACACTTCGGGCCGGTCTGGCCCAAAGTGGTGGGTATCACCTCGATCTCGCTCTGGACGAGCGTGACCATCGGGGCTCGTTTGATCGGACTGCTCTCGTAGGGACAGTGACGCTGGTGTGGCCCGAGGGGTCACGTCAGTCAGACACGCGCGGTGCGTGAAGGAGACATAGCAAGATGCGAAATCGGCTCAGAACCACGATTATCGCCGGGGTGGCGGCCGCCGTCGTGGCGGTCGGCCTGTCGTTCTCGGTGCAGCCCGTCGAAGGGCAGCAGGGGTATCAGGCACCACGAACGGCTGACGGGATGCCGGACCTGAACGGCATCTGGCAGGCAGTGAGCAGCGCCCACTATGACATCGAGCCGCATGCCGCGCGGTTTGGTCCCGTGGTCGAGATGGCCGCCCACGGCGCGATTCCAGGCGGTCTGGGTATCGTCGAAGGCGGAGAGATTCCGTATCGTCCCGAAGCGCGGGCGACGCAGCAAGAGAACCTCCAGTACTGGATGGAGCGTGACCCGGCCATCAAGTGCTACATGCCGGGTGTGCCGCGTGCCACCTACATGCCGTATCCGTTCCAGCTGGTCCAGACGCCCGAATATGTGCTGCTCGCGTATGAGTTCGCCAGCGCCAGTCGCATCGTCTACATGGACCGACCCGATTTCGAAGCGCCGGTCGACGCCTGGATGGGCCACAACATCGGCCGGTGGGAAGGCGAGACCCTGGTCATCGACGTGACGGCCCAGATGCCGGATACGTGGCTGGACCAATCCGGCAACCACCACAGCAACTCGATCCATGTGGAGGAGCGTTACACCGCGCTCAGCGAGAACCACATCATGTACGAGGCGACCATCACGGACCCGGAGACCTACACGCGGCCGTGGACAGTCAGCCTTCCGCTGTATCGACGGATGGACGAGAACATGCAGTTGCTCGAGTTCAAGTGCGTCGAGTTCGCCGAGGAGCTGATGTACGGCCACCTCCGCAAGGACCCGGATCTGACCCCATCGTTCCGAGCCAGCGGGCACGGCTCCGACCGTCAGATCATGCTCGAGCCACCGCAATAGTCGTGCAGCGTGTCGTCGTCGCCGTGATGTGCCGGCTGCCGGTCTGACCGGCAGTGGCACAACCGGCCGGGGACAGGCAGACGGCGGTCGACGGTATCAAGTAATCGGGTGTTGACGAAAACGCGTGAAGCATCGATAATCACACAACGTTCTTATTTCCACATCTTGGAGGCGAATTAGATGCGAAGAAACATTGCCATCGTCCTGGCTGGGGTTGTCATGGCGCTGGCCACCGTGCCGGTGGTCGCGCATCATGCGTTCTCGGCCGAATTTGACGCCAACCGTCCGATCCACCTCGAGGGCAAAGTGGTGAAGATGGAGTGGATCAACCCGCACGCATGGGTCCATCTGGAACTCGAGGATGGGACCGTGTGGATGGTCGAGGGCGGGACGCCCAACACCCTGCTGCGTCGCGGTTTCACGAAGAACTCGCTCTTGCCAGGCACCGAGATCATCGTTGATGGCTATCAGGCCAAAGACGGGTCGGACAAAGGTAACGGTCGAGACTTGACGTTCAAGGACGGCCGGAAGCTGTTCATGGGTTCGTCCGGCACCGGCGCGCCGACGGACGGTCGCGACGCCACGGAACCTGAATAGGTCGACCGCCGATTCGTCGGCGACGAGACGTGTCATGAAGAGGGCCTGGATGCGAAAGCGTCCAGGTCCTTTTTTTGTGCGCAGCTGTCGTGTCGGTCTGCTCGCGAGATACGTTGATCGCCGAATGGGTGCCTCGGGCGTAAGATAGGGGTGAGGCGCCGCATGGTCATGAGTCCTTTCCGGGCCCGCTCGTCGGTCACGCTCGTGTCGCTCGGACTGGGCGTCTCTGTGCTGACGGCCGCGCCGGGTTCCCAGCGTCGCGACGACGGCGTCGAGATCTTTCGTTCCGGGGTGGAACTGGTCCAGATCTCGGCGACGGTGGTCGACGCAGAGGGTCGGCTGGTCAGCGATCTGGACCGGGACGACTTCGAGATCTTCGAGGATGGCCGGCCGCAGACGCTGGTGCACTTCACGCGCGACCGTGTCCCGCTCAGTCTCGGGGTGGTGCTCGATATCAGTCAGAGCATGTTTGGTCAGCGTATCGACGATTCGCGGCTCGCGCTCGACCAGTTTCTCGCCGACCGGCTCGACCCCGCCGACGAGGTGTTCGTCATCGTGTTCAACCACAGCCCGCTCGTGGAGGTGGCCTGGACCCTCGGTCCCCGGCGGGTGCGCAACCGGCTGGACCATATTCGGCCGTGGGGCGGCACGAGCATCTACGATGCCATGATGGAGGCGTTGCCGATGTTCGAGGAACGCGCCAACCAGCGAGCCGCTATGGTGCTGGTCTCAGACGGGTCGGACACCAGCAGCAAGGCCGACCTCCGTGACGTCCGGCGGCAACTGCGCCGAAGCGACGCCTTCGTCTATGCCATCGCCATCGATGCGCCAGAGACACGGGCGATCAACGACCGAGTGAACCCCCAGGCTCTACGTGAGATCACGACCGAGAGCGGCGGCTATACCGAAGTGGTGCACGACAGTCCAGAGCTCGCGCCGGCCACGGCTCGCATCGCAGACGAGCTCAACCATCAGTACACCTTCAGCTACGCGCCGATGCGCCCGGCGGATGGCACCTATCGCTCGATCCGGGTCCGGGTCCCTGGCCGGGATTACCGCGTGCGCAGCCGGCGCGGGTACGTCGCCGATCCGCGTCGAGACGCTGGACCGGGCTAGCACTCTCGGTCGTCGCGGGGTCAGGCGATCGAGCGGCGGCCATCGGCGCAAATTGGTAGACTACAGACGAACTATAAAGGACACAGTAGTAACTTACGAAACACATAGAGAACAAGATTCGGGTAGGTCCACGGTCCACTTCGGCGAGCGTCGCAACTCGCATGTTGCGCAGAGACGATGATATTCAACCGCGTTGTCCCGAGCGACCCAGACCTTCTGGATACTGCGACCGCCGCCCGGGCGCCGGAAGCAATCGACGCGAAGGGAGATTTTGATCGCGAGCTCGACACTTGGCTCGACGATCTGGAGGGCCGGTTGCCGCCGGCCGGGCGTCAGACGCCCCAGGTCGCGGAGTCGGTGTCTGGCAAGACCGCCATCCCCAGCTCGGCGATCCATCGACACTGGCCCTGTCAGAGCCCGCTCCGGGCGAAGCGGTGGGCCTGGTGCGTCGTGAAGCCGAATTGGTGTCCCAAGGACGCGAGCTCGTGCGCACCGAGGCGCTGGTCACGATCATGAAAGAGCTGGCCTCTGAGATGCGCTCCGTGCGGAGCGATGTCGACCAGCTCAAGGCGGTGGTCGCCAAGATGCGTCTGCTCACGGACGCGCGGCGAGCGACCGGACCGGCTGTTGGTCACGACCGTACCCCGCAGTAGTTCGGCACGTCTCTCCCGCTTCTCGTCCCGGTCACGTCCCGCCCCGACCGCGCCCGGTGTATCGTGAACTGATGTCGGCTCTGCAGGCTCGTAATCTGCGGAAGGTGTATGGCGGCGGCGAGAACGGCGTGGACGCCGTTCGCGGCGTGAGCGTCGAGTTGACGGCGGGTGAGTGTGTGGCCGTCGTTGGCCCGTCCGGGTGCGGCAAGTCGACACTGCTGCACCTGTGCGGCGGTATGGATCGACCGACCGCCGGCACCGTGGTCGTCGATGGAGTTCCATTGGCCGGCCTCGGCGACGACGGTCTGACTCAGCTTCGGCGCGAGCGCGTCGGCTTCGTGTTTCAGTTCTTCAATCTGCTGCCAACGCTGACGCTGGTCGAGAACATCGCCTTGCCCCTGCTGCTGGCCGGCGTGGCGGCGGGGGAGGGGGCCGCCCAGGCCCGCCTGTGCGCCGACCGGGTCGGGTTGGGGCATCGCCTGCACCACTATCCGTCGCAGGTGTCCGGCGGTGAATTGCAGCGGTCGGCGGTGGCCCGTGCCGTGGTGCATCGCCCCGCGCTGCTTATTGCCGACGAGCCGACGGGCAACCTCGATACCGACAATGGCCGCCGCGTCCTCGACATCCTCCGCACCTTGAACGACGACATCGGTGTCGCGGTGCTACTGGCCACGCATGACCAGACAATCGCCGCCGGCGCCGACCGAATTCTGCGTATGCGGGACGGCCTCGTGGTCGACTCCTCTGACAGCGCCGCCTGACGAGGAGCCTGTGACGCTGTTCCGGCAGTTCATCGTGCGCGCGCTGGTCCGGGACTCCAGGCGTAGTCTGGCCACCGTGGCCGGGTTGACGCTCGGGGTGGCTGTCGTCATCGCCATCCGGTTGGCGAACGCGGGGTCGATTCGCGGATTCGAAACGGCGCTCGACGTCGTGGCTGGCAAGACGTCGCTGGAGATTGTGGGGGCCGGGGTCGGGGTCCCGGACGCCCAGCTCGAAGACCTCGGGTGGTTGCGGGAGTACGGACTCGTCAGCCCGGTCATTGCCCGCACCGCGCGTCTGCGCGGGCCCGACGGCGTCGAGCATCCGCTGCAGGTGCTCGGGGTGGACGTACTCCGGGACCGACCGTTTCGGGAATACCAGCTACTGGAGTTCGCGCAAGGGGGACGCGAACCCAGCGCCCAGGAGTTGCTGGCGCTGTTGCTCGACTCGAGCTCCGTGGTGCTCACCGAACGGTTCGCCACCCGCCACGGTCTCGGCCTCGAGAGCCCGGTGGAGCTCATCATCGGTGACCGGGTGCATCACGCTGTCGTGCGTGGTCTGCTACTCGACGAGGGACCAGCCCGCGTCGTTGATGGGCAGCTCGCGTTGCTCGACGTCGCGGTCGCGCAACTGCTCTTCGACCGCATTGGCTGGTTGGACCGGGTAGAGATCCAGCTCTTCGATGCCGGCGCCATCGACGACGCAGAGCCGGCGATCGCGGCCAGACTGCCGGAGGGTCTGCGGGTGCAGCGACCGGCGCAACGTGGTCGTCAGGTCGAGAAGATGCTCGCGGCGTTTCACTTCAATTTGACCGCGCTGTCCTACATCGCGCTGGTCGTCGGCCTGTTTCTCGTCTACAACACCGTGGCCGTGTCGGTCATTGCACGGCGTAGCGAGATCGGGATCCTGCGGGCTCTGGGCACCACCCGTCGCACGTTGCTCAGCCTGTTTCTCGGCGAGGCGGCGCTTCTCGCCGGACTCGGCGTGGCGATCGGGTTGCCCACCGGGTGGCTGCTGGCCAAGGGAGCGGTCCGTCTGACCGCAACCACGGTCAACGCGCTCTACATCACCTCCGCCGCCACCGTGCCGCCGCTCAGCCTGGTTGACGTCCTGCTGGCCTGCGGCGTCGCGATGCCCCTGGCGCTGGCGGCCGCGGCGATTCCGGCCATGGAGGGGGCCAGCGTCACCCCGATCGCGGCCGTGCGCGGCGCGGATCGCTTGGCGTCGCATGACGACGGCCGTCGCTCCAGACGAGCCGCCGTGGTGGCGGTAGCGCTCTTCGGGTTGGGAGGATGGCTCGCAACGTTGGACCCTGTCGGCGGGTTGCCGCTCTATGGGTTGGGCGCCACCCTCGCCGTGATCGGTGGGGCGGCCGCGCTGGTGCCGGTCTTGCTCGCGCTCCTGCGACGCGTCGGGCGCCCGGTTCTGGTTCACTGGTTCAAGGTCGAGGGGATGCTGGCGCATGCGAATCTGTCGGCGGCCGTCCGGCGTCTGACGGTCTCGGTGGCCGCGCTGGTGGTCAGCCTGGCGATGCTCGCCGCCATCGCGATCATGATCGGCAGCTTTCGCGACACGGTCACCTATTGGGTGGGGCAGACTCTCCGCGCAGACCTCTTCGTCGCGACCGCGGGGCGTGGACCGGCCGGCCCGTCGCCATCCATCTCCACCGAGGCCGAGGCCCGGGTGGCAGCGCACCCGTCGGTCGCCGCCATCGACCAGTTTCGGACCGTCGATCTGACCTACGGCCCGGATGGGGATCTCATCATCCTCGGGGCCAGTCGCTTCGCGGTGCTGTTGGAGCACGGAGGACTCCTGTTCAAGGACCCGGCCGACGGTCGCACCGCCATGGCCACGGCGATCGGAGCCGACGCGGTGGTCGTGTCCGAGACCTTCGCGCTCAAGCAGGACGTGGCGGTGAACGACACGATCGAGCTCGACACCCCCCAGGGCGGACGGGCGTTCCAGGTGGCAGCGATTTACTACGATTATTCGAGTGACCGCGGCCTGGTCGTGATGGACCAGCCAACGTTTGCCAGGCACTACGGCAGCCAGCGCCCGGTCGGTTTGAGCGTGTATCTCAATTCCGAGGCTGACCCAGAGACCGTTCGTGAGGAACTGCTAGCGGCGCTGAGTCCGGAGTTCCGCCTGTTCATCAACACCAACGTGACGCTGCGGGCCGAGGTGCTTCGCATCTTCGATGCGACCTTCGCCATCACCTACGCCCTCGAAGCGATCGCCATCTTCGTGGCCATCATGGGGGTGGTGACCACCTTACTCACGTTGGTGCTGGAGCGGCGCGAGGAACTGCGGATGCTTCGACTGATCGGGGCAGGCCGCACGCAGATCAGGCGTATGGTCGTCATCGAAGCGGCCCTGCTCGGGGTGCTGAGCCAGGGGATCGGGCTCGCCGTCGGCGTGGTGCTGTCGTTGATTCTGATCTATGTCATCAACGTCCAGAGCTTTGGCTGGACGATCCAGTTCAGCCTCCCGGTGTGGTTCCTGGTGCGGTCCACCCTGTTGGTGGCCTTCGCCACCGCTCTCGCCGGCCTCTACCCCGCCCGGGTCGCCGCCGGCGTCGCCGGCCAGGAGGCACGGTGATCCGCCTTCGCTCGCTTGGTCGCGGTCGAGCTACGGCGGACAGGTCCGCTGGGGGGGGTGTTTGGCGGAGGGCCTTCAGGTCTTGCGGGTGCTTCCGCGCGATGCACGCCTGGTGCTTGGCGGTGGCCCTGCTTCACGGATCCGGTTCGCTGCTGGCCCAGAACCCTGGCCCGGCCATGACCTCGGACGGCTGGCGCCTGGCTGAGCCCGGCTACACCCTGCAGTTTCCCCGCGACCACGGGAGCCACCCTGAGTACCGCATCGAATGGTGGTACTACACCGGCAATCTGGACGCGGCGGATGGCCGACGCTTTGGCTACCAGGTCACCTTCTTTCGGATCGGCGTCGACCCGGCGCCGACAAACCCGTCCCGTTGGGCCGTGCGCGACCTGCACATGGCGCACCTCGCGGTGACCGACGTGTCGGCCCAACAGCATCTGACCGCCGAGCGGTTCGACCGCGGCGGCGTCGGCTGGGCCGGAGCCCGCGGGGGCACCCTCGATGTCTGGAACGGCGACTGGCGGGTCGCCCTCGACGGCCAGACTCATCGCCTGCAGGCGTTCGACGATCGGTTCGGCGTCGACTTGCGTCTCGAACCCGGGAAGCCTCCGACCGCCCATGGCGACGCCGGCCTCAGCCGAAAAGGTGCCGAATCTGGCAACGCCTCGCACTACTACTCGATGACCAGGATGCCGACCACGGGCCAACTGCGGCTGGATGGCGACCGGGTCGACGTCACCGGTACGAGCTGGATGGACCACGAGTTCGGGACCACCTTTCTCGAACCTGGGCAGGTTGGCTGGGACTGGTTCTCACTACAGCTCGACGATGGCACCGACCTCATGATCTACCAGTTCCGCCGAAGCAACGGTCAGCCGGACCCCTTCTCGTCCGGGACGTGGGTCGCCGGCGATGGCGCCGTCACCCCTCTCGCGGGCGACCAGGTCATGCTGGTCCCAGGCCGCGTCTGGACGTCGCCGTCGAGCGACGCCTCGTATCCGGTCGCCTGGCAGCTCCGGGTGCCCTCGCGACAAGCCGACCTCAGGGTAGAGGCGCTGCTCGACGCGCAGGAGCTCGACACCGCGAATTCGACCGGTGTGACCTATTGGGAGGGCGCGGTGACGGTCAGCGGGCGGATAGGCGACCGAGAAATCACCGGCCGCGGTTATCTGGAAATGACCGGCTACTCCGGCCGACCCATGAGCGAAGTGTTCCGGTAGGTTTCCTGCCGGGGTGCCCGTCTGGCGGCGTTGCTTCCTCGGTCACATGCCGCCTGCATGCTCCCTCGTCCTTATTCAGACGGGGCTACGCCCCGGACCCCCGCGGACGCTACGTGGGGACCCCGAATGCCCCACTCCGCGTCCGCGAGGCGCGCGCGTGCGCGCCTTACCCTGCCGTCGTCGCGCCTGGCCAGACGAATGCCTCGACAGGACACCATGCGGGGTACAGCTTGCGGTCTAGCTCTCGGTGAGAGAGGATCGCCCTATGACCGAGTCCCTGTCTCGTCGTCACTTCCTGCATGCTGCCGGCGCCGGAGCGGCGTCGGTGTGGATTCCGCGCACGGTGCACGGCTACACCGAGGCCGAGGTGCGCAAGATGGCGTTCAACGAGCGGGTGGAGGAAGGCATCTCCAAGTGGGATCTCGATACGCCGTGTTTGATCGTGGACCTGGACCGGATGGAAGGCAACCTCGACCGGATGCAGAAGACGCTGGCCGGCAATGGGATCGCGAGTCGGCCGCACGCGAAGACACACAAGTGTCCCGCCATCGCGCGATTGCAGATCGCAACCGGGTCGGTCGGCATTTGCACCGCGAAGATCAGCGAGGCGGAGGTCATGTTCGAGCACGGGATCGAGGAGATCCTGATGACGACGGTCAACGTGACCCCGCGGAAGATTCGGCGAGCGATGCATCTGAAGAAGTGGTGCGCCGGGTTTATCCAGGCGGTGGACACACCCGCCAACGCACGGGACCTGTCGGCCGCGGCGGAAGAGGCCGGGGTGGTCGCCGACATCGTGGTCGACATCGACCCGGGGGGACACCGCAGCGGAATCACGGCTGGCGCGCCGGCGCTCGAACTGGCGCAACTGGTCGACACATTGCCCGGGCTGCGACTATGCGGGATGCTGTGTTACGACGGCGGAGCACAGCATGTGACCGGGTTCACCGAGCGCCGGACGCGTGCGTTGTCGAGTCTGGAGGCCGCGGCCGAGACGTTCACACAGATGAACCGCTCCGGGCTGGACACCGGTATTTTCAGCGGCGGCGGTACCGGCACCTACAACATCGACCATGAGACACCGGGGCTGACTGACGTCCAGGTTGGCAGTTATGTGTTCATGGACGCGCAGTATTTGTCCATCGGGGGCGCCGCGAATGCAGAGGTCTACAACGACTTCGCGCCGGCGTTGACGGTGATGACAACGGTGCTGAACGCGCAATACGAAGGGCGCGCGACGACCGACGCGGGTGCCAAGGCGAACACCATCAACCGGCCCTGGCCAATCGTGGCGGGGGAGACCGGGATGAGCTACACGTCCGGGTCGGACGAGTACGGGACGATTCGATACGAGGACAATGCCAGCCGCACCTACGCCGTGGGTGACAAGTTGGAGGTCATCGTGTCGCACTGCGACCCGGTCGTGAATCTCTACAACCAGCTCTACGGCGTCCGTGGCGACACAGTCGAAGTGGTGTGGGCGATAGCCGGCCGCGGCAAGTCCGTGTAGGTTTCCTGGCGAGGCGCCCGCCTGGACTGCGTTGCTTCGTCGGTCACAGCCTGCCTGGCTG
>Ga0066376_10005331_pt1 | contig 10948 bp, 10 predicted proteins | sample Knorr_S15_td_Bot_FD_77009 | JGI IMG/M metagenome (GOLD analysis project Ga0066376, IMG submission 77009) | Marine microbial communities from Southern Atlantic Ocean transect - Knorr_S15_td_Bottom_ad_5009_LV_A | ecosystem: Environmental > Aquatic > Marine > Oceanic | place: Southern Atlantic... | reverse complement strand
TTATATATAGTCAAGATTTCTTCAAGAGACTCCTTAAAAATCTGGGCACAATTTGGGCACACTTAGTTGAATCTTTATCCTATAAAATATGGTATAATTTATGTTAGAAATGAGGAGATTCAAGGTCAAAGGTCCCGGACGAATGCGTTCTCAACGCGAAAACACGAGTTCGAAACTCGTAGGGGGCACATTATTTGGCGGACAGGGGGAGATTCGAACTCCCGGTTCTATTGCTAGAACACATCCTTTCCAAGGATGCACAATCGACCACTCTGACACCTGTCCACAATAAATATATAATAATATTATTTATTATTTTCTCTAGTTTTAAGAGCTTCTAAAAAAGTAGATTGAGGAATATCAACTTTACCAAATTGTTTTAATCGTAGTTTTCCTTTTTTTTGTTTTTTTAATAATTTATCTTTTCTTGTTCTATCTCCACCATACAAACCTGCTGTTACATCTTTTCTATATGCAGGAACTGTTTCTCTTGCAATAATTTTTCCACCTATAGCAGATTGAATTGGTAATTTATATTGCTGGCGAGGAAGAACCTCTTTTAATCTTTTGCATATCTCTCTTCCTCTTTGTTCCGCATGAGAAGCATGAATAATAATTGAGAGCGGTTCAACAATTTCTTGATTAACTAAAATATTTAACTTAATTAATTTACTTTCCTTATATCCCTCTATTTGGTAATCAAAACTTGCATAACCACTTGTTATAGATTTTAAACGATCATAAAAATCAATAATAGTTTCGGCCAAAGGTAATCTATATTTAACTATTGCAGTTTTACCCATAAAATTATGTTCAATTTTTTCTCCTCTTCTTGATTCACATAGTTTAAAAACATTTCCTAAATAATTTTGTGGAACAATAATTGTAGAAACAATCCAAGGTTCTTCCATTTTTTTTATTAAAGATGGATCTGGAAACTCAATTGGATTTTGTATTTTTTTAATTTTATTATTATTATCAGTTACCTGGTAAACTACACTAGGAGCTGTGGTTATAAGTTGAATATTAAACTCTCTTTCTAATCTTTCTCTTATTACTTCCATATGTAATAACCCTAAAAAACCGCAACGAAAACCTTGGCCTAAAGCTGCAGAAGATTCTTGCTCATATGAAAAACTAGAATCATTTAAACTTAGTTTTTCTAAACTATCTTTAAAATCATTAAATTGAGAACTGTCGTATGGAAACAAACCACAAAAAACAACAGGTTGAGATGGTTTAAATCCTGGAAGCGCTTTATTGCATGGTTTTTTTTCTTCAGTTAATGTATCTCCAATTTTACAATCTGCTACTCTTTTAATACCAGCTGTAAGAAATCCTATTTCACCCGCAGTTAATTTATTTACATATTTTATTTTAGGTGTAAAAATCCCAACTTTTTCTATTTCATAACATGCTTTATTGGACATCATTTGAATTTTTTGTCCAACTTTAAGAATTCCATCTTTAATTCTAACCAAAGTAATAACTCCAAGATACTTGTCATACCAACTATCAATAACAAAAACTTGAAGTGGGTTTTCATCAATTCCTTCAGGTGCTGGTAAATTTTTAACCAATAAATTTAATAAATCCTCTACACCTTCCCCTGTCTTAGCAGATATCTTTATCGCATCTTTTGCTTCAATACCTATTATATCTTCAATTTGTTTAATAGCGTTCTCAGGATTTGCTGCTGGTAAATCTATTTTATTAAGAACAGGTATTATTTCGTGATTATTAGAAATAGCTTGATAGGAATTTGCCAAAGTTTGAGCTTCAACTCCTTGAGTACAATCTACAACTAAAATTGACCCCTCGCAAGCTGCTAAAGATCTACTTACTTCGTAAGAAAAATCTACATGGCCTGGAGTATCAATTAAATTTAATTTATATTTTTCATTATCATATTTATAATTTAGCTGCACTGTTTGAGCCTTGATAGTAATTCCTCTTTCTCTTTCAATATCCATAGAATCTAACAATTGTTCTCTAAATTCTCTTTGTGATATTCCCCCGCAAAATTGTATTAGCCTATCAGCTAAAGTTGATTTGCCATGATCTATATGTGCAATAATGGCAAAGTTCCTAATATTAGAAATTTTCATATCAGATTATTTTTCTCTTAGAATTGCACCTGTATTTTCTACAACATTTGAAATAATATTTTTACAAATTATTTCTATTTCTGCATCTTTTAAAGTTTTATCTTCAGGTTGTAAAACTATTGAAACAGCTATAGATTTTTTTCCCTCTGGTATACCTTCTCCTTCGTATACATCAAAAATATTAACTTCGCTAATTAATTTAGTTTCTTCTTTATTAATTAAATCAATTATAACTTGTGATTGAATTTTTTTATCAAGAATAAATGCAAAATCTCTTTCAACTTTTTGAAAATTTTTACTATTAAAACCTTTTTTATTTTCTATAAATTCATGTGGCAAAGTATTTAGATTTAATTCAAAAGCATAGACAGGAGAATTAATTTGAAATTGTTTTATTATATCAGGATGGATTTCACCAAAAAAACCTCCCTTAGATTTATTTAAAAAATTTATAGAGCCAGATTTTCCCGTATGATAATAATTTGGGGCATCATTATTTAATACATATGATTTTGGTGGAAGTTTACAGCATCTAAGAGTTGTTTCTAAATCGAGTTTTGCATCAAAAATGTCATATGGTCTTTCTTTTTTCAACCAATGTTTTTTACTTTGACCACACCTTATTCCTGATAAAAATATTTGTTGATTGTTCTCAAATTTACTATCAAAAATTGGTCCTAATTCAAATAGACAAACTTTTTCTTCTCCATTATCAATATTATAACGTACAGCATCTAAAAGATTAGGAATTATTGATTGCCTCATGACATCTAAATCACTACTAATTGGATTTTGTATCTCCAAATTATCATTCATACCAAAAATTTTTGCATTTTTATTTGACATAAAAGACCATGTTACTGTTTCTGTTAATCCCCTTTGTGCTAAAGATCTCTTTATATTTAATTCTCTAGTTTGACAAAGATTATTTACTTTTTTTTCATTACTAATGTATATGGACTGAGATGGAATTTTATCATAACCATAAATACGAACAATTTCTTCAATAATATCTGCCTCATTTTCAATATCATGTCTCCAGGTAGGTGGGGATAGTTTATATTTAGATCCGTTTTTTGAAATTTCAAAGCCCAACTTATTTAAAATACTTTGAAAAATTTTATCTGAAATTTTTAATCCGGTAAAATTTTCAATTTTATTTATATCAAAAATAATTTTTTTTTTATTTATTGGGATTTTTCCGTCAGAAGTAACTTCACTAACTTCACCACCACAAATTTTTAATATTAACTCTGTTGCCTCTTCTATTCCGATAGAAACACTTTCTGGATCTACTCCTCTTTCAAATCGATGTCTTGCATCTGTTTCTATATTTAATAATCTACCGGTTTTTGCTACAGATACAGGGTCAAAATATGCAGACTCTAAAAATATATTTTTAGTATTTAATTTACACATTGAAGATACACCGCCAATAACCCCTGCAATACTTAATAAATTTTTTTTATCTTTAATAGCTACCATTTCTTTGGATAACTTATAATTTTGTTCATCCAAAGTTTTTAAATCTTCCCCGCCCTTTGCCAAAAAAATTTCTAAATTTCCATTTATTTTATCGGCATCAAATACATGTAAAGGTCTATTACAATCGATAGTTAAATAATTAGTAATATCAACTAAAGCTGAAATAGGTTTTAATCCTACTGCTTGTAACTGTTTTTTTAACCAATCAGGACTTTGACAATTTTTTACATTTTTTATATAACGTCCATAAAATACTGGACAAGTTGATTTAGCTTCTTTAGAAATTTTTATATTGATTTTACTTTTAAATTTACCTTTAATTTTAGAAATTTTTTTTTCTATAAAAGTTCCTTCGCCGCTCGCCGCTAGATCTCTTGCAATACCATAAACTCCTAAACAATCAGATCTATTTGGAGTAATTTCTACATCAATTATTTTTTCTGAAGGGTAAAGACTTGATAATAAATTGCCCGTTTTTGCCTTTTCCTCTAAATGTATTATTCCATCGCTGTCAATTCCAAGACCAATCTCTTTTTCAGAACAAAGCATTCCTTCGCTCTCAACTCCGCGTATTTTTGATTTTTGAATTACAAAATCCTCATCTAGCATTTTTGTACCAATAGGTGCAAGTACTACTTTCATACCTTTTTTCACATTAGGCGCTCCACAAACAATATTTAAATTAAATTTACCATCATTTACTTTACATAACTTTAATCGATCGGCATTAGGGTGGTCTTGAACATCAGTAACCTCTGCAATTTTAAATTGTTTAAAAAAATTTTGATTGTCAATAACTCCTGTAACTTCTATACCCAGCATTGTTAGCTTTTCACAAATATTACTAAGGCTTTTTTTTGTTTTTAAATATTTTTGTAACCAAGAAAGTGTAAATTTCATTTTTTTAAATTTTTTCTATACTTTCAAAAATTGAGAATCCAAAGTTATTTAACCATTTAATATCCGAGTCAAAAAAACTTCTTAAATCAGAAATTCCATATTTTAACATTGCTAATCTTTCAACCCCCAACCCAAATGCAAATCCTTGATATTTACTAGTATCTACTTTGGAGTATTTTAAAACTTTATTATGAACCATCCCGCAGCCCATAATTTCAAGCCAACTTCCACCGCTTCCTATTTTAATTTGTTTTTTATCTTTAAAACAACCTATATCAACTTCTGCAGATGGTTCTGTAAATGGAAAAAAACTAGGTCTAAATCTTACTGGCAAATCATTTATTTCAAAAAATTCTCGACAAAAATCCATAACACACCCTTTTAAATGACTCATATTTATATCTTTATCTAAACATAATCCTTCAACTTGGTGAAACATAGGAGTGTGTGTCATATCTGAGTCAGCACGGTATGTTCTTCCTGGTGCTATAATCTTTAATGGGGGTTTTTTCTTTTCTAATGTTCTAATTTGAACTGGCGATGTGTGAGTTCTTAAAAGTTTTTTATTTTTACCTTTTAAATAAAAAGTATCATGTAGTTGACGAGCAGGATGTTCTGGAGGAATATTTAAAGCAGTAAAATTGTGATAATCATCCTCAATATCTGGCCCTAGAACTGTTTCAAATCCCATTTTCTGAAAAATCGTTGAAACCTCGGCTATAGTTTGAGTAATCGGATTTAACTTGCCTTCTTCAAATGGTCTAGTTGATAAAGTTATATCTACTTGTTCTTTTTGCAATTTTTGTGAAATTTCACTATCGCTTAAATTTTTATTTTTTTGCTGAAGTAGCGTGTTAATTTTATTTTTAACATTGTTAATTTTTTTTCCTTTTTCTTTTCTTTCATTCTCAGGTAATTCAGTTAAAGACTTTAAATGATTAGTAATTAAACCTTTTTTACCAAATACTTCTACTCTAATAGAATTTAAGTCATCTAAAGTAGTAGCATTAGTTATCTTTTCTTCTATTTGTTTTTCTAGATTTTCTAATTCTTCTAACATAGATTAAAAAAAAAATCTTATAAAAAATTTATTTTAGCAGTTTTATAAAGAGTTTTTTATTAATCTTTTTTTTATTTCGTTTGTCGGATTTTATCTACAATAAATTTAAATGTAGTTGGGTTATTTTTAGCAATATCAGCAAAAATTTTTCTATCAATATCGATTTCTGCTTTTTTCACTCCATTGATAAATTGGCTATAACTCATGCCATGTTCTCTAACACCAGCATTTATTCTTTGTATCCATAAACCTCTAAAATTTCTTTTTTTTGTTCTTCGATCTCGATATGCGTACTGTAATCCTTTTTCTACTTTCTCAACAGCGATTCTGAAAACATTCTTGGATCTGCCTCTATAACCTTTAGCTTGCTTAATTATTTTTTTGTGCTTTGCTCTTGCTTGAACTCCTCTTTTAACTCTGGCCATTTTATTATATTAATTATTATATGGTAAAAAATTCTTAATAGTTTTGAAATCAGATTTTTTTAAAATTGTTGTGCCTCTCGCTTTTCTTTTCATAGACTGAGATCTTTTCCTTAAATTATGTCTTTTAAAAGCATAGTTTCTTTTAAGTTTACCTGAAGCTGTAAAAGTAAACCTTTTTTTCGCTGCACTTTTCGTCTTAAGTTTTGGCATTAAAATAACCTTTAAAAAATTAAAAATATACTTAGTATTTAAGCTAAAATCAATAAATTAATTATGAGAATTTAAAATCATAATCAGTTGTCTTCCTAACATTTTTGGTTCTTGCTCTATGGTAGAAATTTCTTTTATGTCTTCTTTTATTCGAACAAAAAGATTTTTTCCTAAATCTCTATTTCCATAAAATTCTCTACCTTTCCACCTTAAAGTAACTTTAACTTTATCTCCTTTTTGTAAAAATTTTTGAATATGTTTCATTTTAATTTGATAATCATGCTCATCAATTCCAGGTCTAAAACGAACTTCTTTAGTAATAGAAATCTTTTGTTTTTTTTTTTGTTGGTTTTGTTTTTTTTGTTGTTGATATTTATATTTTCCTAAATCCAATATCTTGCAAATCGGAGGGCTAGTATTTGGCGATATTTCAACTAAATCAAGCCCTATGTCTTTTGCTTTTTTTATACCATCATCAACTGAAAATACACCTAGCATTTCTCCTTGATGATCAATTAACTTTATTTTATCCGCTTTAATATAATGATTAACTCGTGGACCACGCGGTTTGTAAAATTTCTTACGTTGTATTTGTATTATTCTATTTCTCCTTTTATTTAATTTTTAATAACTAAATTATCTATTAAATTATAATTTTTTCAAATTTTTTTTTTTATATATTGAATTGCTTTATCTATTTCTAAAAATTTTTGATTTTCAACAGATAATTCTCTAATTGTAACAGAATTTTCTTTTTCTTCCTTTTCGCCAATGATAAATATTACAGGTACTTTTTTATGACTATGTTCTCTTATCTTATAATTAATCTTTTCATTTCTCGAATCAAATTCAAGTTTTAAACCCTTTTCTTTTAATTTTTCACAAACTTTCTTAGCATAATCATTAAATTTTTCTGTTATAGTACAAACAGCAATTTGAGTCGGTGCCAACCAAAATGGAAATTTTCCATTATAATGCTCAATTAATATACCTAAAAATCTTTCAAGAGATCCAAATAATGCTCTGTGAATTAATACGGGTTTTTTTTTATTACCTTTTTCATCAATATAATTTGCGTTTAATCTTTCCGGCAAATTAAAATCTACTTGAACTGTTCCACATTGCCATTCTCTATTTATTGCATCTCTCAAAACAAAATCAATTTTTGGTCCATAAAATGCACCTTCACCTTTATTAATTGTATATTCTACACCTGCTTCTTTTGCAGCTTTCAATAAAGCTTTTTCTGATTTATCCCATATTTTATTTCCACCAACTCTTTTTTTTGGTCTGTCAGCATAATTAATTTTTATATTTGAAAATCCAAAATCCTTATATATTTTTAAAATTAAATTTGTAACTTCAATACATTCGTGAGTTATTTGATCTTCAGTACAAAATATATGTGCGTCGTCTTGAGTAAAAGATCTAGCCCTCATCATTCCATGTACTGCGCCAGAAGGTTCGTATCTGTGAACTTTTCCAAATTCTGACATCTTAATTGGTAAGTCTTTATAACTTTTTATACCTTGATTAAAAATTTGTATACAACCTGGACAATTCATTGGCTTAAGTGCAAAAATTCTTTTGTCTTTAGTATTAATTGTAAACATGTTTTCCTTAAATTTTTCCCAATGTCCTGATTTTTCCCACAAGGATCTATCTAACATATCTGGTGTATTTATTTCTTCATATCCTGCTTCTGTTTGTTTTTCCCTCAAATAATTTTGCAATCTCATAAAAACATCCCAGCCTTTATTATGCCAAAAAATAGATCCAGGACTTTCTTCTTGAAAATGAAATAAGTTCATTTCACGGCCTAATTTTCTATGATCTCTTTTTTCAGCTTCTTCTAAAATATTAAGATAATTATCTAAATCTTTTTTTGTTAACCAGGCTGTGCCATAAATCCTTTGTAACATTTCATTATTAGAGTCTCCTCTCCAATAAGCGCCCGCTAATTTAATAAGTTTAAAGAATTTTCCGATTTTTCCCGTTGATGAAGAATGAGGTCCCTTACAAAGATCAAGAAATTTACCTTGTTTATAAATTGAAATTTCTTCCTTATTTGGAATATCTTTTATAATCTCAGTTTTATATATTTCACCTTGATCTTTAAAATAATTAATTGCTTTTTTTCTATCCCAAACCTCTCTTTTAAATGGTTCATTTTTATTAATTATTTCTAACATTTTTTTTTCTATTTTTATTAAATCATCAGGAGAAAAAGGTTCCTTTTTCGAAAAATCGTAATAAAAACCATTTTCTATAGGTGGACCAATTGTAATTTGTACATCAGGGAATAAAGACTTTACAGCCTCAGCCATAACATGTGCTGCATCATGTCTAAGTATTTCAATTCCTGAATCACTATCTTTAGTAATAATTTCCGCATCACAATCTTTATTCATTTCACAATGAAGATCTTTTAATTCTCCATTAATTGAAACTGCAATTGCCGATTTTGATAAACTTGAACTTATACTTTTTGCAAGTTCATTACCATTTATTGAACTAGAAAAACTTTTTTTTGAACCATCAGGAAGTCTTATTGAAACCATAATAATTAAATTATAACAAATTAAAAATCGTATCTAAAGTCATTACGTAAACAATGTAAAACTTCATTTACTTCAAGATTTCTTAAATCTTTTTTTTGTATAATCCTTACTAATTTTTTTTTACTTATTGATCTAGGGGCACATCTATTAGGATTAGAATCATCTGAAAATAAAACTAATGAATGACAACCACTCATTGAAAATACGTGCATAGGGCCAGTATCATTTCCAATAGCTAATTGTGCATCTCGGGCTAAACAACAAAGATCTTGAATTGTTGTTTTATTAACTAAATTTATACATCCGCTTGCATTCATTGAAATAAAATTTGCTATATCTAAATCCTGAGAATTACCTAATATCACTGGTGTTATTTTTCTTCGGAGAAATTTTTTTGCTATTTCTACATAATTTTTTTCTGGCCATATTTTTTTTGGCCTACGTGATGATGCGCCTGGAGAAAATAATATATAGGGTTTATTAATTCTAAAATTGTTAATACTTTTAACCCAAGATAAATCACTCAATTTTATATTCTTAATTCCAATTTCTGCTAATTGGATTTTATGTCTTTCTATTGTATGAATTTTATTTCTATCAGGATTATTGTCTGGATGTGTACATCCAAAAGCAGTTCCTGACCATTCTACATAATCTTTCATTTTAAAAAAATTATAATAAAAAGAACTTCTTTGAGATGTTTGCAGATCATAAATTCTAAAAAAATTTTTTTTTCTTAATAAATTAGCTAATTTAAATATTTTTTTTATATTCCAAATAGGTGGCCTGTCATCTACAATTATTTCATTAAAATAATTACTTTCTTTTGCAAATTCTTTAAAAGCATTAGTAGTTAATAAAACTATATGATCATTTGTGTGATAATTTCTTATAGCTTTAAAAGGTCCAAAAGATAAAATGAAATCACCAAGCGCTCCATGTTTAATAATTAAAAGATTTTTTTTTTTTGAAACCATTATTTATATTTTAATTAATTATAGAATTGTATAATTTAAAATTCAAATCACACATTTTATCAATATTATATTTTTTTCTAACCAGTACATTTGCTCTCTTAATAATCATATCTCTTTCATTTTTAGATAAAAAAAGTAAATATTTTAATTTATCTGCTAAATCATGCTCATTATTAGGTTTAAAAAGCAATCCATTATAATTATTTTTAATTAGTTCTAATGAACCACCATGTGCACTAGCAATTACTGGTACGTTCATTGATTGAGATTCAATAATTATTCTACCAAATCCTTCGGGTTTATTTGCTGGGGATACTACAATATCAGATATTTTATATGCTGCTGGCATATCCGCACATGGACCGGTAAACTTTACATATTCAGAAAGGCCATTATCTTCAATAATTGAATTTATTTCACTTACATAATTAGAATTTTTTTTTGGTAACCCAGTTATTAAACAAATAAATTTAATTTCTGATTCTTTTTTTAATAATGAAATTGCTTTTAAAAGAGTTTTATGACCTTTAAATGGAGCTATTCTTGATGGAAATAATATAACTGGTATTCCATCGGGTAAGTCCCATAGGTTTGAAAGAAAAAAAAGTCTTGTAGAATTAACGTTTTTTGGATTGAATCTTTCTAAGTCTACTCCTCTAGGAATAACAACAATTTTTTCCATTTTTTTTTTTGAAAACTTGTAGTTTTTAAGTAAATAATTTTTAATATAATTTGAGATTGCAATAATCTTTACCGACCTCAGCATAATTGAATTATAAATTTTTTTAAAAATATTTTGGTTGTTATATGCTCCATGAACAGTAGAAATAAGTTTTATACCTCTAAACATTGAGCAAGCATAATAAGCGCTCCATGCGGGAGCTCTACTCCTAACATGTACAATTTTTACTTTATATTTTTTTATAATCCAAGCTATTTTAAAAATATTAAAAAAAATTATTAATGGATTTTTAGAATTTAATGGTAGTTTAATATGAAGAATTTTTTTTATATTTAATTTTTTTACTAAAGAACCCCCAGATGAGGCAACTATTACATTCCATCTCTTCTTTTTCATATAATCAGAGATCTCAAGCGCTCCTAATTCAGCCCCGCCCATTTCCATAGATGGTATAATTTGAAGAATTATTTTCTTATTTTCTATACTAGTCAATATTGTTAAACCTAATTATTTTAAAAAAAAATTTAAAAAAAAATAATT
>Ga0066376_10005329_pt1 | contig 10958 bp, 5 predicted proteins | sample Knorr_S15_td_Bot_FD_77009 | JGI IMG/M metagenome (GOLD analysis project Ga0066376, IMG submission 77009) | Marine microbial communities from Southern Atlantic Ocean transect - Knorr_S15_td_Bottom_ad_5009_LV_A | ecosystem: Environmental > Aquatic > Marine > Oceanic | place: Southern Atlantic... | reverse complement strand
TCTTGATTTTTATTTTTATAAGAAAAATTTTTGGATTTATATTTATATTCGGATGAATTAAACCATATTACTTTATAAGTTTTTATATTTTTAACATTTTTAATTCTTAACCAAGCACTCATTTTTAAACATAATATATGTTCACTATTTACTGTATATGTATCTCCTTTCACATTTGATATTTCATACATTTCATCTTCACCTCTTCCTAAATCTAATACTTTTCTTGGTGTAGAATCATCTCCCATTAATAAATCACCGACGTTAACATCTTGAACCATTTTAATTTTACCGTCATACATCAGTATTGGCGTGTTTTTACCGTTACATTTCCCGCAACCGGGCGGACCCACAATTGCTAATGCGTGTCCTTTTGACGGTGGGTTAGATACCCATTTTGCGACTAATTCAACTAATGTTTCTTTAACTTGTTCTTGTCCATATACAGCTTTATCTAGGGAATCTTTAATATCATATAATTTATTTCCGATGTCAGTATAATTATCTTGTTTAGAGAGATTAAATTTGCAATAATTTCCGAATGGTATTTTTAATATATTATCTACCCATTCTCGTAATTTTTTATAGTCAGAACCGGAATTTTCTAATGTTTCTAATAATTCAAGTTTTTTGATAATAATGGCTTTTGTTTCGAGTGGAATATCAGATAATAATATTTTTATTTTTTCTGGAACTGATTTATCATTAATTTCTTTAATTTGTGTTTCAATTGTTTTAACTTTAGCTTTTTCTTCAATAGATAAATTTTTATAAATTTCAGAATTATTATTTATATCAAAATCTTCGTCATCTTCGTCATCACAAATGATATTTGCGGATAAATTATTATTTTGTGCTAAAGCTTTTTGGATAGATGCTCTAAGTTTAGTTCTTAATATTCCTTCTAATAATGTTCTGTTAATATCCGTAGTATTTATAGATTTTTGGATATTTGTATTCTTTATTTCATCAGAGTCATCTATTATTAAAACATCATCATCATCATCATCATCATCAATATCAAAATCATCATCATAATTATCATCCGAGCTACTGAATATACAACAATTTTCAAATTTTGGATTTTTATCAGATTCATCGTCAGAAATTTCACAAGATTCATTATTAATTTCATTGTTTGTTATAATTGTGTCATTTTCATCTAAATTTATAATTTCATCTGTATTTTCGGTATTATCGTCAGCATTTGTTGTATTACTCATTATTATATTATTACAATATATTTTTTGTTCTTTTTTTATCGTAATTTTTCTTTTTTTTATAGGCATTTCATTTAAAATTTCTAATGTTAGTAAGTCATTTGTATTATCGGTATTATCCAAAAATTCTTGTAGTATTCTTTTATCATTACGAGTTCTAATTTTTTTTTTAAGAATATTTTTAATTTGATTATCATTTATTGACATAGTATTTATTATTACTGAATGATATTTATATTAATATTTATATTTATGTTTATGTATTTTTATAAAAGATGTATTTTTATATATATTATAATTGAAATCAATATAAAGATAAAGTTATTTAAAATATAAAATTGATTCATATATATTTATTCTTATATATTCTAAAATAAAATGAACGAAATTGATATTTCTAAAAGGATTCGCGAAATTCGTTTTAGTATTGCTTCACCGGATTTAATTCGGTCTATGGCAACAACACAGATTACTATTCCGGAATTATATGAAAATAATTGTCCTAAATTTTCAGGATTATTTGATTTACGTATGGGAACTCAAGATAATCTTTTTTTATGTAAAACTTGTAAAAATAATATGAAAGATTGTGGTGGGCATTTTGGATATATTGATCTTGCTAGGAAAGTATATTTTATTCATTTTTTACCAACTGTAAAAAAAATTTTACAGTGTGTTTGTTATAAATGTTCAAATTTATTAATTGATAAGACAAATGTATCTTTTTTGAAAAAATTAAAAAAGAAACTTCCTAATATTCGTATGAAAATTATTTATAAATTATGTGCTTCACATTCCAAAAAAACATGTACGAATTACAATGGTTGTGGACGTTTTCAACCTCGTTATGTTAAAGAGGGAACAAATTTGTTTATAATACATAAAGTGATGAATGAAGATGGTAAAATTCAAGATAAAAAAGCTCAATTAAATGCGGATGATTGTTATGATATTTTAAGAAAAATCTCAGATGAAGATTGTGAACTTTTAGGATGTTCAGCTACTTTTTCAAGACCAGAATGGTTAATATGTTCTGTTTTACCTGTTCCTCCTCCTTGTGTCAGACCATCCGTAAAACATGATGCTAATTTAAGATCCGAGGATGATTTAACATATAAATTATTGGATATTATTAAAGCTAATAATAGTCTTATGATAAAAGTTAAATCAAATGACACAAATCATATAGATGATTATATTGATTATTTACAATATAATATTACTACATTGATTGACAATGAAGTCAAAGGAATTCCGCCGGCACAACAAAGAACTGGTAGATTGTTAAAATCGATTCGGCAACGATTAAAAGGGAAAGAAGGAAGAATCCGTGGAAATATTATGGGAAAGAGAGTAAATTTTTCTGCAAGAAGTGTTATATCTCCTGATCCAAATATAGATATTGATGAATTGGGTGTTCCTTTGAAAATAGCTATGAATATGACTTTTCCTGAAATTGTTAATGTATATAATATACATCATTTAACTTCATTAGTAAAAAATGGACCTGAGAAACATCCTGGGGCTAAATATATTATAAAAAAAAATAAAGATAGATTAGATTTGCGATATGTAAAAAAAAATAAAGTTCAACTGGAATGTGGTGATGTTGTAGAAAGACATATGATTAATGGAGATATTGTATTATTTAACAGACAGCCATCTCTTCATAAAATGAGTATGATGGGGCATCGAGTTCGTGTTATGCCGTTTTCTACATTTAGATTAAATGTAGCTGTTACAACACCTTACAATGCTGATTTTGATGGTGATGAAATGAATTTATATTTAGCACAATCAATTGTTGCTTCTACTGAAATTGAAGAATTAGTTTGTGTACCAAATCAAATTATTAGTCCACAATCCAATAAACCTGTTATTGGGTGTATTATGGATACTGTAATTGGAGCAAATAATCTTACTCGAAAAACTACAAAATTAAATTTTAAAGAAGTTATGAGTATTTTACCCCATATTAGTACATTTAATGGGAATTTACCTGAATTTAAAATTATTCCATCAAATAATAAACATATACCGGATAATATTTATTTAGAAGGTAAAGAAATATTTTCTTTACTTTTACCATCAGAAGTACATTATTTCAAATCAATGGATGATGATGATAATATAGAAATAATTAATGGTAAGTTAATTACTGGAAAATGTTCAAAAGCAGTTACAGGAACTGCTAGTGGAAGTTTAGTTCATATTATTCAAAATGATTTAGGAAGAAATATTACAAAACGATTTTTAACTGAAATTCAAGGTGTTACTGGAACATGGCTTATGAAAAATGGATTTAGTGTTGGGATTGGTGATTGTTTACCTGATGTAAAAACAAAAGAATATATTAATAATGCTATTTCAAATGCAAAAGCAAATGTTAAAAATATTATTACTGCTACAATTTCTAATAGATTAAAATTAGAAACTGGTATGTCTATTAGAGAAGAATTTGAAGCTCGAATTTTAAATATTCTTAATATGGCTAGAGATGATGCGGGGGGATTAGCTACTACAAAATTAGGAGATGATAATGCTATTAAAAATATGGTTACTTCTGGTTCGAAAGGAAATTTTATTAATATTAGTCAAATTATGGCTTCTGTTGGACAACAAAATGTTTCATCAGGTTCAAAAAGTGGAAGAATTCCTTGTGGATATAAAAATAGAACTTTACCTCATTTTCAAAAATATGATGATGGACCTGAAAGTAAAGGTTTTGTTGAAAATTCATTTTTATCTGGACTAACTCCATACGAATTCTTTTTTCACGCTATGAGTGGTCGTGAAGGATTAATTGATACCGCTGTTAAATCGGTATCTTGGGATACAAAACTAATTATTTTAGATAATGGTAAAGTTAAAAATATAAAAATCGGTGAATGGATAGATAATGATTTAGCGAATAATAAAGAAAAAGTAGTTCATTATGATGAGAAAGATGCTAATATGGAACTTTTAAATTTAGATAAAGATGTATTTATACCAACAACAACAAATAATGGAAATATGTCTTGGGAAAAGGTAACAAAAATAACAAGACATGATCCAAGTGAATATATTTATAAAGTGACTACGAAATCTGGTAGAGATGTAAAAGTGGTAGAATCAAAATCATTATTGATTTGGGATAAAGAATTAAAAAGATATGAAGAAAAAGATATGAAAGATATAAAAATAGGTGATAAAGTACCAGTATCTATAAATTTAAAAAATAATTTGAATGAAATAAAATTTATAAATATGAAGGAATATTTACCGAAAGAGGAATATATTTATGGAACCGATTTTAATAAAGCTAAAAATATGGTTGAAAAAATATTGGAAAATAGGAAAAAAATGCCAGCATTATGGTGGAATAAAAATAATGGAAAAGAATTTATATTACCTTATAAAAATTCACAAAATTTTTTAAGAACATTAAAACGTTCAAATATAAAAAATATAAAAGATGGAAATATTTATTGTTATCAGGGTGAGAGAACAATATCTTTGATTGAGGATAAAATGGAATTAAATGAAGAAAATGGATTTTTTATTGGATTATATATTGCAGAAGGTTGTTCACATATTAAAAGTGGAAAAGTATGTTTAGCGAATAATGATGATAAAATATTAGAAAAGATTAGAAAATGGTTTGATAAAAGAAATATAATTAATGAAACATATATAAAAAAAAATTCAAAATCATTATCAACAACAATTCAAGGTTATTCAACGATATTATCGAAATTTTTAATTATATTTGTGGGTAAAATGAGTATAAATAAATTTATACCTGCGGAGTTTCAATTAGCACCAGACAATTTTATAAAAGGATTTATTGATGGATATTTTTCAGGGGATGGAACAATATCAACAAATTCGATAGATTGTTCATCGGCATCAAAAGATGTAATAGAAGGAGTAAGTATGTTATTAACAAGATTTGGGATTTATAGTAAAATGTCTGTTTCCATATTAAAAAGAAATAATTTTAATACAGAAAATATAGCTCCAATAAATAGATTATCTATTAGATCATTATTTGCTAAAAAATTTGCGAATACTTTTAAATTAACAATTGATTATAAAAATGAAAGATTAATAAAAATATTGGAATCAAAAACATTATTAAAATATGAAAATACATATAAAGTGATAAATGATACAATATTAGATGAAATTGTATCTATCGAAAAAATATTATCTAATAATCAAAAAGTATATGATTTAACAATTCCAACTACAAAAAATTTTGGGTTATATAATGGATTACAAGTATATGATACATCAGAAACTGGATATATTCAACGGCGATTAATGAAGGCGATGGAAGATTTAAAGGTTCACTATGATATGACAATTCGAAATGAAAGGGATCAAATTATTCAATTTGTATATGGAGATGATGGATTTGATGCTACCAAAATTGAAAGACAACGAGTAGAAATTTTAAAACATGATAATAAAACATTTGTTAATAAATATAAATGGAAAAAGAAAGAATTTAAACAATATATTAACACAAAATCTTATAAAATTATGAAAGAAAACAATAATCTTCAAAATATTATTGATGAAGAATTTACAAGAATTCAGAATTATAGAACTTATTTACGTAAAATTAAACACGAAAATATATCTTATTCACCAGTTAATATTTATAGAATTATAAAACAAGCACGAAATCAATTTAATATTAATTCACAATCTATTAGTAATATCAATCCAATTGATATTATACAAAGTGTTCAAAAAGTGTGTTCTGAACTTAGAGTTTTGATTAGTGAAAATGATATTATTAAGGAAATTAATAATAAATCGATGAAAAATTTTAAAATGTTACTCAGGACAAATTTAGCAAGTAAACTTGTTATTAAAGAATATAAATTAGATAAATTAGCATTTGATTGGATTATTTCTAAAATTTATGAACAATTTGAAAAATCACTTGTTCAACCAGGTGAAATGGTAGGTTCTATCACAGCACAATCGATTGGAGAACCAGCTACTCAAATGACTTTAAATACATTTCACTTATCTGGTGTCGCATCTAAGTCTAAAATTACCAGAGGTGTTCCCAGATTACGTGAATTAATCAATGTATCTAAAAATCCCAAAACTCCTTCTATTACTGTTTATCTTGATAAATCGATTTCTAAAAATAAAGATAATGTTAAAAAAATTATTAATGAATTACAATATACTAATTTAAGATATTTTGTTATAGAAACAGCTATTTATTATGACCCAGAGATTTATAACAAAAACACTAATATACTAAAAGATAAAGAATTCGTTGAAGAATATTATAGTATCTTTGATGATGATGTTATTTTAGAAAATTTATCTCCTTGGTTACTCAGAATTGAATTTGATCATCAATATATGTTAGATAAACAATTAACTATGTATCAAATATATGAACATCTTTTAGTTAAATATGATTCTAAAAAAATTCATATCATATTTACCGATGACTGTGCGAAAACACTCGTTATTCATATCCGATTTTTGTATCAAAATATTTCAAGAGAAATTACTGATTTAGATCAAAAAAAATTAAAAGAGTTTGAACAAATTATTGTTAATGATTCAGCTATTAAAGGATTCAAAGATATTGATAGGGCATTTATGAGAGAAATTAAAATAACTGATTATAAAAATAATGGAGAACAATATAATAAAAAAGAATGGATTATTGAAACTAATGGAACTAATCTTAGTTCTTGTTTGTGTATACCTTTAATCGATTCTACTCGGACTATTTCAAATGATATACATGAAATTAAACAAATTTTTGGAATTGAAGCTTCCAGAACCATTTTATTTGAAGAAATCAAAACTGTTATTGGTGATAGTGGGATTTATATTAATGATAGACATCTTAATATTTTAGTTGATGTTATGACTAATAAAGGTTATATTATGAGTATTGATAGACATGGAATCAATCGCTCTGAAACTGGACCTCTCGCAAGAAGTAGTTTCGAAGAAACTACTGACCAATTAGTTAAAGCTGGTATATATTCACAAGCTGATAATATGAATAGTGTTACAGCAAATATTATGACCGGACAAAAAGCACAATTTGGAACACATATGAGTTCCCTTATTCAAGATATGAAACTCCTTTCTGAAAAAGGACGAAAACAAGTTGAAATTAAAAAATCGAAGAAAACTATTTTTTCATTAAAACAAATTATATCATAATTTTCTTTATTATTATTATATCATACATTGTTATAAATGACTCAAATATCTTCTAACAATTTTAAAGGATTTATACCTAAAATATGGGGGCCTTCCGCTTGGAATTTCATACATACGATAGCTTTATCATATCCTGATAATCCTACTCCCTTTGATAAAGAAAATTACAAAGCTTTTTTTTTAAGTTTACAAAATGTTTTGCCTTGTGGAAAATGTAGAAATCATTATACTGAAAATATTAAAGAACTTAATATCAATAATTATTTAGATAATAGTTCTTCTTTATTTTTATGGACAAATAAAATTCATAATGCATCAAATGCTACATATGGAGGAAAACAAACTGATGTTAATACTGCTAAAAATTCTTTTTTTAATTGGCTAACAACTAATATTTCTATAACGCCAACATCATCTAAAACAATTCATAATATAGCCAAGAAAAAAATTGTTAAAAAAGAACATTTTTCTCAAAAAAAACTTTCTAAAAAATATATATTAGGAATTTGCATATTAATTATTATTTCTATAATTATTGTTCATCTTATTATGAAAAAATTATTAAAATAGATTTTACTATTTATATATTATTTATTTTTTATGTATTTATCTATTATCGTTTTAGCTATTAATTTTTTATATTTTGTTATTGAATTAATATCCGGTTTCTATTTTAATTCATTAGCACTTAAAACTGATGCTTTTCATATGCTTACCGATATTTTAGCAATATCAATATCTATATATTGCGAATATCTATCTAAATTTAAAAGAAATAACCAGGTTACATTTGGATGGAATAGAGCTAAAATTTTAGGAGGATTTACTAATACTGTTTTTTTACTATCCACTTGCTTATTCCTATTTATCGAATCTATTACCAAATTTTTTGGAAATCACGAAATTACTGTTATGAAAGATAATATTGATATATTTATTATTATCGCATCAATTGGACTTATTATTAATCTAATTAGTATGCTCTTATATAAAAAAATAGGACATGGACATTCTCATGGACATTCTCACGAACATAACAAAGGACAATCGCACTCTATTAATACCAAAGCATTAATGTTACATTTTATGGGTGATACACTTGGTTCTATTATTGTTATGATTTCAGGATTCCTTATCAAATATGATGATACATCTAAATTATTACCATACTATGATCCTATATGTTCTTTAATTATTATTTTTATTATTGCTTTTCCTACTTTTAAATTGTATTCTCAAAGCTTTAAAATTTTATTACAATATTCACCAACGAATATTAATTCTGATAAACTTAAAAATGAAATATTTATTTTACCCTTTGTTCTTAATATACACGAATTACATATATGGCAATTAGATGAAACAATTATTATCGGAACGATTCATTTTCAATGTGATAATAATAATAATATTCAACACAAATGTATTCTTATTAAAAATATTTTCCATAAATATGGAATACATTCAACCACTGTTCAACCAGAATTTGATAATACATGTATTGAACCATTGTGTGAAGAAAATTGTAATGATAAAAAATGTTGTAATACTAGTAATATTATTGACATTGTATGATTTTTGATATTATTAATCGAAATTTTTGAGGAAATGTTTCATAAAAATTATATGAAACTATTTCGTCATTTTTTTTTTTATAAACTCGTAAATCTTTTGTTATATTTGCCTTATGTGTTAAAGCAATTATGACGTATATATATGGTATTTGGATAATTTGAGATTCTCTACCACGAATCATTAAAACACCTTCTTCTTTTTCTACATTTTCATTATATTTACGTTCTTCAAAAAATTTTCGTGTATATACCATCGATGCTTCTGATAATTTTAATGTACGAGTATCAGTTATTGAAAAACTTGTTTTATTATAAATATCATAACATCCTATCTGAGTACATCCTACACAACCCTTTGTTCTATTTTGTAAAAGAATTTTTACTCTCGTTTTTACTGAATATGACGGATAATAATCATCATCATCCATATGAACTATTATATTATAATTCGCATATTTTACACCTAAATTCCGTTTTCTACCTATAGTTAATGGTTTATTATTTTCTGTTTGAATCTTTATATATTTTATACGCATATCTTTCGGTAATATATTTCGCAAATTATCTTGACCATCATCTATTATTATAAATTCCATCTTCTCTTTCGGATAATCTATCCGATTATAATTTGATATCCAAATATTAAATAATTTCTTCCTATTATAAGTTGGAGTTATTATTGATATATATGGTAATAAATTTTCTGGATAATTTAATTTTAATTTATATTGATATAAATTACAATTCATTATTTCGTGATCAGCAAAATCAAATGGCTTATCACAATGTAATTTGTCTATATTATAATTAATTAATCGTCCTTCTATATCAGAATAACCAATTTTTTGTGTTGTGAAAAAATCTTTTAATATATAGCAATTGTATTTTATATGAATTTCCTCTTTGTAATATCTATCTACTTCTTTCTTATATTTTTTTAAATTTTCTATTAATTTATCAAATAGAGAACTTGATACACCATAACTATGTGTTGTCCATATAGCACCTTTTACCCAATCGGGATGCCTATTATCATATATAGCATCTATATTACCACCTAAATATAACATATCCCAATCATCTGGAACTTTAGGTAATACACCTTGTTTTAAAAATTTACAATCATCTTCTAAAATTAATATACTATTCAATTTTTCGGCTTTTGCTTGTTTTAATATTTCTAAATGTGATAATAAACAACCATGAGCCGGATATTTTGGAAAAGCTATTGCTTCAAAAAATTTTATGTCTAAATTATAATCTTTTGCTTGTTTTAACATGAATTTTTTTTTTTCTATTCTATGTTTTAAGTTGATACATACTATCTTATCAAATGTATTATTAAAATTAATATAATTCATTATAATTATTATGACGAATTATATTTTTATATTCATTTTAACATGAATTAATTTTTTTCTTTATTATTATTATAAATATGAATTTATGTTTTCTTAGTAAATATTCTGATATTTTAGGACTTCCTAATAAAGGAATACATCAATACAGATTCTTAGGTACTGCCATTCTTGATTATATTGGCGGTATATTACTTGCGATTTTTATCACTTTCGTTTCTAAAAATAAATTCCCTCTCGTTATGTCCACCATTTCTGTATTAGTTGGTGCCGAAATTTTACATATGCTTTTCGGAGTTCCTACTAATACACTCAAATTTCTTGGAATTACATGCAATAATTAACTTTTTTTAATCATTTTTATACATTTTTGTATTACCATTTTCAATATTACAAAAATATATAAATTCATATATTTATAGACTGGTCAGTCGTGTCCCAAATAAAAACAGCCAAAAGTCGCCATTTGGGACATTACTGAAACCGATTAAAAAAAGCCTGTTTTTGACCCCTTTCATTTTAAAAAATAAGACTGACCAGTCTTGTCCCAAATGCAGAAAAAAAAACTTTTTCTTAAAAAAATAAAAAAATTTTTTTTTATTTTT
>Ga0066376_10005328_pt1 | contig 10959 bp, 10 predicted proteins | sample Knorr_S15_td_Bot_FD_77009 | JGI IMG/M metagenome (GOLD analysis project Ga0066376, IMG submission 77009) | Marine microbial communities from Southern Atlantic Ocean transect - Knorr_S15_td_Bottom_ad_5009_LV_A | ecosystem: Environmental > Aquatic > Marine > Oceanic | place: Southern Atlantic... | reverse complement strand
CATGTTATAAATGATGTCATTCCTTCGTCAGCACTACGAATTTGAACTGAAACATATGTACATTTCTTCGATTTACATTTAGCACATTTGAATTGATCTGTTGTTGCCTGTAATGATAAATCAACAACCTCTTTATCCAATAATTCTTGTTTTTTAATGTATTTTTTCCATCGCCTTGGATGTAAATCCCAAGGTTTCATATTTACTAAATATTCTGGTGAAATATCATGTGATAGTATCTTCTCAAGTAACTTTTTGTTCTTAATATATTCACTATTATTATTTAAATTAGATACGATTGAATATACTTTCGGTTTATATATTCTCATAAAAAGATGATTACAGAATTTGGGAGATATACCTCTACAAATAGCATATTTAACCGAATATTGATGTATTTCATTCTCTATTTCTGTAGAGATATCAATATCTTCAACATATTGATTTATTTTAATGATAGAAAAATCCCTAATATTTTTATCAATCGTGGCTTGTGAAATATTTTTCTTATTATTATTTTTCTTACTTTTACTTTTACTTTTATTTTTAGACATTTAAATTAATATGTTTTATTACTTGAATAGTTTATTCTATTTTATATTTAATTAAATATAAAATAGAATCAATTGTGTTTATAATAAAATGGAACTTGAATTCAAATCTCAAGAAGAATTAGACCACTTTCTTCGATATATCAAAGAAGAACAAAGAAAAATAATTGCTGAAAATCCAGATTTCATTAAGAAGTTGAAAAAAGAAGAGGATAAAAAATATTGGGATGATTTAAAAAAAAATATTATGTATTTTGGTATAACTATAATTGCAATAGAAACTCTTAGATTTACTTTAAGTTTTTTTAGAAAAAATGAAAAATAATCTAGTAGAGACTTAAATCTAATTAAAAAAAATTGAATATTACTATATTATAAATAGTAATTATGAGTTTTAAAAAAGATATATCTAAAATACGTAAATTAAATAATAAATGCGCGGATTGTAATTCAGTTAATCCGTCGTGGGCATCTGTTAACATAGGAATATTATTATGCCAAAGATGTTGTATTTTTCATAGAAAAATGGGAGTACATATTTCGAGAGTTAAATCAACTACATTAGATAATTGGAATAGTAAGTACATTAATTATTTAAAACAAAATGGAAATGTAAAAATGAATAAAATATATGAAGCAAAGTTAAGTAAACGTTTTAAACCCAATAGCGAAACATCTGAATACGACTTGTATGAGTTTATTAAAAATAAGTATCAACACAAATTATATTTTTCACGTTCTGTAAAGAAAAAATTAGAGAAAAAATTAGAGAAAAAGAAAATCATACAAACTATTTCAATTACGCCTATGATTTCTCCACAGAAAATTTCTTCTCCAAAAATTGATAATGACAAAATAGCAGATTTAATAGATTTTGATTCATTACTTATTTCTGATGAAACAAAACCTATAAATAATGAAAATCCAAATATTTGGGAAACATTTGGTGATTTAGAAGATATTTTTGGAAAAACCCTTGAAAACAAAACAGAAGACAAAACTGAAGACAAAACAGAAGACAAAACTGAAGACAAAGTTCAAAATAAGCAATCGAATGATTTAGAAAAAATAACATCATTGTTTAAATCATCACAATATTCATGGCAACGAAATACATATCCTATTCAACAAAATCAACAACCAAATTTCTATAGACAAAATACATATCCTATTCAGCAAAATCAACAACCAAATTTACATAGACAAAATACATATCCTATTCAACAAAATCAACAACCAAATTTCTATAGACAAAATACATATCCTGTACAACAAAATCAAAATATTACAACTCAGTATACATATCCAAGCACTTCTAGTACAAATTATCAAAATACATATCCTAATCCTACACAACAAAATCAAAATACTTCTGGTATGAATTCTCAAAATTTAACTAATAAGTACTATAATCCATTTAATTAAAGTGTATTATTTAAAATAGTAAAAAAATCAAATATATTGTTGATTCTATTTAAGTATGTGTGTTTTGTTTTTACAATATCCATCAAATACAATATATGTTCTTGATTATATTCATTTTCAATCCAGTTTTTAGCATCGTAAAATAATTTATATGGACATGGATTATAAATTATTTTTTTATCAAATAATTCATAAACAATTTTTGAATTGGTAAAACCCATTTTACCATAACTTATATTTTTAAAAATACGACAAGGTATATATCCAACATCACATTGTTGTTGCCGTTGAATAGATGGTGCAATATAAGATTCTTGAATTAATTTTATATTATCACTTGATGAAATATTTCTTCTTTTTCCTTCATATCCTCCAAAATGGATAAATGAAATATTATTTTCAGTACAAGCTTTTTTAAATTGTTTCCATTCGTCTACAATTGTTCCTACAAAATTAATTTTTTGTTTATTACTATTAATTGAATTCAAATTTTTTTGTATTTCATTTATTTCATGTGGTAATAAATCAGTTGCCCATGGAAAATATAATGTATATGTAGAAATATCATAATAAACATAATCTTCCATTTTTGTTTTATTTTGCACAAATTTCGGTCTATAAACTTGCATATTAATAACATTTCCTTTTTCTGCTAAATGTTTAAATCGAATGTCTTCCCAAGTTCCTGCATTTCTTTTGTAATATGCTTTACCTGGATCTACAAAGGAATTATGTAATATGTATTTACAATCTAAACGAATAGGCATCCTTTTACAAACTTGATGTTCTGAAATAAATAATGAATTTGTAAAATCAATATTTGTTATATCAGACCTATCATTTAACCATAACACGTTGTATTTTAGATACTTAAATGCTAAAAAGAACCCATTATGTATGTATGAATGAGTATGCGAATGTAATTTATGTCCCCATATAATAATTTGATTAAAATTCATTAATCTTTTATATTTAAAGTGTAGAAATGTTTTCTATATTTTAAATGTAAAAATGCAAATATAAAGTATTAAATTGTTAAATTACTTAATGTTTACGTCTTTTACCACCAACGGTAGGTACTACTGGCATAGTAGGAATTGATGAAATTGATGGTCCAAATAATCCGCTAATTAAACCAATAAGTGCTTTCATTGCGACACCACCGAAGAAAATCATTACAAAGCTTGGAAGTTCAAACCATTGCATGTGAATAAAGAGAGCAATTAAACCTAATTGGAAACATAAAGAACCTAAAATAACTCCGATTGCTCCGACGGCTTTTGCTCCAGTTGGGAGTTTTTTTAGTGCTGTAGTTGCGATAACAACTCCTTTAATTACAGCTATTAATAATGGAATGATAACACTAATAAGTGCTTGCACAGTTGGACTTTGGTTAGTTATAAATGATAAATCCATATTATAATCGTATATAAATTATACAAATATATTTTTTTTGTAGTGATTAAATATAAGAAAAAATAAAAATAGTGTCTTATAATTTATATTAATGTGATATGTAGATAAATCGTATCTAAAATTTACTAAAAATTCAAAATATAATAAATTATACGTGTTAAAAAAACGAAAATTCAAATTTTTTAGAATATACTTAAATAAATAATATGTATATATTTTGTTTTCTTGAATATTTATATTGGGAATGATAGAAATATTATTTCTGATATTATATACTATATTAAAATGTATCATACAATTTTCACAAAGGTTAAAATTGTTAAAACAAATGTTATCTAAGCATATTCCAAAAAATCTTTTTTTTTCTTCCGACATACATCTTATTATGTATGGTTTCTCGTATTTAATTATAATAGTTTTTATATCATTTGATAACATCATTATAAAATATTATTAATATTTGCTTATAATATTTTAAACTATAATTTTTTTATCCCATTTTTTTTATCCCAATGAATAATTTATGACGATGTTCCCATAATCTTTTATAACATTTAGAAACAGTTACATCACTTACTGATAATTTTTCTTTTAAAGAAACTTTCGTTATATTTAATTTAAAAACTACAATTATTAAATAAATAATTCCAGCAGCAATTGATGGAGGAGTATTGTCTTTAACAATACCTAACCTTTGTGCTCTTTTTGAAATAATTAACGCAATTTTTTCAATTCTTTTAGAAATAAGTAATTTACTACAATAACGCTTTACAAAATCCTGTGGATTTGAAACACTTACATTTATTTGTATATCCTTTTTCATTTCTATTTCTATAAATTTTTTTAATCCTTTGGTTACATCAGTTGGAGCGATACCAAACATTTTCGCAATTTCAATTGATGAACGAGGTACTCCATTATTCTTACATGCAACAAATAAACAAGCAGCTTTAATACCTTCTCTTACAGTTCCACGAGTTAATATTCCTTCTATACATTCACTTTTACAACTTAGCATTTTATAATACATTTTTGCTTCATCCTTTATTTTAGAAACTAAACCAGAATTTTGTGTTTTAATATTTATATCTTCAAATACATGCCACAAACTTCTTTCATCGGAAGGCATAGCGTTCCAAGAATGTAGTCTTTGTAATGATCCATATTTATTTCCTCCTATATATGTTCCCATTGATGATTTTGGAAGTAAAGGATTTACCGGAATTCCACATCTTGTTGGATCTAAACCTTTTGAATCATGAGCACCATACCATCTCCATTCTGCATCATTTTCTAATAAATGTGATAGAACTAATCCACAATTAGTACATATTTTATAACCATTTACACTATCTTGGAATACATTTTTTTCAGATACACAATTTGGACATGACTTTTTTATTTTTGCTAAATAATCTTTTGGAACATAATTGTCATTTTTATCGTTTTCATCGTTTTCATCGGTCGTAGTATTTATTTTTTCGATAATACTTTCCAGTTTATCGAAATAATCAGAAAGTTCGGATGAATTAGTATTCATTTTTATTTAAAACATAATATTAAATATAGATTTTCATTTTTAATATTTCATATTAAATTATCGATACAGATAATTTAGAAATATCGTAGTTATTTAATGTAATTGAACGAAATAAATTTAAATCTTTAGAAGTGCTTTTACAAAACTCTTCATAAAAATTTACAAATTGTTGTAAAATATTTGATGATTGCGTATTGCCGTATATTTTGATTTCGTAACTCAGACATTTATCTCTATGCCCTATTACTAAAACTTCAAATGATACATTATCTTTTATAAAACGGGTTTTAACAATTTTACGAATATCATGATAAGTTGTTATTGGTGGAAATAAATCAATAGGGATTTTATTAGTTCTATATAAGGAAACACGTATATCATTTCCTCTATCATCATTGTTTTGTAATGTATTATAACTAAAAATTTTATCTTTTTTACACCATTGGTCACCATATTCATTAATAATTAATTGTAAATCATTATAGAAAAAATGCTTACAATTATTTTGTATAATTTTTTCCCATTTTTTAGAATGTAAATACCCTAAGATTTTTATATATTTTTCTTCACCAATATCCAATTTGACATAATTTTTATCAATTATTTCACAAATCTGAAAACAATAATTATTAAATCTATCATAATTAGAGTTTGAATTAGTCTGGTTTGCAGACTTAATTGGTAACAAGTTAAGTAGTTTGTTATCCATTTAATTTTAATTAACAAATAATATTTATTTCAATTTTTATTATCTTTTAATTATTCCTTAATTATCTGACTAACAAAATTATCTAACAGAAAATCAATACCATATCGAATCCAACCTTCTTTAATATTTAAATTCCATACATATAATGATTCAGTAATAATAGATTCCATTATAATTACTCCTACCAAAAATGATAAACCAGCATAATTTTGGGCAACATATTCAAAACTCCAATTTTCACGAAGAGGTTTTAAATAAAGTAAATACATAATACTTAATCCCATTCCACTCATTAATATATTATCAATTGTATTAAAATATGATGAATTTACTTTAGGGAAAATATCTCGTAATGTTTTAATAAATCGTAATGACGTTCCTTTTGAAAATAAATAAGAACGTAAAACAGTTGAACTATAATAATGAATAATTTTTTGTATAATCCATTTTACTATTGAATCAAAAGTATTTATTTTATTATTTTTTGAAACATTTAATATAAATCTCCAAATAAATTTTCTTCCTATTATTATTCCTAAATGTAGAACGAATAGTAAAAAAATTTTTAATGGATTCATCGCATTATCTTGTACCCTCATACACCAGAACATAATAATTAATATGAATATTAAATATGGTAAAAGTTGAATCCACTTTTCTTTTAATCCTGTTTTTAGATCATTAAAAAATGACCTAAAAGTTTCCTCAAATTCGGAACTTATTTTTTTCATAAAATTACTTAAATTAAAGTCATCAAGATCTGACCCAATATCTTCACAATTTTCTACAAAACTTTTTTTAAAAACATCGCTATGATTTAATATCGTAAAGAATTCCATTATATATTAAAAACATATAAATAAATATTTGTAATTACAACCAACTTCTTATTTTATATAAGAATTATTACATATTTAAATATAATAATGAATAAAAGAAAAATATATGGAACAACTCTATACATTGACAAAATATGTATTGAAACAATATATGGAAATTTTACAGCATATACTTATCAAAATCTTATACACAAAGGATATATTATTGCATTAACATATGGCGATATTAAAAAAGAAATTTTATATACTCGTATTCATTCATCGTGTGTAACTTCTGAAACTTTACGTAGTCAAGATTGTGATTGTGTTCAGCAATTATACGGAGCATTTAAAAAAATTAGTGAAAAAGGAAACGGAATACTATTTTATTTTATACAAGAAGGGCGGGGTTGTGGATTTATAGGAAAATCTAGGGATAGAATGCATGTTCAATATAGTGACGATAAAATAACTACATTCGATGCATATAAAATGTTAGGTATGAAAAAGGATTATCGTGATTACACTAGTGTAAAGGATATTTGTTACATGTTAGATATAAATCCAAAATTTATTTTAATGACAAATAATCCTGACAAAATTAATGGTTTAAAACAATTAGGTTTAAATGTATTTGATACTGAAACAATCGAATATACACCTAATCTATTTAATAGAAAGTACTTAATATCAAAACAAAAGTCGGGACATAATTTATCTAAATTAAATACCTTTATTGGAAATTATGATATGAAACATAAACATAAATATAAATGTAAACCTTTTGAACCATATCATTTAAAAAATTGTACTAGATATATTCACGTTTCATCATATTATTTACCTATTAGACCTATCGATAATAAAATAACTTTAACGCAAACTGAATATAATAACTTTATATCCAAATACGGAAAAGAATATCCATATATTGACATACCTAATAATAAAAGACTAATTAAAGTAAATGATGAAATTATTAAAAAATTCCCAGATTTATCTTGCACACCATACTGGTTTAAAGTTAATTGTTTTTTTGACATTGCGACAAATAATGATGTCTTAATTTTAGAATATGGCGATACTAGAAATAACCCAATTGTTAGAATACATTCGGAATCTTTATTAAATCGGTTTCCATTAGTTCAACAAGACAATAAAAAAAAATATAAACAATCAATTAATCTAATAATTGGACATGGTTCTGGTATTATTGTATTATTTTATGAAGATGGTCGTGGTTCTGGATTTGGTGGCTTTGTCTTATCTCGTAATAAAGAAACAACAATAACTGGTATTCAAAAAGATAGTCGTGATTATAGAGGTATATCTCATTTACTAAAAGAATATATTAATCCAGATAAAATTATATTGTTGTATTCTTGTATTTCTTCACAAGAAATATCTAGAAAACAATTCGAAAAAGTAAATATCAATATTGATAAATACATTTACATTGGTCGTGGTAAAAATAAAACTGGTTGTAATATTATTAAATCACGGATAGATAAAAATTTAGAATATATAAACCATATTGATAATGATATTAATTTAATTGAAACATCTGAAAAAAAAGAACAATTAATAAAAGCATTTACTAATGATAATGTATATTTTACAGGCATTGGTTCATCAGAATCTCATGCTAAATATTTGATGTATTTGATACGTAAATATCCAGAAATAAAATCAAAAAATCTAGAATTTATCCCATTAATTGAATTTTATGACTCTGATAGAGTATTGAATGGTACTTTGGTATTATTCAGTCAAGGATTATCACCAAATGTTCAGATAATATTTGAAAAAAATAATTATCAATCAATTATATTATTTACTGCCATAACAATACATAATAAAAATCAAAAGAAATTACAAATTTTAAATAAATTAAAAGAAAATAATTCCAATTTTATTATTAACTTTCCAATTGAAGATGAATATACAACATTAATTCGAATTATTGGTCCAATGTGTGGATATTTATATTCATTTAAGTTAATCAAAGAATTACTAAATATTCAACTTGATAAAAAAACTAAAGATTCTTTGTATAAACTTTATATTAATAATGAAATTTTAGTTCCAAACGAAAAATTTATTGGTTCTTTAGTTAAAAATAGAAGAGTTTGTATTCTTTGCGATAGTGAATCCAAAAAATATATTGGAAATATTCAATGTAAATTTATTGAAGGAGTTTTCTTTAAAGCATTTATTGTATGTGACTATTTTGAATTTGTTCATGGAACATATCAGAATTTAGAATATAATAGAAATAATGGAATTATTACTGATATAATAATTTTAAAAAGAAATAGAGAAGATATTATTTCAAAATTACAATTAATGTTGAAAGATTACAATATTTGGATACTTGAAAATGATTTAAGAGATGAATTAAAAATAATCCATTATGAAATATCATTTAATTATCTTATTTCACAAATAATGAACCGTTTAGATATTGACCAAATAAATTGGTTTGGGAAAGAAACCGGAAAATTAATATATGACATTAAAAATTGATTTTTAACTTAAAATTAATAAGAATAATTTATTAATATTAACGTAAATAGAAAATGAATGTTGATCGGAAAATATATGGAACAACATTATTTATAGACGAATCAATCATTGAAACAAAATATGGTCAATTTAAAATGTACACATTTCAAGATTTAATCCATAAAGGATATATTATTGCATTAACGTATGGTGATATAAAAAAAGAAATATTGTATACTCGTATTCATTCATCATGTATAACATCTGAAACATTCCGTAGCCAAGATTGTGATTGTGTTCAGCAATTATATGGAGCATTTAAAAAAATTAGTGAAAAAGGTGATGGAATATTATTTTATTTAATACAAGAAGGGCGAGGATGCGGGTATGTTGGAAAGTCAAGAGCTTGTATGCATGTTCAATATAATGATGATAAAATAACTACATTCGATGCATATAAAATGTTAGGTATGAAAAAGGATTATCGTGATTACACTAGTGTAAAGGATATTTGTTATTTGTTAAATATAAATCCAAAATTTATTTTAATGACAAATAATCCTGATAAGATAGATGGTTTAACAAATTTAAAATTTCATATAGAAAAAACAGAAACAATAGAATTTAAACCAAATCCTTTTAATCAAGATTATTTAATATCAAAACAAAAAACAGGACATATTTTATATGAGGCAAGAGAAAAAGTTCAAAAATATGAATTAAATAATCCAAAATGTGAACCATTTATTCCATATCATTTAGAAAATTGTAAAAGATTTTTACACGTTGCTTCTTATTATTTACCTATTAAACCAATTAATAATAAAATTATTATATCAAATGATGATTTTGCATTATTACAGAAAAATGCAAAATATGACATAACATTTACTAGATTACCTAATAATAATTCTTTAATTAAAGCAACAGATAAATTAATTAAAGAATTTCCAAAATTATTGTGTAAACCATATTGGTTTAAAATGAATTGTTTTTTTGATATCGCTACACACAAAGACGTCCTTATTTTACAATATGGAGATTGTAAAACGAACCCGATTGTTAGAATACATTCAGAATCAATAGTAGATAGATTCCCAATATTAGATAGGGAGAATAGAAACAAATATAAAAAGTCAATTCAAAAAATAATTAGTCATGGTTCTGGATTAATCATTCACTTTTATGATGATGGAAGAGGTTCTGGATTTGGTGGAAGTATACTAAATAAAAAATATGGTAGAACTATTACAGGTATTCGCCATGATAGCCGTGATTATAGAGGAATTTCACATCTAATTAAAGAATTTATTAATCCAGAAGAAATAATACTATTATATGCGAGTGAAAGATCACAAGAATTATCAACACAAGAATTAAGAAAAGCAGGCATTATTATTAACAGATTAATACATATTTGGTAATTATTGTTTTTTTGATTTGACTATTTTTGGTAATCCATTTTTCAATTTTTTCCCAGAAAATCTATATCCTTTTTTTAATTTTCCTTTATTTCCTCCAGTTTGATTAATTCCTTTGTGTTTTCTTACTTTTTTAGTTTTTTTTTTCAAAATCCCACCAATTGTTTGACCAATTGTTTGACCAATTGTTTGACTACTTGATGTTGTTGTAACAACAGGTGTTGGTATAACAACAGGTGTTGGTTTATTTTTTGTTGCTATGAGTACAAAATCATCTTCTTTGTTTTGTACTAAAGTTGGTTGCTTTAAGTGATTCTTTTTGATACCTCGTATAATATCTTCCATGTTCCCATATGGGAGATCTATAATATCCCAGTTTGGACTTCTTTCAAGTGCCCATTCCGTGGTGGATGCTCTGCGAAATCTATATGTTGAACATTTATTCATTAATCTCATTTTTTTCTTATTTTTTTCTACATTATCTAAATTCGTATATGTAAAGTTCAACTCTTCTGGTTCTTTTAAATTTTTTATAGGATCATTTAATTCTAATGTAAATTTTTTAGAATTATTT
>Ga0066376_10005327_pt1 | contig 10960 bp, 13 predicted proteins | sample Knorr_S15_td_Bot_FD_77009 | JGI IMG/M metagenome (GOLD analysis project Ga0066376, IMG submission 77009) | Marine microbial communities from Southern Atlantic Ocean transect - Knorr_S15_td_Bottom_ad_5009_LV_A | ecosystem: Environmental > Aquatic > Marine > Oceanic | place: Southern Atlantic... | reverse complement strand
TGTCAGTGAGCAATTGCAGCCCATTGAAGAAACATCACAAACCGACACCAATGGTGATGATACGGTCGTGGTGGATGAAAAAAGTAATGCTCAGCATTAAATAGAGTACCTAATCGTGCAAGTTACAACTTAGCTATATAATCATGCCGTCTATTCAGTCGCTTATTGTCAGAATATTTTGGTGAAAAAGACGAATATGATCAAATAAAATTAGAATACCCTCTGATCCTTTAAAACTTTCTTTTATTTATATTAAAAATAGCCTTTTACTCATTTTATATCTTCTGTGCTATATTTATTCACGAGATGGCAGCATTGCATGAGGTGGCTGAATTAATAGCTCTAGATCGGGATCAGGTGCAAGACTTTTTAGATAATGAACTGTATTCCTCGGATTGATCAAATGGGTGCGACGCCCTACAAACCATACTCTTTTGGTCCCTCGATCTTGATGGTCGTGCCAAGAACGTTGACTTTTTCTTTAGAAGCCTCTTTAAGGCCCTCGCCTAGTTTTTGATAGGCATCTACCTGATCTTCCCAATTCTTCCATTCTTTTTTCATAATTCTCTTATGATCTGCATCTCTAGTATTAAGAAGTTCCTTTCTTTCTATAAGCTTCCCTTGGAAATCTTCTAAATACTTACTTCCTGGACCAGTGATGTATGCAAAAACATTGGCAGTCAGTTCAATGTCTTGAGTTGCCCTTTCAGCCACTTCCTCCCGATAATTTTTGATCATGTTTTCTCTTATAATTTCAATATGATCCACAGCGACATCAGCTCTCAAGACCGAGATGGTGGATGATTCTGGAAAATAGCTCTTATCCTTATGTATCTTAGGCATAACATCGGTTACGATAACGCCAATCTTTGCACCGCTGTTCTCAACTTCTTTCTTAAGCTTTGGAATCCATGTTTTAAGAAATGCTTTTGTGCTCTTACGTTCAATCAGGATCATGCCAATACTTTTCCCACTGCCTTTAAGAGTCACATGCTGCTCAAGATCAGCTCCTTGTTTTCCCTTGGGGACGTCAAGAATTGTATCATCAGGAAATCGTTGCCTTAATGCTTCTTTTAACCTCTCTTCAGCTGCTTCTCCTACCAATTCAACAGCCTGATCTCTTTTAATCCTTGCTTGCAACTCATTGACTTGTGTAGCTAGTCTATTTTTCTCTAGTTTATGTTGCGAATCTTTTCTAATTAATGCTTCTTCACTCTCTCTGTCTTTTTTAGCTAACATTTGTTGGGCTTGTTGTTGTAAATTTTCTTGCTGTACTTTGAGGGCTACAGCTTGTTTTTCTTCTACTTGCTTCTGAACCTCAGCCTCAACAATTGAGTCTTGTTCTTTGGCCAGTTGTTGCTTCTGTTCAGCCAGCAGTCTCTGTGTTTCCTTTTCTGCTTCTTCTTTGGCTTCATCTTGCAGCCGCTTGCGGGATTCATTTAGTTCTTGCTCTACTTGTTTCTGAACTGCAGCCTCAACAATTGAGTCTTGTTCCTTTGCCAGTTGTTGCTTCTGTTCAGCCAGCAGTCTTTGTGTTTCCTTTTCTGTTTCTTCTTTTTGTTCTTTGAGGGCAGTAGCTTGTCTTTCTTTAGCTTGATGGCTCTCTTCTATCTCAAATTTATTCCCACATTCTGGGCATGTTAAATTCATAATCATCATAATCTCCCTATTAATTCCTTTGCTCAATACCTTTCTAGTTTACATAATAATTTTTTTTGAGTCGTAATTGACCGTCTTCGTAGACCTTCCAAAGACCGTGCCATTTTCCATTTTATGAGTTTCTTCTGGATCGGAATTGACCGTTTTCGGAGAACTCCTCTACAAAACCCTCTCGCTTGCCGTTTTTGTAGTTTGTCTTGAGGTGTAATTCACCACTTTTATGGTAGAGTTCCCAAAGACCATGGAGTTTCCCGTTGATGTAGTTTTTCCTAGCTCGTAATTGACCGTTTGCGTAGAAACTTCCCCAAAGACCTTCTAGTTTGTTGTTTTTGTAGTTTCCTATCCAGCTTAATTGACCGTTGTCATGGAACCCTTCCCAAGCACCTTGTGGATTACCATTGTTGTAGTTGCTCCTGGATATTAATTTACCGTTTTGGTGGAACTGTTCCCAAAGACCTTCTTGTTTGTTGTTTTTGTAGTTTCCTATCCAGCGTAATTGACCGGTTTTATAGAACTGTTCCAAAGGACCCTCTTGTTTTCCATTGATGCAGTTTTTCCTGGATCGTAATTGACCGTTTTTATGGTAGTCCTCCCACAGGCCTTCTAGTTTTCCGTTGATGCAGTTTTTCCTGGATCGTAATTGACCGTTTTTGTAGAACCATTCAATGGGACCATTTTCCCTGCCCTGTTTAAAGGTTGTCCTGGTTTTGAACTTACTAAGATCAAAAGGGTTATTCTGATTGCTGTGATACACGATGCCTATGCCGGTAAAGGGCTTGCCATTGATTGTATAGATGTCTAAAAATGGACCCATTTGGACCAGTAGAGCCATGGGCAGGGTTTCAGTTTCGGGTTGGTTTGTCATTGGATTGCTTCAAAACAGTTAATGAATGAGTGTTTTTGGGATTGGTTTGTTATGCATGCTTCTAAGATCAAAGGTGCTGCCCTCCTCTTCGCAATAAGATATTTTCAAAAAATTGCCTTTTACATCAAATTCTTCCTCTACTCTTATTCCGTTCTTTACAAACGTTCTCCAACAAGACTGGCCATCGCCAAAAATTTCTCGCCACTGGGATGAATCAACGATGCCATTATTAAATGCAGTCCTGAACAATGGTTGACCATTGTCTTGCTTGAACCCCTCTGTCAGACCGTGTCTTTGTCCATCTTTAAAATGTGTTCTGCAAATCAATTGACCTTTTTCACCATAAGTCAAAGCTAAACCAGTAAAAGGCTTCTTTGCATGTTTCTTATAAAAAAGGCCATCTTTCCTTCTATGCAGATAAAGCCCATTAATGCTTTCAAATGCCTTGTCTTCTTTAATGTATGTATTATCTGTAGTCACTTTTTTTAAGCAAGATAATAGCTGATGAATGCGACAATTTATGTCGGAGACGTTTAGCAAGAATCCACTTTGTAATTCTTAGAGTCTTTTATTGGCCCATCGCTTAATTCGTATTCGTCATATTTTGTCGTTGTACTGGCTTAAAGTGTAGGTTCTTTATATGAAACTAAGGAGCTGGAAATGAAATGGAGAGATACATGGGGTTTGAGTGAGTTTTGTAACTGGGAAATTTTAAGAAAAGACAGTACAAAGGACAAACTAGATAAAAAAATAGAGGCGTTTAAACTCAAAGAAACGATAGATGGAAGATTCACAATTACACCTGAGAATGAAAGTGAATATTGGTCTTTAGTTGGCCAGTATCCAGTTGAAACATCAACCTCTATTCCTGATGGTGAGTACAAGCTTTATCATGAAACATATCCACATAAAGAAGAAAAGGCTCCCTTCGTACATCCATCTACTGGAGAATTCATGGAGTACCGTGTCGTTTTTGAACCGGTAGATGACAGTGAAATGATTAAATATTATGCTGATTCTTTGGTAACTATTAAAAATGGTCATTTCGATGTACAAACTGCGATGACCGCATTTGATCAAACCATTAGAAAATCAAAAGACCACCGTCACGTCTATATTGAAGGCCTTTTGCTTGATGAGCATGGGGATATTTCAGCTCAAACAGGCAGTTAACCCACGTGAATATTGCCAGAAAAGATAAAACTAAAACCATTATTTTCCAGCAATTGGGTCGCACATTGTCTTGTTCTGGTTTAGCAATGACTGGATATTTAACTTTCCCCAAGAAAGCGGTTGGGACGAGTATACCAATAAAATCTCATGCCCAAATCTAGAGTGCAATGCGTCCGGACAAAATAAAAAACTTTAAACTTAACGCTGAAATGCTGGGCAAAGTTAGCCGCTTTTTATCAAGGGGTATTTTTATCGTTCCAAATTTTGCTGCAATAAGAATTGAACAATTTTGTTCTGGCGGTGCCAAAATAACTGCAACCGATGGCCATCGATTGATAATTTTTATAGACCCAGGATCTGATTTCTCTGGCCCTGCTCTCTCCCTTGAAAATCAAGGGTATCCCTTGTCTAAATTTACTAAGGAATACAGGAAAACAAAATCCTCGATTGAAGAACTGCAAGGGTATGCACTCTTTAAACCAAACTCTGGGAAAGTTGCTTTAAATGGGAAGACCTTTAAATTTAGTTTCAATACAGACAAATGGCTTGAAACCGATAAGCTATTAGAAGGTATTACCAGGAACAAGGGAAGAAACTTACCATTATTCAACACAAGATATATAACCGATGTTCGGCATTGCATTCTTTCAGAAGAAAGAAAATACACAGATGAATTTGGTACAAGAAGAAGTAGTCAGCCTAATGTAGCGTTCAGCCACTTCAAAATAAATAAGACTGCTAATGCAGCGCTTGGGAGTATATTTTTTTCAAGCTATGCCATTTTGGTAATTATGCCGGTGAAACCTAGAACTCACGAACAAAATCTTCTAAGTAGAATTAATTATTTTAGAAACCAGGAAACAAACCCTTTTGTGCTCGCCGTTATGCAGAAGGAATGTGGTGGTATTTTTACAAAATTTAAACTACGCAAATAAATGGTAATTTTCAAAGGCAATGAAACTAAAAAAGTAATTTTCCAGCAATTAATTCAGAAAAATGGCGTGTATTACGACAAACATGAAAATAAACCATTTACAGGTATAGCATTCGAACCGCTCTCACAAGCCAACCCCTTCGACCTGTCAAAAAAAATAGCAGAGAGGACCTTTCTTGATGGAAAGTTGGATGGTTTATCCACTTGGTTCTCACGCCAAGGTTTTAGAAAACTCCAGATGCAGTTTAAAAAAAATAAATTGCACGGTCCGTGTGAACAGTTTAGTCCAAGTGGCAATGAAACGATTGTTAAAAAGCAAATATATAAGAATGGAACATTGAATGGTGTTTGCGAGTGGCGTAAACAAGACGGTCAGTTAATAAAAACAGAAACTTATGTAAATGGACTCAGACACGGTCCCAAAATCGATTACCACTGCAGGGGAAGGAAACTCAGAAAAGAACAATGGATAAAAAAACAAGGTAATTATTCTGGCGGGATACCTGATGGTAAGTGGCAGACCTATTACCCTAGAAATATCTTAAAGAGAACTGGTCTTTATAAAATGGGAAAACGGCACGGTCTTTGGGAGTGGTTTCATGAAAATCGATTACCCACGGATAGCATGTTTTACCATTATGGAAAACTCCACGGTCCCATATTATCTTTTCATAGAGAGACAAAACCAATGACAAACATTTCCCTGAAAATACCTGAAATTTCTTGTGCTTCAATAGAAACAAAAGGAATGTTTATCAATTCCAAGAGAGAAGGTATATGGCAGAGGTTTTATCCAGATGGAAAAATATTATGCAAAGCAACATACAAGAAAGGAGCAATTATAGAATGGGAGTGCTTTGACCGATTGGGTCAACCAGAACCATTTAGCATTGCAGTTAGCAATAAAAGAAAGCCATACATTGATGTTTATGGAACCTTCCTATTTAGGGCATGCTGATAATTGTGATTGTTTTACCCCTACCCCGTCCCCTATCCCGTTTTAGTCCCAGCGTTGTCTGATGTGCTCAATGACAAACCAACCTGAAACTGAAACCCTGCCCATGGCTCTACTGGTCCAAACGAGTCCATTGTTAGACATCTATACAATCAATGGCAAGCCCTTTACCGGCATAGCCATCGAGCATCGTGGCAATCAGAATAACCCTTTTGACCTCAGCAAGATCAAAACCAGGACAACCTTTAAACAGGGCAGGAAAAATGGTCCCATTGAGCGGTTTTATAAACACGGTCAATTGATGTATAGAGCTAACTACAAAACCGGAAAACGAGATGGTCTCGAAGAGAACTTCTTCAAAAATGGTCAATTAAAAGGAAAAGGAAACTACAAAATCGGAAAACGAGATGGTCCTTGGGAGGGGTTCCATAAAAATGGTAAATTAAAATACCGAGGGTATTTCAAAGGTGGAAGAAAAGACTCTGTTTTTGATTATTGTGATGAGAATGGGCAATTTTTTCTTTCTGGTTCAAATCATGAGTCATTTTTTGTATCATTTTTTCGATGACAAACCAACCTGAAACTGAAAACATATTAAGAACTCAACTAATTTTGAGGAATGGGCTGTTTCTTAACCAACAAAATAATAAGCCATTTACAGGGATGGCCATCGAGCCAGTTTGCAATGAAAATAACCCTTTTGATCTCAGTAAAGCCATAACCAGAATTGAATACAAAAATGGCAAACGACATGGCTTTTACAAGTATTTCCACAAGAATGGTCAACTCATGTTCAGAGGAAGTTATACAAACGGAATACTACAAGGGGCTTTTGAGGAGTTCTACGAAAATGGCCAATTACAAGAAACAGGAGACTACAAAAACGGAAAACAACACGGTTCTTGGGAATTTTTTGATGAAGACGGTAATTTGGTTTCTAGGACGATCTTCAAAAATGATCAAGTGGTTGAATTTGAATTTGGTGGAGATAAACCATTTTTCTGGTTGACGCCTCATCAATTCAGATCTATAGAAAGCACAAGGGGTTTTAATAAACCTTAAACCTAGAAATAATGTGTTAAAAACAGTCGCCGTCACTAGAAATTCTAATGACTTCACCAAATGGAAATGCACTTGTTTCCAAACCATTTGATGGGACCAGCCACAAGGTTGGGTTTTCTGCCTCTTTAGCTGGGAAATCACCGTAACCGTCAGTGAAATAAACGGCGGCTCTATTTAATTCTGAGAAACCGTCATCCATTTTTTCCAGATAGTCGAAGAAGGGTACAAAACTGGTTCCGCCAAAACCTTTTGCCGCTGGCAATTCTTCTATGCTTTCCAGTTCGTAAGGGCCGTATATATCTGTGTCTGCATAAAAAAGTTTGCACTTTACGTGCGGATAAGACGACAAAATGCCTTTTAGCTCAGCCAAAAACTGATTTAACAGTTGTTGTGAAACTGACCCACTGGTGTCAATGCAGACAAATATTTCTAGGCCTTCGGTTAACAAGCCTTCGAGATAGAGACCCCTGTAAATAAATCTTCTGTCCAATTCATCAAAATCTGAGTTGGTTTTGCCAACGTATTTCCACAAGGCATGTCGCCAATCGACTTCTGGCTCTAAAACAACTTGTATTTCTTGTGAGAGGCCCAGGGGTAAATTACCTTGGCCTTTGTCAGAAGAGGACGTTGTGTTTTGGACCACCTGCATCGCATCTTTCCAAAAAGTTTCAACTTCCAGTTTTTCTTTTTCTGTCATGGATGAAACAGAGCTTTTTTCATCCTCGCCACCCTGGAGAATATCTGGAATCAGTAATTTATATTTTTTCTTCTTGTAACGGTTATTCTTCAACAGGTCCTCATAGATATATTCCACCGATTTGTCGTTGAAACTGTTATCGATGATGCAACCTTTGGGTAATGCAAAAGGTGTATTGAGCAAAATGAGGTTATTGACAACGATATCCGCAGCAATATTCCATATTTCCCGATCTCTTGATCCAATCCTAATGCAATGCAGCAATGCCATATGCAGGACTTCATGAAGCAGCAAAGCATTTTGCTCAGAACTGTTCAAGGAATTGAGAAAATCTTTGTTGACCACAATCTGTTTACCGTTTGTGGCAGCTGTAGCTATCTTTTCAGAGGGCAAAATTTTTGCAAACAGTATCAGTGCCCCAAAGAAATGGCACTGGTTTCTTATCTGTAAAATACTTTTGGTGATTATTTCATCAAACGACATTTCCTAAACTGCCATCAATGTTGTAAGTTGCTCGGCAACCTTGAAGAGATGTTTATCGCGAACAACTGCTTGCATGAGCTCTTTTGATGTTCCATTTTCCTTGCAAATAGAACCTGCATCAAAAGCACACTGGTTCAACCATTCCATTGAAGCCCTTTCAGCAAGGTAGAGAAAAGCGTTCCTGTAATTATCGATGGTTTTGGCCCTAACTGACAATGCACAAGTGAGGGCATATTTTGCCGATAAATCCTTGGGGAACTTTGGTTTTGTTTTTCCCGAGAGAATGGGTTCAATGTTTGGCAAAGTACGATATATCTTGCAGAACGATCTAAATTCACTGCCGGCTCCAACTCCGATTGCAGGATCAACATCCAAGCCCACTTTTAGTAAGCTGTTGGCAATGTCCCAGCTTCTTGGGGAAGGCCAAGAAGGACTGTTTTTATCAATTTTATGAAGTAGCTGGGGCCGGAAATTAAGAAATGAAATGATTCGGTCGTCTATATTATTTAAAAGAGCATAGCTTTTAAATTCATCCAGTGATGTATCAACTTCCAAATGGATAAATCTGTTGGCCAGTGGTGCAGGCATATCAAAAACAGCTGCAAAATCCTTTTTTCTGTTTCCAGCACTCCAAATAAACCAATTTTCTGGGACTGTGTAACTGCCCACTTTCCGATCCAAGATTAATTGTTGGGCGATCCCTTGGACTGCTGGAGGCGCCATGTTAATTTCGTCTAGGAATAAAATACCTTTGCCCTTGACGGGCAAAAATTCAGGTGGATACCAATAAGCCTTATTTCCTTTTGGCACAGGGATTCCTCTTAAATCTGTTGGTGCCAACTGGCTGATTCTAAGATCTATCAAATCAAATCCCTTGGATTCCGCAACAGCTGCAACAACCGATGACTTACCGACGCCAGGAGGACCCCAAATCATTAACGATGATTTAATTTGATGATCAACTATTTTTGTCAAGAATTCTTTCAGTCTGTTAATCGTTAATTTTTTCATTAGTTTTGTCCTTTTGTATATTTTTTTATATTATCTCCTAATCAAACGACAGATTATGACGAATAGAAACTTGAAAAAAAACAAATCAAGAACCACACACTTTGAAGCCAGCAAAAGAGCGCTGTCTATAGTGGGAATGATGGGCCAGGCCTATCTGGAAACAAAGCACATTCATCAAAAGCTCATGGAACTTGGTTTTGATGTGTCTTTGAGAACCGTGGAAAGAGATATGAAAATTCTGCCTGATATCTTTCCTCAGCATGTTTATGTTAATGATATATCCAAGCCTTACGGCTATAAACTTCCCAAAGGCGGGAGAAAGCTTTCAGGAATGTCGCCCGAAGAAGCGGTTTGTCTACAGTTGGCTTTTGATTACCTGAACCCATTATTACCCAACGGGAGTCTAGACCCCATTGCCCCCTACCTCAAAGAAGCAGAAGTTATCCTGGAGATGCAACAGTCAGGTAAAATGAAAAACTGGAAAAATAAAGTTTTAACCTTGAACGAAGGGTTTAATTTACAACCAGCCATCATCAAGGAAGGCATTTTATCAACCATCCACAAGGCCCTTTGGGCAGGAACAACAATCAAGGCAGCTTATACCTCCAAAAATAAGAAAAAACCCAGTGAATATGTCCTGCATCCATGCGGCCTGGTTTACAGAGGCCGAATTTCATATTTGGTGTGCTCTTTTGACAACGATACCGATAAGTTTATATACCTACCCTTACAGAGATTTCAAAGTGTTGAGATTGGAGATGAGTACAGTGCCCATAGAGATAAAAATGTAAGGACAGTGGCGAAAGATCTGGTGGGCTTCAGGCTCAAGCCGGGTAAAATTAAAATCGCATTAAAATTTAGCCTTTATGCAGGTAGTCACTTATATGAGACACCAATTTCAGATACACAGAAAATATCTTCCACAAAGGATGGATTTTTACTGGTGGAAGATACAGTTAACGACGACATGGAGCTTCGATTCTGGATCAGGGCTTTTGGAGAAGAAGTCGAAGTAATGAAGCCAAAATCTCTTCGCAACGAATTTACCCAACTGTCCAAAAGAATAGGGAGAAAATATGAAAAAAGTTGAACCCAACTCCATTGAAGCAGTCATACTGTTTATCCTTTATATTTGCCTGCAGGATGGAAAAATTACAGATAAAGAAGTTAAAGAATTGGCTATCACGGCGCCGGTCTTACAAAAGATGTACCTCGATATTTTCGGTGAGTTCATTCACTTGGACCTAGATAGAATTATCAATGAGACTTTTGATTTTCTCCTACCCCAACAAGAGGTATTTTCGAATAAAAAAATTACCGCCGTGGAACAAGATCTATTTTGCAGCCTTTTAACTGATGAAACCACACAAGACATTGCTCTGCTTGCCAGTCGGAACGCCGCAGGAGCGGATGGGCTCCATAAATTTGAGAATAGCAAATATCAATATTGGGCTGGCAGATGGCATGCCGTTTAGAAACAAACCCAAAAAATCTACCCAATAAATACGCGATAGATTCTTTGGGCTGGGAGGGGCAACAAAAACCTAGAGAATATCTCGCCTCGTTTCTTATAAAGTACGCCCAGACATCCACATCTACGATTTCCCCCTCCAGGTGTGTAGAGCAAATTGAGCTCTCTCTACCTGATTCTAAATTTTGCCAGAACATTACGACAAAATGTGACGAACAAGAATTAAATAATAGAGCCAAAAAGTAACTCGAAGAATTATCAATTACATCATTGCCTAAACGTCTCCGTCTCATTCTGTCGCATCAATCCTTAATAATATCTTTTCAAGAAGTAGAATATTTGATGTCAAATTTGGATAGAAAAAATGAAATTACACAGGCCATTTCTAAGGGCGGATATTGGATTGAATTCTTAGAAGAAGAGCATAAGAACAACAGAGACCTATGGTTTGAGTTTTTAGAAGAACATGAAAATAAAGGACATCATTTTCCAGCATATTGGTTTGCACATTTAGGAGAGAAACTACAAAACGATATAGACTTTTTCAAGGCAGTTATAAAAAAAATACCTGAAGCTTATGAATATGCTAGCGAAGAGCTAAAATCTAATAAGAAGTCTGTATTGGAAGCACTCAGCGTCAATACCGATAT
>Ga0066376_10005323_pt1 | contig 10962 bp, 10 predicted proteins | sample Knorr_S15_td_Bot_FD_77009 | JGI IMG/M metagenome (GOLD analysis project Ga0066376, IMG submission 77009) | Marine microbial communities from Southern Atlantic Ocean transect - Knorr_S15_td_Bottom_ad_5009_LV_A | ecosystem: Environmental > Aquatic > Marine > Oceanic | place: Southern Atlantic... | reverse complement strand
TCGGCCGTCAGCATCACGCCGATCAGGATCAGGAAACTCAACGCCAGCATCTTCACCGTCGGGTGCGCCTCGATGAAACCACTGATCGCATCGGCAAAGACCAGCATCACACCCACGGCAATGATGATCGCCGTCACCATCACCCACAATTCCTCCGCCATCCCCACCGCCGTGATCACCGAGTCGAGCGAAAAGACGATGTCGAGCAATGCCACCTGGATCATCACATTCCTGAAACTCACCGGCTTGCCCGACTCCTGCGACTCCTCTTCACCCTCCAACGTATCGTGCACCTCGTGCACACTCTTGCCAATCAAGAACATCCCGCCCACAAACAGGATCAGGTCCTGCACGGTGAAAATGTTGATCTCCGGACTCACCTGACCAGCCCGATCCGCGAGCCACGCGGCGGGAATCCCTATGCCCTCGGTCAGGTTGACCAGGGGATACGTGAAGAAGTTGTTGTTCGGATCGAGCATCCAGAACAGCAGGCACAACAGCATCAGGCGGGTGACGAGTGCCGCGGCCAGCCCCAGCCGTCGACCCAGCGGCTGCTGTTCGGCAGGCAATCGACTGCAGAGGATCGCGATGAAGACGACATTGTCGATCCCCAGCACGATCTCCATCGCGGTCAGAGTCAGCAGCGCGGTGATGGCCTGAAACGGATCCACGTCACGTCGTCTCCTGCAGCTCCAACATCTTCAGCCCGCCGCAGGCGGGCCAGGCGTCACACCCACCCGGGACGCTTTGTTCCCCGCCGGGGGAACCGATACGATAGCCGGACGCCCGCGCCCTCGACCAGCTAGCAGCAGGCTCCCGGTCCAAGATGCCACAACCCCTCGCCTACCTCAACGGAGAACTCGTGCCGGCAGATCAGGCCGTTTTGCCGGTCTTCGACGCCGGGGTGGTCCAGGGTGCGAGTGTTGCGGAAAACATGAGGACCTTCGGGCACCAGGTGTTCCGACTCGACGAGCACCTCGATCGCTTCGCCAACTCGCTGAGAGCCGTCGGCTTCGACACCGGTCTGGGGTCCAGCGAACTCGCCGGCATCTGCCACGACCTGGTCGCTGCGAACTGTGTCGCGCTGGACGCCGAAGAGGACCTCGGCCTGGTCCTCTTCGCCACCGCCGGCCCCTATGCCAGCTACTCAGGCGAGCCGGCCGGCTCGCTGAAAGCCCGACCCACCCTGTGTGCTCACACCTTCCCCCTGCCCTTTGAACTGTGGGCCACTTTGCAGGCCGAGGGGCTGCACCTGGTCACGCCGTCGGTCCGCCAGCTGCCCGAGGCATCGATCGACCCGGCGATCAAGCACCGCAGCCGACTGCATTACTACCTGGCCGATCTCGAGGCGTCGCGGATCGAGCCCGGCGCCCGAGCCGTACTGCTCGACAACGAGGGCCGGCTGACCGAAACCGCCGCCGCCAGCTTGCTGCTGGTCAGAAACCAGCAGGTGATCGCTCCCCCGACCGCCGGTGTGCTCGGGAGCATCAGCGCCAACGTGGTCGAAGAACTGTGCCGCGAGAGCGGCCTGGAATTCACCCGCAAACACCTGTGGCCCGATGACGTCGCGGATGCCGACGAGGCCCTGGTGGCCAGCACTCCCTATTGCCTGGGACCGGTCACGCGATTCAACGACTCTGCTGTGGGCAGTGGCGAACCCGGCCCGGTCTATGATCAACTGATGACCGCCTGGGACCGGCTGGTCGACATCGACATCCGTAAACAGGTCCAACGGGGTGCCGCCAGACGAGGCGGGCTCCGGGTGATCCACGAAACCGAGAACCGTTCATGACAACCGAATCCACCGCAGCCACCGCAGCAACTACCACCGACATCATCTCCGACGCCCAGACCACCGAGGAGAAGTTCCTGCGGCAGATCATGGTCCGCTCGCAGATGAAGTCCTTCGCCGCCGATCCGCTGATCATGTCGCGTGCCGATGGAGTTCACTACTGGGACGTCAACGGCAAGCAATACCTCGACGGACTCTCGGGCATCTATGTCGTCAGCGTCGGCCACAACAACCGGAGGGTGATCGACGCGATCAAGCAGCAGCTCGACACGCTGACCTTCTCGCCGGTGATGCACGGCACCAACCCCCTGGCGGTGCAGTTGGCCAACAAGCTGATCGAGGTGGCTCCTGGGGACATGGGGGCCGTCAAGTTCTTCTCCGGTGGCTCGGAAACCACCGAGGCGGCCATCAAGATGGCTCGCCAGTACCATCGCCTGCAGGGCAATGCCTCGAAGTTCAAGATCATCGGCCGCTACCATTCGTGGCACGGCTCGACCATGGGTTCGCTTTCGGCCGGAGGCCTGAAGTCACGTCGGGCGGTCAACGAGCCCCTGGCCACCGGCTTCCTGCACGTGTTCCCCCCCACCTGCTACCGCTGCCCCTTCGACAAGCAGTACCCCGAATGTGAGATCACCTGCGCATCGCTGGTCAACGACGTGATCGATCTCGAGGACCCCGACAGCGTGGCCGCGGTGATCGTCGAACCGATCGGGCACACCGGCGGGATCATCGACCCTCCCGAGGAGTACCTGCCGCTGTTGCGCGAGTACTGCGACCGGCACGATGTGCTGTTGATCTTCGACGAGATCATCACCGGCATGGGACGCACGGGCCAGATGTTTGCCGCCCAGACGTTCGGCGTCACCCCCGACCTGCTCTGCCTCGGCAAGGGTCTCTCGGGCGGCTACGCACCGATCGCCGCACTGCTGTGCCGCCAGCACATTGCCGACGCCTTCTGGGGCGACCCGGAATCGAACCCGGGTTTCGTCGAAGGCCACACCTTCGAAGGCAACCCGATCTCCTCGGCCGCCGGACTCGCCACGCTCTCGGAAATCCTCGAACGCGACCTCTGTGCCAACGTCCGCACCCAGGGTCAGCGTCTGCGAGCCGGCTTCGAGTCGTTCAAGCAGCACGGCATCATCGGCGATATTCGTGGCAAGGGGCTGATGCAGTGCATCGAACTGGTCGCCGACCCCGAGACCAAGCGCCAGTTCGACCCGCCGATCGGCGAAGCGATCGGTCGCAGGGCTCTGCAGAACGGACTGATCACCCGCTTCGACCCGCACTGGATCGCACTGGGGCCGCCCCTGACGGTCACCGAAGAGCAGATCGACGAGATGCTGGAGATCCTGGAGCGGAGCATGGTCGAGGTGCTGAGCGAGTTGAACTGACGTGGCAGAGCACGGCATCCCTCACGTGCTGGTCATCGGCACCGGTTCGATCGGCGAGCGGCACACTCGCTGCTTCCTCGAAACCGGGCGGTGCGAGGTGTCGATCTGCGAGATCAACGCCGAACTCCGCTCGGAGGTCGCCTCTCGCTACGCCGTCTCCGCCGCCCACGCCGATCTCGACGCCGCTCTGTCCGACCAGCCCGACCGGCCCGACACAGCCGTCATCTGCACTCCGGCTCACCTGCACGTCGACATCGCCACCAGGCTGCTCGAAGCCGGCATCGCCGTACTTTGTGAAAAACCGCTCTCGGCCTCGCTGGCGGGCGTCGAGCGGCTGGGCGAGTTGAGTTCGGCCCGGGACGCACGGTTTTCGATGGCCTACCCCTTGCGGGCTCACCCGCTCTGGATCGAGGTCTGCCAGCGAGTGCGTTCGGGCGCATTGGGCCGACCGCTGGAGGTGGTGGTCGTCTCGGGTCAGCACTTCCCGCACTACCGGCCGGCCTACCGCGAGATCTACTACACCGACCGGGCGACCGGCGGGGGAGTGATCCAGGACGGGCTGACTCATGTGGTCAACTGTGTCGAGTGGATGATCGGGCCGATGACGCGGGTGGCCGCCGACTGCGATCACCTGGCGCTGCCGGGCGTCGATATCGAGGACTCGGTGCATGTGATCGCGCGGCACGGTGAGGTGATGGTCAATTACTCGATGAACCAGCACCAGGCGCCCAACGAGGGCCAGATGATGGTGATCTGCGAGCGGGGGACGATCCGGGTGCAGGCCGACCTGATGCGTTGGCAGGAGGTCACCGAGCCCGAGACGCCCTGGACGGTGCATCAGTTGGACCCGCTCGAGCGTGACGACATCTTCGTGCGACAGGCCCACCGGTTCCTGGATTACGTCGCCGGCGAGACCGAGCCGCTGTGCGGTTTCGACGAGGGTTTGCAGACGCTGAGGTGCAACCTGGCGATCATGCAAGCGGCGGATTCGCAGGTATGGGTTGACGTGTAGGGCCGGGACTGGCTCACCCGTGACTCAGGGACTGGCTCACCCGCGGCTCCAGCCGTTGCTTCCAACGAAAACAGACCTCGCGGGGGTGCCTGTCCCATTCTCTCACTCGCTGTTGGCAACCGGGACAGGCACCCCGCCACGGGCGGGCGAGCCAGTCCCTGACACCGCCTCCCCCCTAACTCTCCAACCCCATCCCCTCGTGCTGGTGGCCCACCTGCTGCATGTAGGCCTGATGCGCCTCAACATCTCGCACAGCCGAGCCGGCGTAATACACCATCGCAAACGCCCGCCGCTGTCGATCAGCGGACCGGTTCGGCTCGGCCCGGTGGATCAATTCGCCGTGGTGCACGGCCACGTCACCCGGCTCGAGAAACACCTGCTGCTCCCTGGCCAGGTCCGCATCGCCGTAGTCGGAGATTCCCTGCGAGAAGCCCAATACCCGGGTGCGAGCATGAGGCCTGAGCCCATCTCGATGCGTACCGGCACAGTACCGCAGGCATCCGTTCTCGGCATCGACCGGGTCCAGCGCCAGCCACATTGTCAGCGGGGGGGGATCGAGATTGATGTAGAAGTTGTCCTGGTGCGGCGGAGTGGCATGGTCGGTCCCCGGCGGCTTGTTGAACCACTCGGGTCTCTGCGCCCGCACCGCCTCGCCCATCAACGCCTCGGCCAGGCTCACAAACGGCTCGCGCTTGCCGTACTCCTCGAAAAACGGATCGACCATGTGCTGCATCTGCTTGAGCGTCTCGGGCGACTTGCTGTCCTGGAAGAACGCGTCCGAATCGGGCAGAGTCGGCACCACCTCAGCGATGTAACGGTCGAGTTCTCCGACCAGTTCGTCGAATCCCGCACCTGTGAAGAAGCCCCTGACGACGAGATAGCCATCCCGGAGGTAGTCGTCGCGGTACTGCGTGTAGTCGTCCACGGCGGTCGCTGTGGCGAGTGTCGTTGCGTCGTCGATCATGTCACCAATCGCTTGAAGAATTCCTGGCGTTCCTGGGCCTCGAGCCGCTCGTCGATCCGACCATCCTCGATCGTCTCACCGATCATTGCAAACACCTCGCGAGCCGCGTCGGCCGCCATCTCGATCTCAACCTCGCCCTGGGCTTCGTTGAGATAGAAGGAGGTGTATCCGTGGTGGCCTCGCTTGGCCATCTCCTGCACGTAGAGCGTGCCGAGCTTGTTGTTGAGCACCGGGTCTTCGGCGGGGAATTCGAGATGGGGATGGTAGTCGATCCCGGTACAGCGGATCGCCACTCCCACCTCGGCCGCGACCCCGTTGAGCCGCTCCTTCAGGCTCGCTCCGTTGCGGGCGAGTGTTTCGGAGGTGTTGCGTTTCCTGAGTTCCGTCAGGGTGGCCACGGCCGCAGCCAACCCGACCGCCTCGCCCCAGTAGGTACTCGAAACAAACATCTGTTCGGCCGGAGCCATCACGTCGCGGCGGCCCACCACCGCACCCATGGCATAGCCGTTGGAGATCGACTTGGCGAAGACGGCCATGTCGGGCTCGACGCCCAGTACCGGTTGCACGCCGGCGTCGGAGGGTCGGAAGCCGGTCGAGACTTCGTCGAAGATCAGCACCACGCCCTGGTCACGACACAGGCTGGCCACGCCCTCGAGATAACCCGCCTCGGGCAACTCGCTTCGCATCGGCTCCATCATCACCGCCGCCACCTCGCCTGAGTGCCGCTCGAGTGTTTCGGCCAGGGCCTCGAGGTCACCGTAGGCGAATGGGATCGCCGTTCCGGCCAGCGCCTTGGGGACACCGATCGGCTCGATGCCGGCGAACAGATGCTCGTCGAGGTTCTCATCGCTCGAGAGGTTGGCGGCCTGGTACCAGTCGTGCCAACCGTGGTAGCCGCAGAACAGGATCTTGTCGCGGCCGGTGCTGCCCCGGGCGATCCGCACGGCCACCGCACATGCGTCGCCTCCACCCCGCGCGTAGCGGACCATCTCGGCACACGGGATCCGCTCGACCAGCAATTCGGCCAGCTCGAGTTCCAGCTCGTGGGTGATCGAGAAGTTGGTCCCGCGATCGATCTGGGCCTTGACCGCCTCGTCGACGACCGGGTCGCAGTAGCCCAGGATTACCGAGCCGATCGCACTGACCCAGTCGATGTACTCGTTTCCGTCGACATCCCAGATCCTCGATCCCTTGCCGCGGGTGGCCACCACCGGGCTGACACCCAGTGCGAACCGCGTGGGACGCCGGCTGATCAGCTGCGTCCCCCCCGGAATCAGCTCCAGCAACCTCTCGTACATCTCCATCGACTTCGCCACGCGGCCACCGGCCCGTGCATTGGTTGTCGCCATCTCACGCTCCTGTTGCCTGCCTGTTCCCTGCCTGTTCCCTGCCTGTTCCCTACAGGACTCCGTACTTCTCGTAGGCCTCGGTTGCCTTCATCCCCTCACGGATCGCATCTCGAGTGATGTTCTCGGCATGCACCTTCTGCCACGCCGCCCGGATCGCCTCGTCACGGACCTCCGAGGGCACCACGACCACCCCGTCGACATCGGCGAAGACCAGGTCACCGGGGCAGAATCGCACTCCGCAGATCTCCACCGGCACGTCGATGTCGACGACCCGCTGGCGGTCCTTGCTGTCCTTGATGTTGCGGCTGCGGGCAAAGACGGGAAAGCCCATCTCGGTCATCTGCCGGATGTCGCGTACCGCTCCGTCGACGATCACACCCACGCAGCCGGCATGGCTGGCGGCTGTGGAGAGCAACTCGCCCCAGATCCCCGAGCGGTCCGACCCCGCTGCCGCGGCGATCAGCACATCGTCGGGCCCGCACCCGTCGACCGCCTTCAATTCCAGATCGTAGGGGCTGGGGTCCTCGTGATACATGTCGCCCCAGAGCGTCGTCTTGCAGTGACCCACAAGAGTGGTCTTGGTCGTCAACGGCGGCAGCGGCACATTGGGCGACTGGTTCCTGTAGCCCAGAGCGTCCAGCGCGTCGCAGACCACCGCCGCGTACAGCGACTCACGCATCATCGCGATCGTGATCGTCTCGGGTACCGCGTCGCTCATCGTCTCGTCCGGCTGATCTCGACCAATGGACCACTCTGGTTTCCCTCGCCAGCAGGCAGCCTATAGTATGCCACGCATCATGAGCCAGACCATCGAGCTGCAGCGAATCGAGATCATCGGCACGGCCACCGCAGCCACCACCGCAGCCACCACCACCGATGCGGGTCCTCACCTGTTGATTACCGGAGGCGTGCATGGTGACGAGTTCGAGTCGATGGCGGCGATCCGCCGTTTGGCCGACGCGGTGCCGGCCGATCAGCTGAGTGGTCGGCTGACGCTGGTGCCGGTTGTCAACGAGGCCGCATTCCTCAACGGCAACCGCACGGCCGAAGACGGGCTCGACCTGGCCCGCGTCTGCCCGGGCGAGGACGACGGCAGCGTCACGCTCCGCACCGCCGTGGCACTCTCGGCACTCATCCAATCGGCCGACTACTACATCGACCTGCATTCGGGCGGCATCAGGATGGATGTCTGGCCGATGTCCGGCTACGGACTGAGCGACGATCCGGACCGGCTGGAGATCCAGCGTCGGATGGCAAGGGCCTTGAACCTGCCGGTCATCTGGGGCACCTGCGGCAACCTCGACGGCCGCTCGCTGTCTGTCGCTCGCGATGCCGGCGTCCCGGCCATCTACACCGAATACCTCGGCTCGGGCCGCTGCTCACCCGAGGGTGTCGACGCCTACTTCGAGGGTTGCCTGAACGTGATGGCCGAGTTGGGGATGCTCGATCGAGAACAACCCCCCTCGCAGGTCGAACTGGTCATCGAGGATCCTCGTGACGGGTCCGGCCACATGCAGCTCCAGAACCCCTCACCGATCACCGGCCAGTTCACCCCCGCCGTCGTGCTCGGACAGCGTGTCGCACCCGGCGACCTGCTCGGGTACGTCGCCGATGTCACCGGCGGTGACACTCGCGAGATCATCAGCACACAGAGTGGCTGGGTGCTGGCCATCCGCACCTATCCGCGGGTTCATGAAAACGACACGGTGATCGTCGTCATGGAAGACGTCGACTGAGGTCTCCTCTGCACTCCCGACCACCTTTTCCCCGGGAACCTCAAAGATGAGCATCTGGCGATGGGCCGACTGGATCACCCCGGTCCCCGAACAGCACCGGACCACGCTGGGTGAGGGCGACACGCCGCTGGTCCGTTCGAACTCGATCGGGCCTGCTGCGGGACTCGACAATCTGTGGCTGAAGCTCGAATCGGTCAACCCGGCCGGTTCGTTCAAGGACCGTTTCGGAGCCGCGGCGATCTCGGCCATGAAAGCCGAAGACCAGTCCCGCTGCATCGCCACCTCCAGCGGCAACACCGGATCGGCCGTCGCCGCCTACTGTGCCTCGGCCGGGTTGCAGTGCGAGATCGCCGTCGTGGAAACCACCCCGATGGGAAAGCTCAGGCAGATGATGGCCTACGGGGCCAACGTCTACCGCATCAAGGGCTTCGGGCTCGACCCGGACGTCTCGGCCCGGGCCTTCGAAATCCTGACCGCTCGGGGCGAGGCCCCCGACGCGCGGCTGCAGGTCAGCTCATACATCTACAGCGTCCCGGGGATGACCGGGGTCGAGACGATCAGTTTCGAACTGGCCGAGCAGGCCGAGAGTCAACTCGAGCGGCCGATCGATCATGTCTTCTGCCCCTCTGGTGGAGGCGGCCTGTGCGTGGCGGTCTGCCGTGGCTTCAGGCGGCTGGTCAGCCTGAGCCGATTGGCCACATCACCGGCGATCGAATGCGTGCAGCCCCGTGGCAACGACACGATGGCCTCGGCACTCTCGGAGGGTGCCTCGCAGGCCGAACCGGTCACCTGCACCACCAACATCAGCGGCCTGCAGGTGCCCAACATCAACGACGGTCACCTGGTGGTGCAGGAACTGAAACCGACCGGGGGACTGGGTCAACTGGTCAGCGACGAGGCGGTGTGGGAGGTGCAACAGAGGCTGGCCACCGAGGAGGGCGTCTTCAGCGAACCGGCCGGAGCAACCGCGCTGGCCGGTTGCCTGGCCGCCGCACAGCAGGGACGCATCGACCGCAACGCGTTGATCGTCTGCCTGGTCACCGGGACCGGCTTCAAGGACGAAGCCTCCGTCGACCGGATGCTCGAAGAGACCCCCTGCCCGACGATCGAGCTGGATGAGTTGTAGTCCAAGGCCGGCGGGTCGACTTGTTTCGACATGAGTCGACAGGGGCCGCATCAACCGTCGCCCGTCTCGACGCGATTGCGGCCTCGGTGCTTGGCCGCGTACAGGGCGAGGTCCGCACGTTGCAGGGCAGCGGCCAGTTCCTCGCCCCGGGTGATCTCGACCACCCCGATGCTGACCGTGCCGCTCCAGTCCTCCGCCCCCCCGGTCGGAACACTCATCGACTCGGCGTCCGCGCGAATCCGCTCGGCCACCTCGACCGCCTCGGCCAGGCTCGCCCCCAGGAGCAATGCGGCAAACTCATCGCCACCCATCCGGGCCACCGTATCCTGCTCGCGGAGACTTTCGCCGAAGAGATGAGCCACGCAACCGATGACCAGGTCTCCGGCCGGGTGTCCGTGCGTGTCGTTGACCGCCTTGAAGTTGTCGACGTCGAGGAACAGCAGCGAGACCGGCCAGTCGGACTTTCGTCGCCCGTCTCGACTTTGCTCGTACCGCTCCGCGAACCCCTCCCGATTCCAGAGACCGGTCTGCATGTCGGTCCGCGCGGTGACTTCGGCTTCGCGGAGAACCGACCGGATCATCCGCCGCACGCCCCAGGCCCGACCGACGAGGACGCCCAGCAGCACGCCCAGGCCCAGCACACAGGCCGCGGCAACCGCCAGCGCGGCAGGATCAGACACGAGCACGCCACTTACCTCGAAACGTACTTGATCTCGCAACCCTTCTGCAGCGTCTCGGACACCTCGGGTCGCTTCCCCTCAAGCACCGCAGTGACCGCGTCCCGCAGGTAGTGAAATTCGATCTTGTCCGCTGCGACGTTGTCGTCGATCGCTCCCATGTAAGCCACCCGTCGCCTGGCATCGAGCAGGAAGGCGTGAGGCGTACAGGTTGCGCCGTAGCGGCGTCCGAGCCGCTGGGTCAGGTCGATGCAGTAGGGGAAGTTGTACTTGGACATCGCCGAGCGAGCGATCATCTTGTCGAGTCGATCGGTCGGCGCATGCCCGATGCTGACTCCGACCACCTTCAGCCCCCGCTTGCGGTACTCCGAGGCCAGCCTCTTCAATCTCGCCTCATACGCCCGGGTCATCGGACAGCGGTTCGACAGAAAGACGAGCAGCACGGCGGGGGCGTCCTTGAGATCACCCAGCGAGTGACGTTTGCCGTCCACGCCGAGTAACCCCGTCCAGGCCGGTGCCGGGTCGCCGGTCTTCAGAACCGCGTTGAACTTGCCGGCGGTCAGCCTCGGGACGTTTGCCAGCATGATCAACGCGACCACCAGGACCCGGACGACCGAGTGTTCGGTGATCGGCTGCTGGAAGGAGTGGCCGGAGTCTCTCGTCATCGAAGATCCTCGATCAGTTCATCGTTCCGGATTACGTGAAGTGGGCCAGGGGTGTCAAGGGTTGGCATGGGGTGGTCCGGTCGGGTACGGCCTGCTCCAGGGCGGGCCGATTGTGTGGTTCCGGGTGGATCAGAGCGGCATGAGACAGTGTGAGGCGCGGGGGGACGGGTCGTTGACCCGGGGTTCACCCGACGCGACCCCACCCCTCTCCCCTGACCTCCTCTCCAACAACCGAGCCCGCTTTCGGCGG
>Ga0066376_10005322_pt1 | contig 10963 bp, 8 predicted proteins | sample Knorr_S15_td_Bot_FD_77009 | JGI IMG/M metagenome (GOLD analysis project Ga0066376, IMG submission 77009) | Marine microbial communities from Southern Atlantic Ocean transect - Knorr_S15_td_Bottom_ad_5009_LV_A | ecosystem: Environmental > Aquatic > Marine > Oceanic | place: Southern Atlantic... | reverse complement strand
TCTCCCGCACTCAAAGCTGGCGTTAAAGCGGGTGATGTTGTCGAACTCATTGATGGAGAACCCGCAAATGATACAACTATCGATAAATTAATTGATCGATTGACGGGTCCGGTTGGAACAAATGTTGTCGTGTATGTTCGGCACAACGATGAAACAAAAGAAGAACTGACAATCACGCGTGGTCATATAAAATCCCAGAGCGTTGCTGGGCTTGTGCGTCGAAACAAAGAATGGTCATGGTTCTTAGACGATGAACAAGACATCGCGTACATCCGCATCAAAAAATTTAATGACACGACGCCTGTCGAACTTTTCGAAGCAATTCAAAAAGCAGACCAACAAGGAAAAATCAACGGGCTTGTTATCGACTTACGAGATAATCCTGGCGGTTCACTTTCTGCAGCGATAGCAATTTCAAATATGTTTCTTGGCAAAGGCACTATTGTCACTGTCACAGGACGAGCTGATCCAAAGCGTTCGTGGGATGCAAAACCAGAACACATGCTCGATGGCGTCCCTATCCTTGTTCTTGTGAATAATAAATCTGCTTCTGCATCAGAAATTGTCGCTGGAAGTTTACAAGCAAACGATCGAGTTGCAATTTTAGGTATGCGAACTTTTGGGAAGGGCTCGGTGCAGGAAGTGCTAGAACTGACTTATGGCGGCATGCTAAAGTTTACAACAGCACGATACGACCTCTCAAACGGCAGAACCATCGACAAAAAACTTTCTGAAGACAAAGGCATGTGGGGCGTAGATCCAAATCAAGGACTTGTCATCACTGAAACTCGTAAAGAAGCTACCCAACGGTATAAAAGCCGTGAGCCATACACCATCATTACAGATGATGAACCCGAAGAGTACACAAGCGGCGACGTGAACTGGATCGAAGAAACATTAAACGATCACCAACTCGCGCAAGCTCTTCTTGCGATTCGAGAAAAAATTGCAACAGATACATGGCCCGTTCTGACCGATGAGGATCCAGTTACAGCGGGAATTAGCGAGGCAGTAACAGTTCTTGCTAAAGAACGAATCGACATCCTCAAAGAACTCATTAAAGTAGACAAACGATTGGTTGATCTCCAGACCGAACTTGATGAAGAAGAAACATCTCTCATCCCAGTTGATACTAATTTAGATAACGCTGTTGTGACGCTTACTGACGAGGATGGTAATGTCGTAGGGTCATGGCGAATTGAAGGCGGCAACATTGAATCCGCACTCGATTCCCTGCGCCTCGAATCTATTACTGAAGAAAACAGTGAAACGGATGAGTAACGCTTAAGCGGGATACTTTCTTATGACCCTCATACTAGGTATCGAATCAAGTTGCGACGAGACGGCTGCATCAGTTGTTGAAAATGGTCGCATTGTCCACTCAAATATTGTTGCATCGCAAGATGCATTGCATGTTGAGTACGGCGGAGTCGTTCCTGAAATCGCAAGCCGTGCACACCTTGAACGCATCCTGCCTGTTGTTTCGCAAGCCATCGAAAAAGCAAACACAGATCTTAAAGACATCGACGCAATCGCTGTAGGAAATAGACCGGGTCTTATTGGGTCACTGCTTGTTGGAGTAGCTGCAGCAAAAGCGTTAGCATGGTCGCTTGAAAAACCGCTCATTACTGTTGACCATGTAATCGCTCATCTTTGGGCTCCATTTCTCAGCGGCTGCGAAGTTCAATACCCAGCCCTTGGAGTCGTTGTGTCAGGCGGACACACATCGCTTCTCCTCTTACACGACGCAAATACTGTTACCTGTTTAGGAAAAACTATTGACGATGCCGCTGGAGAAGCGTTCGATAAAGCGGCCTCCATTCTTGGGCTTGGTTGGCCCGGTGGTGCGTTGATTGATACAGCTGCTGCAAGTGGTTCGCCGGTGCACAGATTGCCAAGACCAAAAACAAAAGGTGACCGACCTGACTTTTCGTTCAGTGGCCTCAAGACCGCGCTACTTTATGGCGTTCGAGGCAATCCTTTTCGCAAAGATGGAAAAATTGTTTTTCCTAAAACTGTTTCGGAGTTAGAAACCAAAGACATTTGTAACTGGGCTGCATCATTCCAACATGCTGCTGTTGATTCAATCATGCTTGGCATTCAACACGGACTCGAACATAATGTTGTAAGATGTGTTGTAGCAGGCGGTGGCGTTCTCGCCAATTCTCTCCTGCGAAAACAACTTGAAACATTTGCTTCAAGGTATAACATTCCAATCCACCTTCCTGAATTCGAGTATTGCGTCGACAACGCAGCGATGATTGCAGGGCTCGGATACCACTTGTTTGAAAATGGTCACCGTGACCAACTCAATGTTACAGCTTCACCTAAAGGTATTGCGTCTTAAACTTACTTCAGTCCATGAAAACTCACAAAAATAAAAAGTCGGCTCGCTCAAATGACTTGCTTCCCCCGCTTTCTGCGTTTGAACCAACAGGTCATCGAATGATTGCTGGAGATCACCCCGCCATGCTCGATGACGAAACGTTATTAAAGAATGTCATCTTCGACTTTGGTCGATCCAGTGGACCGGGCGGACAACATCGAAATCGGAAAGCAACTGCCTGCACGGCTACACACATGCCAACTGACATCTGCGGAGAAGCAACCGAACGAAGAAGACAAAGCGAAAATCGCAAAATGGCGATTAGTCGTTTACGAAGGATGCTAGCAATTCAACTCCGAAGAGAATTAAATCTAGAGGTCTATTCTGCTTCCACGCTCTGGGAAGAAAGGCGATTCGGCAATCAATTAGCCATAAATCCTAAGCACCGTGACTACCCATGCATACTCGCCGAGACTCTCGACGTTATCCTTGCATCAGACTTTGAAATGAGCGTTGCAGCAAGTACCTTAGAAATTTCAGCAACGCAAGTAGTAAAAATTATTGCACACGACAACGCCGCTTTAAAATGGCTCAACGATGCACGGAAGGACCGTGGACTTTCTACCCTTAAGACATGAATACAAACACATCCAACATAGAAACAGTCGATTCGCAAATTAACGGAATCATTGACGAACTCATCGAAATCCGCCACGATTTACACGCGCACCCTGAACTTGGCTACAAGGAAAACCGAACGAGTAAAGTTATTCAAGATTTTCTTGAGCAACAAAACATCCCATTTAAAGCAGGGTTGGCAAAAGGCACTGGAGTACTTGCACATCTCAGTGGAGAAAGCAAAACCGCTATTGGACTTCGTGCCGACATCGACGCCCTTCCAATAGTTGAAGAAAACACCTTCGACTGGAAGTCGACGCACCAAGGATGTATGCACGCATGTGGGCACGACGGACACACAACTATATTACTTGGCGCGGCAAAAGTTCTTGCACAACTTGCGAAAGAACAACCCTTGCCCAACCCAGTTTCATTTGTATTCCAACCTGCAGAAGAAGGTGGTGGCGGTGGCCAACAAATGGTGCTTGACGGTTGTCTCGATGGCACAGTGCTGGGTCCAAAAGTTGGCATGATGTTTGGCTTGCACGGCTGGCCCCAACTTCCTCTTCACCATGTTGCAACAAAGTCGGGACCAATGCTCGCAGCAGACATTGGCGTATCCGTAACCATTAGAGGCACTGGAGGCCACGCAGCATTCCCGCAGTTCTGTTGTGACCCAATTCTATGCGCAGCAAACGTAATAACTTCATTGCAACAACTCGTTTCAAGAAATACAGATCCCCTTGATGCACTTGTCGTTTCTATTACAAAGTTCCACAGCGGCACAGCACATAATGTAATCCCCGAAGAAGTTGCATTAGTCGGCACGATTCGTTACTTAGAAAAAGAAACTGGCGAAATGGCGAAGAAACGATTTAGAGAAATTGTTACATCAGTGGCAGCCGCGCATGGTTGCACCGCGACCGTTGATCTGCGCGACGGATACCCTGTCACCAGAAACGACGAAAAAGCTGTTGAAACTTTTTTTGCAATTGCAAAAGAAACAATTCCTGAAAGGCACATATCGCTATTTGAAAATCCCGTCATGGGAGGTGAAGATTTTTCCTATTACTGCCAAGAAGTCCCCTCTTGCTTTTTTGCACTTGGTCTGTTGCAAGATGAACTAAGTGAAATGCCTGCCCTGCACCAACCTACGTTTGATTTTAATGACGATGCAATTAGAACTGGTGTAAAAATGTTTTGCTCGCTTGCATTACAAACAACATTAATGTGATGTTTGTGAAACGTGAAAGTCAATCATCACGTCGTAATGAATAAAGTCAATTGTTAAAAATAGTTTTGCAATGTTCGGGTCAAACTGTGCCCCAGAGCATGCAGTAATTTCATCAAGTACTTCTTCACGGTTTAATTTCTGTCGATAGGCTCGAGAAGAACACATTGCATCGAACGCATCGGCAACACCAAGAATCCTGCCAAATAACGGTGTATCTTCCCCTTGCGTGCCATCTGGATAGCCTTTTCCATCCCATCTCTCATGATGAGAACGAACACCTGGAAGTACTGGTTTTAGTTGTGCAACATCCTTAAGAATGTTCTCGCCTATCACTGGATGCGCACGTATTTGCTCAAACTCTTCATCGGTCAATTTGCCCGGCTTGCGAAGTATCGATTCTGGAATTCCTATTTTCCCAATGTCATGCACTAAACCACAAATATGAATTTGCTCAACTGCAACTGCATCAAGTTCGAGTTTCTTGGCAAGTTCTTTAGAGAGCCAAGCCACGCGCTCAGAATGTCCGCAGGTGTACGTATCCTTTGCGTCAATTGCTGACACCAATGCCGAGACGGTACCCAATAAAAATGTATGTCGTTCTTCAGAGTGCCTAAGTTCAATGTCTATACGTTTTAGATTCGAAATAGCAAGGGATGCAATTTCAGCAAGTGCCTTACAAAATTCTATGTCTTCTTCGGAAGACGTTCCGCTTTTTTGCCCATCACGGTTATCAATGTAAATACAACCAACGACGGTGCTACTTAACTTGATTGGGATACATACCGCTTCATCAATGTTGTGATGCATAATGCTTTGCGCTTGTTCATCAATCATTTGTGCTTTTTGATACCTAACTGGCTCGCCTTCGAGTGCCGCATCAAGCAACGAACGACTCAAATTTGGTTTTCCCTGCAAAGCAATTTGACCCATTGCTGCGAGAATTTCTACCCGCCCGCCGCTTGCAGGGCGGACGACTGCAATATTGTCAAACGTTGTGCCTGATTTTGCAGCCGTTGCAAGAACTTCGGCAATTTTTTCTTCGCTTGTTGCTGCGTGAATCGATTGGGAACAAATCAAAAGAGCGGCGAGGCGCTCTTGTGCCATTTCAACCTCCTTGTCAGATTTGTCAAGTTGCACAATGGCGGTACCACCAAGAGTGTTGGTGTCATCGAACGTCTGTATAAAGCGCTTTTTGTCAAGAGGATTGACAATTTCAAAGGTGAATGGTTCTATCGTAACTAAGTCGCCCGCGCGAATACGCACTGCCCAGCTCTGTTTCAGTTTAATGCCGTTCAAAAATGTCCCATGGCGAGAATCGGTGTCCTGTAGTTTCCACACCGCACCATTTGATGAAAATACAGCATGGTTCCTTGATACTGTTTTCCCTGAAGCAAGGACAAGATCATTTTCCTGCCCCCTCCCTATCGTTAGTGGTGCATCGCCCTTGAGTTCCAAAGTTACGTTCTCTGGCCCAATGAGCGTTTCGACTACGAGTGCTGATTCAGTTGCCACCTCTATAGAGTACGCCAGATTCCCTACAAAATTAATTCCTCCGAGGAATTAATTAGGCTCTACAACAAAATAGGTGTCAGACACCAGTGGAACGTGGACGGTTGATGAGTTGCTTAATGTTTGGTACAGTGTGTTGTTCACAATTAAAACCGTTACACCACTGCATCGTGCATCGCTGGCCAGCGTTCACAAATGATGACGGTGGAAGGCAGGAGACAACCATGGCCAAAAAGATAGAAAAACAGTTCAAGGTGCTAGCCCCGGGTGGTCAAGCGACCCCAGCACCCCCTCTGGGACCTGCGTTAGGCGCAAATGGCGTCAATCCAGGTCAATTTATTCAATTATTTAATGATCGTACGCGTGAACTAAACGGCAAAGTCGTTGGTTGCATCATCACGCTCTATTCAGATCGATCATTCGAAATTGAGATTAAATCATCTCCTGCAGCAGTCCTACTCTGTGCAGCAGCAGGAATTGAAAAAGGCTCCGGCGTCCCACACACAGAGAAAGTGGGTTCAGTAACCAGAGAACAAGTAAAAGCAATCGCAGAAGAAAAAATGGAAGACCTCAATGCCGCATGCATCGAGTCAGCCATGCGAATTATTGAAGGTACCGCCAGATCCATGGGCGTTACTGTGGAGGGTGCATAAGCCATGCCAAAACTAACAAGAGCCCAAAAGGCAAGTAAAGAAATCGCTGAAAAAGGCAAGGAACCACACAGCGTTCAAGATGCCATTGCGTTGCTAAAAACCTACCCAAAACGCAAATTCGATCAAACAATCGAAATTGTGATGCATCTTTCCATTGACCCCCGCCAAGCAGATCAACAACTCCGCGGCTCAGTTTCCATGCCTAAGGGCGTTGGAAAATCCGCAAAAGTAGCCTGTTTTTGCCCTTCTGATAAAGTTGAAGCGGCTCTAGCAGCTGGTGCAATTGAAGCTGGTGCTGAAGACCTCGTCAAGAAAATTGAAGGTGGCTGGCTCGACTTCGATGTCGCCGTGGCGAGCCCTGACATGATGCGATTTGTCGGTAAATTAGGCCGTCAATTGGGTCCAAAAGGACTTATGCCATCGCCAAAAGCTGGAACAGTGACAAAAGATATCGAAACAGCGGTTGCTGAATTCGCAGCTGGTAAAGTTGAATACCGAAACGACGATGGAGGAAATATCCATTGTATCGTAGGTAAAATGAGTTTTTCGGATGAAGACCTCAACGAAAACCTCAACTTCTTCATCAATATGATTAGTAAAGCACGACCAGCGGCCGTAAAAGGCGACTACATCAAAAACTGCGTGATTAGTGGGACTATGACCCCTAGCATAAAGATTGCACTTTAAACTGCTGTCAGTAAAGGAATTACACAATGAGTAAACCTATCAAAGAAATGATTGTCACCGAGTACAAACGACGATTCGGCGACATCGGAAGTGCTTTAATCATCGATATTCGTGGCGTAGATGCAAATGATAATAATGATCTTCGAGTCGATTTATTAGGCAAAGACATTCACATCACGGTTCTAAAGAACAGTTTGGCAAAAACGGCTTTTGAAGGCACTGAGCTCGAATCCCTCACCGCGACACTTTCTGGACCATCAGCCCTCGTGATCGGTGGCGATTCAGTCGTCGATGTCGCTCGAAACCTTGTTGATTGGGCCAAAAAGATAAAGCAACTCGAATTGAAAGCCGCCGTACTTGATGGCGAACTTTTTGATGGCGCCAATGGCGTAAAACGCTTAAGCAACTACCCAACCAAGGAAGAAGCACAGGCAACTGTTGTCCAGTTGGTACTTTCACCAGCGAGCAATTTGGTCAAAGCAGCGACAAGTCCAGGCAGCAATTTGCTTGGAATTATCAAAGAAATCAGGACTCGTCTAGAGGAAGGAAACACGATCAAGAAGATCGCCTAATCGAAACGAGGATTTATACGACATCGCGTTTGGGACTGGCCCGTTTGGGTTAAAAGTCGCACAGGGTGGCTCCTCTCCCACGCATGACACACTTTTAGTAAAGGTTTAGAATTATGAGCGAAGAAGCAACAGCAACAAAAGAATTTGATAAAGCAATCAGTAAAATTGGCGATGAAATCGCTTGTTTGACATTGACTCAAGCAGTCGATTTAGCTGATTACATGAAGGAAACATACAATATCGAACCAGCAGCTGGTGGCGCAGTCATGATGGCTGGTCCAGCAGACGGCGACGGTGGCGGTGAAGAAGAACAAACTGAGTTCGATGTAATCCTCGAAACAGTTGGCGATAAGAAAATCGCAGTTATCAAAGCAGTACGTGAAATCACTGGTCTTGGGCTCAAAGAAGCTAAGGGACTTGTTGATGAATCACCAAAAGCAGTCAAAGAGAAATGCTCTGAAGACGAAGCAAATGAAGTCAAAGCGACTCTCGAAGAAGCTGGAGCAAGCGTTACAATCAAGTAACCTACTGCTACACAACAACTTAAAACGGCCAGCGGCTCCCCCCGCTGGCCGTTTTGTCATGCACCAAGGGGGTAGCCCCCCGAGCTTGCATTCAAATGGTGTCTGACACCATTGACACCATTCTGGAAAAAGGGTACATGCAACTGAAATGGGCGGCAAAATAGATGGTTTGAAAAAAATATTATTTTTTACAAAAAAACTCAAGTTTTGGGCCCTATCCCTTGTCGTAAAACTGCGTTTCGGATACTCTACGTTGCTCGGCAGCGGCGGTCGCGGCAACTTGGAAGCAATTAAGAAAACATACTTTAAGACAGACAAACTGCTTTTTATCAGCAGATATGTTCAGTTATGAGGTTAATTTATGGCGACGAAAACGGTACGCGATTTTTCAAAACGCGGAGATGCAATACCTGTACCACCTCTCACTCGAGTTCAAGGCGAAGCCTATGAACGACTCGTTCAATCAAACCTTGAACCACTAAAACGCGATGCAATCGGAATCGAAGGACTCCTTCGAGAAGTTTTCCCGATTGAAGCGTATGACGGTTCGATGCGAGTTGAGTATTTATACTACATACTCGAAGAAGAGCGATACACAGTAGACGAATGCAAAGAGCTTCGGCTTACATACGGACGCCCTTTCAAAATTGGTGTTCGTTTCATTCGAGACGGTATTGCAGAAGTACTTGAAGAAGAAATTTACATCGGTGAAATTCCAACACTTATCGGTGGAGGTGAATTTATTATCAACGGTTCCGAACGTTGCATCGTAAATCAACTTCACCGTTCACCTGGCGTTGACTTCTCAATTCAAGATGACACTGGCGATCGCCAACTCCACAAAGCAAGAATTATTCCTGAACGTGGATCGTGGATTGAAATCGAAGTCACTAAGAAAGACGTCTTAGCGATGAAGATTGATCAATCTGCAAAAATCGCAGCGACAACTTTCCTTCGTGCACTTGACGAAGACTTTAGTTCAACTGAAAAAATTCTCGACAAGTTTTATGACGTTCAAGAAATGTCCGTGAATAAAATTAAGCCAGAATATTACTCTGCAGAACTAATCATTGATGCTGAAACCGGCGAAGAACTTTGTAAAGTTGGCGCACAAATCGGCGATGCATACGACGCTATTATGGCTTCAGCTATCAAGAAAATTTCAGTCATCGCTGATCCTGCTGACCCAATTATTCTTAATACACTCGCCGTCGAAAAACTTGACTTTCTTGCTGACGCAACCGAACACGAAGCTGCTCTCTTGAAAATTTATGGGCGTCTACGTCCAGGCAACCCGCCTCAAGTCGATAAAGCGCGCACATTATTCGCTGATAAATTCTTTGATGACAACAGGTACCGCTTAGGTAAAGTTGGCCGTTTCCGTATCAACCGAAAATTTGACCGAGATGTCCCAGAAGATATTATGCATCTTCGACCAGACGATTTCATCGCTGTCATCGAATACATGCTCGATCTTCGCGCACGAAAAGACTCTGCGCATGTCGATGACATTGACCATCTAGGCAACCGTCGATTGCGAACACTTGACGAACTTGCAGTTGAAGAAATGCGCAAAGGTTTCCTCAAACTCCGTCGAACTGTCCAAGAACGAATGAGTGTGAAGGACATGGAAGAACTGAACAAAGTTGCTGACCTTGTGAACTCAAAGGCAGTGAGTTCTGCCATTGATTTCTTCTTCGGTCGTAGTGAACTTTCGCAAGTTGTTGACCAAACAAATCCTCTTTCAATGCTTGTACACGAACGCCGACTTTCTGCACTTGGCCCTGGCGGTTTGAACCGTAAGCGTGCGGGCTTTGAAGTTCGCGATGTTCACATCTCTCACTATGGACGAATTTGTCCAATTGAAACACCAGAGGGCACGAATATCGGCTTGATTGCTTCACTGGGTATTTATGCAAAAATTGACGAGTACGGTTTTATCCAAACACCGTACCGCACTGTAAGTCGCAAAAAAGCTAGCGACGAAATCGTTTATCTTCGCGCTGACGAAGAAATGAACACCGTACTTGCACCTACCGAAGTCCTAAATGAAAAGGGTGTGATTGATAGCGAACATGTTATTGCAAGGCGAAGTGGTGATTTAACCCAAGTTGATCCTTCTGAAGTTAGCTATGTGGATATTTCACCAAAGCAATTGGTCGGTATTTCCGCCTCATTAATTCCGTTCCTTGAACATGATGATGCGAACCGTGCCTTGATGGGTTCAAACATGCAACGGCAAGCCGTTCCATTGATTATTCCTGACCCGCCAATCGTCGCAACTGGAATGGAAAAAATCGTCGGTAGTTACTCCGGTATGCTTGTAAAAGCAAAGCGTGCAGGCAAAGTAACCTACGTTGATGCTCGTCGTATTTTGATTGATAATTCAGACGAATATATTCTCAAAACTTTCCGCCGTCTCAATGAACGAACTTGTCAAAGCCAGAAACCAATCGTCAAAGATGGCGAAAGGGTAAAGGCGGGACAAATCATCGCTGACGGTGCTTCCACTGTGAACGGCGAACTCGCAATCGGCAAAAACGTTCTCGTTGCCTTCAATACATTTGATGGATACAACTTTGAAGATGCGATTGTGATTTCACAACGCCTTGTTAAAGATGACGTATTCACTTCAATTCATATTGACTCACACGAAGTTGAGGTTCGCGACACGAAACTCGGCAAGGAAGAATTTACCTGCGACATTCCTAACGTCTCTGAACGCCAATTGATGAACCTCAATGAAGAAGGCATCATTCGACTCGGAGCTCGAGTAGGTCCTGGCGACATTCTTGTTGGAAAAGTTGTTCCAAAAAGCAAGAACGAACTTACACCAGAAG
>Ga0066376_10005320_pt1 | contig 10964 bp, 8 predicted proteins | sample Knorr_S15_td_Bot_FD_77009 | JGI IMG/M metagenome (GOLD analysis project Ga0066376, IMG submission 77009) | Marine microbial communities from Southern Atlantic Ocean transect - Knorr_S15_td_Bottom_ad_5009_LV_A | ecosystem: Environmental > Aquatic > Marine > Oceanic | place: Southern Atlantic... | reverse complement strand
TGACGACTGCTGTGTGCCCCAGTGTGAAGTGACCGCGATATCTTCATTCACCGCGGGCAGGAAATGAATCTGGTTCTGGGGCAGAAAGCGCTCGGCTCGCCACAACTCCTTATCGAGGTTATGCAACGGGGATCCTCGATATCCCGAGATGAAACAGCCGGTATTCAGTCCAGCGGCGCGATCTCGAACCCCTTGCAACATCGCCAACTTAACCAGCGCCTGTGTGCCGGTGAGATACAGGGTACCGTCAATGTTTTGATACTTATCATCTAGGCTGACTTGGGCGAGTTGCATAGGAATCGTCTCGTCTGTCAACTCGCCTTAGCCATTGTTGAGCTTGTCTTGACCACGTCAAAACGCACTGTCAAAAACACCGCCATCAAGGAGCAAATTCTGGCCCGTGATATAACCCGCCTGCGCGCTACAAAGAAATGCGCAGGCCTCTCCAAACTCTTCCGGTTGCCCAAACCGAGCGGCTGGCACCTGCTGGGTTCGGGCGGCCACTGCCTCCTCCAAACTAATCCCCAAGGTCTTAACGCTCGCCTCTAAGCTGCCGCGCAATCGATCGGTATCGAAAAAACCGGGCAGAATATGATTAATGGTGACATTGTTCGATGCCAACGACCGGCTTACTCCAGCAAGAAACGCCGTTAACCCAGCCCGCGCACCGCTCGACAGATCAAGTCCAAGTACAGGCTTTTTAACCGACAGCGAAGTGATGTTAACGATACGGCCGAATTTCCGTCCGGCCATTCCATCCACCACGCCGGTGATCAATTCGATCGGTGTAATCATATTCATCGTCACACCCTCTATCATTGCATCACGATCCAACTCGCGAAAATCGCGAAACGGCGGTCCACCGTTATTATTGACCAAAATATCAACCTCAGGCACAGCACTCAGCAAAGCTGCCTGACATTGAGGATCTGACACGTTGCCAACAACCATGGACACCTCGACGGTTGGTGCTGCAGCACGAATCTCGGCAGCCGTTTTTTCGAGAACCGACGCATCGCGCCCGTTAATCGTGACGTCGACGCCATTGCGCGCGAGGGACATCGCACAAGCCTTCCCTAACCCACGGCTCGATGCACATATGATGGCTTTACGCCCGGCAATTCCTAAATCCATTTGCTTTTCCTGGTGATTTTTTTATTCAGTGATAGGGTCGTGAGTGACCTCTGTTATTGACGATACTGCGGTTCCTCGCGGTCAAGAATTCGCTTCAACGCAGCAAAATGACGCGCAGCAAGCTTAGGCATTTCTTGAGGGAACTGTGTCCGAGTCCGTGCAACCACTTCTGGATCAATGCTCCGCAGTTGCCCTCCGGTAGATCTTGCCAACACCTGAAACATCGCAGCACGCTCAAGGTAATAGAGATCATTGAAAGCCATGGCGACAGACAACCCCGTGACGGTGACTCCATGATTGGCCATCATCAGAATAGAACACTCCCCCATTGCACTGGCGATACGATCGCCTTCGTTTGCATCCAGTGCCAGGCCACTGTATTCAGTGTCGTAAGCGATACGCCCATCAAACATCAACGCATTTTGCTCAACCATTTGAAGCTTTCCGTCCTCAAGCAGAGTAAGCGACGTGGTGTAGGGCATATGATTGTGCAACACCACCACCGCTTTGGGCACATTGACATGGATGCGGCTGTGAATAATAAACGCCGTATCTTCAACGGTGTTCTCTCCGGCCAGCACATGACCCGCCTCATCGCACAGAACCAGAGATGACGCGGTAATCTCCGACCAATGCCAACCGTAAGGATTAATGAGAAATCGCTTGCCTCGCATAATGCCATCTTCATCGGGAACAGCCATCGAGAAGTGATTGTCCACCCCTTCGGACAGACCCAATCGAACAGCCCACCGCAGGGCTGCCGCAAGGTCAATGCGCGCTTCTTGAAGGTCAAACTGAGTGTCCACATTACGATGAAGGGGGATCGGTTTGGTCATGCGCTTTCCTATATCGCTGTCAGTAAGTAATGCCTTGCGGCTTTCGCATCCAACGGGTCATGGCACCTGTGAACGAGCGCCCTCGAGTAAATATGATACCGCGTTAGTGGAGTGGCCATCGATTTTCGGCGGCCGCTTAACGCAGCACCCGTTGTACGCCTCTACCCACCGAAAGCGCTGGCATAATGGCCGGAGCATTCTGACTGTCAGTCACTTCACGCAGTGTAATGGCTTCACTCCCCTGCCGACCGATTAGAACCACTTCGTCACCGACACTGGCATCTGGAATCAGACTCAGATCAATTCTGGTGTGTTCCATACAAAATGAGCCTGCGATCGGCACTCGCTTTCCCCTGACCAACACCTCACCACAGGTAAGTGCCGAGATACCATCCCGAAGGCCAAATGGAATCACACCGAAGCGGTCGCCCGGTCGTAAACTGATGGGGGAAAAGTCAATAAATTCAGTTCGTTCTACCATTCGAGTATGAATTAATCGACTGCTTAACGCGACAAAAGCCGGTTGCAAGTCAATATCCAGTTTGACCGGTCCAGCCGGCGTCAGCCCGAACAGCAAATGGCCGGGATCAACAGCATCCAAGTTAAACGCGCTAGAGAATCTGAGCACTGCGCTACTGGATAAAAGTCGTAATGGAATCTGAATTCCGACAGATTTCAGTTGGGAGCACACTCCATCGAATGCCTGCCATTGCCAATCAATGTAATCCTCCACCCCGTGACCGTCGGGTACGTCCATGTGGGCATATAACCCGGCCAATTCCAGTTTGGGCAACTGGGTTACTGCCTCGACCAGTGCCACCGCCTGCATCGGAAGTGTGCCCAATCGTTCAAGACCCACATCAACTTTCACAAAACATCGAATTGGCCCTTGAGCTTGAGTGGACAATGTTTTGGCGCCCGTGATGTCAAGCACCGTTGGCATCAGATCATAAGCCACCATCGCCTGCACCGCGTCAGCATCGAAGGGATTACCGGCGTAGAGCAAAATCGGCAATTCAATACCCTCAAGACGAACACTCGCTGCCTCCGCTATATCGGCAAGGGCGATCATGTCAGCACCGTGCTGTACCATCGTGCGCGCGACGGGGATCAAGCCAAATCCGTAACCATCCCCCTTAAGTGCTGCAATGATTTTCGTTGATGTACCGACCAGCGCACGGATCTGCCCCAGGTTATGGGCAATCGCCGCCATATCAATCTCGAACCGATTAGGGCGAGGCGGCGCATAATCACCCACCATCGATGTCTTCCTTGCTCGTTGTCTGAGCCAGGTGTCCGTAGTGGCGGTTTAGATATTCCTCACTGAATTTGCCGGTTGCTCGATCGGCTGCAATCGCTTCCGGTGCTCGATCAGCGGCGGGTTTGAACCCACCAGCGCCAGGGGTCTCAATGACAACGGCATCTCCAGGTCCGATCGATACCTGGTCGGGTTTATCCTCCAATCGATGCTCACCATCGATCGTTCTCAGCATAAATCGACCCATGCCACCGGACGCCCCACCAAAAAGACCCCACGGCGGGTGCCGAAATCTTTCGCCCGCACCATTAAAAATACAATCGTGTCCTCGGGGTCGCACAACCCGTCGCAACCCCATCCCGCCCCGAAAACGCCCAGCACCAGCCGAGTCCGTGACCAGACTGTACTCCTCTACCAAGAGCGGGTATTCCATCTCGATTGCTTCGATCGGAAGATTCGAGGTGTTGGTAATGTGGACTTGCACACCGTCTTTGCCGTCTTTCATGGGTCGCCCTCCCATGCCACCACCCAGGGTCTCGAGATAAAGATACGATGCCCCACTACGCGGGTCGATGCCTGAGAAAACAGCCGTGGTATTGGCACCATTCGCCGCCGCAACTACACGCTCGGGAAATGCCTCCGCCAAGGCCCCAAAAACTACGTCGATAATTCTCTGGCAAGTGTTCGCGCGCGCGGCCACTGGCGCGGGAAAAACAGCGTTGACCAACGTGCCCGCGGGCGCGACGATCTGCACCGCATCCAGGACACCTTGATTATTAGGAATCTCAGGATCAAGCAGTGCCTTCAGGCTGTAACACACCGCGGCCTGAGTGGCATTCAAGGTGACATTGATATTGCCCTTGACCTGGTCGGCGGTTCCCGAAAAGTCAAAAGTGATCTCCCTGCCATTGACATGAATCGCAACGACAATCGCCACATCAAACGTACCCAGACCATCGCCGTCCATCACGTCACCAAAGGTATATGTTCCGTCGCGAATAGACTCAACGCCGTCTGCCATCCTCCGCTGGGTACGCGAAATAATGTCTGAGTAGGCCGCAGTCAATGCCACTTTGCCATGCTTCAAAATCACTTCCTGCAATCGACGTTCCCCCAATCGGCATGCCGAAATCTGAGCAAAATAATCACCCCGTCGCTCAAGCGGAACGCGCACATTCAGCAACAGGAGATCAAGAATATCGGTTACCAGTTCACCTCGACGGAATAATCGGATTACCGGTATGCGAAGACCCTCTTGATAGATTTCTGACATACCGCCCGCCATACTGCCCGGCGCCATGCCGCCGACATCGGCGTGATGTGCAATGTTACAAACAAAGCTGTGAATCTCCCCATTGACAAAAACCGGCATCGCCAGGTTGATATCAGGCAGATGAGTGCCGCCCGCTTCGTGCGGATCGTTGGAGACAAAAATGTCCCCTTCATGAATGTTGCCATCGAACTTTTCAAATAACGCACTCATGAGCCCACTCATCGACGCAATATGAATCGGCAATGAACCCGCTGATTGCGCGACCAACCGGCCACCGGGGTCCATGATCGCAGTCGAATGATCATGACGCTCTTTGATATTGGTCGAGTAGGCAGACTTCATCAACGCGACGTAGGTCTCGTCCGTAACCGAACGCAACGCGTTAAATACGATTTCAAGCGTAATTGGATCGATCGAATTCATAGCGGTTATACACCAAGCGAGATCAGGAGATTTCCAAAATTATCGACCCGTGCTGCGTCACCAGGATACACAAGCGTGGTGGCATCGAGCTGCTCTATGACGGCGGGGCCGGTGACTTCATCCCCGGCGCTAAGCTCGTGGCGGTGAACAACCCGGCACTGAACTGTCTCGTCTTGCTCGAAAACAACAGCTCGGGTCCCCATTGCCGTTAAGGATTCCTTTGTATCAGCCGTACCCTTGAATTCCACCAATGGATGCACTCGACCGCGGGCAGTGAGGCGAAAATTAATTATTTCAATCGGATCTTCTGGGTTGTGATATCCATAGCTCTCTTCATGGATGCGGAAAAACGCACGGCGCAGGGGGTCAATGTTTTCAAACGCGACGTGTTTCCCATCGTTTCCCTGCGGCAATGGAACCGCCAGTTCAAAATTCTGTCCTACATATCGCATATCAAGACGCACTGATACCTGCCGAGTCTCTGGCCGCACATCTTCTTCGTTAAACCAGGCTGCTGCCTCTTTTTCCAACGTTTCCAGTACTCCAGCAATGACCTTCAACTCACTATCGATCAATCGCAATCGACGACCCACGACAAAATCTTCCTGCAGGTCTGAAACTACCAATCCATGTGCGCACACAATCCCGGGAGCTGCTGGTACAAGAATTTCTCGAATACCAAGATTCGTTGCCACATCACGGGCGTGCAATGGGCCCGCACCACCAAAGGCCATCAGAACGTAATCTCTGGGATCATGACCTTGTTCCACAGAAATGATGCGAATCGCCCGAACCATATTAGCCACCACGATATCAATCACACCGCGTGCCACCCGCACCGTGGAGGTTTCCAACTTTTGCGCAATGCCTTCAACGGCTTGACGAGCTTGATCCAGGTCCAGCGCCATTGCGCCACCCAATAACCCGCCCTGACTTAGGCGGCCTAGAAATAGATTGGCATCGGTCACAGTAGCATCACGACCCCCTTGCCCGTAACAGGCCGGACCCGGTGAGGCACCTGCACTCTGTGGGCCGACCTTTACCAAACCATCGCGATCGATCCACGCGATGGAACCTCCTCCAGCACCCACTGTTTCCACATCAACCATCGGCATCCGTATAGGGAATCCAGCCACTTCGCGTCCAAACGCAATTGGCACCGAGGCCCCTCGAATCAACGCAACATCGGCGCTGGTTCCGCCCATATCAAGGGTAATGACATTAGGGCGATCGACCTGCCGCGCTATATGAGCCGCTCCAACGACGCCCGCCGCTGGGCCCGACAGGGCCGTGCGGATGGGGAGATCCTGCGAACGAGCCAGGGACATCAACCCACCGCTGGACTGATTAAGGCCCAGGCTTGCATTTGGCGCTACGCGCGTCAGCTCAGTTTCAAGTTCACCAATGTAGTCGGCCATCACCGGCTGCAGGTAGGCATTCAGTACCGTGGTAGAAAATCGCTCCACTTCACGAAACTCAGATTGCACAGCAGATGAGGAGGAAACATAGACATCCGGTATTGCCTGTGCAAGCGCGGCGCACAGGCGTTGCTCATGCTCGTCGTTCTGAAACGCAAACAACAGGCACACAGCACACGCTTGCGGCTTGGATGCTTTGACTAACGCGCACGCTTCAGCAACTGCGTCGTCCGTAAGCTCAACCAACACTTCACCCCCGTCGGTGATCCGCTCGGTGACCTCAAGACGACGCTCAGGGGGCACCAGCGGCGGCGGATAATCCTGGTAGAGGTCGTACATATGAGGTCGCGTCTGACGTGAAATTTCAAGCAGATCGGCGAAACCGCGCGTCGTCAAAAGGGTGACCCTGCCCCCTTTACGTTGAATCAAGGCATTGGTCGCCACGGTCGTCCCATGAGACAGGTGTCGCAATGCAACGAGCTCAAGGTCGTTGGCAGCCGCGAGATCAATCAAACCCTGTGTAACCGCATAAGCCAGGTTATCGGGTGTCGAGGGGTACTTGCCTACATGGAAGGCACCGGTCGACTCATTGAGCGCAAAGAAGTCGGTGAATGTCCCACCCACGTCGACGCCAACCATCCAAGTCATTACTCAGCCCATCCCCTGCATTTGCTCCGGAAAACTGGTGTACAGTTTAAACGCTTCGATCGCCTTAGAGACAGGCACTCTTTGCCTGTGGTGTAATCGCTCGCGGCGAGGACCTTTCTGCATACCCGCAACCGAAGGCCACTGAGCGTAGAGCGACCGAGTAACAACACCACACTATGAGCGAGAACGAAACAACACCAGCACTCGGAGAACCGCCGCTTCGAGGTCTCCGAGTGCTCGATATTGCCACTTTTGTCGCCGCGCCTTTTGCTGGCGCCTGCCTCGCAGAATTTGGCGCAGAGGTCATCAAAATTGAGAAACCGGTGATCGGTGACTCACTTCGTCACCTTGGGGCTAGCAGTGACGCGGGGGACACGTACTTCTGGATTAACGAAGCGCGCAACAAGAAGTGCATCACACTCGATCTAAAAATGCCTAAAGGAGCCGATCTCTTTCGCAAAATGATACGTGATGCCGATGTCGTGATCGAAAACTTTCGCCCTGGCACCCTGGAACGATGGGGACTCGGTTATGAGGATTTGCGCCGACTTAACCCGGGGCTGATCATGCTACGAGTCTCCGCCTACGGACAAAATGGCCCTAAGAAAGACCTGCCCGGCTTTGCCCGTATTGCCCAGGCGTTTGCCGGACTGACCTATCTCGTAGGACAGCCGGACACACCACCGCTGATTGCCGGATCCACGACGTTAGCCGACTACCTCACTGGCCTTTACGGCGCGTACGGCGTGCTGCTCGCTATGCGTGCGCGGGACCGGAACGGAGAGGGACAGTTCATCGACATCGCTTTGCATGACGGCATCTTTCGCTTTCTCGATGAGATCGCCGCTGTCTACGACAAAACTGGGCAGGTACGCGAACGAATGGGAACTGAAACACACACGTCAGTCCCCCACAGTCATTACCCCACGTCAGACGGTAAGTGGGTCGCCATTGCCTGCACCAACGATAAGATGTTTGCCCGTCTCGCCACCGTCATTGGACGACCAGAACTGGCCACACTCGAGCACTATGGCACCGTCAAGGCCCGCCTGAACAACCGCGAAGAAGTCAACCAGGTGGTCAGTTCGTGGACCGAGACTAGAACTCGAACTGAAGTGGTTGAACTTTGCTCCAGCGGTGATGTGCCGTGTGGGCCGGTCAACAGCATTGCCGACATCTTTGACGAAGCACAATACTGGGAACGGGACACTCTGATACGAGTTAAAGATGAGAGAATTGGCGATCTGGCAATACAAGGGGTCGTGCCAAAACTTTCGGCAACTCCGGGCACGATTGAGCACCTAGGCGCAGCACTGGGCGCACATAACGAACAAATTTATCGTGACTGGCTAGGGCTTAACGACGACGATCTCGCAGCATTAAGAAAAGAACAGGTGATCTAGCCAATAGTCATCAGTGATCACGGTGCTAAAGTCGCGTTGGCAGTAGACACCGCACCGCTGTCTCTTTGCCCTCCACCAGAACCTATCACACCGAAGTAAATCAAGAGGAAAACGTCATGCGCCTTAAAGATAAAGTTACCCTGGTCACCGGCGCTGGCTCCGGATTTGGCGCTGGCATTGCACGCCTCTTCGCCAGTGAAGGGGCAAAGGTCGTTGTCAATGACATTAACGACAATGCCGGGCAAACGATTGCCCAGGAAATACGGCAAGCCGGCGGCTCAGCTACCTATGTCCACGCAGATGTGGCGTCCCGGGAGGACACCCGCTTAATGATTCAGGCTGCTATTGATTTCGGCGGACGCCTGGATATTCTGGTTAACAATGCCGGCTTTACCCACCGCAACAAACCTTTTCTCGACGTGACCGAGGATGAATTTGATCGAGTCTACGATGTCAACGTGAAGGCGATATTTCACGCCCTTCAAGAAGCGCTTCCCATCTTTCTCGAGCAAGGCGCCGGTTCGGTTATCAATACCTCCTCGACCGCAGCCCTGCGGCCAAGACCGGGACTTGGCGTCTACTGCAGTTCGAAGGGCGCCGTGAATAACCTGACGAAGTCGCTCGCGATCGAATTTGCCGACAAGAACATCCGGATCAATGCAGTGTGTCCGGTCATAGGGGAGACGGGCCTGTTGGAGACTTTTATGGGTGCTCCCGATACCCCTGAAAACAGGGCCAAATTTGAGGCAACCATCCCCATGGGTAGATTATCAACCCCGCAGGATATCGCCCGTGCCGCCTTGTTCCTGGCCAGCGATGACGCTGCGTTTATTACAGGCATTACCATGGAGGTCGATGGCGGCCGTTGTATCTAGGTCCTGTAATCTGAAGGTAAGGAATGCCGGGTAATTCCTTTGCGTGGTGCGGAGAATACGAATGTCACTGCCGACACGATAAATGTCGCCGCTGACAGGATGAAGGCATCTTGGTAAGTGCCCGATAGGTCGTACAAGTATCCCCCGACCCACGGCCCGACCGCACCACCGATACCCATACCAGCCAAAACAACACCGTTGATTGAACCGAAATGCTTGCCGTAGAAAAGATCGGCCGCACCGGCAAAGATCGTTGGTGCCTGAAGGCCTGCACCGAATCCAAAACTGATTGCATACACATAGAGCCGCCACGGTTCCGTGTTATCGATTACCGACAGCAAAGCGACTAACCCGACAATACACAGCCCCACCGCAATGACGACTGTTACTTCCCGGCCAATCCAATCGGAGATTGCCGCTGACAATTGCCCCAACACCATGGACACACCGTATAGGGCGAACATGGACGCGGCAAAAAGGCCCGAGTACCCGGCATCCTGCGTAAACTTTCCAACATGGGCGAGAATCAGGTAACACCCTGTTCCCCAGAAAAATGTTTGGGACACCACCATTAGCCATAGTTGTGGAGTCCGCATGGCAGCAGACAACGTCCATTCCAGTTTTTCCGCGCGCACAGCACCCGCTAAGTCCTCGGATCTTTCCGGGATCAGTTCCTTCAATCCGTACGCCATCAATCCTTTCTCGCGCGGATGATACTTATAAAAAAAGTAAACCAACGGAATGAGGATGATCAGCATGGTCACACCCATTGCAACATACGCTGTCCGCCAGCCAGCGATCGACATAACAAACTCAGGATAGATGATGTAGACGAAACTCAGCCCACCGCCCATCTGTGCCACTCCCAGTGCCAGCCCACGGTTTTTCGAAAACCAGTTAGCGATAGTCGGGTTGACTACCGGTGATCCGCAGCAGGCAAGTCCGATGGGGGTAAACAATCCAAATATTAGATAGAAGTGCCACAGGCTCGTCGCCAAACTACACATAGCAACCGCGCTCGACAGAATAACAACCCCAATCAATAGAATCCGACGGGGATGCCACCAGTCAGTAATCGTGCCCACTATGGGTGCCGCCACACCGTAGAAAAAAAGATGCAAAGACAGCATCACTGCCGTCTCTCCCCGGCCCCATCCAAACTCATCGAGAATAGGGGGAAAGAAAACTGAGAACGAATGACGCACGCCGTAGACGAGTATCATCACAACGCACATTACGCCCACGACCACCCAGCCGTAAAAAAATGACCCTCTAATGGCCATCAGAATAAACACATCTCCGGATATTAAGGACTCGACACCACTTAGCGCACAAGAAACCCCGCAGTCACGAGGCTTTTAGAATGATCATTATACTTCACTCATAATACTCACTGGAGCTGTGCACCGTTGCATCGCAACGCAAACCACGCTCACTCTCCACCGATGACCATTGCACCAGGGTCAGGTAGCACAGCGGGTTACCACGTTTGAAAGTTGCCTCCTAAGGGCGAGTCTCGATTACATTATTGAGTACATCGACAAGGACACAGCATGCTCCACCCAATGTTACTCGGGTTGTGAAGGCCCGAAAATGCTGACAGCGTTCATGACAACACGCGATAGCTTCAGTCCACACTGCCTGTAAGGTGTCGCCACCGCGGGCGCTCCAACACTTCTGGATTAATGATGGCCTC
>Ga0066376_10005319_pt1 | contig 10965 bp, 10 predicted proteins | sample Knorr_S15_td_Bot_FD_77009 | JGI IMG/M metagenome (GOLD analysis project Ga0066376, IMG submission 77009) | Marine microbial communities from Southern Atlantic Ocean transect - Knorr_S15_td_Bottom_ad_5009_LV_A | ecosystem: Environmental > Aquatic > Marine > Oceanic | place: Southern Atlantic... | reverse complement strand
GGCGAGTCAAAGACAAGAAAAACATGGTCACTCTTCCTCCATTTTTTTCAACATCCCCGATATGGGGCTGAAAACTGTTTTTAGGGTTAAATAGTGGCAACCTCTGGGCCTGAATGCAATGGGTTACAGGCGCCCAGGGAAACTATGTTTACCGCCCCCAAACAACCCGCTTGACTGACGGCAGGCCGGAACTCACCCTAGGCGGAAATAATCAGGGGGATAGGGTGCGCAACACCATAATCGGCATTGTTATCGGGATCGTGATCGGCGTCGTCGTCGGCGCGACGGTCGTTGCCCCGAGGCTGAAACCGGCGGAAAACCTGGCCGCCGCCCCGGGCCTGCCCCCTAAGGAACCGAAGGCTGAAATTACCGTAGAAGTTGCCCTGCTCCCGGCTGAAAAGACGGTTGAGACGGTTGAAAAGATCGGCGACGCCGACCCCGGTATCAAGGATAAGGCGAAGGAAGAGGGCGAGGCCAGCCCGTCTAAGATCCAAGATGCGGCAGCCACTACCGTTATCCCGCCTGCGGGGCCGCCCGTTATTCCACCACACGACCATCCGGTGCCTCCACCGCCTGCCAAGCCGGGTACCCTTCACTGGAAAATGGGCAGTGCTTATGCCAGCACCCTGCCGCAACTGGGCACCCTGGCGACAAAGCTGGACCGGGATATCTGGCGGGTTTCCAACGGTATGCTGGAAATCAAGTTCTTCGAGCCGGGCGCCCTGGTCCCGCCGTTGGAAATGTTCGACGCCGTGCGCGCCGGGGCCATCGACGCGGCCTTTTCCTCGCCAGGATTTTGGGGCAACAAGGTTCCGGCCCTGCATCTGTTCGCCGCCATTCCCTTCGGGCCATCGGCTCAGGAATTTCTGGCATGGATTTACTTCGGTGGCGGTCAGGAGTTGTTCAACGAAATTTATCATGCCAACGGTATCCACAGCCTGTTTTGCGGATTGATCGCGCCGGAGGCTTCCGGTTGGTTCCGCAAGCGCATCCGCACCGTCGATGACCTGAAGGGGCTGAAAATGCGGTTTTTCGGCCTTGGCGCCAAGGTCATGAATAAGCTCGGCGTCATTACTTCTCGGTTGACCTCGGGCGATATTTTCGTCGCCTTCGAGAACGGCGAAATCGACGCCGCCGAATTTTCCATGCCGGCCATCGATATTAAGCTGGGGCTCCATCGCATGATCAAAAATTATTATTTCCCCGGCTGGCATCAGCCGGCGACGCTGTTCGATTTGATGATCAACCTGAAAAAGTGGGAGTCGCTGCCGGCCTCTGGCAAAGCCCAGGTCGAAGCCGTGTGCGGCGACAATATCCGGTACGGATTGGCGGAAGGAGAAGCCTCGCAATTTCAGGCGTTGAAGACTCTCCGGTCCAAGGGCGTCACCATCCGCCGCTGGCCGGGGGAAATACTCGATGCTTTTAAAACAGCATGGGGCGAAGTTGCCGAGGAAGAAGCCAAAGCCAACAAAGATTTCAAACGGGTCTGGAATTCGTTAAGCGCCTTTCGTGAAAACTACACGATCTGGCAGGAGCTGAATCAACCTTAGGGCCAGACTTTAAATGTAAAATTAACAAAAACAGATTGCACAGCGATATTCATTACCTTTTAGGACGTTAAAATCATTTAATATTTTAATTGTTTTCGGGTTGATTGGTTTTTGCCCCCTGGTAATGGTTGCAAGGTCCGGGCCAAGCCAATATATAGAGGCCGACATTTTAATCTCACTGTTCACCCGTCCACAATTTAGAGGCTCCCCATGAATAAAGAAAAAATTGCCGCCGTGGCCCTGGCCGCTGCAATGGCCCTGACAAGCGCTACGGCGATGGCCTCCGGCGATGTCGCCAAGGGAAAAAAAGTTTTTAAAAAGTGCAAGGCTTGCCATGCCATTAAAGCCGGCAAGAAAAAGATTGGCCCGACCATGTTCAGCGTCGTCGGACGTGATGCCGGCACCCTGAAGGGCTTCAAATTCTCCAAGGCAATGAAGGCAAGCGGTATTTCCTGGGACGACGAGAGCCTCGATAAATTCTTGAAAAAACCGAAAAAATTCATCAAAGGCACCAAAATGGGCTTCAGCGGTCTTAAGAAAGACGCTGACCGGGCCAATGTCATCGCCTATTTGAAGACGATCAAATAGAGCTTTTTCACGAGCAAGAATTTAAAACGCCGCCAGGAGCAAAACCGGCGGCGTTTTTTTTGTGGGTGATGGGCAGAAGACTTTAGGAGCCGCCTACATCAATCCCGCCTCCTTGTAATATTTCAGGGCGCCCCGGAGGTCTTGGCCATCTCGATGGCCGCCGGCAACGCCTTGGGCCACGAGGCCTCGTCATTGTGGTCAACGGTTAGCAGGATATCTTGAACCATGTTGCCGCCTCCCTATTCGGAACCGCCCGCGGCGGCGGGAACAGGTTGTCCACGGCGGCGGCGTATCATTTGCAGGCCAAGGACGATGCCGATCAAAGCCAGCCCGACCGGATAAATCCATTCCTTGGGCGGCTGGCCGACCCGTTCCTCGTCAAACTCGGTCAGGTAATCACCAATCTCAATCCCGGCCTGTTCGGCCAAACCCTGGGGCATCAAATTGGTGACCTCAAAGCGCCCTTCACCGGCGGGCGCCATCGTGAGCCCATAACGGGCTTCGGGGTTGGTGTCTATAAGATTAGGCGTGAACACCCGGTAGAGCCTGAACCGGTCGCCGTAATCGGTGGACCGCGTCAGATGGAACCGGACCGAATAATCCGGCGTCCCCGAGACTTCCCCGGTAATGAATTTCGCCGGATCGAAAGGGACGAATTTATCCACTTCCTTGGTGCTGGAATCCAGCGCCCGCGAACTGACCTTGCCGAGGAGCCAGTCTTTCAACATGCGCCCGCAAGCGCGGCGTCGATAGAATTGCCGAGAATTTCCACCAGGTCCCGGGTTTGTGCTTCTTCAATAATGAAGGGCGGCGCCAACAGCACATGATCGCCCCGCACCCCGTCAGCGCCGCCGCCGCCCGGATAACAGATCAAGCCCCGGTCCATAGCGTGCGCCTTGATCCGCGCGTGCACCTTTAGGCTTAAGTCCAGTGGTTCCTTGGAAGTCCGGTCGGCGACCAGTTCGATTCCCCGAAACAGCCCACGTCCACGGATATCCCCGATATTGGCGTGATTGCCCAGGCGGTCGTGCAACAGGGTGTCCAGAAGGTCGCCTTGCCTGCGAACATTCGCCAATAAGTCCTCGGTTTCGATCTTGCGCTGCACCGCCAACGCCGCCGCGCAGGCCGTCGGGTGGCCCATATAGGTATGACCGTGCTGAAAAAACCCGCTGCCGTCCCGGAACGCTTGGAAAAGCTTGGCCGACACCAATGCCGCGCCGATGGGCTGATAGCCGCCGCCAAGCCCCTTGGCGACGCAGACGATGTCGGGCGCGATGCCGTCCTGCTCACAGGCGAAGGTGGTACCGGTGCGGCCCATACCGCTCATCACCTCATCCAGGATCAATAGCACACCATGACGATCGCAGATTTCACGGATCCGTTTGAAATAGCCTTCCACCGGTGGCAACACCCCGGCGGTAGCGCCGCCCACCGTTTCGGCGATGAAGGCGGCGACGGTGTTGGGGCCCAAACGCTGGATTTCAGCCTCAAGCTCGTCGGCGGCACGAAGGCCGTATTCTTCTTCGCTTTCACCGTCCCGGCGGTGACGATAGGCATAACACGGCGCGATGTGGCTAGCCTCGATTAGGAACGGCTCGAACGGCTTGCGCCTGAGCGCATTGCCGCCGATGGACAGCGCCCCCAGGGTATTGCCGTGGTAGCTCTGGTGACGGGCGATAAAGCGGGTGCGCGCCGTCTCTCCGATTTCCAGGAAATACTGGCGCGCCATTTTCAGCGCCGCCTCGATAGCCTCGGAACCGCCGGACACAAAATAGACCCTATCGATCCCGTCAGGCGCCTTGCCGATGAGATGGTCGGCCAGGTTCTCGGCCGGCTGCGAGGTGAAAAACCCGGTGTGGGCGAAGGCCAGGTTTTCGGCCTGATCCTGAATCGCCCGAATAACGTCGGTGTCGGAATGCCCCAGACAACTGACGGCGGCGCCGCCCGATCCATCCAGATACCGTTTGCCGTCGGCGTCGATAATATAGACGCCGTCGCCTTTGACCGCGCGCGGCAGCTGATCGCGGATCATGCGCGGGAAGACATGCGTGCCGCCAGGATCGTCGGGGGAACTCATGGATGGGGGCCTTTCATAACCGCTAACAAGATTATAATAGTAACGTTACAAACCGCTGACGATTAATACCATCGCTAAAGGATTGGACATGGATCTGAAAGACCACATTCGCTCGATCCCGGATTTTCCGAAAGAGGGAATCTTGTTTTATGACATTTCCACCCTGCTTGCCCATGCCGATGCCTGGCAGGTGGCACTGGACCGATTGTCTAAAATCGTCAGCCAGTTCCAGCCCGACATCCTGGCGGGGATTGAATCCCGGGGCTTCCTGGTGGCGGCGCCGTTAGCGGCGCGCCTTGGCCTCGGTTTCACCATGATCCGCAAGCAAGGCAAACTGCCGGGCGACACCATCAGCCACGAATACGACTTGGAATACGGTACCGACACCATCGAGATCCAATCCGACGCGGTCAAGAAAGACCAGCGCGTGGTCATCCTGGACGACCTGTTGGCCACCGGCGGCACCATGGCCGCCTCCATCAACTTGCTCAACCAAACGGGGGCCGATGTCGTCGGCATCGCCTGTATTATCGAACTAACCTTCCTGAACGGACGTGACCGGTTGGACGGTGTCCCTTTCGAAACGCTTATCGCTTACGACGATTAATCGGCGGCATGTTTAGTTACATGCTTGGCGACCTTTTTCATCACCGTGGGCAAGGCGTGTTCCGAGAACCTTGAAGGCAGGCACCACAGGGAATTATGGGCTTCCTTATTGTTGATCTCCCCCGTCAACACCGTCAGTTCCAAATGGAAGTGGGTAAAGGCATGGCGAACGATACCCTCCAAAGGACGCCACGCGGCGGTGACGGGCGCGGCAACGGCGGCCTCCCGTAAATTCCATTTCTTGTCCCGCCATTCGGTCGATGGAATTTCCATCATCCCGCCCAATAGCCCCTTTTCCGGTCTTTTTCTCAACAACACCTGGCCATTAACCCGACGCGCCCAGAACACCATACCATGACGAACGGGCCGCGGTTTTTTCGGCGCCTTCACCGGATACCCTTCTGCGCCGCCCATTTTTGCTGCCAGGCATTCCCCACTCAAAGGACAGATACCGCAATCAGCGGTTTTGGGCCTGCAAATGGTGGCCCCTAAATCCATCATCGCCTGGGGCAAATCTTCGGGGCGTGTTTGGGAGGCTAATCCACGGGCGAGTTCAGCAATCCGCTTGCGGCCACCGGGCAAGGGGTCGGCGACGGCATATAGCCGGGCCGTTACTCTTTCTATATTGGCTTCCACGGGCATCGTCTTGCGCCGGAAGACGATAGCGGCGATGGCGGCGGCGGTGTATTCACCGATGCCGGGAAGCTTCCGTAACCCGTCTTCCGTATTTGGAAACTGCCCCTTCTTTTCGGCGACGAGAAACCGGGCGCATTGATGCAGGTTGCGCGCCCGGGCGTAATACCCCAGCCCCTGCCAAGCGTGCAGGACATCGTCCAGGCCCGCAGCCGCTAAATCTTCCAGTGTCGGCCAGCGCCCTACAAAATCGTCGAAATAGCCCTTAACTGTCGCCACCGTGGTCTGCGCCAACATGATTTCGGATAACCACACCCGGTAAGGGTCCGGCGTTGAACCTGGTTTGTAGCGCCACGGCAGCGCCCGCCCGTTGCGGTCATACCAGCCCAGAAGCCGGCGGCGAATGGTTTTGGGATTGGGTGAGGCAAGCGAACGGGTCAAGGTCAGTGCCGAATCATTAAAAAATCAAGCATGGGCATTTTGTCCGATTGCCCTACAGCGCAGGCAATTCTAGCATCACCCCATGACCGCAAAAACCATCAAACGAAAAAAACGCGGCGGCGGCCCCCGCGCCTTGGCAACATCGTTGTCGGCGGCCACCAAAACGGCCTTCGGCAAGCGTGGATTCGCTGACGGCGCCATCCTCAAAGACTGGCCGGTTATCGCAGGGGGACACTTGGCCGATCACAGCCAGCCTGAAAAAATTACCTACCCGACGGGCGCCGGCGATGACGGCACGCTTCATCTTCGCCTCGACAGCGGCAGCATGGCAACCGAATTGCTACACCTGGAACCGTTACTGATCGAACGAATCAACGGTTATTTCGGGTTTAAGGCCGTTGCCCGACTGAAGATAACCCAAGGACCATTACCCGATACCGCCGCCAAACCGGTGTGGAACCCAAGGCCGCTGAAAACAGAGGAGGAAACTAATTTGATCGAGAGCTTGATTGAGGTCGAAGATGAAGACTTACAGCGCTCCTTAAGGGCTTTGGGCCGGGCTGTCATCGGCCGTAGCGCCGATTAAATAGGGAGCATGAATTTCAAAACGACCTTAATTGCAAGGCCATCCACTGCAAAATGAGTCGACTCTGGTGTAAAGGCGATATTATGATCGGCTCAATATCTTGTGTTTAAGGAGGCATGTTTGCGACGGTATATACTAAGTCTTGGGTTGATGGCCATGCTGGCTGCCTCTCAAGTATATTTGGCGCCAGCCCGGGCTGCCATCGTCAGTGATGAAGAAGCCAAAGCCGAAATGGGGCTTGGCAAAGCCGACGCGCCGGTGACCATGATCGAATATTCGTCCCTGGGCTGTCCCCATTGTGCCGCTTTCCATCTCGAAACACTGCCCCAGATCAAAAAGGACTATATCGATACCGGTAAGGTACGCTTGGTCTTTCGGGACTTCCCCCTGGGTACGCCGGCGTTGGCGGCGTCCATGATCGCAAGGTGCGCCGGGCCGAAAAAATTCTTCGGCTTCATCGAAATTATGTTCCGCTCCCAGCCGCAATGGTCGCGAAGCCAAAACCCCATGCAGGCGCTGACCAAGGTAGCGCGTTTCGGCGGCTTGTCAGGGGACGATGTCCAGGCCTGCCTGAAACGTCAAACGCTGCTGGACCACATCCGAAAAATTGCCGAAGTCGGCCAGAATACCCACAAGGTTACTTCGACGCCGTTTTTTATCATCGGTGATCAAACCGTCTCAGGTGCCCAGCCGTTCGATGCCTTCAAGAAGGTATTGGACAAGGCTTTATCCAAATGACCGCCCCTTTACCCGCCATGACAAGGACGACCTAGGCCGTGCTGCGATTCAACAAACTCCGGCTTTCGGGCTTCAAGTCTTTCGTCGACGGCACCGACCTTCAAATCGATCTCGGCCTTACCGGAATTGTCGGCCCCAACGGCTGCGGCAAATCAAACCTTGTCGAGGCGCTGCGTTGGGTGATGGGGGAAACATCGGCCAAACAAATGCGCGGCGGCGAGATGGACGATGTCATCTTCGGCGGCACCCGCGACCGGCCGCCCCGTAATATTGCCGAGGTCATTCTCAGCCTCGACAACGTCGCCCGTGTCGCCCCGGCTCAATTCAACGATACCGATGAATTGGAAATCAGCCGCCGCATCGAACGCGAAAAGGGATCCACCTACCGGGTCAACGGCCACGAGGTCCGGGCCAAGGATGTGCAGCTCCTGTTCGCCGACAGCGCCACCGGCGCCCGGTCCACGGCCTTGGTCAGCCAGGGCAAGATCAGCGCCGTCATCGCCGCCAAGCCGACCGAGCGCCGGTTGATCCTGGAAGAGGCGGCGGGCATTACCGGCCTGCATTCGCGCCGCCACGAAGCCGAATTGAGGCTGCGCGGCGCCGATACCAACCTTGAGCGCCTGGACGATATTCTGATCACCCTGGACGCGCAATTGGGGCACCTTAAAAAACAAGCCCGCCAGGCCAACCGGTACCGCAATCTTTCCGACCACATCCGCAAGGCGGAAGCGACCCTGTTCTTCCTGCGCTGGACCGCCGCTGAGAAGACCCTGGAGGCGGCGACCCAGGAATTGAATGAATTGGCGGGCATGGTAACGGACCACACCGGCACTGCCGCCGCCGCTGCCGCGGTGCAGGCCGAACACGCCGCCGAGTTGCCCAAACAACGCCACGCCGAGGCCGAGGCCGCCGCCGAACTGCAACGCCTGACCCTGGCCCGCGACAGCCTGGAGGCGGAAGAACAGCGCATCGAGGCGCAAACCATCGAAACCCGGAACCGGATCGAGGAAACCGCCGCCGATAAGGCCCGGGAAGACGCCCTGGTCGGCGATGCCGAGGCCGCCCTCAGCCGCCTAAAGGAAGAAGGCGACCGCATCAATACCCCCACCGAAGGCGAGGAAGACGCCTTGGCCGACGCCGCTAAAACCCTGGTCGCCGCCAACACTGCGGTCGATGTATTGGACGCCAAACTAACGGCGCAAACCGAACAATTGGTCAATGACGAAGCTCGGCGCACCGCCCTTGAGCACAAGATTATCGATTTAAAAAATCGCACTGAACGGCTTCAGACACGCTTGCGCGTGATCACCGGCCAACGCGATGAATTGCTGAATGAAGCGCCCGAGGCTTCCGATTTGGATGCGGCGCAACAGCACCTGGATGACGCCCGCGCCACCCTGGACCAAGCCCGCAACACCGCCGACGCGGCTGAACAAAATCGTACCGAGGCAATTACCAAAACCAATACCGCCGCCACCGGTTCGCACGCCGCCGCGGCGACCGCGACCCGCCTACAGGCCGAAGTCGGCGCGTTAAGCGACGTCCTCAACGCCGAAGACCAGGAACAATGGCCGCCGGTGTTCAATGCCCTTAGCGTCGAAGAAGGGTATGAGGCGGCGCTGGCGACGGCGCTGGGCGAAGACCTGACGGCATCCGACAACGCCGCCGCCCCCAGCCATTGGCGCACCATGGGCGCCATGGACAATCCGCCGGCGTTGCCCACTGGCGCCCTGCCTTTAAGCGATTTCGTCCGCGCACCGGAGGCACTCGGCCGCCGCCTGACCCAGATCGGGGTCGTCGATGATGACGACCAGGGCCAGCGCCTGTCCGCCGATTTGGCCCAAGGACAACGCCTGGTCAGCCGTGCCGGCGGCCTATGGCGTTGGGATGGCTATACGGTAACCGCTGACGCCATCACCGCGTCCCAAGCCCGCCTGGAACAACGCAAACGTCTGAAAGCCGCGCGCGAGAAACTGTCCGAGGCCGAGATTGCCGCCACCGTCGCCGAAGACCGGCTAACCGCCGCCAAGGCCGCCGAAGTGAAAGCCCGGGAAGCCGAACAATCCGCCCGCGACGCAACCGCCGCCGCCGACATGGCCTATGGCCAGGCCCGCGACAAGGTCGCCGAGATCAAGGAACGTGCCGCCGGACAACTATCCCTGCTGACCTCCTTGCAGGCACAAGAGGTCGCCATTATGGCCGATCTTGAACACCTGGAAATTGAGGACAACGACGCCGTCGAGACGCTGTCGGGCATTCCCGACGCCGACGGGCCGAGGCAGGAGATCGCCGCCAACCGCGAAGAATTGGCAGGCCTGCGCACTACCCAAGTGGAATGCCAGAGCCGCCACGACACCCTGGAGCGCGCCGCCGAAGAACGTGCCCAACGCCTAGCCGCCATCGAGGCCGAGGTAAACTCGTGGCAGACCCGCACCGAAACCGCCCAGGCCCAATTGCAGCTCCTGGAGGAACGCCGCCAGGCCATGGAAGCGGAACTGGAAGCCCTGGCCGCCCGACCCGCCGAAATTTCCGAACAACGCCAAGCGTTGCTCAGCGCCTTTGATGAGGCCGAAGCAAAACGCAAGGGCTTGGCCGACACCCTGGCCCAGGCCGAGTCCGCGCTGGCCCTGGCCGACAAGGAGCTGCGTGCCGCCGAGGCGGATTTGGCGGCGGCCCGGGAAAACATGGTCCGCGCCGAAGGCCTTGTCGAACAGGCCAAGCAGGCCTGCCTGGCCATCGCCGAGCGGATCAAGGACCGTCTCAATTGCCGTCCCGACCAGCTGTTTGAGATTTCCGGCCTGAAGCCCGACGTTGAATTGCCCGACCTGGAAGCGATTGAGCGCAAGGTCGATCGCCTGATCAGGGAGCGGGAAACCATGGGTCCGGTGAACCTGCGCGCCGAAGCCGAGGCCGAGGAAATGAAAGAGCAGATCGACACCTTGATTTCCGAACGCGAAGACCTGCTGAAAGCCATCGACAAACTGCGCCGCGGCATTTCCGAATTGAACCGCGAAGGCCGCAAGCGCCTGCTCGCTTCTTTTGAGGAAGTGAACAAGCATTTCCAAGACCTGTTCGTACAGCTTTTCGGTGGCGGCCGGGCGCATCTGGAACTCACCGATTCCGACGATCCGTTGGACGCCGGACTGGAAATCATGGCCAGCCCGCCGGGCAAACGGCTGCAAGTGCTATCCTTGCTGTCCGGTGGTGAGCAGGCCCTTACCGCGCTGGCCTTGTTGTTCGGGGTGTTTAAGACCAACCCGGCGCCGATCTGCGTCCTCGATGAGGTCGACGCGCCGTTGGACGATGCCAACGTCGACCGGTTCTGCGCCCTGGTCGAGAGCATGGCCCGCACCGACACCACCCGTTTCGTTATCATTACCCACCACCGCATGACCATGGCCCGCATGGACCGCCTGTATGGTGTCACCATGACCGAACGCGGCGTTTCCCAATTGGTGTCGGTGGACCTTCAACGCGCCGATGAATTGAGAGCGACGGCCTAATACCCAGGGCTTCGCCATGAGCGATCAACCGCCAGAACAAGACCTTAAAAAGCTGGATTCCAGGCTTCGCGACGCGCGCGCGCGTAGCCACGGCCCGGCATCGAAAAAAAATGACCAGAATCAGCCCCCACAAAATGCGCTTGGCCTTGCTTTCCGCGTCGGTGTCGAGTTAGTTTCTGCCGTCGCCATTGGGGTGGGCATCGGCTGGTTGTTGGATCAGTGGTTGGATACCCGTCCGTGGTT
>Ga0066376_10005318_pt1 | contig 10965 bp, 10 predicted proteins | sample Knorr_S15_td_Bot_FD_77009 | JGI IMG/M metagenome (GOLD analysis project Ga0066376, IMG submission 77009) | Marine microbial communities from Southern Atlantic Ocean transect - Knorr_S15_td_Bottom_ad_5009_LV_A | ecosystem: Environmental > Aquatic > Marine > Oceanic | place: Southern Atlantic... | reverse complement strand
TGGGGGGCCTCAATCACCCCAGAAGTCTACGGGCGCAGAATTCAACCTAGTTATTTCTGTGCTTAGCCTAAAGCGAATCGAAAGAACCTAAAGTTCCAATAAGTTCGACAAACTACAAGAGTCCACGTCCAAGCATTGGATAATCAAACCAGACGGAGCATACCCAGGGGGAATCGAGACCGAAGCGCTTCCGTTTTCATCTGCACGGCGTATTGCCCCCACTTGAACGGGAGGGCCCAAGCCTAGGATCAGACCCAAGCATGGGTTTCCTCCACTAATTACATATGAGCCTAGATTGGGCGAATACGCGAAGGCAAGGACACGGTTAGGAGTGCCGCCCACAGCGTGCACAACTTGGCCGTCTGGATTCAACCCCTCCCTCATAATTTGAAAATCCCCACTCTGGTTCGGACTTTGAGGTGAAGGTTCAATCAGTTCGAGGCAATTTAATCCACCATCAGGTAACCGACCCCAAGAATTATCCGCATCAATTTGGGGGAATAATAGGGATGAAATCAGAATGTCCAAATCAGGGTTAGGTGCAAATAGATACACCCCTTCACCGGAACTAGTTAATTTAAAATTTGCGTGAAGAGGGCCTTCAGAGATTTCATTGTCACACCAAATCAACTGAAAACCATTGGGCGGAATAACCGTACTCAATGGAATTTGCCATTTTCGAGTATCGGAGTACCTGTCGGTCAGAAAAAATCCACCAATGTCTACTGCTTGGTTGGAAGAGTTGTAGAGCTCGACCCAATCCTCATGCTCACCAGCCTCATCAACAATTCCGGTTTCATTCTTGGCAACAACTTCGTTGACGCTAACTGTGAGCAATGCGTCAGGTAAGGGGTAATTATCTCGAACATACCGTGAACGCTCCCGCAAGAATGGCAGAATTCCCCAAGTCGCTGGATTGGTAGTTGCAGAATAGTCGGAAGGAAATTCCCAAGAATCGACGAAATCTTGAGGCTCGTATCCATTCTGCATGGAAGAACCTGAAAATGTCCCTGTATAGGCGATTGGACTCAATAGACTAAAAATACGGTAGACCGACAGGAGTAATTTTTCAGGGTGGCCCTGGTTGGAGGCGAATTCTCGGACATAGCCTAAAATCAGGGACTCATATTCTGGAATCGAAAGTAGACGGTTAATCAAGGGGGGGCCATTTTCTCCAGATAAAGAAGCTGCACTATTCAGTCCCCAATTAGCGAAAGGCCTCCGTGCCCAATCCGTTCCCCAAATGTATGGAATCCAAAAATAGTCCATCCCCATACAATGATCCAGATCCCAGGGAATGTATTCAAATTTTTGGCTTTCAGTGTCCCAATATAAATAATAGTTGTTGGGAAATATCCATAAGCCATCCCATTGACCAAGGTACATGTCAACGGCCTGAGCCCGAAGGAAAGAATCAACATTGATCCAATTCCCTATCCCTGATTTAAACGTAATATCATCAGTGTTGCAGACAAAATCGATGAACTCCGCAAGCCTTTGGTAGCTTCCAGTTATCTTTTCTTCGTAGTCACGAAGAGCTTCATAAGTGGCCGCATCGCCAGGAGAAATCCACAACAGTTTCGCGCCTTCCTCCTTCCATCGACATTTATAGAGGTCCCCATCTTTATTTCCGAACCAGGCCTGAACGAATTCCTCATCAACTTGTTCAATATTATTAAAAACCCCTTGGACTTTTGTACCGTCATTAATTGTAAGCCAAATATGATTAGTCCTACCAGAGGCTACGCCAGCGGCACGAAATATTTCGTAAGCAAGTGTTTCGCGGGCCATAGATGGGTCTTGTGATTCACTTGCTAGGTTCATCTTTTCAACGCCATGAAATTTTCGCCCGGGAACAAATTCATTGAAACTCAGTTTCCAAGGAAACTTTTTGGAACTGCGCTGAGAGTTACCACGGGGACGTATCGCAACATTTGGGAGTGTCTCATCAATGACGGAGTTGACGAAATTGACTGTGCAATCCACATAAGTATCTAAATATGGGTTAGCCAAGAATCGGTCCAAATCTGATTCAGCCATGGTCACATTCACGATCATGACCTCACCGTCCAAAAATACAGCCTGGTTAGATTCAGCCCAATCGCTATCGTTAACCGGCAAGGGGTGCTGAGCGAAAATCGGAATAGAAAACCCCACCACAAAGAAAAAGGTTAGAAGATTAAGAATGAGGGGGGTGCGGACCATGATTTAAGGGGGACTAGCCTATTTTGCCATATAAATCCAGGGTTGTGAGTATGAATTCGGCTATCTTCCCGCCGGCCTCGGTCCCAAAGGGAAGCACAGTCATTGACAAGGCACCTAAGGCGGGCCTTTCTAATCGGTCTGTGGGAGACACCATCAGAGATACTCACCTGTGGTTACAGACCGCATTGGACAATCCCCGAACACTTGGAAGAAGTCTCAAGGCAGAGAAGGAGGTGGAGTTACTAGCCCAATGGCACGGGCGCTCAATCCAAGATTGATAATTTCCTGTCGGATTCTGCCAGCAATTAGGAAATGGTTGTGGACTGGGCTTGGGGAACTTTTAAGTATTGGCTTGTAGCTGAATTGAGTTCGCCGGGCCTCTTAATCCAACCACCAGTATAGATATTCTTCCGGAGCATTCCCCATACAAATAAAGGTCGCCACGCAAATCAAGTCGAAGGGACCATGCCGTGACCTGATGCCCAAAACTAATTAATCGATCCTATTTGGGAGCTGTGAGTTTTGTACGCACAAGTGGCTCCAGACGAGTGAGCCCCCAAAGTTTTCCGGTGGCAATTGAGTCGTCAACACTTTGACCGTTCAATAAGCCTTCCCGAAGGGCGATAAGCGCCCCAACCCGGTTGCCGCTTCCGCAATGCACAATTGTTGCTTCGCCCTCTATTGCTTCGAGCACCGCTGCCAGCGAAACTGCATTATCAAGAGTGACTCCTGCAATGCCGGCGACCGGTACCAGGTGGTATTGCATGCCCAATGAATTAACGAAGCCGGCTTCGTCCCAGTCTTGCTCCGACTTCGGCCGCAAATTAACAATGTGTTTGATTCCGGCCTGGGCGAGAGCTTCAAACTCTCCCATGGTGGGCTGGCCGGCGGAGAAAATTGTTTGTTCCGGATTACTCAAGTTCCTTATCGGGAGCTGGTTTACGGCGGCTAAATCAGTAACCATGGCTTCATTTTGAGATGTGCACGCAGTCAAGAAAAACATAACCGATGCGAATGCAAACATCTCCGAGGGTCCGCCAAGATTTCTAGAGAAGGCTGGACCCAGTTTCATGTGTCCAGCATAACAATAAAACTGCGGGCACATCCAAAAACTCAACTTGTATCCGATTTGCTATTTTGGTCTGATGCCAATTCTACTTCTTGCCGGGTTCGTACTTTTTTTAGCCATCCTGCTTCTCACTTGGGGACGCCGCGGAAAGTCTGCAAAGGTTGCGTTTTCTTTGGTATGCGTAACTCTAGTTGTCCAGGGTTTCGTTGGTGCCATTCACGCCTGGGGTGAATCTGGCAATTTAATTTGGACTGTTGGATGGTTGTCCTTTGCCACTTTGTTTGGGGTGTTTATTTATGTGCGTTGGCGACGACCCTAACGAAAATCCGGTCGTAACAAGCAGGTACAAATAGTGAGCGGACCCTTGAGTCCCTCCTTATTTTCAGTGGTGAGTCCCTAAGCTTTACCGAACCGTATAGTATCCGAAATTCGAGACCTCATTGAATCCAAGGGCTTGGACCCAATACGAACGCCCAAGTAGGGCTAGTGGAATCGATAGTCCAAAAGAAGCAGAGCCGGACCCATCAGCACGAATGGCACGCAAAAGAACTGGATTGTCTAAGGCAAACCCGACACCCAGTAGGGAATTTGAGTTTACTGCAAGACCATCGACAGAATAGCCCACAAAAAGCCTTGCATTGGCGGCAGCATTGCTTAAAGAAAACAGGGCAGTTTGTCCGGCGTAAAGGTTAGAGATTGAAAGGTCAATATCTCCGCTTAACGCAGCTTCAACGGCCTTCCTTAGATTCACTCGACCCATTCCATAAATATCGTCATCACCTGGGGCGCCAAGGTCGTCGCAAGAGGAGTAAAGTCGATCTTGAACTTGGTCGGGGCTCAGATAAGGATTCGCGGCAAATATCATCGCCGCCACACCATTAGCAAGAGGCGTTGCCATGCTCGTACCGCTCCAAGCATCATAGCCACCACCTCGCACAGTAGAGAGAATCCCGGATCCCGGAGCGTGTAAATCAAGGCCACGGCCTCGGCCAGACCAACCCTTAATGTTGTCATTCGAATCGGTAGCACCAACCACAATGGTGTCCGCATAATCAAATCCAGACCAGTTTGAGCCGCTATTTCCAGCTGCGTAGAAGAACAAACCGCCACGGTTTTTGACATCGGTCCCAGTGGTTCCGACGGATGCGTTGTCTACACCAGAATAACTTGCACTGACAGTTCTGGCACCATTCTCAGCTGCCCAGCGGGCACCATCAAGAATATCTGAAAGGTAAGCACCGCCATTGGAACTGTTGCTGACTCGGATAGGCATCAATTGCATATTCCAAACAACTCCTGCAACACCAACTCCATTATTTCCGATTGCACCTAAACAACCAGCGACGTGAGTCCCATGGCCGTTAATGTCCGAAGTGTCGCCTCCGCTGGCTTCCGGCAAGTCGTCCACAGAGTTGTAGCCCGGAATAAGGTGAGCGGCAAGATCAGGGTGGTTATGATCAACCCCAGTGTCGGTCCAAGCAATAATTTGATTGGAATCACCCGTAATCAAATCCCAAGCGGAAGCAGATTCCATATTGACGTGGTGCCACTGATTTGGAAATTGGGGATCGTTTGGATCCCTTAATGGATAACAAGTCCAGTCGGGGTGAACATACTCAAATGTGTCCATGGCAAGCAATGTGCGTGCATAACTATTTTCATCCATTCCTTCCGGAATCTCCAAGATGTACTCATCTGTGGCAGAAAAATACTTCACCGTTTGACTTTGAAGAAGCTCTGATAGCTCAGTATCGTTTCTATCGATTGGCCGGGCAATTAAGCGGCCTGAAAATTCAACCTCACCCGGACGCTCAACAAAGAGAGGGTCTTGGAAGGGGAGAAAGGAGAGGGTTGCGAAGAGGAATATCATCCCATGAATCTAGCACAAGATTGAAAGGAGTTGGCCCTGATTTGGCCCCAAAACGCTAAATATATTCCAAACCACCCTTTTTTAGTACTGCCGGCGGGGTTGGGGAAGGATTTGGTCACCCGAGAAGTCTACGCACCCTACTATTGATATTCCCCTGAGCCTGGTACGACTGGTTGCAGCCAAGCAGTTTCAAAGTCTCCTTTCTTATAAGGATTCGGGTGAAGACGGTTAGATACCACTTTTGCCCGGACAAAAAGTTCATTGCCAGAAAAAGAATAGGTTGCTGGATTGTCCGAGTTCACTTGAAAAACTTTTCCAATTTCCATAGATCCATCTTTCTTCTTAAGCGCACCAATAAACTCGGTTCGGTATGTAACGCCTTTTTCTTTTGCAATGGAAATTGTGAAGTCCGAAAGATTAACACGAATATATTCCAACTTAACTCCACTGGTCCCATAAAATTCACCGGCATGCATAGCCTCGAGTAAATGCTCTGGGGTAAGCGCGGCTGCCCGAACCATGACCCATCCCCTACCGGTATTGGCTTTGCCTTCTCCTTCAGTGAAGTAGTGATGGGCGTCATCGGTAGCCATTCCGAACAACAAGGGAAGATCCAACTCCGTTAGTCGTAAGGTGTTGGCAATATCCCACATTCTTTCAGTAGAAGGTCGGGTTTTATCACCTTCGTTATGAACACTGGGATGCCCGTTATAAACTTCAAAGAAACGCTCCCCTCGAATTGTAGCTATGTCTCTAGCCGTCAAGCTCCAGCCAAAATTAGGATGGTTCACGTGCGCCATTACCGGCCGGTCATTCCGTTTACCGCTCTCGATGATTGCGTCTAGATTACGTTGGATAGTCTCAATCAGGCTGTTTCCGTGTTGAGGCATAATCAACTCATCTACATTGATGGCGTTAATGTGGACCTCATGTTTTTCAAAACGATCCGTTACTTCTTCTCCTTGGATAAAAAGGAATTCGCCTGGAACTTCGAAAAACTCACGTAATTCCGTGAGAGTCTTTAGTCGCATTTCAAGATAGTTATTATTCTTCCTGGTTTCTACCCACTCTTCTCCAAAATCTCGCCGCAACTCTGCCACATGTTGCTCTCTAAGTCGGCCATCACCTTGAGTTGAAACTGGAAACCAACGATCACCGACGGACAATACGTTGTGATCGGAAAGAACTAAAAAATGGTACCCATGGTTACGGTACCAAGCAGAAACCTTTTCTGGGGCAGCATTACCATCACTCCAAAGGGTGTGAGTGTGTGTGTTCCCCTTCCACCATTGAATATTGCCCGTAACTTCTGCCGGGGAATCGCAACCTAAAAACCCAAGGAGAAACGCAACGCTCATTAAGCAGAAAGGAACGTATCGGGGATGGTGAAGCTCCTGATTCATTAGAGTAGTCTAAGAAAAATTAGCTTTTTAGCCTTCTTATCCCTTCCCTGCTCCTCAACTTCGTTGCGATGCTGGGTAGGGGCCGATTCCCCAATAAGGGCATTTTTGGTTACGTTTATTAACGGGGGGCCGGTCCTTGCGGGTCTCCTTCGACGAGTGCCATCAAAGCGAAGGCGGTTGCCGCACGACTGATGCAGTGCATGCGGTCTCGCAAATCCATGGTTGTTAGCATTCACGGTATGTTAGTGAATAGGCTGGAAATGCAATCATATTTGCATCGAGAATTTCAGAATGTTACTTAACTTTAGTTCTTCCTATTGGACTGTTAACGCCAATCCATTGCTCAACTTACTGGCAGCTATATCTAAAGCCTGAGTCCACAAAGGGATTCCAAAAGCGCCAGTTGGGATAAACACCTGCCACTGAATCGTTCCGCTAGCATCAGACCGCCCATTACGTAGAGGATAGTACGGGGAGGTCAAGGCTAAATCTCCCCACGGAGAATTTAAAGGTCCACCACCAGCCAGGGAATATGCGGTATACACCATCTTTCCAGGAGTCGTGTCTGTTACTAGGACATCTGCGAATTGCCCGGCGATGAGGTTTGTGACCGAAAGTGTCAGAGCATGGCTTTCCCAGACATCTGGACGCCAGTTCTCGAGTACACAGCGCATCCGGTTGACCTGCTCTGGTGTGAATTCCCAAAGACAGAGGTCGTCTGTGTAATCCATGTAATTGTGGAACGGATCCTCGCTCCCGCAGGAGGTCTTCGAAGTCGGACATCCATAGCTGGGCCTCTTTTCCTGGTTCGTATCGCAGATAAGGTCACCCGTGCCATAACAGTCGGTCGCCGAGCCACAGCCTGAATCAAACGTATGGTAGAGACCGAGGTAGTGTCCGGCCTCATGCGTGGCGGTGCGGCCCATGTTGCCAGGCCAACCGGAGGTGGGCTGCTTACCTACAGCTTCCCACCACAAAACAACTCGGTCCTCGTTCGTGCCAACAATCCCAGTCTGCGGAAAGTCTGCCACGTAGCCGTAGCAGCAAGGAATAACATTGGTGTAGATGTTGAAATAGCGATTGGTGTCCCAGGCGAGTGGATCCCAGTAATTGCCGGAATCCATATACCAGGTGTCGTTCGTTGTATAGGTGATGCCGTTGGTTGGGTTGCCCTGCGGGTCGGAATTGGCCAGATGAAAACGGATCTTTCCATTTGTTCCAGGGGCTCCAGGCGAACCGGCGAGTGCTTGAAAGTCCTCGTTCAAGACATCGATCTGATCTTGGATGGTCGCCTCACTGAGGAAGCCGTTTCCCGAGCTGTTCTGGATGACGTGAAAGACCACGGGAATGTCGTAGAAAAATGTCGGTTCGTACTCCGATTGAGGCGAGTTCGTCCAATAGCCACAGTCGGAGGGATCCACCGAAGCGCCTGGCGCTAGGGACTCGCGTTGTAGTGTGCCGCAGCGATTCCGCTGAGCCCAAGCCGGGGTTGCAAGCAAGAGGAGGAAAAATGCGATAGCGAGGCTTCGATGGATCATGGGTGTTGCGTTCGTTTTATGGGTGAAGCCACATATTACTTCACCCCTAAACATCCCTGAGAGGCGCAGGAAAACAATGCCAGAAGAAAAAGATGGGCGCTACGGGTCACTCAGTAAATCAAGATAGGGAAGTCGAAGGTTCCAGGAGACCGGTATTGCGGGTGAGATCACCCCGTTTTTCGGATTTCGGTAGATTGAGCTTCACTTTGACCAAGCCTGAGCCCCTAGAAATCACGACTCGAAAGAGGACCAGTCTCCAAAGCAGGCTTTGGCTTGGGGTGTGCTTGTGCTCCAGCATGATTGCCTGCTCACAATCCGAGGGGTTCGCCTGGAAAGAGTTGGCAGTGCAAACGAGTGGACCAAAAGTGGGCTCCGCGATGAGCTGGGACCCGGGCCGCAAGGTTTTTTTCCTTCACGGAGGCCATGACGGGAACTGGAATATTCGGCCGGAGACTTGGGCATGGTCCCCTGGGTCTCCGGAATGGAATCTTGTCGTTGGCGGGGAAGCCTTAAGCCCCGGGGCCAGGATTTCCCACACCATGGTCCTGGACTCTAAAAGAGAGCGCTTGGTTCTTTTCGGAGGGACGAATATGGATACCACATTCGGCGACATCTGGGCCTTGGATGGGTCCGAGAACAAGTGGACTCAGTTGGAGACTCTCGGCCTTTCTCCGCCCCCTAGGTCACAACATGGCATGGTCTACGACCCGGCCACCGACCGGGTCATGGTTTTTGGAGGGCGGGACGGGAAACAAAACCTTCTTCGCGACACCTGGCTTCTCGGCATGGATGATTTGCGATGGACCAAACTCAACTCGCCAGAGGGCTCCCTACTTCCCCAACCCCAAGACCATGTGAAGATGGCCCACGACTCCTTGTCTGGGGTGACCGTGCTCAGCGGCGGCTCTCGGGGAGATTCGAGGGCAGAGACATGGCATTTTGATTTCCATGCTTTGGCATGGAGCTTGGTGGATACCCCTTCAAACCCACCGAACTTGGACCATGGGTTTCTCTGTCCGGTGGAAAAACTCGGTGGCCTGGTGTTGTTCGGGTTCTATTCCGGTCCGTGGAATCGACCGGGAATCTGGCTCTATCGCCCCAATTCTGAATCCTGGTCGCGCTTGCAAACTGGAACATCGGCGCCCGACTCCCCACTTGACCATGGGCAAGTCGCTTCCGACGGAGAGCACCTGTTCCTGCTCGGGGGTTTCAACCCGGGTACCTACCCGGATGACCCTGATGGACCCGGGGTGTTTCCGCGTGGCTCCATGTGGAGTTACTAGATTCGGGCCATAGGAATTCCCAATATGGGGCACAAAAGGGTGGGGTGAACCAATCCTTTTCTTCCTTGTTTCTTGTCCTATCTCCTCTGGCCCTTGCGACCGAGGCACAGGGTTAACGGGCATACGAATCCGTCAACTAGTAGGGAGATGACAGCTCCGGATAGGTCGCCAAAACACCTGCCGGCAACGACTTCGTCTAGGTTGCGGGGGGGCAATTGGCACTCCCTGGCGGTAGTAAAAGGTTGGGGTAGCAGCTTTCTTTAAGTTCCTAGCAAACGGGCTCCACTCTTCAGTTGGACCCCACTGTTGAGCTAACCTTCAACCCCCTCCTCTCTCGCATATTTGATGATGTTGCCCCTTATTACATACAAACCCGCAGTCTATCTTAAAATCCTTTCATGAATCCAACCCATAACTTTGAAAAACAAGGTTTTGTAATTCTTGATGGAGGCCTAGCAACGGAATTAGAAAACCGTGGGCATGATTTGAATCACAAGTTATGGTCTGCGAAGTTGTTATTAGATGCGCCAGGGGAAATCCGACAAGTGCACTTGGATTTTTTAAATGCTGGGGCGGATTGCATCATTACGGCTAATTACCAGGCGAGTGTTCGTGGATTTATGGATGAGGGCATGTCCCAAGGGGAGGCGGAATTGCTGATTATTAAGGCGGTGAAAATGGCGATTGAGGCTCGAGAGGAATTTCTTAGTCAAAATAAAGATCCGCAAAGAGTACGGCCTTTAGTTGCCGTGAGCATCGGTCCATACGGCGCCTTTTTGGCGGACGGGTCGGAGTACCGAGGGGATTATGCCGTTAGTAATTCAGAGCTTCGCTCCTTCCATGAACCCCGATGGGAGTTGCTTCAAAATTTAGGTGCCGACCTTTTTGCTTTTGAAACGATTCCCAGCGCTCGAGAAGCTGAGATTTTGTTGGAGGTCCTTCGACACACTCCCGACGCCTATGCATGGATTAGCTTCTCTTGCAAGGATGGAGAACGGATATGTGACACCACGCCTATCGTCGAATGCGCCCAGATGTTCAACAACTGTAATCAAATTATCGCTGTGGGAATCAACTGTACCGCCCCGCGTTTTGTTCCGTCGCTAATCCATAGGGTGCATCAAGGCGCGCCGAGCAAACCGATTGTGGTCTATCCCAACTCCGGTGAGAATTACAATGCAAAATTAAAAACGTGGAGCGATTTTGAAGACACCGTTGATTTTCAAAAGTCCGCAGCGCAGTGGTTCGACCTTGGCGCACGTTTCATCGGCGGATGTTGCCGGACCACTCCGGACCACATATCGGGAATGAGGCAGGTTCTTCTTGGGAAAGTTGATGGCCCACATGAAGGTACACAATCCGGCGCAGTTTCCATATGAGTGACTAGCAGATATCCGAATAACATGTCCTTTGAAGGACGCTTAGCTACCCCCAAATCCTCCCTCTCTCCATTGCGATTAGATTCGACCGAGATACTTAGAATGATGTGATGACTGCCAGCACTCTCCTGCTCAGCTTTACACTATCGGCCTTGCCTCAAGAGCCGAAACAAACTTCACGTGGACTCCCCGGGTGAACGAACCCCATTTAACCCGCA
>Ga0066376_10005317_pt1 | contig 10966 bp, 6 predicted proteins | sample Knorr_S15_td_Bot_FD_77009 | JGI IMG/M metagenome (GOLD analysis project Ga0066376, IMG submission 77009) | Marine microbial communities from Southern Atlantic Ocean transect - Knorr_S15_td_Bottom_ad_5009_LV_A | ecosystem: Environmental > Aquatic > Marine > Oceanic | place: Southern Atlantic... | reverse complement strand
TGCCCGAACGACTTCTTGTAGCTGTAGGCGGCAATCGTCGGCAACTTGGCAATCAGGCGGTGAATCGAGACCTCGACCTGGGCTGGGTCATGCGGGTCGAGCGAGTCCTGGTAGAAGGTGGAGAGTGCCCCCACCACCGAGGAGAGGATGGCCATCGGATGGGCATCTCGAGGAAAGCCGTTGTAAAAGGACCGCATGTCCTCGTGAAGCATCGTGTGACGGCGAATCGAGCTGCGAAAGAACGCGACCTGGTCGCGTGTCGGTAACTCGCCATAGATCAGCAGGTAGGAGGTCTCCAGGAAATCACAATTGGCAGCGATCTCCTCGATCCGGTAGCCGCGGTACCTGAGAATCCCCTCCTCTCCGTTCAGGTAAGTGATCCCGCTGGTGGTCGAACCTGTGTTGACGTAACCTTCATCGAGAGTGATCAGCCCGGTGTCCGCACGCAATCCTGAAATATCCAGCCCGCGTTCATTCTCTGAGCCGGTGGTGATCGGGAGTTCCAGTTCCTTGTCACCCACCGTCAAACGTGCCGCCTTGGTCATAATGCGCCCATCCTTCGCCGGGAAATCCAATCGCCTTATCCTGGTCGACCGCCAGGGAAAGCCCCGCTCTGCTCCAACAATCTAACCAGCGTACCGGTTCACGACAATTCACCCACGAGTATTTCTCATGACAATTCTTGATCGCCGTGCTGCTCGAGCATCTCCCCGTAGGATCCCTCCAGCAGGTCCTTGTCCTCGATCGAGAACTGGCGGCGGAGAAAATCCAGCTGCTGGTGGCCCTGCGGGACTTGATCGGCATGCTCCATGACTGCTTCAAATTCCAGGAACGTCCCCAGCGACTGGACCTGGTCCAGGTGAATTCGCACGTTCTGGTAGAAGTAAACCTCCCGCTGCTTCTCCACCACGGCCCGGATACCGAGCGTTGCGGCGAGGAGTTTCATCATCCCTTCCGGCCGGGGAATCTCCACCAGCATGTAGTGGCTGGACGTGGCCTGCTGCTGGCTGGCCCGCTGGTACCAGATCAACTGTGCCTGCTCTCCATCGATCTGGCGCAACTTGAAGCGACCCGTGTCACAGTGAAAGTAGGTATCTCGCTGGGAAAGCTTCTGGGCCGGCCGCGTGGCCAGCCGCCTGGCCACGGCACGGGCCTGGGCAAGATCCGGCAGGCGAGCCTTCAGCTCGACGTTCAGGGAGCAGGAGTCTCTGGGGCGGGACATCGACAACCAGCAGGCACCAGGGCGGCGGATGAAGTTATTTACTTCTCATCATACACGGTCCAGATCGGGATCGTGTCGCGCAGTTCCTTGAGCACCTTCTCGATCTGTTCCTGTTGCTTGCGGCCCCGCAGCGTCATCTTGATTTCCTTCTGGGCATCCTGGAAAGCAACGCGCCCGGCCTCGCGACGTTCCAGCACACGGATGATGTGGAAGCCACGATCATCCTCGATAATACGGCTCAGCTTTTCCGGTGGCAGCGTAAAGACCGCCTGGTCAATGGGATCCGAGACCAGGCTCCCCTTGGCTGTCCAGTCATGCAGGCCTCCCTGGCCGGCACGCGACTCCTGGCTGCTGTGGCGTGCGACCGCCTCGAGCCGGGCTCCTCGCAGGACCTCGTTCCCCATCTGGGCAATCTCCGAGTAGGCATCCTTCCTGGAATCAAAATTCTCGAAGTAGACCGAGAGCTGTTCCCAGCGGACACGGGACTCGATCTCGTAATCCTCCAGGTTGGTGCGGTAGTACTTCAGCAACTCCCGGTGGTTGATATCGGGCCGCTTCTGGATCCTGTCCCACAGGTAGGACCGTCCCAGGTTCTGTTCCTTGAAAGCCTCCCTTTCCAGTTCCACCGATGTCAGGAACGTCCTCAGCTGCTGGTCCAGCTCGGCGATCGTGTCGATCCCTGCCTGGTCCATCAGCCTTGCCAGCTCGGTAACCTGGGGTGCCGAGCGTAACAGTTCGCGGGTTTTCTTCTTGTCGGCCACGGCGACCTTCTTGAGCATTTCCAGCACGGCATTCTCGAACATCTCCTCCACCTTGGCATCGATCGTCTCCTGGACCGTGGCTCGTTGTTCGCCGGTCAGGTTCTGGAGAAAGGCAACGTACAGCAGCTTGGTCTCCACCGCCTGCATGACCATCTGCCTGAGCAAGGTAATCTGCTGCTGCTCAATCTCCTTCCTCTGCAGGTAACGGTCTTCCGGGGTCATCTTCTCCAGGACGGGCCGCATGACCATCCGCACGCGGGGCATCACGTCACCGCGGAGGACATGCTGGTCGCCCACGATCGCCAGCACCTCGGCCCCGTCCAGCAGCCTGGGAGCTCCGTTTTGATCCTCGGCCGGGGCTGGTGAGGCCGCCACGAGACAGGCCAGCAGGAGCGCCTGTACAGGACGATGGGAGATCAACTTCATGCTCTCTTCCACAGACAGGGAACGATCGAAACACGCCGCTCCAGAAGGGCGTGGGGCGGATTTTAGGGTGTCGCCGTGGCAGGTCGCAACACCAATTCCGCCAGTCGCAGCAAATCGACCCCTGTCTTAGCATTGGGAAGCGGAAAATAGGCACTCCGCGAGTCCACGATCCTCAGTTTCCGCGGATGCCTGCGGGCCAGTTCCTCGATCCGCTGGCGCGATGCATAGTGGAATACCAGGAAACCCTGCTCGCTGCCGATCGACGTCACCTGCCAGCTGGCGGCCTCCAGCCGTAGCGAGGCGACCTGCAGCATCCGTTCCGCCGGCGGGACAAGGGGGCCAAAGCGATCCAGTATTTCCTCTCTCAGCTGGTCAACCGCTGTAGCTGAATCGATACGGGAGAAGCGGCGGTAGAGGTCGATGCGGCTGCGAATGCCGGGGACATAGTCTGCCGGAAGGAAACTCTCTCCTGGCAGGTCCACCTCCACGTCGATGGCCACCCGCGGCGGCAGCTTCTTCAACTGCCGCACCGCCTTTTCCATCAACTGGCAGTAGAGTTCATAGCCGACGGTGGAGATGTGGCCGCTCTGCTGGGATCCCAGCAGGTTTCCCGCACCGCGGATCTCCAGGTCACGCATGGCGATGGCAAAACCGGCTCCCATCTGGCTGTACTCCTCGATCGCCCGCAGCCGCCGTGAGGCGTTCGGAGAAATCGGCTTGTCCGAATCCACCAGCAGGTAACAGGAGGCACGGTGCTTGTAACGTCCGACCCGTCCCCGCAGCTGGTGCAGGTCGGCCAGCCCGTAACGATCCGCCTCATCGATGAAAATCGTGTTTGCATTGGGAATGTCAAGCCCGTTCTCCACGATCGTGGTTGCCACCAGGATATCGAAACGGTGTTCCACGAAATCGACCATCACGCGTTCCAGCTTGGCCTCGGGCATCTGTCCATGCCCGATCCCGAACGTCGCCTCCGGGACAAGCGCCTTGAGGCGGGCCGCCACCTGGTCAATGTCCTGGACCCGGTTGTGGACAAAGTAGGTCTGGCCGCCACGGTTCAGTTCCCGCAGGATCGCCTGGCGGACAAGCGATTCCTCAAAACGAGCCACGGTGGTGATCACGGCCAGGCGATCTTCCGGAGCGGTTTCCAGGTTGCTGATATCACGCACGCCAATCAGCGACATGTGAAGCGTGCGTGGGATCGGTGTTGCCGAGAGGGTCAGCACATCGACAATGCTGCGCAACGACTTGATCCGTTCCTTGATCTTCACGCCAAACCGCTGTTCCTCGTCGATGATCAGCAGCCCGAGGTTGGCAAAGCTGACATCCTGGGATGCCAGCCGGTGGGTACCAATCACGACGTCAATTTGTCCCCGGGCCAGTCCCTCGGTCACCTCCCGCTGCTCGGCCATCGAACTGAACCGGCTCAGTCGAGCCACGTCGATCGGGAACTGCCCCATCCGCTGCCTGAACGTATGGTAATGCTGCTCGGCCAGGATCGTGGTGGGCACCATCACCGCCGCCTGGTAACCGCTGTCCACCGCCTTGAAAACTGCCCGCATGGCAAGCTCGGTCTTGCCGAAGCCAACATCCCCGCATAACAGCCGGTCCATCGGCCGTGGGGCCATCATGTCCTCCCGAATCTGCTCCATGGCAGACAGTTGATCGGCTGTCTCCTGGTAGGGAAAGGCCGCCTCGAATTCCAGTTGCCAGAGCGAATCGGCCGGGAAGGTGATGCCCGGCCGGGCGGCGCGGCGGGCCTGCAACTCCAGCAGTTCCCCGGCCATATCCTGGACCGCCGCCTCGGCCGCCTTCTTTTGACGCTGCCATGTCGTGCCACCGATCATCGCCAGCCGCGGGCGGGAACGGGATCCGCCGACGTATTTTTGCACCAGCTCGATCCGGCTGGCCGGCACGTAGATGCGTGTCCCCCCGCGAAATTCAATCGCCAGGTGTTCCTGCTTGAGTCCGTCCTTGTCCAGCAGCGACAGGCCCCGGTAACGACCGATCCCATGCGCCAGGTGGACGACCAGGTCTCCCTGGCGGAGGTCCAGAAAGTCATCGATCGGTTTGCCGCGGTAGCGACGCGCCGGACGACGGCGAATCACCCGGCCAAGCAGGTCCCCGGAACCAACAACCGTGACCTGCTCGTCGGCCCAGTGGAATCCCTGGGCCAGGTCTCCCAGCAGCATCCAGAGGCCGCCCCGCTGGGCCGTCCGCGTGCTGGAGAGCACCTCGCTAAACCGCTCAAGCTCACCGCGGCCGGCGGAGACGAGGACGAAATCCCCCTGCCCGGCGACCTGGTCAATTTCCCGCCGAAGATGGTCCATGTCTCCCCGTAGCCGATCGATCGATTCCACCTGCACCTGGCAATGGGCCGCTGAGCGGCCAGGAGCTAGCGTCCAGAGGCTTGCCAGCGGCCGGCTGGCAAGCCGCGCCAGCAGCGCCGGCAGCGGATGGCAGACCCCTGGATCCTCCAGACGCTGCAGAAATTGCTTCCCCACCTCCTCTGACTGGGCCGGCTCGATCATCACCACCCAGCTGTCGTCATGGAGGTAGGACGTGATGCAGCCACGTCCCAGCGAATCGACCGTCGCGACGGTCATTTCCACCTGCTCGAGCGATTCCAGGCTGCGCTGGGAGTCGATGTCAAATCGACGAATCGACTCCAGCTGGTCGCCAAACAACTCGACGCGTACCGGCGTCTCCCAGTCGCTGGCAAACAGGTCGATGATCCCTCCCCGGCGGGCAAACTCGCCCGGCATCGCCACGGCACTGGTCGCGTTGTAGCCGGATCGAACCAGCTGCTCCAGCCAGCGGTCAACGTCGAGCAGGTCTCCCCGCTTGAGGACGGCGGTGGCGGCGGCCAGCAACTGCCGGTCGGGGACCGGGCGCAGCAGTCCCTGGATGCTGGCGACCACGACCCGGGGCGCCTGTTCAGCCGGCAGCACCAGCTGCTTGAGCGTCCGCACGCGTTGGCCATCGGCTCCCTGCTGATCGGCCAGCGTCGCCAGCGATCCCTCCGCGACCGGCAGGCTGGCCACGCGGCCCACGCCGAACAGCCCCAGGTCATCGACCAGGGCATCGACCTGTTTCAGCTGGGGAACCAGCACCAGCATCGGTGCGGCGGTGCGGTGAAGCAGGGCGGCCACGGCCAGCGCGCACGATGATCCCCAGACTCCGTCGATCGTGGCCTCTGCGCCCTCTGAAAGCGCGGTGGCCACCCTGTCGAAGTCTGCATGCGCCAGCAATCGCTCGGGCAGCTGCTCAAGCAAGGCAGCTGCCTGCTTGTACGCATGACCTGCATTCATGGTATGTCGATGGTGATTCTATAACGACCGGCCCGGGCGACAAGGGCAGGCGCTGCCCCGGGGGCTGGCGACCCCGTGCCAACGGGCACGCTGGCGGCGGCTCCCGCGATTTGACCGATGGCGTATAATGAGCCATCCTCGACGGCCGCTGGAATTGACTGAAAGCCCGTGCCATGGACGTGAATCCGCCCCACGCTGACGACACGCTGCTTGCCAGCCTGACCGATGCGCAGCGGGAAGCGGTCGAGCACATGGAGGGGCCGCTGTTGATCCTCGCCGGCCCGGGCAGTGGCAAGACACGTGTTGTCACCCACCGCATCGCCCACCTGATCCGGCAGGGGGTTCCTTCGCGGAATATCCTGGGCCTGACATTCACGAACAAGGCGGCGGACGAGATGCGCCAGCGGCTGGCGCGGCTGGTTCCCGGCCAGCCCCCCTGGATGGGAACCTTCCACGGATTCTGTTCCCGGCTGCTGCGCCGGCATGGCCCGCTGGTCGGGCTGGCCGAGAATTTCTCCATCCTCGATACCACCGATTCCCGCCGCATGCTCAAGAACGCGATCAAGGAAGCGGGAATCACGCTGACCCATACCAGCCTGGACGCGATCCGGGATGAAATCAGCTGGGCCAAGAGCCGCCTGATGCTGCCCGATGACTACCAGCCACGCCTGGGACAGATGGTCGGCGACCTGACCCGGGAGATCTACCCGGTCTACCGGCGGTTACTGCTGGAAACCAACTCGGTCGACTTTGACGACCTGCTGCTGCATGTCGGCACGCTGCTCTCCGACTCCGAATCCGTCCGCGAGGAACTGGACCAGCGTTTCCGGTACATCCTGGTGGACGAGTACCAGGACACGAACATGGTGCAGTATGCGATCGTGCAAAAACTTTCCATGACCCATCGCAACCTGGCGGCGACCGGGGATCCGGACCAGTCGATTTACGGGTGGCGGGGGGCCGATGTCTCCAATATCCTGCGATTCGAGGAGGATTATCCTGAAGTCAAGGTGGTGCGGCTGGAGAGGAACTACCGCAGTTCCAAGTGCATCCTGCGAGTTGCCGATGCCCTCATCGAGCACAACCAGCATCGCAAGCACAAGGAACTTTACACCCGGAACGACGAGGGCCAGCCGGTGCGGCTGGTCCGTTACATGACGGGACACGACGAGGCAGATGATGTCGCCAACCAGGTCGCCGCGGCGGTCGCCAGCGGCGACCGGCAGTACCGGGATTTCGCCATCTTCTACCGCGTGAACGCCCTCTCCCGGGCGCTCGAGCACGCCCTGCGACGGTTGCAGATTCCCTACCAGGTGGTGCGGGGGCTGGAGTTCTACCAGCGCAAGGAAGTCCGGGACCTGCTGGCCTACCTGCAACTGCTGAACAATCCCAGGAACGATGTCGCCTTCCAGCGGATCATCAACATGCCGCCGCGGGGGATCGGCAAGAAATCCCTGGAACACCTGGAACGCCATGCCCGCCGCCACCGGATCAGTTTTTTCGATGCCGCCGGGGAAGTGGGTCTGATCGAGTCGCTCACCCGACGCGCCTCGGTCTCGATCACGAAATTCGTGGCGATCATCAGCGGCATCGCCGCTGACCCGGACCAGGACCTGGCCGAACTGGTCGCCCGCGTGGCCACCGAGAGCGGCTACCGCGAGTTCCTGGGGGAGAAGGAGGAGTCGCTCGATGAAGACCGGCTGGCGAATATCGATGAACTGATCAGTGCCGCGCGGGAGTTTGACGAGATGTTTCCCGACGAGGGGCTGGAACGTTTCCTCGAACAGACGGCACTGGTCGCCGACATCGACAAGCTCGATCCCGATCCCGACCAGGTCACGCTGATGACCCTGCATGCGGCCAAGGGGCTTGAGTTTCCCACCGTCTTTATTGTCGGCGTGGAAGCCGGGTTACTGCCGCACGAACGGAGCCGTGATGACGAGATGCAGTGCGAGGAGGAACGGCGCCTGCTGTTTGTCGGCATTACCCGGGCGGAGCAGGAACTGCAGTTGAGCTACACCCGCCGGCGGATGATGCGCGGCACGCACCGGACGGCGATCGCCAGCGAGTTCCTGCTGGAACTGCCACGCGGCGAGATGGAGATGATCGAACCGCCGGGTGAGGCGGACTATCCCGAGGGGCTGGCGGTCAGCGCGGACAATTTCATCGATGGGGGCCCGGCTGACCGGTTTGACGGGATTGATGACCCCCACCCGGCCAGTGAGAATCTCGACCGGGACTCCCTCGTCGAGAACCTCTCAGCACGCCTGACCACCGCAGCTGCCATGGCACGCGATGGCCTGGAACCGTCGACCGGGGGGATGGCACCGGAGGACTACTCCGAGGGGATGCTGGTGGAGCACCCGCGATATGGCCCGGGACGAGTCATGGAATTGTCCGGGAAGGGCCCGAAGAGGACCGCCACGATAAAGTTCTTCAGTGGCGAGGAAAAGAAATTCCGCCTGGCCTTTGCGCCGCTGGCAGCGATCGTGGAGTGAATCGTATATGAGCCGCTACCGCAAGATCGCCCAGCTGGGAGACGTCGACGCATTTTCCGGTTACCTCGAGGAACTGGGAATTGACCTGCCATGTGACGGGGAGATTATCCGGGGCGAGGACGGGTCACCGCTGGCCGAGACGCTGGAGATCGCGGGTGTCGTACTGGGAAATCGCTGGTGTATCCATCCCATGGAGGGCTGGGATGCCGGGCGGGATGGATCCCCCGGTGAACTGACACTCCGCCGCTGGCAGCGGTTTGGCCAGAGCGGTGCCAAGTTGATCTGGGGGGGAGAAGCGGCGGCGGTCCAGGAAAACGGCCGGGCCAACCCCCGCCAGACACTGGCGACCGCCTCGAACGAGCGGGGGCTGGCACAGCTGCTGGAGACCCTGCTGACGGCACACCAGGAATTGTATGGCTCGGTCGATGACCTGCTGGTCGGACTCCAGCTGACCCACTCGGGGCGTTTCAGCCGTCCCAACGACAAGCGGCTGGAGCCGCGGATCGCCTGCCACCACCCGCTGCTGGATGAGAAGTTCGGTATCGATCCGAAAGACGACTCGCCGGTCTGGACCGATGACGAGCTGGAGCAGCTGGTGGAAAGCTACCTGGAGGCGGCCCTGCTGGCCGAACGGGTGGGATACCGGTTTATCGATATCAAGTCCTGCCACGGGTACCTGATGCACGAGTTCCTCAGCGCCCGCAGGCGGCCCGGACGCTTCGGGGGCGATTACGAGGGACGTACCCGGCTGCTGAAAACCGTGATCGAGCGGGTCCGGGACCAGTCTCCCTCCTTGATCATCGGGGTGCGACTGAGCATCTACGATTCCCCCCCCTTCGTGACCAGCCTGGAGACCGGTCAGCCGATGGCATTCGAGCAGCTGCTACCCTACGAGTTCGGCTTTGGCGTCAATCCCCTTCGCCCGATGGAAATGGACCTGGCCGAACCACTCCGCCTGATCGGGGACCTGGTCCAGTGGGGCGTGGCGACGGTGAATCTTTCCTGCGGGAGCCCCTACTACAACCCTCACCTGATGCGACCGGCCATCTTTCCACCCAGCGATGGCTACCAGCCGCCCGAGGATCCCCTGGCGGGCGTTGCCCGGCAGATCCATGCGGCTCGCCAGTGCAAGCTCGCCTACCCGGAGTGCCCGATGGTCGGGTCCGGCTACTCCTACTTGCAGGACTACCTGCCGCACGTCGCCCAGGCCGTCGTCCGAAATGGCTGGATCGACTCGGTCGGGCTGGGGCGGATGGTGCTGAGCTATCCCACCCTTCCCCACGATACGCTGGCCACCGGGCAGATGCAGCGAAAGAGCGTCTGCCGCACTTTTAGTGACTGCACCACGGCACCACGGAACGGCCTGGTCTCCGGCTGCTTCCCGCTCGATAGCCATTACAAGCAGCTGCCCGAATCGGCCGAACTGCTCCAGGTCAAGCAGGCGATCCGGAAGCGGGAATGAGAATCCGGCTGAAGGCCCGGCAGCCGTGCTAGCAGAAAAGAAAAAAAATCCGGGAATCGGCAGGCGCAATCTGGCCGGATGGCTATACTTGTGCCCTACGCAATGTCGTTCCTGGACAAGCTGGCTGGGAGCCAGTACCAGGAATATTTTGAAGGGAATCACATTCCAGGGAGGGATCCCCATGACGCGCATTCCATTGAGTGTCGCGGACGAGCAACGTCGCAGCATGGAGCAGCGACTTGCGATGAGCACTGCCGAGATCGGCCTCAGCGTCCGCACGACGAACTGTCTTGAAGAGCGAGGTATCTTCACAGTGCAGGACTTGCTTAACAGCAAGCCCGAGTTACTGCTGGGGATCTCCAATTTCGGCGAGAAGACGCTGGAAGAGGTCTACGACGCGCTCGAAGAGATCGGTTTCCATCGGACCGCCAGGGTCTAGCGGTCGGGCCTGTCAGCGGACGAGTCTTACTGGCCGACCTGCAGGCAACTGATCTCGCCACGGCCGCTCCCACTGGTACGAATTACCAGCCGCCCGTTGCTGAGCGCCGGGATTGCTCGGGTCGTGCCCTGGGCGACATCCGCCTGCGCCAGCCTCTCGTACTTCTCCGGCGACGCCTTGACCAGCGACAAACCTCCCTTCACCGAAAGCACAAGCAGCAGGTCACCGCTGGCGATCACGTGGCCAACCGACAGCCCGTCCTGCGACCATTTCAACTTCCCCGTCGCCAGCTCGACACAGCGAAGCGAGCCCCTGCCGATATCCTCACGTCCGTGAAAACCGTAGAGATGGCCCTCGTGGTGCACGGCGGTGGAATACTGGCTGGAGATGATATCATCGCTGGCCCAGAGATCGGTGAGCTTGTTTCCCGGCCCGAACTGGACCGTCCGTGCCCCGACCTGGTAACTGGCCGTGACAAACAGCTTGTTACCAATTACCAGGGGCGTGGCGGCATTGACAGTAGGCCCACGTTTGCCAAACGGAAACTGGAAGGCCGTTTTCCCGTTCTCTGGATCCACGGCAATCACATTCATGCGTGTCACAAAAACGGCATATTCACGGCCGCCGAAGGTGGCCAGGGTCGGCGACGAGTAGCTGGCCGCCTCGGCCGTCGCCTGCCAGCGGGTCTTGCCGGTCAGCAGGTCAAATGCGACCAGGCCTGCATTGTCGGCTCCCCCGACATTCACCAGCAGGTTGCCGCCCGCGACGATCGGTGTCGTCCCGGCACCAAAATAGCCTTCATCGCCATCAAAATCCTCGTAGGTGGCACGCGACCAGGTTTTCTTGC
>Ga0066376_10005312_pt1 | contig 10974 bp, 11 predicted proteins | sample Knorr_S15_td_Bot_FD_77009 | JGI IMG/M metagenome (GOLD analysis project Ga0066376, IMG submission 77009) | Marine microbial communities from Southern Atlantic Ocean transect - Knorr_S15_td_Bottom_ad_5009_LV_A | ecosystem: Environmental > Aquatic > Marine > Oceanic | place: Southern Atlantic... | reverse complement strand
TATGGCCTTTAATAGAAAAAAAAAAAATAAAGCCAATTTTATCCAAAACTTTTAGTATAAATAATGTGAAAGATGCGCATATTTATATGTTTAAAGGAATGCATTTTGGTAAAATAGCTTTAAAATTTTAATAATATTTTGATAATTTACATCTAAAAACTTATTTAGGATTATTTATGGCAAAAATATTAATGCCAAGAGCAACAGCAATTTGGTTGATTGAAAATACTGGTTTAACATTTAAACAAATATCAGTTTTTTGTGAACTTCACATTTTAGAGGTCAATGGTATAGCTGATGGAGAAATTACTGGAAAAATGCCAGGAATAAATCCAATAACAAATAAAATATTAACAGAACAAGAAATTAAAAAATGCGAAAAAAATCCAAAATTAAAACTTACAATTGAAAAAACTAATTTACCAAAACCACGAAAAATTTCAAAAGGTGCAAAATATACACCATTATCAAAAAGGCACGAAAGACCATCAAGCATTATTTGGATATTAAAAAAATTTCCAAGTATAACTGATTCTGAAATTTGTAAATTGCTTAGAACGACAAAAAATACAGTTGATTCAATCAAGAATAAAACTCATTGGAATGTAGAAAATATAATCGCAAAAGACCCAACAAAATTAGGCTTGTGTAGCGAAAAAGAAATCTTAAAGATTGCAGAAAAATATAAAAATAATGAACAAGAAATAAGCGAGGATAAAAAAGAAATCACTCCAGATGAAAGTAATTTAGAATAAAAATAAAATTATGAAGAATATTAAAGTTGCAATAATAATTGGAAGTGAATCTGATGCCGAAGAAATGAAGCATGCATCAGATACATTTAATCAATTGAAAATATCAAATGAAATGGTAGTGATATCGGCTCATAGGACCCCGGATAGACTAAGAAATTATTGCTTAAACGCGGAGAAAAGAAGAATTAAGGTTATTATTGCTGGAGCCGGTGGAGCAGCTGCTCTTCCTGGATGTATAGCTGCCTACACGCAAATACCAGTTTTAGGTGTTCCTATGGAAAGTAAAAGTTTAAAAGGTATGGATAGTTTGCTATCAATAGTTCAAATGCCAGCTGGGGTTCCAGTTGGAACATTAGCAATAGGGAAACCAGGATCAATTAATGCCGCTTTATTAGCGGCTGCAATTATTGCAAATGAAGATAAAGAAACACATGAAAAATTAAAAGATTTTAGAAAAAAACAAAGCAATAAAGTACGTTTGGATCCGCTATAAAGATTAAAAAAATTTTTCTTTTAAACACTTTTTTAAAGAAGAAATGAAATTCATGTTCATAATTAGTTTTTCTAAAAGATTATAAGTTTTGTCTAGTTTGTTTGATTTATCATTAAGCCAAAAAAGTATTACGACACTATAAATAGTTCCTAAAATAGCTCTTTTAGTATAAAAGTTATAATCTGTTGTCTTGTCATTGATTGAAATCCACATAAAGTCCGCTGTTTTAAAAATTAGTTTACTTGATAAAAGTTGTTTTGATGGACTGCAAAGAAAAACCATACTTTCCTTTATTACACTTTTATATTCATTTAAAATACTAAATCTTATTTTTAAAAGAGTTATTATTTGTAATCTTATGTTTTTTTTATTAATTCTTTTTTTTTTGTAAACAGTAATCATTTTTTTATTAATAAAATCACTAAAATAAAAAACTAAATCATTTAACTTATTAGGAAATAGAACTTTCAATAAATTGGATGAATATTTTAATTTTTTTTGAGCTTTATTAAAAGATTCTATATTCCAACCGTTTTTTTGGACTATTGGTATAAAATGATTCAAAAATCTTTGTTTCTTTTGATAATCTGAAATTTTTTTTTATCAAAAATAAATTGTATTTTTTTTTTTTATTTATATTCTTATTTAATTAAGTTTAAAAATATTTTTTGCAACTTCTATAACAATTTTAAATGGAGAAAAAAAAATAGTACAAATATTTGTAAGAAACAATAATTTAGAGTCTGCTTTAAGAATCTTAAAAAAAAAGATGCAGCAAGAAGGTCTTTTTAAGGAAATGAAATTACGAAGACACTACGAAAAACCATCGGTAAAAAAAAAGAGAGTAGCATCGGAAGCACTAAGGAGAAAGTCAAAAATAAACAGAAGGTATTAAAACATCAATTTAAAATTTCTTTTTGTTTTTTTCTTACATTGTTTAATTCAAAATCTTTAATTAAATTATTAAATAATTCATACCAATTTAATTTAACATTTAATTTCATAAATAAGGATCCCATTCCAATTGCAGCTCTATCAATAAACACAAACTCTTTTGGAGGTTCAACACCACCAATAGCTTTTAATTTTTTATAAACTTTATTTGCAACTTCAAATCCATAACCTTTTTTACCATCTCCTTGAATCAATCTCTTTTTATCTTCTAATAATGGTCCGTATATATATGAAGCCCACAAATTTAATATTCCAATTAATTCTTTAGTAATATTTTTAAAACCCCATGTTTTGTATGCTTCAACTGCTAAATCAATATTCTTTTCCCTTAAAGCTTGATACAAATTTATAATTGCTTTAACAAAATTTACTGAAAAGACTCTTACACAACCAAAATCAAATAAATTTACATTACCATTTTTTGTAAAACTATAATTGCCAAAATGAGGATCACCATGAATAATTGCAAAACTATAAAGTGGTTTATACCATGCATTAAAAATATTGGTTGCTAATTTTTCCCTTAATTTCCTATTATTAAATGAGGACTTTAATAAAGAATTGATAGATAAACCTTCTAACCAACTCATAGTTATAAGTTTTGGAGTTGTATATTGAGAAAAAATACAGGGAATATTAATTTTTGTTTCATTTTTAAAAATTTTTTTAAAAATTTTTATATTTTTTGCTTCGTTTATATAATCAATTTCTTCAAAAAGTCGTTCTTTGATTTCAGAATGAATTTTGTTTGTTTTAATAACTTTATTAAATTTTTCAAATAAGTTTAATACAATCTTAAGTTGTACTAAATCTGCTTTTACTGTTGATAACATATCAGGATATTGAACTTTGCAAGCTACTAACTTACCGTTATTCAGTTGAGCTTTATGAACCTGACCAAAAGATGCAGCAAAGGAAGAGGACTCGTTAAAAGTTAAAAACTTTTTTTTCCAATTTGTTCCTAATTCATTTTTCATCCTCCTTCTAACAAAATATTTCCCCATAGAAGGTGCGTTTGATTGTAACTCTATTAATTTGTTTGCGTATTCTTTAGGAATTGCATCTGGTATCATTGAAAGAAGTTGTGCAATCTTCATAAAAGGACCTTTAGCTTGACCAAATTTCTTCTGTAAGCTAAGAGCATCTTTTTTTTGATCAATATTCAAACCTAAATACTTATTAGCCCCAAGACGCCCAAAAATCCCTCCTACCTGAGTAGTAATTTGAAAATATCTGTTAAGCCTTTTTGAAAATCTATCTATATCTAAGTTTTTTTCCATTTTTTTTATATTTTTTTATGTTTTTCATTAATAAAATAATATAGAACAATTTATTTGTAAATTAACAAAAAATGTCAGAACAAAAAAAAATCTTAAATTATAATACATTGCCTGAAATGTTTTTTAAACAAGTAAAAGAAAATTCTTTCAAACCTTTATTATGGTTTAAAAAAAATAATAAATATTGTTCTTTAACATGGAAAAATATTGAAAATAAAATTAAAAAAGTATCCCTAGAAATTAAAAAAATAGGTTTAAAAAACGGTGATAAAGTTTTAATTGTTTCAGAAAATAATCCAAATTGGTTTATTGCAGATTTCGCTATTATGGCTTCAGGATGTATAACTGTTCCAGCATACACAACTTATACAAAAAAAGATTTTGAATACATAATTGATGATAGCGAAGCAAAACTTGCATTTATTTCAAATCAAAACCTATTTAATAATTTTATACAAGCAGCTAAAAATAAAAAAAAACTTAAAAACATTATTACTTTTAAAAAGATAAATTATAAAAAAAAGAAGAAGAAAGTTATATATGTTGAAGAAATTTATAAAAGCAAAAACAGTAGCAAATTTAAAATCAATAAAAAAAATAAAAATGATGATGCATGTATTATTTATACTTCAGGTACAAGTGGAAAACCTAAAGGCGTTGTCCTTACACATAAGTCTATCATTTCAAATTTAATAGGTTCTATTGATGTTTTTAAAAGCGCACCTTTGAAAAATGAGAGATTTATATCATTTTTACCTTTATCACATGCATACGAACATACTGCTGGACAATTTTTACCAGTAGCAGTGGCCGCACAAATATTTTATGCAGAAAGTTTAGAAAAATTATTTACTAATCTTAAAGAAGTAAATCCAACAATTATTTCAGCAGTACCAAGACTCTATGAAACAATTTACAAAAAAATTTTAAATAACATATTGCAAAAAAAAACTTTAATTCAAAAATTATTTAAAATTAATTGTGAGTTAGGAAAAATGAAATATGAAAATCCAAAAAAATATAATTTATTCCATAAAATTTTAAAACTTTTATTAAGTTTAATTTTTGATATAAAAATAAAAAAAATTTTTGGATCGAAACTAAAATTTTTTATTTCCGGTGGTGGTGCTTTGAGCTATGAAATTAATATTTTTTTTGAATCACTTGGAATAAAAATTTTACAAGGTTATGGATTAACAGAAACATCTCCAACAGTAAGTTGTAATAGACCTGAATTCAATAAACTTGGTACTGTGGGTCCTGTCATTAAAGGAATAAATATTAAATTAGCAAAAGATGGGGAAATTCTTATAAAAGGAGATTCTGTAATGAAAGCTTATTGGAAACTAAATTCTGAGTCAAAAAAAAAAATAAAAAAAAATTGGTTTCATACTGGCGATATAGGTGAAATAGATTCAGACAATTATTTAAAAATAACTGATAGAAAAAAAGATATAATCGTAACTACGGGTGGAGACAATATTGCTCCACAAAAGATAGAAAATATGCTTAGTAGCAAAAATGAAATATCTAAAGTAGCTATTTTTGGAGATAACAAACCTTTTTTGATCGCTTTAATTGTTGTTAATAATGAATTAGTTAAAAAAAATTTAATTCACGATAGAATTAATTTAATAATTAAAGAAGTAAATAATAAATTATCAACAACTGAAAAAATTAGAAAATTTATAATTGTACAAGATGATTTTACACAAGAAAACGGTTTACTAACGCCAACAATGAAAATTAAAAAAAGCTTGGTTTTTGAGAAGTTTAAAAAACAAATAGAAAATTTATATAGTTAAGAAACTTTATGATAAATTCTGAACCAATTTACAAATTCTGCTAAACCCTCATCTATTTTAACTTTAGGACAAAAATTAAAATCTTTTTTACTTTCTTTTATCTCAGCATAGGTATGCCTGACATCGCCTAATTGCATTCCAGTTTTTTTTATCTTTGCTTGTTTACCAGTAAATTTCTCAAGTAATTTTAATAATTTTAATAATGATTCAGGTTTGTTGTTGCCTAAATTATAAATTTTATGTTGTATTTTTTGTTTAGATTTTTTTGATTTTATTAACAAGATAATTCCTTCAACAATATCATCAATATAAGTGAAATCTCTTTCCATTCTTCCATAATTAAACAAATCAATTGTTTTATTTTTAAATAATGATTTTGTAAAAATATATGCTGCCATATCTGGTCGTCCCCACGGCCCATAAACAGAAAAAAATCTCAAACCAGTACAATTAATTTTAAACATCATAGAATAAGAGTTTGAAATCAATTCCCCTGCTCTTTTTGTAGCTCCATAAAGAGATGCTGGGTCGTCAACCCTATTAGTTACTGCAAAGGGAATTTTTTTATTATAACCATAGACAGATGCAGAACTAGCGTAAAACAAATGTTCAAAATTCTTTATTTTCTTTGCTAACTCTAGTATGGAAACCTGAGCTTCAACATTATTTTTAATATATTTATAAGGGTGTTTTATGGAATATCTAACACCTGCTTGAGCAGCAAGGTGTATTATAATCTTTATATTTTTTACTGAGGGATAAATTTTTTTTACAAAATTATTATCAGAAATATCTATTTTTTTAAATTTGAAAGATTTATTCTGGAGTAAATGTTTTAACCTATTTTTTTTTAAATTTACATCATAGTAATTATTTAAATTATCAATTCCATAAACACTATGACCATTATTCAAAAGTTTTAAACACAAATGAAAACCAATAAAACCAGCTGCTCCTGTAACTAAAAATTTCATTTTAATTTAAGTGTTTTTTTAAAACTATTTTTGATATTTTTTTTTCCATTTATCATACGGCATTCCATAAATTATTTCTTTTGCTTCTTCATAGTTCAATTTTATCCCCTTTTTTTTTGCAGACTGCATATACCATTTCGACAAGCAATTTCTACAAAAATCAGCTGTATTCATTAAATCAATATTTTGAATATCTGTTCTCTTTCTAAAATGTTTTACTAATTTTTGAAAAACTTCTGATTCAATCTCTTCTCGAATTTTAATATCCATTTTTTAATATTTAACAGTATCCTTAATAAGAAATTTAACAACATTTTCTAAAGCTATTTTTTTATCTCCAGATTTTTTTATTTCATTGTTAAAAATTTTAATTTGTTTATCTGCACTAGTTCCGTTTTTATAAATATTTTTTATATTTTGAACTTCTTTGACACAAGCTAATTCTTGCGCATCCTCTTTTACCAGATCAATTAACTCATCAATTAAATCTTTATAAGGCACTAATTTACTTTTTCCAAAATCTACCAAACCTTTTTCTATTCCATATCTTTGAGCTCTCCAACGATTTTCATTAATTAGCATTCTAGAGTACACTCTCCATCTTTGATTTTCTCTTCTCAATCTATGAACCATATGGACAATACATAAATATAAAGCTGCTATGGAAATTGAATCTTTTAATGATGTGCATGTATCGCAAATCCTCATTTCCAAAGTTGGAAAATTAACATTTGGTCTTAAATCCCACCAAATTTTACTTGCATCTTCTAAGAGGCCTGAATTTAATAAAATTTTAATATGTCTTCTATATTCATTATAACTATCAAATTGTTCTGGCAAACCTGTCCTGGGTAATTCATCAAAAATACTAATTCTATAAGATTTTAAACCTGTTAACTCGCCTTTCCAAAACGGAGACGAAGTACTTAAAGCTAAAAGATGGGGTAAAAAATAAGCAACTTGATTCATTAAATCAATTCTCATTTCATTGTCAGGTATACCAACATGAATATGCATGCCAGAAATAACTAAACGTCTTCCTACAATTTGAAAATCCTCAGCGAGTGTATTATATCTTCTTTTTTCAGTGTGCTTTTGCTCTTCCCATTTTGAAAAAGGATGTATTGAAACAGCTATAGGTGCTAAATCATATTTATTTAGTATTTCAGACATATTTTTTCTTAAAAAAATTAAACTTTCTTTTAAATCTCCAATATTTTTACATATCTTTGTTCTTACTTCAATTTGGGATTTTAAAAATTCAGGTTTTACTTGTTGTTTAAGTTTTTTGTTACATTCTTTCATTAAGTTGTTTGGGAGATCTATTATTAATTCTCCATTGTACTTATTTACAATTAAATATTCTTCTTCAAGACCAATTGAAAAAAATTTACTTTTCATATCTAATTATTCACTTTCATATAGCTGTTTAATATATAGGATACTTTTTTTGCAATAAAATCTAACAATTAACCATTTTTTAACATATCAAAATGAATCTTTATAATAATACGTTTCTAATTAGAAAAAAATTTATACAAATGTCAAAAAAAAATATTATTTATTAAATAAGTACTCAATTGTATAATTATAATGAGAAGAAATAGAAAAGCTAAAATAATCGCAACTCTTGGTCCATCAACTTCAAGCTTTAAAAGTATAAAAAAACTCTTCGATTTAGGCGCAGATGTTTTTAGACTAAATTTTAGTCATGACATAAAAGAAAATCATATTAAAAGATTTAAAGATATTAGAAATTTAGAAAAAAAAGTAAATAAACCAATTGGAATATTAATGGATCTTCAAGGACCAAAATTACGCGTGGGTAAATTTGAAGAAGTTTCAGTTTTTCTAAAACAAGGAAAAAAATTTATGTTTGACTTGAATCCTTCCCTAGGGAACAAATCGCGAGTATGTTTACCTCATGAAGAAATTTTTAAAAAAATCAAGAAAGGAAATAAAATTTTAGTTGATGATGGAAAATTAACATTAATTGTTACTAAAATAAATAGCTTCTATATAGAAACAAAAGTCAAATTTAGTGGCATAATTTCAAATAATAAAGGTTTTAATATACCAAATTTAGTTTCTACCAATAATTCATTAACTAAAAAAGATAAACAAGATTTAAAGTTAGCACTTAAATTAGGAGTCGATTGGATTGCATTGTCCTTTGTTCAAACAGCAAAAGATGTAAAAGAAATAAAAAAAATAGTTAAAAATAAAGCATTTATTTTAACTAAACTTGAAAAACCAAAAGCATTAAAAAATTTGAATGAAATAATTGATGTATCAGATGCAATAATGATAGCAAGAGGAGATCTGGGAATCGAAGCTCCTTTAGAAAATTTACCAGGTGAACAAAAAAAAATTATTACTGCTTGTAGACAAGCAGGCAAACCAGTTGTTGTTGCAACACAAATGCTTGACTCAATGGTAAATTTTCCTACCCCAACGAGGGCTGAAGCTTCTGATGTTGCAACCGCTATTTATGACGGAGCAGATGCATTGATGTTATCAGCTGAAACTGCTATCGGAAATTATCCAAATGAATCAATTCAAATGATGGATAAAATTATAGTTAAAGTTGAAAGTGATCCTCTTTATTTAAATATTAATGAAGCAAGTCATGTAAAAGCAGAATCTACTGCTGAAGATGCAATTACTGAATCTGCAAAATATGTTGCACGAACTATGTCTGCAAAGGCAGTAGTTACTTACACAACCTCTGGTTCAACTGCACTGCGGGCTGCAAGAGAAAGGCCTGACGTTCCAATCATGGGAATTTCTCCAAACTTAAACACAGCTCGAAGACTTTCGTTAGTTTGGGGTGTTCATTGTATTCACACTTCAGATGCCAAAAGTTTTAAAGATATGGTTTTGAAAGCAGGAAGACTTGCTAAAAAAGAAAAATTTGCAAAACAAGGTGATCATGTTGTTATAACTGCAGGTGTTCCATTTGGTCAGAGTGGCGCAACAAATGTCTTGAGAATTGCATCTGTTGATCGTTATTAGTTTTTTGTTTAAAAAAATTTTAACCTTGTCTTGCTTTGAAACGTGGGTTTGTTTTATTAATAACGTAAACGCGACCTCTTCTAGGCACCACTTTACAATGTAGATGTCTTTTTTTAGCTGATTTTAGTGAACTCAAAACTTTCATATTTAAATTAAAACAATTTATTAATTTGAGATATTTAATAAACTTTTCAGTCTTGTCAACAAAGAAGTTTTTAACTTTACACCAACAATTTTAAATTTACCAGGTGGAACATTCTTTTCTTCACCAAACAAATGGCCAAATTGTGCTTCTAAAACCCAAGCTGTGTCTTTCTTTATAGCTACGGTAGTTGGTGTGTCTAAATTATCTCTAATAACTGTAATCTCTGTTGGATCACTTAATTTTATAATAGATAAACTTCCTTTATTTTCTACAACTAATAAATTATTTTTATCAATAGTTTTTATTCCATCAGGGGCATTTAAAGGTCGAGGTAATGTAATTTTAGAAAAATTACTTGGTGCTCCGTTTTCTTTGACTTTAATTTTAAATAATTCTCCTGAGTTCATTTTCACTGTATAAATATGATTATCCATAAAAGTAATACCATTAAGGTTAAAGCCTTCACCTTTAAATGAATCATTTTCAAACCATATTTCAAGTCTTCCCTTTGATTTGTTTAGACGCAATATACGAGGGTTAAATGAATCTGTAATATAAATATTGTCTTTAGAATCCTTTGCAATATCATTACAAAATCCACCGTTTGGCAATTCATAACTTCCTAAGGGATTTCCAGTTATCAAATCAAATACTTTTAATGAAGTTACAGGGTTTTCACTTGGATAATTGGTTACTCCTGGATTAGAAGAACAAGCCCAAAGAACTTTATTACGATCATCAGCCAGAATACCAATGACTGATAATAAGTTATTGGATTCTGAAGGAATGAATTCTTCAAAATCTTTTTTACCATTTGAAAATTTAACGATTTTATTTTCTTTCAAACTTCCAACATATATATCTCCATTTTCTGAAATTGTTATACCTTCGGGAAAAAAATTATCTTCTAAATATAGCAATTGTTCTGCCTTTAATGATTTTAAGAAAGAAAAACACAAAAATAATAAAAAAATATATACTTTGAAAACCATAATTAAAATTTGATTCTGGAAATAATTTTTATTATAGCATTATATCCTATTTTCAATTAAATCTAATTTTATTTCCTAAATGACGGATCTTAGTGATATTGTTATTTATATGAAAAAATTGTATAATATATTTGTGAAGAAATATCTTTTAATATTATTAGTAAGCTTTGGTATTACTGCTTGTACGAAATTATCTGAGGTAGACAATGAATTAATCAAGTTCTCCGCAGACAATTTAAAGGAGAGTTCGCAGGCAAGAGAGAGTTTTAACAAATATGGCCAGGTGTATTATGATATTCATCTTGGTAGGTTGTGTTCTCCTGATGGTAAAGCAGTCAGTCTTATTTGGTTAAATCAAGTGGATCCTAAAGGTAAAAAAATTACCAGAGACCAGTTAAATGTTTCGAAAGAAAATTGTAAAAATAAATAATAATGTTAAAAAAAATTAATAATAATAATTCAACAAACAAAGATCTTCGAATAATAGGTGGTTTTTGGAATAAATTATTTAAAAAAAACTTCAAACTTAATTATAGAGCATCATCTTTAAAAGATTTAAAG
>Ga0066376_10005310_pt1 | contig 10975 bp, 9 predicted proteins | sample Knorr_S15_td_Bot_FD_77009 | JGI IMG/M metagenome (GOLD analysis project Ga0066376, IMG submission 77009) | Marine microbial communities from Southern Atlantic Ocean transect - Knorr_S15_td_Bottom_ad_5009_LV_A | ecosystem: Environmental > Aquatic > Marine > Oceanic | place: Southern Atlantic... | reverse complement strand
GGCGCCGGTCTTCTGCTTTAGCTTGACCGCTTGCTTATAGGTTTGCCTGAGGGTCCGCGTAGTTGGTTTCCTTGTGGTAAATCTGGAGCCTACCCCGTTGGCTGTCACAGACTATCAACCGGTTGTTCTCCCGGTCGAAGGCACAACCCACGGGCATACGGAAGCGCCGCTGCTGATCTTCCAGGTTGTTGACCTGACGGCGGCGGCGTTGCATGTCGGGGTTGGCGTCGATGGACATCTGCCCCCATTTGGACACTTCCACGGCGTCTCCCATCAGAAATACCAGAGGCATGGCATCGGAGTTGAAAATCGCAATCCTCTGATTCATCCAGTCCACGGCGTAAATGTCCCCGTCCCCGTCCACGGCCACCCCGCTGGGATGCCTGAGATTGCCGGGACCAGAGCCACCGTGGCCGATCGAACCCGAGTGCGCGCCACCGGAATTGAACTTCTGAATCCTATGGTTGTTCCAGTCGGCCACATAGATATCCCCATTATTGTCGATGGCGATGCCCCAAGGCATGTCCAACTCGTCGTCACCATTGCCCTTTGCGCCGAATCCCGAAAGGTACTTTCCGTCCTTGCTAAAGGTCTGGACCCGGCTGTTTAGGCTATTAACGATGACCAGGTTTTCGTCTTGGTCGAAGGCTAATCCGGATGGACCGTTTAACTGCCCCTCGCCCTCCCCGGCCTCTCCCCAACTGCGCAGAAAATTGCCGTCGTTGTCGAAGACGCTGACCCGGTTTAACCACTCGTCGGTGGTATATACATTCTCGTCCCGGTCCAAGGCCACGCCGGTGAGGAAAACGTGGGAGCCCTGCTCCTCGCCCACACGCCCGAACTCATGGATGAAATCTTGGTCCAGGGTGACCTTGCTGATTCGTTGGTTAGGATTGGTATCGCTGCCACGGCTGGCAACGAACAACACGCCGTCTTTGGCGGGGGCCACGCCTATCGGCATTGAGAATCCCATTCCCGCAGCGGCGTTTCTCCCAATGTTATGGCTATATATCCAAGCGCGGTTACCCACCACTGTTTCAATCGCCATTTATCCGGCCTCCGTTTCAGTCGAATCCAGGAACGTTAATATCGGGTGTGTTGCGTGCCAGCGAGTTTAGAGTTACCAGCGAGCTTAGACTTATAGGAAGGCAAGCTTCTCGAAATTGCCGTTTACGATGGGTTTGGCGTCGAGGCCCATCCAGTCCTCCACGATGCTTGAGTAGGCGCCGCGGAAGTCGTAGTTGGGAACCAGGTCGCCTTGTTCCAGGTCCTCGGCCTTGCGGGAAGGGTACTCACCGTACATCCCGCCTTTGACCATATCGCCAATCACGAATGACGCTCCGGCAGCCCCGTGGTCGGTACCTGAGCCGTTGTCGTGCACTCGTCGGCCAAACTCGGAGAACAAGTACATTAATACATTTTCTCCTCTGCCGTGCTCGTGCAGGTCGTCAAAGAATGCTGTGATTCCTTCGGACACCTCTCTCCAGAGAATGGGGTGATTCATCATCTCGCCAGCGTGAGTATCGAAGGTGGCATGCTGGGTGTAGAAGATGCGGGTACCCAAGTCCGCCAGATACACTTGCGCTATGTCTTTCAAGTGGGAAGCAATCGCCGACGCAGGATACTCTACGTTGGATGAGTACATCTCCGGCGCTGCCTTAACGATGTCCGCCCCTTTAAGAGCATCCATGCCGGTGCCGCGCAGATAGTCGGTCACCGCCCCAGCGCCGATGGCTGGCGAGTACATGCGAGCGAACAAATCGAGGGCCTTGGACCTCTGGTCCTGATCGGTAATCCCAGTGAGCACGCCGTAGGTAGACAGGTCGGCTATGGCTGCGACGGGCACTCCGGGAACCACCAAGGCTCTCGGCAGGCCATGACCGAAGTTGATGGCCGTCAACACGTTCTCTTTGTTCGGGTCCAGTTGCTGGGTTATCCTTCCGGCCCAACCTTCAATTCCAACCTTGTCGGGCTCGCAGGTGTGCCAGATGTCCATGGAACGGAAGTGGGAACGGGGCGAATCGGGATATCCTATGCCGTGAATCACAGCGACTTTGCCTTGGTCATAGAGGCCTTTGATTGGCCCCATGCTGGGCATGAAGCTCAACTCGTCATCGACCTTGATTAAATCTTCCAAGGGATATTTGATGTACGGCCGGTTGTCCATGTACAAAGGGTCGTTGTGGGGAATCACCGTGTTGAAGTAGTCATTGCCCCCGGTGAGTTGCAGTACAACGATGACCGGGTCTTTCTGCGTAGATGTCATGCTCTTTTTCTCCTTAAGGGCTGTGGGCTTTGCCCATCGGACTGGGAACTGACAGGCTGGCTAGCCGAACTGATATTCGGTGGTGGCGCCGACCAAAGCCAGCACTTCTCCAATCCGGGTACCGGAGGCCGCCTCGTCATTCCAGTCTAGGTTGCCGCCGCCCTTGGCATGCTCCAAAAGTTGCTTCTTGGTCTCTGGGCTAAGCTCCAAAAAGCCCATGTGCTCCAAGGAAGCTTGCACCAACTCATCGGGGGTGCTCACTCCATCGGCCTTCATATCAGCGATGATTTTCTTAACTCCAGATAGGGAGGTATCGGCGACTCGGTCGGCTACGAAGTTAATCCGGGCCAGCAGTGAACCGCTGTTGATCCATTCGGCTCCGGTGTACCAGCCTTCAACACTGGGCGGGTCCAAAATCGACTGGCCCATATAACCGGGCTGTAGGCCAATGTCTTTGATGCCGGGTCTCGGGGTGTTCCAGTCCTCCACCAAACGAAGGGTGCCAGCCACCACCTCCGCAGGGCTCTTTATCTTGGCGTATGTGGCATTTTTGAAGAAATCGGAGTTAAACACGACCCTCAGCAGGGTCTTGATGTCATAATTGGACTCTTCCAATGTGTTAACCATGACGTCCAGGGCTTCTTCGTCCCTGGCTGGCTCAATGGTCCAAGCGGGCACCTGCACTTCGTCGGCGACGAAGAAGTTATACAGATGACGGCAGATAAAACGTATGGTAGCTGGCTCTTTTACGATAATGTCGATGATATCTTCACCGTTGAAATTGCCGGAGTGCCCCAAGAAGGTCTTCTCTGTGTCGTCGTGGTCTTCCTCTCGATAGTCAAACCGCCAAGGGAACCTGCCGTAGGGCAAGCGAGGAACCTTGGGGGCGATGGTCCATCCGGTGAATGCCCGGGACGCCTCTCTCACGTCAACTTCGGTATAGTTGCTGACGCCCATGGAAAATAGTTCCAGCAGTTCCCGGCCCCAGTTCTCATTGACTGCGTCCCGGTGGTTCTCGTTGTTATCCAACCAGTAAATCATGGCCGGGTTCTTGGACAGCTCCACCAACATGGTCCGATAGTTGCCCATTCCGAACTCGCGGAACATCTCCACCTGCTCCAGCAACTGGTCGCAATTGTCCACTTTCGAGTTGCCAGTGGCGAAAACGTGATGCCAGAAAAGCGCCACCTTCTCCACCAAGGGGTTCGGGCTGTTTATCATGTGGTACATCCAACTGGACTGCCCCAGGGTGGGAACGCCGCCGGGGAGCAAGGTGTTGGGGTGGTACCGGGTCAACATTGCGAATGTTCCTGCTGGGCCCCCTGAGTCTTCTTTGGGAGGGTTCAGCAACTCTTCCACGGTGGCCTCGTAGCCGACAGCCACGCGCCTTTCCAATTCACCTCGGGTAGCGCCGAAACCGGCACGCCGCATTAAATGGGCCATCTGGGCCAGGTCGTCTTTATGAGACATCCAGTCCCTCCTTGATTATTATGTTAGCCCGAAGTTCTAAATCCCGGCTAAATCCGAAGCTCTAATCCCGGCTAAATGCGAAGTTTGGGATAAGAACGGATGGACAAACAATTATTGACTAATGAAATGCAATGTCGAATTAAATATTATGGCAAGGGGTTCTCCATGTCAATCAATTTTTGACGTCATTTTCTAAAATTATTCGTATATAATAGTTATTATAATATGATAATAAATGATTATATAGTGTGCCTAAAGAGTCCTCTTAACGCGAATTATAAGGGCTCTAAAGCGTAATCAGACAGGGGGTAAGACCAACAGATGGAGGGGTGGTGTGGCAGGGTTTCTAGTGACCGCAACCATGTGGAAGAACATATCGATGCACGGCGGTGGACTGAAAACAGGCCCGAGATTCGCATTGGTTGGAGCTTGGTTTATGGCCCTAACTTCGGCCCGTTATCCAGCCCCACAGGCGGCTAAGCTTTCCTCTCCCCTTGGAGCGGACTGCTCCAACCTGGCTGCCGCCTCAATGGAGCATGGCATTTAGGTCTTGGAACAAGGACTCGAACCTGTCCATAGCCTGGTCCAGTTAGGGTAGGCTGAAATCAGCGCCTTGTTGAATCAGGAACTCGGCAGGGCGATAACGGTCAAAACGGCCCGGTCCTCCAGACAGGGATCTCATGAATTCCTTGACTTCCGCTGTCACATTGGAGGCTGATGAGGTACTTGCCCGTTCCATCGGGCGCATCAGGTCCGGCTCCAGGTTGAAGGCCATCCGGGTAAGGTCCAAGTAGTTCTTCCGCCCAATCACATCCTCAATCCCAGCCTCCCCATTCCCCGGAGATCCGGCATACTTGTCGTAGGTCAGGACGTGTCCGTGTTGCAACAACTCGGAGTCTCGCAGGTCTGAAGCTGGATTTTCAGCAGCCGAATTCTTGATAGAGGCGGCATTTGTAAGCACAGCCAACCCCAGTTCTTTACCGGCGTAGAGGGTTAGAAAGGCCCCAACCTTATCAATGCCGCCGCCTGGGGTAACAACCCATTGATTGTCCAGGGTGGTACGACCCAAGGAACCCAACCTGCGATTGAACCAATGGAAATAAAGAACCTCTGCCGGGCCTTCCACCAAAAGCGTGTGTTCTGCGGTTAGCAAGGAACGGGAAACCTCATAGGCCAATGCCGCTTTGAGCGGCTGAAGTGTCTCCGGATTGGTGCTAAGCTCCCGGTCGCCCACGGTGTGGTCCCTTGGTCGGGGCCAGCACCGGGCATCTCTCCTTCGCGAGGCTGGGTGAAAACGTTCTCCACTGTCCGAACCCGGTGAAGTTTGGAAGCGTCAATCATGAAAGGCGAGTGGGTGGTATACATCACTTGGTAGTTGGGCGCAAGCTTGTCTTCCATGTAGCGCAGCAGGTCTGTCTGGCCGTTGGCATGGAGGCTTAGTCCCGGGTCGTCCAGCAACAGAAATAGGTTATCGCCCAGATTGTTGCGTATCTGGTTGAACCAAATGACGAAGGAAAAGAACCAAACAAAGCCGGTGCTACGTTCGTCGAAGTTAATCGAGTCTCCATGGCGAGTATTCTGGATGCGAGTCCGAATAATCCAACCTTCGTTGAATGGAGCAGGATCCCCTGGCAAGGCCCACTGGAGTTGGAATTGGACCCTTAGACTCTGGTTCTGAGACCAGTACTGAAACACTTCCTGGGTGATGCGGTTGGAAGCCGCCTCCAGTTCTGCGGTGAGCATCTCGTGCTGGTCGATTCGCTCCAAGTCGTCTACGCTACGGCCCACTGTTTCCAGCAGCGCCAGGAACACTTTGTCCCCTTCATCCAGTCTGTTTGTCCTCGCCCTTGCCCGCAGGTCATTGACCGCGATCTGGCCGGGCATTCGCAAATATTCTGAAAAATATGCGAACTTGGGCAACCGTGTTATGAGCCTGTGGGCTACTGTTTGGTGGGCGCTGAAGTCTTGGAAATTAGAGATCACCGCATCAAGAATCCGGTGAAGACCGTCAGAGCGCGGCTCCATGTCACTCAAGCGCCGGTGCAAATCCGCCAGGCTGGTGACTCCCTCAACAGACCGCAAGTCATTCCGGCCCAGGTTGAAGGAATCGATGACATGCTGCGCCACCGCTGTCTCGTCCACATCGAAGGTGAACACCACCTGGTTGTCGTACCCTTTCTGTATCTTGATCGATTGAATCTGCCGGGCGGCAGGTCCAATCACGGACTCCAAGTCTTCAATGTCTAGGGGGCCAAGAGCCCACGTGGTGGTGAGGGCCTCGGCCGGTTCTGCTTCCGCCCTCTGCTGATACTCCATCATGTACCGGCGAGGGTACTCAAAAATATCAAATTCCGCCGCGTCCGCTTCGGTGGAGTTCAGCTTGCCGATGGATCGCAGAATCGCGGTTTTCCCCGATTCGTTTTTACCGACAAGGCAAGTGACTCTCTTATCAACGGTGAACTCGGTCGAGTCGTTAATGCTCTTAAAGTTCCTTATTTGGGCGGTTTTAAGAATCATAGCGGCATTTTATAAAGAGCATATTCCCAGCTCACGCCAGGAACTTAGCCCTGCGCCGCAGACGCGATGCAATAGTCAAAGCTTTAGCCTCCACCGGCTATGCGGTGTGCCCGGTCGACAATCCTAGGCGTATCGAGTAATGCTTTAGTTTTGCTATTGTGCTACGGCTATCGAGTAGAGTTAACCTATAACCTTTTATGGATTGCGTCAATAATAATGTATTTAAGACCTCGAATGGATGGTTTCGCCAACAATAATTTTTTTGGGCGTCGGATTGCTCACATCGGTGGAACCAGGCAAGCAGAGGAATTGGACTCCAAATTGCGGTCATCTAGGTCGCAATCTGAACCCACAATCTAACCCCACAAAGCTCATTTCATGGTTTATAATCAGCCGCGGGATTATAATCAGCGTCACACCTATCAGAGTGGATAGCGCAAGCCAAAGGCAGACTGCGCTTTGAGCCCAGAGCCGACCAAGCCGTCAGTAGAACTGGCGGATCATACAAGAAGCAGACATCAATAACATTAGTTTGGAAGGACTTGATGAGTAAGTTTATCGACCGATTGGACCAGATTAAAGAAGGGGCCCCAGCCGGGATAGGATTTGGTGTGCAGCGAGTGCAAAAAGCGCCCGGCATGGCTCTGCTAGCAATCGTTTCCGGTACCGACGCCAAGGCGGTGAAACAGGTTGCTGACCTGATTCCGGATGGAGCTTTGGTCACCGGTGTTGATGATCCGGCGAAACTTAAAGCGGCTTGCAAGGCCTTGGGCGATGGCATCCCTTGGGGAAGCGCCGTGACCGGCTTGAGCGAGGATGACGCCGCCGCTTTTGAGAAAGAGGGTTGCGATTTGCTGGCATTCTCCTTGCAAGGAACGAGTGTTGCGGCGGTGGGCTCTGAGGACATAGCCCGCATTCTGCGCATTGATCCAGCCATGGATCCGGAGCAATTGCGTGTCGTTGACGCATTGCCGGTGGATGTATTGCTAATCAACGGCCCAACATCGTCCCAGTGGTCATTGGAAGACCTGATGACAGTGGCTGGAGTCGCTCGCCGCATAAATAAATACATCATCGTTGAAACATCCCAACTCCCCGGCGGAAAGGAACTGGAGGCGCTGCGCGACGCAGGCGTAGATGGGTTGGCCGTAGACATAGCAAGCGTAAACAGTGAGAAGCTGGCCGAGTTGAAGAAGGCTATGCTGGATATGCCCAGTCACCGTCCCAACAAGAGGGACCGGAACATGGCCCTCCTACCTCGCTCGGCCTTCCCCTCCGGTAGTTCGGAACCGGAACCCGACGAAGATGACGAAGACGACGAATAGGTCCTGGCCGACGTTTGGCTGACGGGATGTTTCCGTCAGCAGCTTAGAGCCGTCGGACGGGGAAAAACATGCTGCTCGGCTCCTTAGACTTTTTGGCAGACGACCTGGCTGCCTTTGTGCGATTGGCCGTGGTGGTGGCATTTTCATTGATTGTGGCCATCACCATCCATGAATTCAGCCACGCACTAGTGGCCAGTGGCCTGGGCGACAACACCGCCAAGCGATTGGGCCGATTGAGCCTGAACCCGGTGCGGCACATGGACCCCAGCGGAACCGTGATGATGCTTGTGGCAGGCTTCGGCTGGGGAAAGCCGGTCCCTATAAACCCTAGTCAGCTAAGCCACGGTCACACTGGCACCGCCTTGGTGGCTGCTGCCGGTCCATTGTCCAACCTGATGCTCGCCTTCATCATAGCCGTGCCCATTAAGCTGGGCGTGCTGGGGTCCACCCAGCCAGACCTGGGACGGGTGGCCTACGTTATGACCGGCGGGTTCAAAGAAGGCTTGGCCGACATTGCCGGGCTGGTGATTTTCTTCAACCTTCTTTTGGCAGTGTTTAACCTGATACCCCTCTCCCCCTTGGACGGCTCCAAGGTTATGGGTGGCCTAGTTCCTTCCGAACATATATCGGCTTACAACCGCCTGCAGCGTGGCGGGCCAGCAATATTGATTGGCATCGTTTTGGTTGATTTCACCTTGGGCTTGGGAATTCTCTGGGGCATCATCGGCCCGGTTGTGCGGGCTTTGAGTTCGGCGGCCATAGGGGGCTGAAGAGCTTCAAACAAACTGACAAAGCGGTTTCCTTACTGTTTTATTGGGCCTGCTGTCTTGCCAAGGTTCACACCTGATTAGGCATGATGCTGGGCATGATAAAATGTACGCCAAATGTGAGGCTGGGGTTCTGTTGTTTCTTTCTATCTTCCGAATTATTTGATTCCAATCATTCGCCTGGAATCATTACTATGGACTCATTGCCGTCAGACGAACTGCTCGTCGTTCGTTCTTGTCAAAATCCAGCCGGGGGGTTAACCGCATATGCCCGAAGAGCAAGCCGACGCGGAATCAATCGAACTCCATGGAATGGTGCTGCCTGACGAAGGCATCATAGAGCTTTCCGACAAGCTGACCGGTTACATGACCGAGATACAGTTGGACGGAATGCCCGATGTGATTGGCCAGGTGCTGGATGACTTTCTGGAGCAATGCGGGGGCATGCCCGAAGATTTGACCAGCCCGGAGGCCTTTGACCAGATAACCAGAAACCAACTGGCCGTGACCCTTGCCTATCAATTGGGCAGGCTGGAAGGAAGGTCACCCCAAGTGGTTGATTTATTGGTGCGGCAATCAATCCAGAAATGGGGTGCTCAACCGGTCCGGGAATCACCGGACATCTCCGATGACGACTTGGAAAAACCCAAGGAACTGGTCTACCCGCGGTTGCGCCGGTTGGAGTACGTGGACCCCCAGGAGCTGGATGAGAAGAATGGAGGTTGAACCAAGCACTTCGTTTGAAACAGAACTCTCGCTAAATTAGACCCTCCCTGTTGAAATATAACCGGCCTGTTGAGTAGTAGAAAGTATTATCAGGGTATTTGCCAAAGGAGTAGCTGATGACCACCTCTCCCACGACCTACGATTTAGTTTTGAACGGCGGGACTCTGCTGGATCCTGCTCAAGGTATCAACAACCGCCGTGACGTCGCGTTCAAGGACGGTCTTGTGGCCAACGTAGCGGAGCGCATTGACCCGGCTTCAGGAAGCACGTCGATAGACGTTTCCGGCAAACTGATTACGCCCGGTCTGATTGACCTCCACGGTCATTTCTACCACGGCGGCAATTCTTCCGCAGTCCATCCCGACCAAATCTGCCTGTCCTCGGGCACCACCACAGGCGTGGATGCGGGCAGCGCCGGTTCTCAGAATTACCAGGCCATGCGGGACTATGTGTTCCCTGCCCACAGAACCCGGTTGTTGGCATTCCTCCACATCGGGGGCGTGGGTTTGGCCCTAAACCGCCTGCTGGGAGGCGGGCTCCACGACATGCGAATAATCGACGTTGACCATACTGCCGACGCAATAAAGGACAATCCCGGGTTTTGTTTTGGCGTCAAGGTACGGATGCACTTTAATGCCGTGGCAGCATGGAACGCCCACGCTGCAATGAAGGCCGCCAGGGAGGTGGCCGATAAATCTGGGACCAGATTGATGGTCCACGTCAGCGGCACGCCAATATCCCTGCCCGAGGTCCTGGAATACCTGGGCCCCGGTGACATCTCCACCCACGCATTCAACGGCAATCCCGAATCCATCTTGGACGGCAGGGGGAAATTGCGACCCGAAGTTCGGGCCGCCGCTGACCGAGGTGTGATAATGGACGTGGCCCACGCCGGTGTCCACTGTGACGTGGAGGTGGTTAAAGCGTCCATGGAACAAGGATTGCTCCCCGATACCATCAGCACCGACATTCACAATCCACCGCCGGACCGCACCGTTTACCTGATGAACGACTTGGTCAGCAAGTTCCACGCCATGGGAATGCCCTTGCCCGATGCGGTGGGAGCTGCGACCAGCAGGCCAGCCCAAGTTCTGGGCCTCCAAGATTCGTTGGGGTCTTTGGCCGTGGGCATGTCCGGTGATGCTGCTGTTTTCGACCAGAGGGAAGGGCGCTTCGTCTGGCACGACATGGCTGGCCATTCAGTGAATGGGCAAGTGCGCTTGGACACCTTCCTCACCGTTAGGGCCGGGGCTGTTGCTTGGAGGGAAGGTCGGCTGACCCAGATGGGTGAATGCTAAGACACGTTGTCCCCTTGGGAGCATCGCGCCGATGGATAACCGAGGCGGAGAAACTTCGTTGCCCCTCCTCCGCCACGAATGTCAAAAAAGGTCAGTAATTTGCCTATCTACTCACCGGTCGCGGTTATTGCGGCTGTAACCGTGGCCACGGTTTCCCCATTTAGCTGAAACACAAAATCCACCTGCTCCCCGTGTGGAAATATTGTCCGATTCAAAGCCACCATGGCCATGGGGGCCAAAAGATACGGTCGTTCTCTGCCTTGGGGAGAGTCTTCCAACTCCAGCCGCACCTCCGCCAATCCCGCTGCGCCGCCTTTGCCTGGTTCAAAATTGAACCCTACAACAGATAAAGGGTCACCTTGAACGGGTCTCCACATCAGGTAACCGGCAACCAAGATTGAATTGGGGAAATCTATCTTACCTAAGCTGGTGGTGGTTCCCCGAGATATCCTGATTCTCGACCTTGCTTGAAATTCATCCAACTCCTCCTGGCTGGTGATTACGAACGCCCGGAAATCCTCTTCCAGGGGTCCAACCTGGTCCTCCGGCACCGGAGACACCCACCCGCTGTTTACGTACTTCCATTGAGGCAAGGGGGTCGCCGTC
>Ga0066376_10005308_pt1 | contig 10976 bp, 7 predicted proteins | sample Knorr_S15_td_Bot_FD_77009 | JGI IMG/M metagenome (GOLD analysis project Ga0066376, IMG submission 77009) | Marine microbial communities from Southern Atlantic Ocean transect - Knorr_S15_td_Bottom_ad_5009_LV_A | ecosystem: Environmental > Aquatic > Marine > Oceanic | place: Southern Atlantic... | reverse complement strand
CTTTCTAGTGTTCAGCGCACGCTTGTGTTCGCATCAAGATTTGTCGATTTTTTATTGCTGTATGACAAATATTAATGCTCACATATCAAAGCCATGATCCATCTCATCCATCGAGACAGACTTGCTTGAAATCACATCATCAATTCTCAAAATCATGACCGCGGTTTCGGTGGCGCTTTGGATGGCTTGTTCGACTACTCTAACTGGCTCTAAGACATTGGCTTCGAGCATATTTTTGACCCCTCCCTCATCGACGTTAATTCCAGCATGAGAGTTGCCCTCAGCATGGGCTTTGCGCAATTCTATGATGGTGTTGACTGGGTCTAGTCCTGCGTTTTCTGCCAAGGTTCTTGGAATTACTTCGAGGGCAGTAGCAAAGGCTTCGATAGCCATTTGTTCACGTCCACCTATACCTTCTGCATAGGAACGAAGTTCACGAGATAAGGCAGCCATGACGCTACCTCCACCTGTCAGGACCATTCCATCTTCCCAAGCAACGCTAACCACGCCGATTGCATCATCGAAAGCACGGCGGATTTCATCAACTACGTGTTCGGTTCCACCGCGTAATAGGACTGAGACACTCTTGGCCTCAGGACATCCAGTGATGAAGGTCATATTGGAATCTCCGATTTTCCTTTCCTCGACTTTACTTGCAGTTCCGAGGTCTGAATTGGATAGGTCGTCAAGGTTGGTGATGATTTTACCGCCGGTGGCTTTTGCCAATGCTTCCATGTCGCTCTTTTTGGCTCGACGGATAGCGAATAAGCCAGCCTTTGCCATGTAGTGTTGAGCGAGGTCATCGATTCCCTTTTGGCAGATAACAACATTTGCTCCAGCAGCCTGGATTTTCTCGACTAGGCTCTTCAAGAAATTCTCTTCTTCTTCGAGGAAACTTGCTAATTGGCTTGGATCGGTTATCTGAATCTTGGCGTCAACCTCGGTCTTCTTGACCTCGATTGCGGAGTTAATGAGTGCTATCTTTGCATTATCCATGCCACGAGGCATGCCAGAGTGAACTCGTTCTTTATCGAGGATGATTCCGTCCACCAATCTGCTATCTTTGATTGAACCCCCTTGCTTCTTTTCTACCTTAACATCACCAAGGTCGATAAAACGTTCATCGCCGTCAATGACGCCAACTGCCTGAACTGCGTTAACACATATTTCTGAAAGGAACGATTTGACTGCCCCCGCACTCTTGCCGGTCAAAGCGGTCTTAGCGACTTCGTGTAGCATTTGCACATTATCAAAGGTTGAGATTCCATGTGAATCCAATAAGCCGATGGCTTTCTCTGCAGCCAATCTGAATCCTTCGCAGATAACGGTTGGATGGACGTTTTGCTCGATTAGGTCTTCACTGCGCTTGAGTAATTCTCCAGCGATGACAACCGCTGTTGTGGTGCCATCAAAGCAGTGCTGCTCTTGGGTTTTAGCAACCTCGATAATCATCTTGGCAGCAGGATGCTCGATATCCATCTCCTTGAGAATAGTTGCACCATCGTTGGTGATAACCACATCGCCCATGCTATCAACCAACATCTTGTCCATGCCCTTTGGGCCCAAAGTACTGCGAACAGCATCAGCAACCGCCTTGGCTGCTGCGATGTTATTGCTCTGAGCGCTGCGACCACGGCTTTGGCTTGTTCCTTCTTTTAGAATGAAGATTGGTTGTTGTCCACCTGCGTACATTGAGACTACCTGCGCCCCCAGCGGTTATGGCGGCCGACTTGAACCCATCGTCGAGATATTATGACAGATGACTGAGGGAAATGCGCATTCATTCATTCTTCTTCAGCCATTCAGTCCCGTAATGGGTCCACTGTTCCATGCTCCAGCCTTCGGGTAATCCTGCTGCCGGAACAGGAGGAACTCCTGAATCCGAGGCTTCCGGAACAGGAGGCACTGCAACATTAGTTTTAGCACCAACATCACCGGAAATCGCACTATCTGAGATATTATAAGTAATATTCTGAACAACAGGTGCAACTTCAACTTCTGCAGATGGCGGAGCAAATTGACTCATGTCCGGTGCTGGTTGAACATCAGGAGCGGCTGGTACGGCCCCATATTGAGCCGAAAGACTACTCTCATATTCTTCATTTTCCCAAGGAGTTTCATCTTCTTCATCAGTAGCGGTGATTACCTTGAATAACATTACAAGCAAAGCCAGCACGATTATTGGACCTATTAACCAGACCGCATAATCAGCAACTTTAGAGCCACTGCCAGCAGAATCTGTATCAGAGTCGCTGTCCTCAGCACTGGTTTTCTTCAGGGTTACTTTGATAGTTGCATTGGTAGCATCTTCAACGGTATTTGAAATTGCCCAAACTTCGAAGGTTGTTACCATTTCATCTTCATAGAGGTTTAGCAAGGAAGTTTTACTGATTACGACTTCAACTGTGATGAAGCGCTCCTTTTGTTCCAATATACGCAAAGGTGCAGACTCACTGCTTGAACTTGCACGGTACCACATGCTTGAAGAGGGGTCTTGGCGCACATCAATGGTCACTGTTTGTTCATCTGTAAATTGATTCCTCAAGGTCAAAACGACCTCATATGTCCCAGCCTCATCGATAACCAAGTCATCTACAGCGATTAGTCTCAACCAATCTTGTGAGCCAACTGAAAACAGAATCAGACCAGTGTTGGATATGTCAGGGTCTAGAACACTTGTGGCAGTTACTTCCAATGGTACTTGTCCTTCTGCACCATCATCAAAGAAGAATCTGACGGTTATATTGTAAGATGCACCCGGGGCAATAGTTGGAGTTCGCAAAGTGGAGAGGCTCTCAATCTCAGCGCTCATTCCTGTGCCACCCTCTACGGAGAGGTCGAAACTATCAGGAGCATTTCCCTCATTCTTGATTTCAAAGCGAACTGTGTCGGAATCGCCGCCTGGAATGTATGATTGGTCTGGGTCATCAGCACTTACATCGACTGCCGCGGTATCGAGTACATTTACCGATATGGTGACACTATCAAAAACTGAGGAATCAGCTTGGTTAACGATACGAATAGTGACACTGTATAATCCGGAGTCTAAGTATAGGGGCATCGGCAGGTCAAGGTTGACTTCAGTAAAACCATCCCAAGCATCAAGAGTTCCTGTAGAATCAGCAGATAAATCCGCAAGGAGGTGAGGATTTGATTGAGTCAAAACCAGATCATAGACCTCATCATCGTTTCCAAGATTATTAATTTCTAAGGCGATTCTTTGTGGGATGCCATTTGCTGGGGCAGAAATTTCCAAACTTTCTGCGATTAATTCAACTTCTCTGAATGGTAGGATTTCTAGGGTTCTAATCAGAACATCATTTCCTGAAACAGCAACTCCTCCACAAGTGGTGCATAATGCTCTAACTGAGAAAGAATAGTTATCTGGTGATGCATCAGCCGCAGCAATTATCGTGATATTGAAATCAAATATTTGTGCTCTATCTAAGGTGACTGGCAAGAAGAAGTTTCCATCAATATCTGTGAAAGCGGATGTCCATCCTTCTACGCTGAAAGATGCGAACATGTTGAATGTCGCCAAGCGATTTCCGGTATTTTGAAGACGCATCGGGATAATTTTCGTCTCTCCGGGGCTAAGCGTGCCAGCAAGTAATGCCGTTGAAGAGGATAATGCAACGCTATATTGTTCAGTTACACCAACAGACGTCTGAAGGCTTGCCAAGACTCCTAAGCCTTGTGAACTGCCATCCGACCACGTAACATTCCATGTCTGTTGTTGAATATCTGCACCGGCAGGAATTGACAAGTTAATCCACATTACAGTAGTTGCACCTGCTGCAGTTGCTGGCAATTGTACCTCCACTCCGTGTTGAGTAGGGTGAGAAGAATCAATTCTGATTTTAGGATTAGTTGGCTCCATCCAAGTCTCGTTTGAAATATTGCTCTTGACTCGGATTATCGCCGGCTTGTAGCCATTATTGGTCACTTCACAATATAGACTAACTACTTCGTTTGGTATCGCAGTATAGCCTGCTACTGGGTCATCGCAAGTTACACCTAAAGTGAATTGGTCTATCTTTTCTACTGCAAAAACTCTCCAGTCATCAACGTGATATCCTTCTTCTGCGATACTATTGTCACTGGTAAAAAGCATTCCTGCAAACCAAGAATGGCCGCCTAATTGGTCGGTTGGGTCCCATGATAGATTGGTCCATTGGCCTTGGCCAGATGCTACCATTGGCAAGGCTGTTGAGAAATTGTGGCGTAGAGTGACTCCTCCGCTTCTCCATAACTCAAGTGAAACATCATCTCCATTGCCAATAACTCCCCAAGCTGTTGCGTGAATTTGTATCGAAACTAAGTCAAGGCTAGGAATTAATAACTTGCAATAATAAAATCCATAGATGGCGCCAGAACCACCTTCATGAACTTCATTTCCACAGTCTGAGCTAGGGGGGGCATATCCCCAGACTAGGCGGTCCCAAGCATTTCCTCCATAATTTGAGCCAGGATTTGAGTGTCTCCAATGGGCTGAACCAATATATGCGCTTGTATCGTCTTTTTGCCATGAGCCAACATCAGTAGCATCCCCTGCTCCACCTTGCTCATAGCGGTATGGAACCATTGTTTGCCTTTGGCCTGAGATTAAGGAGCCGTCCATGATATCAGCGGTATAGGCAACAGGAATAGTTTGGTTCAATACATCATTTTCATTCTTGGTATCTGCGAAATAATTGACTGTTGCCCTTAGAATATAGCCGCCCAGTAATTCGCTTCCATTGAGAATGCTATGGGCAGTATCTGCAGTCCACTCTACTTCGTGACTATCTTCGCCACCACCGTAAACATCTCCAGTTGACCAATTACTTGACCAAGCGATGAAGCCAATTGGGTGCACTGCCTCAAGCAAGACATCTGCAGTTGCAAAGTTTAGAGCATTACCGTTTCGCTTGACGATGATTTCGATTGGCACAATGTCTCCCTTCATCACGTACTCGACAACGCTACCGTTTGACTGTACCCAAATTTCAGGAGAATAACCAGCATTTCCAATAGTTATCGACTTGATGAGAAAATCATCATTGGTCCCACCTCTTGCTGAATCAGAGGCATCTACATCGATTGTCATGATGGGCAGGAAAAACTGCAACATCATTGCAGCGAGGATGAAAAAGACGGGATAGTTACGCTTACGCATCGCAATCAACCCCCCCACTCAAGAACTCCCCTTAAGCATACGCGGTCGATGTATGGTGAAAATAAACCTCAATCGGTATTAGGAAAAGCATCAAGAATGCTTCTCGCCAAAGGTATTCCAAGGGCAAGTCATTTGGTTGATGGACTTACCAAGCGGCTTTCATGAGTGAGGTCCGAAGTCCGGTTATCGCTCGTCTTTGGCTAACTGGTGTAGCAATTGGTCAAGTCATCATAACGCCTATCGCAGCTTTTTCGATAACTTATCTCTTCTCATTTCACTCGGGTTCTGATGGCTTTTCAATAAAGTTCGAATCTCAAATGATTCCTTGGATTCTTTCTGCCTCTATTGCTTATGGAATGATTGCATTGGCCTTGGCTTTAGTTGTCGGAGGCTTTAGTCCACTGTGGATAGTCAACCGCGGAGGCTGGCTTCGGGCACTCGGTTTAGTTAGAGGTGGGCGCTCTTCGCTATTGACCGAACAAACTAGAATTAGGCATCGAAAATCTCCACATGGCAAAATGATGCGCTTAGTACATGACCGCTATGGGGAGGGACATGGCCTACTCGCCATCCATGGAGGATTGGTTTTGCTGGCCATTCCATTCCAACTCACCCTTGTGGTCATTCCACTCCTAATGATGCTTCTATTACCATCTGAATGGATGTATAATAATCGCCTACTTGAATGGGCATTGGTCTGTTATCTTTTTGTTCTAACCATCGCAATGCGGATTTTCCCTTCCTATGCACGACGCTTCGTCGCCATTGCTGCCTTCACCCGACGCTGGCTGATTTCGATGACCCGGCTTTCATGGATGGCGCCAATTCTGGTTCTTTGGTTACTTGGTCGCTTGGCCAGCATTGTTGTAGTTACATGGATTGGACCTGACCTAGCAGTCAGCATCGCCGCTGAAAAGGCAATATTCGAGGACTGGTTAGGGATTGGCTCGATTCCAGAAAATTCATTCCTTGACTTGTTAACTGCGCTTGCAGTCATGCCATTGGCTGCATTCACGACATTTGGCGTTTTGGCTGGGGGCTCTGGCTCCCTACCTCAGTGGATGAAATTAGACAAGCATGACGATTGGAAAAATCCAGAGGGTGAAGAAGAAGTCATAGAAGAGGTGGAATTGGTTGTAGAAAAACCTCTGGCTGAAGATGACGGCAAAGGAATAATCAGCAGCTTACTCGAAGATGTCATACCGGTAGGTGCAGCAGCAATAATGCCAATGGTGGGAGGCATTACACTTAGTGATTCAATAGATGGCGTTGAAGAAGAGGATAGCCCTATGGGCATCTTCGATAAATTATGATTTATTCTTCTTCGTTTGAAGGATTACTCTTTAATTCTACATAGCCTAAAGGCGACTTTCCATCAAGCATCCAAACTCGAAGTGCCCCCATTAACCATCCATCACTGCGCTTTCTTCCAAGGTCGGGGCGAGGTCGATTATCGATGACTTTGAGGCAGGCAGCACATCTGATGCATGCAACTTCCCAAAACAACTCTGGGGAATCACAACATCGGCTATTCTCATCCCTTGATTGGTTTCTAAATTGCTGTAAATCCTCAGCCAATGAACGGCTCCAAGGCCAAGAAGGCGAGCCCCACTTTTCTGGTATGGACCAAGAAAGCAAAGTCCAAACTGCACCCAATACCAGTCCAACTCCAAATGGAGAATCAGCCCCAATAATTGCTAACCAACCTAAAGTCAACGGAATCAAAGAGAAAAATAAACCCAATGCTCGGAGATTTCTCATCAACAAAACCCTTGCCAATAAATATCCGTCGACCGGCACAGGGGTTGGATGAGGTGGTAGTTGAGGATTGAAAAATGAAAATCTCGACATGATAATAGTTGGAAAGCGCGGAATCAAGTGACCAAGGATAACTCCTGATAACAACCATAAAATCGGTGCCAATAAGTCCGATGTTGCCATCTAATTCCCACCTCAAATAACTGTTGATGCTGCTTCCTGAAGCCCAATTAATACAGATTCAACCTTATCCATGCCTCGGGAAATATCTTCTCTACTGATAGTATAGGCGAACCGAAGATGGCCTTCTCCAGATTTCCCAAAGGCGGTACCTGGAGAACATAAAACTCCACCCTTTAGCAATTCGACAGATAAATCTTCAGAACTGAGTCCTAGTACTTCGATCTTAGGAAAGACGTAGAAAGCGCCATTGGGAAGGTGGCAAGAAACCCCCGGCATTGCATTCAATCTTTGACAAATTAAATCCCTTCTAGCCTTGAATTCCTTGGTCATTTGAGCCGGATAATCTGCTGCTTCATCAAAGGCGGTTAAAACCGCATATTGCATTGCATCATTAGAACAGGCGGTTATGTAATATTGTAATTTGACAATTTGTTTCATCGCCTCAAGATTGTTAGACATGATGTATCCGATTCTCCAGCCAGTCATGGCAAATGTCTTTGAAAATGAATTGATGAGTAAGATATTATCGTAATCACAACCCATGAAAGAAACGTGCTCTCCATCGTAAACCATTTGATCGTAGACTTCGTCCGTAATCAGCCAAAGGTCATGCTTCTTTGCAAATTCAAGTAATACATCTCGTTGTTGAAGATTCAAGGTGGCACCGGTTGGATTGGAAGGGAAATTGTAAAGAATTGCTTTGGTATTTTCATCAACCAACGATTCTAGTTCTTCGATTTGTGGAATGAATTCGTGTTCGAATAGGCACGCATAGTATCGCGGTTCACCACTACATAGAGTTACATCGGGGCCATAAAGTGGAAAATACGGTTCAGGAAGTAATACATTATCACCATCATTAACTAAAGTCATGAAACAATTGAGTAAGGCATTTGTTCCACTCATCGTCATACAGACATTATTCTCATCCATTCCTGGCTGGTAAGAGGACCATGATTCTGCTATTTTCTTTCTCAATGCAGGAAGTCCTGCTGTAGTTGTATACTTGTTATGTCCATCTTGCATTGCCTTAGACATTGCATCGATGGCGGCCTGAGGAGGTTGGAAGTCAGGTTCCCCCAATCCAAAGGAAATTATATCATCTCCAGCCATGTCAAACATCCTGCGAACGCCAGTCGGTTGTATGGCCATTGCCCTATCCGAAAAGCCGCGCATAAGCCAAGGCAATTCGTTCCAACATATCAAAGGAGCGCGAAGATAAAGGTCAACCAGAGGTGGATTCTTCAGGCAATAGTTCTGCATCTAATGCAGGTTCGTCATCAATTTGTTGGCTGATTTCTCCGGTTATTGTAGAATTAGATGATTCCGCATTTTCCTTGATTTGCTTAAGGCTCGCCATTGCTCCTGCAGCCAAAACCAATACTATTAATCCCCCAAGGAAAAGGATTCGACCAAATGATGAACTAGAATCACTCGTACTCATTCCTGTTCCTAAAACTGTATATGTCAGCGGCAAAGATTCACCTTCTGGTCCTACTGCCCGAACCTCGATACTATGATTCCCCTTACTCAACTTATCAACATCGAGAGCGACTGACCAGTTGAATGGCACAAGAGCAGTTGAGCCATTTTCTCCAATTTCATAACTTGCCTCAATCCAATCATCGCCATCAATTCGGTATTGCACTACTGAAACTGAATTAGTCCTAGCCCAAGCGATACCATCGATGCGGTACACCGAGCCATTCACCTCATCAAATGTACCTCTTAATTGCATGTCTAAGTCCAAGTTTTCTAAATCAACCTCTGACATGTTCAATTGAATAGCCATCTCAACAGCAGCAAGTGCATCGACCATTCCCCAACCAAAATCTCGATTCCAAATCGGGTCGATTTCAGGATAAGTTGCACCACCTCTAGGCTCAGCAGTTACTCGGAGAATTTCCTTAATCTGTAAAGGCTCCAACTCAGGATTAGCCTCGATTATCAAAGCCATCACTCCACTAACTGCTGGAGTAGCATAGGATGTCCCAGAACCACGTCCTGTGTAGGAATTATCCGATGCATCTTGGCCTGGCACATTGTTATTGCAAGCACCACTAGTTACGCATCCTTCAGATTGAATGATATTTGTACCTGGTGCAGACACATCTGGCTTCAGTTCATCGATTGGATTGCCATCACCATTATCTCTTCGAGGTCCACGTGAAGAATAGCCTGCAATTGTATCATCGCTGCGAGTGATAGTGTTTTTATCATCAGTCGCTCCAACGGTTACGGATAGAGATGAGGAGCCCATTCCTGAAAGGCCATCATTATCTTCACCATCATTACCAGCAGCAACGCTAACGATTACTCCCGCCTCCATCGCCTCATCCAGCAAGCGACTATGCATTTCATCACCATCAGAACCGCCACTCTCATGGCTAGTTATTCCCCAAGATAATGATAAAATATCGATTCCGTAGTCCTCAGCCTCAACGCCTGCCCATTCGGTATTTGCATTATCTATAATCCACTGGATTCCGTTCATCGCAGATTCATAGGCTTCTTGTTCGGTCAAATAATTTTCAAATGGTCCTGCCCCAACATCGGTCCCAATTCGCACATCGACTAATCCAGCATCAGGGGCTGAGCCAGTGAAATTGGATTGTGTACCATCGGCCTCAAGACCAGTAGCACTAGCCATCCCAATACAGGCAGTTCCATGCTGGTTGCCATCATCGGGGTCAAAACTACCATCATCCTCTCTAGCACCAGATCCAGCGGCGAGGCAACGAGGCACATCTGAATGAAGATAACAAACGGCATCAAAACCAGCCTTGAACTTGCCAACTAATCCAGGATGCTCATTGTCAACACCGGTATCAGTCATGGCAATGTTCACTCCTTTACCACTGACTCCTAAATCCCAAGCACCAACCGGATATTCAGTTGAATTTCGAGATTTAATCGAAGTTGTCTGCACATCGCCAAAGAATACAACCGAACCATAGCGTTCTACCATGACAACACCATCTAATTCAGCCAAGGCAAAAACCTGCGAAGCATCAACTCCCCCAAGTAACAAAGCATCAACTGAAGGCAATTCCAATTGTACCTCATAACCCAGAGAATTCAAAGTAGCAATATCAGATTCAGTCGGCCTATGATCATAAGAAAGCCCCACATTAACCACCCCAGAAACAGTCTGTAAACTGTCAAAAATCCCATTCCGATCTAGGTCAGAAGAAGTTGTTTTCCACCAAGGCTGCTCGACAATAAAGGTGAACGGGGAAGGTGTTCGCAATGGAATGTCGTTTGAATAACCTAAGGGGAGTAACTGTGAATCGTCGAGCCGTGAATACCCTTGAGGGGTATCAATTCCTAAGCCGATAGCGCCAGCAAGAGGGGTTGCGAAAAGGGCGACGATGATGAATGCAAAAGTAGAGCGCATGGCTATTCCCAATAATTGGCGGCCCTGCGCAATTCTTCAACCCATCCCTAAATATCAAAGCAGATACCTTGCGTCGTGTGGGCCATGTCGGACGGACAAGCATACTATGATGGACTGATTGGACAGGGCTATACACCTGAACAAGCAACCCAATATACACAACAATACTATGCAGGTTTTGAGCCCGCAGTGGCACAGGTAGCACCTGTTGCAGACTTCCAAGTTGAGCAAGCCCATGTAACAGAAGTTGCTCAAGAATATGGTGTTGATCCAACTCAACTCGTAGACACAGCCCGCCACTTCGACGCCAACGCCGACGGAATTCTACAACAAAGCGAATTACAAGCAACAGCAATGCAAATGACCAGCACTGTTGCACCAACCGCTCCAGCTCCAATGGCTGCTGCTCCAATGGCTGCTGCTCCAATGGCTGCTGCTCCAATGGCTGCTGCTCCAATGGCTGCTGCTCCTATGGCTGCT
>Ga0066376_10005307_pt1 | contig 10976 bp, 7 predicted proteins | sample Knorr_S15_td_Bot_FD_77009 | JGI IMG/M metagenome (GOLD analysis project Ga0066376, IMG submission 77009) | Marine microbial communities from Southern Atlantic Ocean transect - Knorr_S15_td_Bottom_ad_5009_LV_A | ecosystem: Environmental > Aquatic > Marine > Oceanic | place: Southern Atlantic... | reverse complement strand
GTGCCAATGCTGCTGCTGCCTTTGGGGCACCCCATGGACAGGCAGGGCATTTACCCTCTATTTAGCTCCATGAAGAGCTATGCGGACGTCACCAAGTACATCGAGCAGCTGAACTCTCCGGCGACGGCTGTTGATACCATGCGCAGGGCCTTTGCGGCGCTCAAGCGTGGCAGGCCCGGGCCGGTCATGGTAGAGATTCCCGCTGATATAGCCACCGCCGAGGTTGATGCCTCCCGCGTTGATTCTTACACGCCGATTAAATTTACGGCTTCGGAAGGCAATCCGCAGGACGTTCTGGACGCCGCCAAAGCACTGCTAGAAGCTGACAATCCGATCATCCTGGCCGGTCAGGGTGTCTTGTACGCAGAAGCCTCGGACGATCTTATCGAGTTGGCAGAGCTTCTGCAGGTGCCAGTGGTCTCGACGATGTTGGGCAAGAGCGCCTTTCCAGAAAAGCATCCTCTCGCTTTGGGAAGCGGTACCGGCGTGATGAATCGAGCCTGTTACCAGTTCGTGAGCAGGGCGGACGTTGTGCTAGCCATAGGCACCAGCCTGACCAAACACGGAATGGTTATGCCGATTCCTGGCCAGAAGACGATCATCCACGCCACCAACGATCCAATAGATATCGACAAGAACTACGTGGCGGACTACCCGATTATCGGGGATGCCAAATTGGTTCTCCGCCAGTTCATCGATGCGTGCAAGGACCTTTTGAGCACTCGTGACCGCGTTACCAACGACGTGGCAAATGAGATTGCAGGCATTCGTCAGGAGTGGTTAGACGAGTGGTTGCCCAAGCTGACTTCTAACCAGACTCCCATGACACCATACAGGGTCATCTGGGAGTTCATGCAGATGGTCGATCCCAATGAGGCCATCGTCACCCACGACTCCGGAAGCCCGCGCGACCAGATAATGCCCTTCTATCAGGCAGGCGGACCACGAAGCTACATTGGCTGGGGCAAGTCCCACGGCCTGGGCACTGGTCTGGGCCTCAACATGGGAGCCAAGCTGGCCGACCCAAGCAAGTTCGTCGTGAACTTCATGGGCGATGCTGCCTTTGGAATGGTGGGTCTGGACTTCGAAACGGCGGTCCGTGCAAACATACCCATACTGACTGTGGTGTTCAATAACTCCACCATGGCCATCGAGATATCACACATGGCCTCCTCCCACGAGCTGTATGCCACCCGCGATCTGGGAGGCCACTATGCCGACCTGGGACGCGCCATGGGCGGCTGGTCAGAGCGCGTGGAAGATCCAGGAGATGTTGCGGCTGCAATACAGCGAGCGCGTAACGCCACCGAGAATGGTCAGGCTGCGTTGTTGGAATTCATCACCAACGAAGAGGCCGAGTTCTCCCATCGGGGCGGCTTTGCTTAGCATTAGAAGACAATGACCCCAACCTCAGCCAATTCAGACGGCGAGGTGGTTATTCAGCATCTCGCCATCGTCGTACGCGCCGGTTATGGTGGTGACGGCCAAGGTCATAAGATCCTGCTCCTACGCCATGGAGAGGATTGGAAGCTACCCAGGATTGCCAGAGACGCAGATGGCTCCGATGCAAAGGTGCTTACCGCAAGCGTCTTGAACGAGGCTATGAGCGAGCAGTATGGTCTGAGCACCAGCCTGCTGAGATGCCTGTTCCAGCGGCCAAGCAAGGACGGCGATGGCACAGTGCGCGCCTACGTGCTGGAGCACCACGGTGATGCCGATGCCATTCCCGAAGGCGCAATATGGACCGATGCGCTTGAGCTTGGTGATCTGTCGCTGTCCCACGCCGATGATCGAATGGCATTGAGCGCCTGGGCGGAGAGCTTCACCCGGTCTTCGGAATCCCATGCAGCCTGGTACGCCCTCGGTTGGTGGGACGAAGCCATCAGCTGGATTGACCAGTCCCTGGCCGAAAAGGGGATCACAAGAGAGGGACCTCCAGAGCAGGTGCGGTCTTGGACCCTGTCCTCAGTCATGCGGGCGGCGACCACCTCAGGAGGTGTTTACTTCAAAGCAGTGCCCCAGTTCATGTTGCACGAAGGGACCGTGATGAGAGAAATGGCCAAGGAGTATCCCAAAGGAGCCAGTCCCTTACTTTCGTATGATGCTAATAGAGGCTGGATTCTGATGTCAGATTTTGGCGGCACGCGTCTTGTAGAAAATCCAGATATTGAATTATGGGAAAAGGCAGTCCGCACCCACGCCGAGATGCAGGTGGAACAGGCTGACCGCGCGCGTTCCTGGTTGCAGATGGGGGTACCCGATAGGTCGATTCGCCGCATGGTAGACCTTATTGATCCGCTGATAGCTGTCTCGACGCAGATGCTGGCTGGCAGGACCGAAGGGTTGTCAAATGACGAGATTGATGCTTTGCAAGGTCTTTCCATGCGTCTCAAGTTCATGTGCGCTCAACTGGCGGATTTCAAAATTCCTCACTCGCTGGTACATGGAGACCTTGGCGGCAATATTATCGTCAACGATAGCGGTGACCTTGTTTTCTTCGACTGGACCGATGCCTGCATTTCGCACCCGTTCTTCGATATGGCTACCATGGCCAGCACTGTCTTCGATGACAATGTGTTCAAGGGCGATGAGTCGGTTGCCATTCGCATCAGGGATGCCTATCTACAGCCGTGGATGAAATATGAGCCAATGGACCGCCTGATTCAGGCCTACGATGCCAGCAAACCTCTGGGCGCACTTCATCAGGCGATGAGCTATATGTGGATTCTGACGAACATCGCAGAGGACACACGATGGGAGGTGGAGATTGGTCTTCCTACATGGATACGCACGCTGCTGCGCTTATGCGGCCAGCACCAGTGATATGCGCAGACTTACAAGAAGCAGTTTATAGGCTAGCTTATCGCTTGTCCGAGACTAACTTTCCCTCTTTGAAAACCAGCTCTAGCTTGCGGATATTGTTGATGTCGTCCAGAGGATTTGCAGAGACCACGATCATGTCGGCAAGCTTTCCTTCCTCAATGGTTCCCAGGTCATCTCCAACCTCGCAGAGCTCAGCAGCGTTCTTGGTCGCAGCCTGAATCGCCTGCCATGGCGTGGCCCCATCTCTAACCCAAAGGCCTAGCTCCAGCAGAGCGGCCTCTTTAAGCGGGCGGATGTCCGAACCCAGCGCCATCTTCACCCCACTATCCAGTGCGGCCCTAAACCACTTGCGATGCTCGTCCGACGCGGCATCAGCTCTGGCCAATAGGTCAGGAGCAGTTTGGCGATACTCCACCCAATTTTGTTCCCACTGATTGGTGGCCTGCTCCGGGGTCAGGTGTGATATTGCCAGGGTAGGGACGTACCAGGTGTCGCTGGCCTGAAACTGCGTGATGCATTCATCGTCCATGATGTACCCATGTTCGATGGTATGCGCGCCAAGTCGTAGCGCTTGCTTTACGGCGTCGGGGTTTGCGGCGTGGGCCATGACCTTATATTCGCGCTGATGGCACAGCTCAAATGCGGCCTCTAGCTCATCTTTGAGCAGAAACGAGTGCCAGTGGCGGTCCCAAAACGGGCCCATGATTCCGCCGGTGAGGTTCAATTTGATGTGGTTGACCTCGTTCTTTATCTGTTCGCGAATGGCCTGAACAAAGCCGTAGGGGCCGTCGCATTCCCGGGCCTGGCCAGATGTCAGAAAGTGGCCGCCTGTGGTTGTGAGGAAGTATCCGCTAGCGAATACGCGAGGGCCTGAAATTCTGCCGGAATCGAAAATGCGTCGCCAGGCAACGTCCATGAAGTTCGCCGCGCCACCGCAGCGGACGCCAGTGATACCGCCTTCCGTGAGCGCCTCGGAAAGCGCCGCCCCGAAAGAAGCCGTCTGCTGAGCAATGGTCGTTCCTGGAGGCACGGGGTATTCGGGGTGCACATGTACGTCCCACAGCCCTGGCAGCAGGTAGGAGCCATGCAAGTCGATTACCGTTGCGTTGTTAGTGGTGGGTGAGCGGCCAGAGTCCAGCACCTCGACGATGCGACCGTTTTCCACGGTGATAGACGCCAAGGAATTGACGCCCGAGTTAACACTGTCAATTACGTTGGCATTGGTGAGAACGAGGTTCATCTCGCGCAGTCCGCTGTTGGGTTTAAGGTCGGGATGACCATGCGCCGTTTATGATCCTTTCGAAGGCAAATCCCCAGGGTGGGCGGAGGAATCCCAGTGCGCGAACGTCTTCCAGCCAGAACCCGTAAGGCTGGTTCCTTGAGTACGCCCGTCCTCCCAGGACCTTGGTGATTCGCAGCATGACAGACTCTGCCAACTCGGCAACACTCTCCTTGCAAAGCAGTGCACTGCGAGCTACGTCTTTGCCTGCTTCCACTTCGCGGAGCACACCTTCGTAGGCCTGTTGGATGAGCCAGCCCTCCATCTGGACTCGGGCCCATTCCACCTGCTCGAAGGCCTTCATTGAATCTCGTTTGGATTCCAGTTGGGCCGCTGCAGTTTCGATAGCTTTTTCGATAACGCCTACGATAACAGCTGTAAATGTGTGGCCACCGGGCCTGCCGGTCACTTGGCGGACCTTATTTCTGGCTGACTGATCCGGCCACGCCGTCCGGGTTGCCGGCATGTCCTTGAACTCCATGCCGTGGCTTTGTGTGGCCGTCATGCCGTTCCCGTCCCAGGGCGCGATAAGCGTGACGCCAGTGGAGCCGTCCCAGGGCACACCTCGCATGTCGAATATGAAATTGTCTGGCGCTGTCTCGCCTTCAGCTAGTGCAACCGTAATCATGAAGGACGTCATGCCGGAACCACTGCCGAAGTGCTTTTGACCAGTGATGCGGTATCCGTCGCCGTCAGTATCCTTTACGGCCTTGGCTTTACTCTTAGAAGGGTCGCCGCCTGTGCCTGGTTCGGAGATTATCGTTCCCCACCAGTGGCCTTCCTTGGCGGTATCGAACACCCAGCGACTCTGCTCGTCCCAGGCCTTCTTATAGGGCTCGGGGGCTTCGGGCACTTCAAGCCAGGTGCTTATTACGGCCGGGTGCATGGACGCGACCAGGGCAAGGGATGGATCGCCATGGGCGAGTATTCGCAACATATCTGAAAGGTATCGTGTGCTCTCGCGGGCATTGGTATATGCACCGCCCTGATCCACAGGAACCGCCATGAGGTTGAACCCCGCCTCTTTCAGGAGGTCGAAGTCTTCCTTATGTAGCTCACGCCTCAACTGCCTTTCGGCCAAGTTCGTTTGGAATTTTTCAGATACTTCTTTAATGTTCTCCAGTATCGCATCCGCGCTGTTCGCTTTTAACTTCATATACCTTATTCACCAAATTAGCGTGTTGAAATTTTTAAGAACTAGGTTACTCGCAGCTACTAAATGCGGGGCCTCTGCTGCATCGGTCAGTTCCTGCGCCACCATTCAAAACGTCCGTGTCCGGGCCGCCCGTGAGATTATCGTCGCCACGGTCTCCCTTGATGTTGTCATTGCCGCGGTCACCGGATAGAACGTCGGCACCATCGCCACCCGTCAATATGTCGTTGCCACCGCCGCCATTAAGGCGATCGTTACCTCCGCCTCCGACCAGTACATCTAGGCCTTCATCTCCGAACAGACTGTCTGCGCCGAAGCTTCCGAAGATTCGGTCAGCACCGTCGCCTCCCCACATGGAGTCGTTGCCTTCTTCACCACGAAGCAGATCGTGTCCGGGTCCTCCCAGCATTGCGTCGTCGCCGCCGTCGCCTTTAATAATATCGTTCAGGTCGCCGCCACTAATCTTGTCGTCACCCTCTCCACCGGAAAGGATGTCCCGGCCACCGCCACCACTGATGGTGTCATCTCCCTCGCCGCCCCGGATGATGTCGTTACCTATGCCACCAAAGATTGTGTCGTGAAGACCCTGGCCTAAGATAAAGTCGTCGCCACCGTCCCCGTAAATCCGGTCGCTGCCGCCACCGCCGCATATGGTGTCATCTCCGCCATAACCTCGGATGATGTCATTGCCGCCCAAGCCGATGATTACGTCCGGACCAGGTGTGCCGTTCAAAACGTCGGCGGCTTCAGTACCGATAATAGTGGCGAGCTTACCATTGCAGGTTGGCACAACGTTGATGTTGTCCAGAGCCGCGGGGCCGTCGATGGTGAGCCTCATGAAATCCACACCGGCAATGTCCATGGAAAGGTTTTCCAGGCCTGGCGCAGTATCAGCAGGAACCGTAAGTGTCTTCACGATTTTGCCGTCTTCTCCGCCAGAATAAAATACTAGCGTCGATGGCGAATTATTGGCATATTTGAACGAACCAGTGCCGTTGATCAGATCAATGCTCATGATGGCCACTTCGCCGGTGCCCCAATTTGAGAAGTCAAAATCGAACACGAGGCTCGTGATATCTGCGCTGTCGGGGTCGCTGGGGTCGAAATCGGCGGTGGCTATCAGCGCTTTGCCCGCCTGACTAACTTTCAGACTGTTCTCATGGCCTGTGCATTCGCCGCCGCAGTCTGCGTTGAAGATCATCGCAGCGTTGCGACTTCCTTTAGCGGGATTAGTAACATTAATTGCGATGGAACCAGCGATGTTATTCCCACTTATGCCATAGCCTGAGCTTACTTCAGATATCAATGAGCCATCCTGAAATGACTCAAAATCTACTACAGAATTTAGTGCAGTTCCTTCTACCTGATCTATGGAAAAAAATAAGAAGGAATATCCACAGTGCAGCGACTATAGAAATACCTGAATTTCTCATGACAGACCTGCCATTTCTGAACTAATCCCTTTCAGCGTAAGCGTAAACGATACAAACCTTTGGCGCGTGGATAACACCGGGCAGACACGAGTTTAACCAAGGGCTGGATAACAGTCAATGTTTACGCATTCGGAAGGCGCCTGCGCAGGCAAGCAATCGACGGCAATTGGAGGCAGGCTCTAGAGCAGAAATATCAGCTATATTTGCTTGCTCGCGTGCATATGTTTAGAACAACTCGTCGCTTGGTATATCTAATATGGTTAATATTGACAGATGCGTATACTAAGTACATACTAAGTTGTGTCGTTAATGTAGGCGTATAAGGCGAGATAGTATTGGATTACAAAGAGCGGGTGGCGGGACTGATGTTGGGCGGAGTATCGAAAAGGCTGGTCACTGTTGTGATCGGCTTTTTGCTGATCGGGACAATTGCCGGTGCATGCGGCGGGGACGACGCTTCTGAAAGATTAGTCGTCTATTCTGGCAGGAGCGAGTCGCTGGTCGGTCCACTCTTCGCACAGTTTGAGGCTGGAACCGGTATAGAGGTGGCTGTGAAGTACGGCAGCACTTCGGAGATGGCTGCAACGCTGCTGGAAGAAGGCGAAAACTCACCGGCGGACATCTACTTTGCTCAGGACCCTGGTGGACTAGGCATAGTCGACAAAGCCACCCTCTTAACAGATCTCCCCAATAAGATCTTGCGTCAGGTTCCGGAATGGGCTAAGTCCCCTGAAGGCAGGTGGGTTGGCATTTCCGGCAGGGCCCGCGTAGTCGTATACAACACGGACCGACTGTCTGACGACGATATGCCTGAGTCTGTAGAGGGCTTCGTTTCCCAAGAGTGGAAGGGCAGAGTAGGCTGGGCGCCAACGAATGGTTCATTCCAGGCCATGGTGACGGGCATGCGTGTGATGTGGGGCGAGGAGAGAACGACCAACTGGCTAAAGGCAATGAAGGCCAACGACCCGAAAGAGTATCCAAAGAATACGCCGATTGTGGCGGCAACAGGGTCTGGCGAGATTGATGTGGGCCTGGTGAATCACTATTACCTGTACAGGTTCATTCAGGAGCAAGGCGACGACTTTGCTGCTCGAAATTATCACCCGACCTCTCTTGGTCCCGACAGTCTGGTGATGGTCGCCGGTGCGGGAATCTTGAAAACATCGAAGAACCCAACCGCCGCCGAGAAATTCATAGACTTCATGCTTTCGCCGGAGGCCCAGCAGTACTTCGCCGACGAGACTTTCGAGTACCCGGTCGTCGAAGGCGTGGCGACTCACAGTTTGCTGAAGCCAATGGATGAAATCAAGAAGCCGACTATCGACATGGCTGATCTGGACGACTTGCAGGGCACACAGGCGTTGCTCAGAGACTTGGGCATTCTCAACTAACTCAGAAATTTTTGATCGATTAAGACTGAAGGCCGATTTGGCTACATTGAATCCCATAGGCGCGTTTGCACAGGGTCGCATTTCCAGCGGTCTTGGCTTCAAATTGCCCCCATTGACTGTCCTAATACCTGCCATACTGGTGGGCCTGGCGATGCTTGTGCCGGTTGCCTACCTTGTTCTTCGAAGCGCCAGCGCAGGGGAAGAGGTTTGGGACGTCCTTTTTAGATTCCGGACGGTCCAGACCATTGGAAGAACAGCCCTTCTTATAGCAACCGTAACCGGGGTGTCGGCGCTGATAGCTGTGCCTATGGCCTGGCTAACCTCCCGCACGGACCTGCCTTTTAAAGGAGCGTGGACACTTCTCGCCGCCCTCCCGCTGGTAATACCCAGCTTTGTTGGCGCTTTCCTTTTCATATCGGTAATGGGGCCTAGGGGCCTCGCGCAACAGGCTCTGGGTTCACTGTTTGGAGTGGAAAGGCTACCCGATATACACGGTTTGGTCGGCGCTACGTTCGTGCTGGCCCTGCTTAGCTACCCCTACTTGTTTCTCACCGTGAGAGGTGCCATTAACAACCTGGATTCTTCCGCGGAGGAGGCTGCTAGAGGCCTGGGGCACAGCGCCCTAAGTACCTTCTGGCGCGTAACCTTGCCTCAGCTTAGGCCATCCATTGCGGCGGGGTCGCTTCTGGTTGGCCTCTATACCCTCAGCGATTTTGGCACTGTGTCACTCATGCGCTTTCCGACATTTACGTGGGTGATTTTTCAGCAGTACGAGTCTGCGCTGGACCGATCGCTAGCGGCCATGTTTTCGCTGATTCTGGTGGCAATGGCTGTCGTCGTTCTTCTCACGGAAGTCTACACTCGGGGTCGCCGGAAATACTTTCGGAGCGGCTCAGGGGCAGCAAGAGACCATCGGGTGCAAAAGCTAGGCGCCTGGAAGTTGCCGGCGATTTTATTTTTGGGCACTATATCCATTCTGGCCCTGGCGATGCCTACCGGAGTGTTAGTTTTTTGGCTCGTGCGAGGGGTAGCGGCTGGCGAGCCCCTATTACTGCTTTGGCAGGCCACGCATAGCTCTGTCTTAGTCTCCGCGCTGGCGGCCCTTGTGACCGTGTTGTTGGCGATACCGGTAGCGGCGCTGGTCGTGAGGTACCCATCTCTGCTGAGCAGGCTGATGGAGCCGATCAGCTACGTCGGGTACGCGCTGCCAGGAGTGGTAGTGGCGCTGGCGCTGGTGTTCTTCGGCGTTCGTTACGCCAGGCCTATTTATCAGACCACGTGGCTTCTGGTCTTTGCCTACGCTGTCCTGTTCTTTCCCGTGGCGCTGGCATCCGTACGCTCATCTCTGCTTCAGATTAACCCTCGATTGGAGGATGCTGCAAGAGGCCTCGGCTATACTCAGCTGGGCGTTCTCATTAGGGTCACGGTGCCCCTGATGCGGTCGGGTCTGATAATGGGTGCGGCAATGGTATTCCTCCTTACTATGAAGGAGTTGCCTGCCACGCTGATCTTGGGACCGCTGGGTTTTAATTCGCTGGCTACAGAAATCTGGTCCGCATCCTCTGAGGCCTTGTTTGCCCGGGCGGCGGCCCCAGCCTTACTTTTGATTCTGATATCATCGGTGCCTATGGGCTTTTTAGTCATACGAGAGAGAGGATTGAGGGCGTGAGCGAGGCAGTTATGCGTTGCTCGGGTGTCACCAGATATCATGGCGCTGTTGCTGCTGTGGAAGATGTGGACTTCGAGCTGGTAGCTGGAGAAATCCTCTCTATTCTAGGGCCAAGCGGATGCGGCAAAACATCTCTGCTTAGGTTAATAGCGGGCTTTGATAACTTGGATGGTGGCCAGATATTTATCAGCGGCAAGCTTGCCTCGTCAAAAAGTACCAACCTGGCGCCGGACCGCAGAAACCTGGGAATGGTTTTCCAGGAGTACGCACTGTTTCCACATATGACTGTGAAGCAGAACGTGTCCTTCGGTTTGAAAAGCATGCCGAAGTCAGAACGCGAGGGCCGATTTGACGAAGTCATGGATCTGGTGAGACTTACTGGCATGGAAGCAAGATATCCACACGAACTCTCGGGTGGGCAACAGCAGAGGGTGGCTCTGGCTCGAACGATTGCTCCTAGACCGGTGATCATCTTGCTGGACGAGCCCTTCAGCAATCTGGACACTGACATGCGTCTGGAAATGCGCGGCGAGGTCGAGAAAATTCTTCGCAGCAATGACATCGCGACGGTGCTGGTCACTCACGACCGGGATGAGGCTTTTTCCATGGCGGACAGGGTCGGCATAATGCGGGATGGCAGGCTGGAGCAGATCGATACTCCAGACAACCTGTACAGCACGCCTGCCAGTACGTTCGTGGCTAGGTTCTGCCGCACTTGCGACTTTCTAAAGGGCAGGGAAATGAATGGGGTTATCGTCACGGAGATCGGAGACCTTCCGTTCTCCAGCGGGGCTGGCGCGATAGAAAAGGGCAGCGAAGTGAGCCTAATGGTCCAGCCGGACGATTTCCGCGTCATCAAGGATCCTAATGGCGCGTCGGTTATCGAGACCCGGGAATTCCGAGGTGGCGAGACCATGTTACTGATCAGAATGCCCTCAGGAGCCAAGTTGAACTGTAGGCAGCTGATCCCCTCCAACTTGGAGCCCGGAGATAGAGTGACCTTGATTCCCGCCAGCGATTCGCCTATGAAGGCTTTCCGGGCTGGCGTAGATGATTCATTAGAAGCAGGCCGTGGCAAATAAATTTAACTGACTGATAGAGAATGAGTAACTATGGCAAATTCAGCTTCACACGGTCACAGAGGCTCGGAATCCAGACTTTCAATGGCCATGGAGAATTACCTGCTGTCCATTCTTCGTCTGAATGAGCAGGAAGTTACTGTAACTCT
>Ga0066376_10005306_pt1 | contig 10978 bp, 8 predicted proteins | sample Knorr_S15_td_Bot_FD_77009 | JGI IMG/M metagenome (GOLD analysis project Ga0066376, IMG submission 77009) | Marine microbial communities from Southern Atlantic Ocean transect - Knorr_S15_td_Bottom_ad_5009_LV_A | ecosystem: Environmental > Aquatic > Marine > Oceanic | place: Southern Atlantic... | reverse complement strand
GGAGAGCGCGGTCAACGAGCGTATTCTCGTGGTCGGCGGCGGCGTCACCGGACTGAACGCGGCGCGCGAGGCGGCGCGCACGGGCCACGCGGTGCTGCTGGTCGAGAAAACCGACCGGCTCGGCGGCTGGGCCAACCGGTGGTCGAAACGGCTTCCCCACCGCGCGCCCTACCGCGATCCGCAAGACAATGACATCGCCGAGTTGGTTCGCGACATCGAGGCCGACCCGGCCATCACCGTCATGACCGAGGCCCAGGTGACGCGCACCGACGGCATGCCGGGCAAGTTTACCGTTCGTATCAAATGGGGCGGCGCGTCGCGCGACGAGGCGGTTGGCGCCATCGTGGTGGCGACCGGATGGCGCGCCTACGACCCCAACAAGCTGGGCCATTTGGGATACGGCGCCGCGCCCGATGTGGTGACCGGGATCGAGCTCGAAGACATGCTGGCCAACGGCGGCGCGAAAAGGAAATCGAACGGGGAGCCCGCCAAACTGGTCGCCTTCATCCAATGCGCCGGTTCGCGCGATCCCGACCATCTGCCCTATTGCTCGTCCATTTGTTGCGGCGTGTCGATCAAGCAGGCGCTGCAGATTCGCCAAGCCGACCCCGAGGCCAGCGTCTACATCATCTACGAGGAGATGCGCACGCCGGGCACGGCCGAGGAATTCTACCGCCAGGCCCAGGACGCCGGCGTGATCTTCATGAAGGGCAAGGTCAAGTCGGTCGGCGCCGACTTGACGGTGTTGGTCGAGGACGCGCTGCTCGGCGAGGAGGTGCCGATGGTGGGGCTCGATCTGGTGGTGCTGGCCACCGGCATGGTGCCCAACGCCACCGACATGGACGCGCCGGCGGCCGAGAAGGGCGCGGAGTTGCTGGTCTCGGACATCAACCCGGTGGCGCCGATCAATATCGCGGGATTCGTCGCCGACGCCGGCACGCCGTGGCCGCGGGCGGAAGAAGCGCCGCTTGCCGGCGGGCCGATCCTGAACCTGCAATACCGCCAGGGCCCCCATCTGCCGATCCTGGCCGACGGCTTCGCGGATTCCCACTTCATCTGCTTCCCCTACGAGACACGGCGCACCGGCATCCATACCTGCGGTCCCGTGCGCCGCCCCATGGGCATGGCCGAATGCGCCGAGGACGCCGCCGGCGCGGTGCTCAAGGCGATCCAGGCGATCAAGGGCGCGGGGCAGGGGGCGGCGGCGCATCCCCGAGTCGGCGACCTGTCGTTCCCCAAGATCGGCCTCGACATCTGCACCCAGTGCCGCCGCTGCACGGTCGAATGCCCGTTCGGCGCCATCGACGAAACGGAAGATAACTATCCCGTCGTCAACACCTCGCGCTGCCGGCGCTGCGGCATCTGCATGGGCGCCTGCCCGGTGCGCACCATCGGCTTCGACAACTACAACTTCCAGATGGTCAGCGACATGATCAAGGCGGTCGAGGTGCCCGACGAGTTCTCGGAGAAGCCGCGTATTCTGATCCTGGCCTGCGAAAACGACGCCTATCCGGCGCTCGACATGGCCGGCATCAACCGCCGCCACTACAGCGCCTTCGCCCGTATCATTCCGGTGCGCTGTTTGGGCTCGGTGAGCCAGGTCTGGGTGTCCAGCGCGCTGGAGGCGGGATACGACGGCATCATGCTGATGGGCTGCAAGTCGGGCGACGACTACCAGTGCCATTTCATCAAGGGCAGCGGCATCGCGGAGGAACGCATGGCGCAGTTCGGCGAGACCCTGGCCAGCATGCAGTTGGAGGCCGAGCGCGTGGTGGCCGAGGAAGTCTCGATCGCGGATTCGGCGCGCGTGCCCGACGTGATCGACCGCTTCGTCGCCCGCATCGACGAAATCGGCTTCAACCCCTTCAAGGGCTTCTAAATGAAGGGATTTCGAATGGCTTGCGCGCCCTCAACCGGTTTGTTTTCCGTGGCCGCGCTCCGCCCGGCGCCCCCCACCCCAACCCTCCCCCGCGAGGGGGGAGGGGGTATATTCGCACGACAACCATTAGCCCCCTCCCCCTTGACGGGGGAGGGTTGGGGTGGGGGTGGCCACACGAAGAGTCGTGGGGGATACCCACGGACTTGCAAAAGGAACCACCGGCCGTGACCGCGCCGCTCCCCCAAGACGCCACGCGCAAATACGACCTTGGGTTCGCGCGCTGGGTCCATGACAATATCGACGGCGGCGACAAGCTTTCGCTGTGCATGCGGTGCGGCGTGTGCTCGGGCTCGTGCCCGATCGGCACGCAGATGGATTACGGCCCGCGCAAGCTGTTCATGATGATCCGCGCCGGCATGAAGGAAGCGGTGCTGAGCGCCAACACCATGTGGAACTGCACCTCGTGCTATCGCTGCGTGGTGCGCTGCCCGCGCGCGATACCGGTGGCCTATATCCTGCAAGACCTCGCCACCAAGGCGGTGGAGCTTGGCTATGCCCACAAAGAGGACACCACGCGGTTCGCCAAGGCCTTTTGGTGGAGCACCCATCGATTCGGCCGCACCGACGAGCGCCTGGTCACCACGCGCTACTATTTCTCGTTCGGGCTCATGGATGGCATCCTGAAGGGGCTAGCCAACCTCAAGATCGCGTGGGGCATGATCCGCACCGGCCGAATGCATATCGGCGCGCCAAAGAAGATAAAAAATACCAATGGGTTACGGGATATTCTTGCGAAAGCACAAGAGATCTCGGAACGCGATAGCGGGAGCTGATCCATGGCGGAAGAGACCGGCAAGAAAAAGTATACCTACTATCCCGGCTGCAGCTCGCAGGGCAGCGCCGCGCATCTCGACCAGTCGTTGCGCGCCATCGCGCCGGAGCTCGGCATCGAGCTCGAGGAGCTCGACGACTGGAACTGCTGCGGCGCCTCCGTGGGCCATATCGCCGGCGGCGCGCTGCCTACCACGGTGCTGTCGGGGCGCAACCTGGCCAAGGCGGAGCAGCAGGGGCCACAGGACATCCTCACCGGCTGCGCGGCGTGCTACCTCAACACCCACGGCACCAACGAGAAGATCAAGAAGGAGGTGGCGCTGCGCCGCAAGGTCAACGAGGCGCTATCGGCGGCCGATCTGTCCTACGACGCGGACCTCCAGGTGCGCCACGCCTGCGAGGTGATCGTCAACGATGTTGGCATCGACAAGGTCAAGGATCGCGTGACGAATCCGCTCGACGGCCTCAAGGTGGCCGGCTATGTCGGCTGCCAGACCGTGCGGCCCTTCGCCAACACCGACGCGGGCGGCAATTACGACACCTATGACGACCCCGAGTTCCTCGATGATTTCGTCGAGGCCTGCGGCGCGCAAGCCGTGGATTTCAACCCCAAGACATCGTGCTGCGGCGGCTCGGTGTCGGTGATGAGCCCGGACAAGACCCTGCATCTGATCGAGAAAATCCTCGCCGCCGCCAAGGAGGTCGAGGCCGACGTCATCGCCACCCCGTGCCCGCTGTGCCAAACCAACGCGGAAATGTACCAGGACGCCATCAACAAGAAGTTCGGCACCGACTACCATATCCCGGTGGTGTTCTACAGCCAGCTCATGGCGGTGGCCTTCGGCATGGACGGCGACAAGGACGCCGCGCTCAACCGCAACACGATTCGCTCGAAAAAGCTGGAAGCAATGGCCAAGAAGGGCGCCAAATAGGCGGCGCTTGCGCGGCCTTGGGGCGCGGTTAGACTATCGTCTTTCCAATCGCGAATGGGAGGCGTGAATGCGAGCGCGAATGTTTTGGGCCTCTCTCGCGGCGATCCTGTTCCTGGTCGTGGCGGGCTGTAGCGAAAGCGACCAAGCCTTCGACAAGTGCGAGAAAGCCATTTACGAACGCGCCCGCCAACCGGAGAAAATGTCGGGTTGGAAATACGACACCTCTGAAATCAACGGCGGCTTCCGCTTCGTCGGCGAGGTCAGCGTGGCCGACGGCGGCCGCAAAATCAGTCACCGCTTTACCTGCAAAGTGCGCGGCGACGACGTCAGCCTGGTGCTGGTAACGAAGCCCCGATAGCGCCGTCCGACACTCCATTCCCGTCGCCCCGGACGGCGCGAAGCGCCGAGCCGGGGTCCATTTCTCTCGTCGATAGATGGACCCCGGATACGCCCTGACGGGCGTTCCGGGGTGACGGCGATGGACGGGGAAAGCGGGGCCGACGCGTGACCGTCGCTGTATCAAACTTCCGCCGCCTCAAGCAACGCCTCAACCACCTTGCCCTTTAGATTGATGCCGACGCCGCATTTGCAGCCGGGGCAGGTTCGGCAGGCGTCCAGGCCGAGGTCTTCGGCGTTGGCCAGGGCGTCGGCTTTTTGGGCTTCGGTGGCGACCGGGTCGAGGCGGATGCGTTGGAGCTTGAGGAGCGAGAAGGGGTTGCCCCAGCGGTAGGCGCCGGCCTCGTCGCGCCGTTCCGTGCCATCCTCGAAATTTCGCGCGTGCATCGGGCAGCCGTCGAGGCAGGCGTAGCATTCGATGCAGGCGGTGAGCGCGTGGTAATCCTCGGGCGCTTCCACGTCGAGGTCGTTGCCGCGCACCCCGTTGGGAAGGCGCCCGCGCATCTGCCGGGCGACGCCGTCGCGCCGCGCCACCAGATCGCGCACGACGGGCAGCGTCCCCGGCGCGCTGAGGCGGTCGCCGTCGCGCACCCGCGCGCGGCAGGCGATGCGCGGCCTGCCGTTCACGTCGATGGTGCAGATGCCGCAGTTGCGGTTGCGGCAGCCGTAGCGAAAGGCGAGGTCGGGCAGCGCCGTGGCGCGCGCCTGTAGCAACACGTCCAGCGCCATCGGCCGCTCGCCTTCCTCGCGCGGTTGGTACTCAAAGGTGACGGAGTCCTCGCGGCCCTCGCGCCAGGTGACCAGCTCGACCTTCATGCGGCCTCGGCGTCGGGCTGGGCAATGGCGCCCATGGTGGCGCGGTAGCGTTTCTCCAGAATGCGGTCCTGCGCGGCCACGGGCAACAGGCGCAAGAGCTTGAGCGCGGCCTTGCGCTTGCGGTCGCGGATCGCGTAGCCGAGCAGGCGGCGCCACGACGTCGGCGGGCGCGCGGCGTGGCTGAGCGTCCAGTCGCCGTCCGCGTCGCGGCGCACCACCACCGAATGGGTTTTGGCGAACAACAGCGACGCGTCGGGCCCGTCGAGCCGGATGTGGGCGCCCAGGCTTTGCGGGCGGTCCTGGGCCGCGCGCGCCACCGCTTCCGCCGTATCGAGCATGTTGGCGAGCTCGATGGCGTCGATGAACGACTGGTTCCACAAGGCTTCCGGGCCGATCGCGGCGTCGTCGGCGTCGCGCCGGATATCGCTGAGTTCCGCCATGAAATCGTCCATTCCGTCGCCCGTGCGCGCCGGGCCGATGCCGTTCCAGCAGGCTTCCTGCAGGCGCCGTATCAGCGCCGAGGCGGGCTTCGAGCCGGCATGGCCGAGCATGTTCCGATAGGGCGCCAAGTGGGTCTCGAAGACCGGGTCGGCCATCGAATTTCCGGCGCGCGCCAATTCGGCCGCGGCGCGGCCCGCGCGGGCGCCGAAGATCGGCCCTTCCGCCAGCGACGTCGAGCCCAGGCGGTTGGCGCCGAACACGCCGCCCATGGCCTGACCCGCCGCGAACAGCCCGCGCACCGCCGGCGCGCCATTGTCGGCGCCATTGTCGGTAATGGTGGAGCCGTGCTCGTTCACCCGCGCCCCGCCCATGGCGTAATGGGCGCCGGGACGCACTTCCCAGATTTCCTGGAACGCGGCCGCCTTGCGGCCCAGCGCCTGGCGCACGGTGCTCATGACGCCGGCCAGCGAGGTCTCCATGAAGTTCTTGTAATAGACGCCCGAGCGCTCCGCCTTGACGTTGCCGGTGAGGTCGAGATAGCAGCCGCCCCGTTCGGTGCCGCGCCCGTCTGCCACGGCGCGGACGATGGCGGCGGAGCATTCGGCGCGGGTGCGCACCATGACGGCATCCAGCAGCACCTTGCCGCGCGCGTCGCGCAGCACGCCGAGGAAGCCGGCGGTGGCCGGCTCGCCGACCAGTAGGCCTTCGTAGGACGGCGGCGCGGTCAGGCAGAAGGGCAGGAACTGGGTCTGCTCCATGTCCACCAGATCGGCGCCGGCGCGCAGGGCCAACGCGTAGGAGTCGCCGGTATTGCCGCGCATGGTGTCGGTCTTGGGATAGTAAAGCGTGCTCAGGCCGCCGGCCGCGATGATCACCGCCGGCGCGCGCACCGCGACGAAACAGCCCCGGATCGCGTCATAGACGATGCCGCCGCGCACCGCGGGGCCGTCGGCGCCGGGCTCGGTGACGATGTCGAGGAACCACGCGTCCTCCAGGTAATCGATGCCCTGGACCACCGCGTTCCACGCCGCGTGGCCGAAGGCCAACCCGCCGTTGTCGTGGCCGATGGAGCGGCGGTGCGCGTGACCGCCGAGTGGGATCGGCAGCGTCCGCGGCGTGCCGCGCGCCTGGTCGATGCGCGGGCGCACGCCGTGGCGGCGCAACCAGTTATAGGCGTCCTCGGTGTCTTGCGCGAAAGCCCGGGTGATTTCCGGCGGCGGCAGGTCGCCGCCCGCGATGCGCAGGTTCTCCGACAGCACCGCCTCGGTGTCACCGTCCTCGGCGCTGGCGCGGACCGTGGTCACGCCCTCGGCGATCTTGGTGTCCGAACAGCCGATCGGGTCTTTGGAGACCACCAGGACGCGCGCCCCGGCCTCGGTCGCCGCGTGCGCCGCCGCGCCGCCGGCCCCGCCCGAGCCGACCACGATCACGTCGTAGTCGCGCCATTCCGTCTCGATCGCGCTCATGTCACGGCCTCCCCGTGTTCAACGGAGCGGCGATCATACGCATCGTTGCGCCGTGTTTCGACCCCCCACTGGCCCAGGCCCCCCATGCCGTGTATGCAGGGGTGGGTTGTCAGGGAGAGGGCGATGAGCGGGCGATTACAGGACAAGGTGGCGCTGGTGGTGGGCGCCGGATCGATTGCCGAGGGCTGGGGCAACGGCAAGGCGATGGCGGTGCTGTTCGCGCGCGAGGGCGCCAAGGTCTTCGCCGTGGACATCAACCCAGCCGCGGTCCAGACCACCGTCGATATCATCGCGGGCGAGGGCGGCACCGCTCTCGCCCGCCAAGTCGACGCCACCGATTCGGCCGAGGTCAAGGGGATGGTCGAGGCCTGCATGGAAGCTTTCGGCCGCATCGATATTTTGCAGAACAATGTCGGCGGCTCGATCCCCGGCGGGCCGGTGGAGATCACGGAAGAGGATTGGGACGCCAATATCGCCTACAACATGAAGCCCGCGTTCCTGGCTTGCAAATACGTCATCCCGATCATGGAGCGCCAGGGCGGCGGGTCCATCGTCAACATCTCGTCGGTGGCCGGGCTGCGTTATATCGACCGCCCGCTGGTGTCCTATCAGGCGGCCAAGGCGGGGCTTCAGCAGTTCAGCCGGGGCGTCGCGATCCAGTACGCCAAGGCGGGAATCCGGTCCAACACGGTGGTGCCGGGGCTGATGAACACGCCGCTGGTGCACCAGCGCCTGATCGACAAGAACGACCCCGACAGCGAGGCCGAGGTGATCGCGCGGCGCGACGCGTTCTCGCCCACCGGCAAGATGGGGGACGCCTGGGACGTGGCCTACGCGGCGCTGTTCCTGGCGTCAGACGAATCCGAATACGTCAACGCCACGGAAATCGTGGTCGACGGCGGCCTGACGGCAAAGAGCTGATAAGAGGGCGGCGGCCAACCCCCAACGGTCGTTCTCGGGCTTGACCCCAGAACCCATGAACACGGAACAGGATTAATCGGCGCGCTGGAGGCCCGTTCATCGAGCGCGCCCACCTGGAGCCGTCCGTGTTCATGGATCACCGCGTCAAGCGCGGTGATGACGGTGATTGTTTTGGGCGGCGATTTCTGGCGTTGGCGGAAAAGGCGACAACCGCCCTCGTGCCCGGCTGATCGTAGAGACGTTCAGCCGGTGAGGCGGATCGGGGTCAGCATGAAGGCGGGGACGTGATCGCCCATGCCGAGCACCTTGGGACCGGGCTTGTTGTGGCCGTGGTTGTTTTGGCGTGGCTGGTCCTTGGGCCGGGTTTCCCGCGCTTTTTCGATCGGCGCCACTTCCACCTTTTGAGGCGGCGCCATCGGCGCTACCTCCGCCTCCGCCTTCGGGGCCGGGGCCGCGTCGGCCTGCTTTTCGCGGGGCGCGCGGCGGCTCTCGGGCGGCTTTGCCTCGCGCCGGGCGGGCCGGCCCGATGACGCGCGGCGGCGCGGGCGGCGGCCGTCGTCCTCGGACAGCTCGGCCGCCTCCAGTCCCTCGATCGCGTGCGGCGGGATATCCTTGCCGATCAGCCGCGTGATGGCGGCGACATATTTGCCTTCCGCCGGCGTCGCCAACATGAAGGTGCGGCCGATGCGGCCAGCGCGGCCCGTGCGCCCGATGCGGTGGACATAGTCCTCGGCGTGAATCGGCACATCGTAGTTGAACACATGGCTGAGTCCGACGATATCGAGCCCGCGGCCCGCCACGTCCGTGGCGACCAGGAGCTTGATGTCGCCCCGCTTGAACTTTTCCAGGGTCTCGGTGCGCATCGATTGAACCATGTCGCCATGTAGCGCGGCGCTGGGCAGACCGTGGCGGCGCAGCGAGCGGTCGAGCAGATCGACGTCCTTCTTGCGGTTACAGAAGATCAGCGCGTTCTCGACGTCCTCGCCTTGCAGCAGCGCGCGCAGCGCCGCGCCCTTTTCGCGCTCGCTCACCACCGACATGGCTTGGATCACAAGCTCGGCCGGCGAGGCCGGCGGCGACACCGAAATTTCTTTCGGCGAAATCAGAAAGGCTTCGGCGAGGCGGCGAATCTCGCGCGGCATGGTGGCCGAGAACATCATGGTCTGGCGCAACGGCGGAAGCAGCTTGACGATGCGCTCGACGTCGGGGATGAAGCCCATGTCGAGCATGCGGTCGGCTTCGTCGATCACCAGGATCTTGAGCCCGCTCATCAGGATGTTGCCGCGCTCGAACAGGTCGAGCAGGCGGCCCGGCGTGGCGATCAGCACGTCGACGCCGCGCTCCAGCTTGCGCTTCTGGTCGTCCATCGACACGCCGCCGATCAGCAGCGCCATGGAGAGCTTGTGATACTTGCCGTATTTCTCGAAGTTCTCGGAAATCTGCGTCGCCAATTCGCGCGTCGGCGTGAGGATCAGCGATCGCGGCATGCGCGCCCGCGCCCGGCCCGCCGACAATATATCGATCATCGGCAAGGTGAAGCCCGCGGTCTTGCCGGTACCGGTCTGCGCGCAGCCGAGAACGTCTCGACCTTGCAAGATAATCGGGATGGCCTGGACTTGTATGGGGGTGGGGATGGTGTAGCCGGCGTCGGCGACGGCATTCAGAATTTCGGGGCTGAGCCCCAATTTGTCAAAGGTCATTCAGTCCGTTTGCTTTCCGCTCGCTTTGGCGAGCCGATCATAAAAGTTGGCCGAACATAGACGGGTTCGGCGAAATGTCAATGTTAACGGTTACTTGCCCGCATATGGGAATGCTGTGACGGCAATCAACCCGGCGCCATTCTAACCGAAAAATATTACCGATATATGAATCCGGCGGCTGGATTATTTGAAGATCGGGCCGGATCGTGGCTTTGTGCGCCGGTTGAGCGATGCAAAGGAAACGCCGATGTTTGAGCGAACCCGGCTGGTGCTATGCTCCGGCCTGCTGTGCGACCAGGCCTTGTGGGCGCACCAGTTGGAACACCTGGCCGATGTTGCCGAGATGCGCGTGGCCGACTTCACCGGCCATGACAGCATCCGCGCCATGGCCGAGGCCGTGCTGAGCGGCGTGCCGCCGCGCTTCGCCCTCGCCGGGCTATCGATGGGCGGGTATGTGGCACAGGAGATCATGCGCCTGGCGCCCGAGCGCGTGTCGAGACTGGCGCTGCTCGACACCTCGGCCCGCACCGACGGGGAGGATTACCTGTCGCGCCGGCGCGGCCTTTTGGAGCTGGCGCGCAAGGGCAAGTTCAAGGGAGTCACGCCGGCGCTGCTGCCGATGCTGATCCACCCCAGCCGCCTCGACGACCGCGCGCTCATTGAAGCCATTACGGCCATGGCCGCGCGCGTCGGCCAACCGGCGTTCATTTGCCAACAGACCGCCATCATCGGCCGCCTCGACGGCCGCGCCGACCTCGCCAACATCGCCTGCCCGACCCTGATTCTGTGCGGCCGCGAGGACTCGCTCACCCCCCTCGACGGCCACGTCGAGATGGCCGAGGCCATCCCCGGCGCCGACCTCGTGGTGCTCGGCGCCTGCGGCCACCTGAGCACCATGGCACGCCCCGAGGCGGTGACGGCGGCGCTGCGGGGCGTGGCTGGCCGGGTGAGGTGCCCGCCCGCCATCAAATAAATCCGTCATCACCGGGCTCCGACCCGGTGATCCATGCACACGGACCGCGGTTCGTGTTCATGGGTTCTCGGGTCAGGCCCGCAAATGACGGGGTATAGGAAGTGGTGTATATATTAGCGAACTAAAAAACCGCTTCGCCCTCACACATCCAAATCCTCGACGAACTGGGCGTGTTCCTGGATGAAGGCGAGGCGCGTCTCGGGGTTGCGGCCCATCAGCGCTTCGATGCGCCTGTCAACGCTCTCGGCCTCGCCCTCGGCGATTTCGACGCGCAGCAGGGTGCGCGTGCCGGGGTCCATGGTGGTGGTCTTGAGTTGCGCCGGCGGCATTTCGCCCAGGCCCTTGAAGCGGCTGATCTCGACCTTGGCCTTGCCCGTGAATTCGCTTTCGAGCAATTCCTCGCGGTGGGCGTCGTCGCGGGCATACAGCGTCTTGGCGCCCTGGACGAGGCGGTAAAGCGGCGGCTGAGCCAGGTACAGGTGGCCGGCGTGGATCAAGTCGGGCATCTGACGTTGGAAGAAAGTCATCAGAAGCGCCGCGATATGGGCGCCGTCCACGTCGGCGTCGGTCATGATGATAACGCGCTCGTAGCGCAGGTCGGTGCCGCGGTACGCCGCGCCCGC
>Ga0066376_10005305_pt1 | contig 10978 bp, 7 predicted proteins | sample Knorr_S15_td_Bot_FD_77009 | JGI IMG/M metagenome (GOLD analysis project Ga0066376, IMG submission 77009) | Marine microbial communities from Southern Atlantic Ocean transect - Knorr_S15_td_Bottom_ad_5009_LV_A | ecosystem: Environmental > Aquatic > Marine > Oceanic | place: Southern Atlantic... | reverse complement strand
TGCGTGGCTCGTCGAACGCGGCGTCCGTGACCACGTTGATGACGCCCACGGTCTGGCGCCCCGTCCGCCCCGTGAGCCTCAATCCGCCCATGACCGAGATCGGCCCGTCCGGTGATATTCCGATTCGCCGAGAGAAGAACATCAAGAACGGAGGTGGCCCGAATTGGCCGGGCGCCCCCATCTCGAAGATCCCCGCGTTCTCCAGGAAGAAGTCCCGCTTTTCGGGGAAGAAGAGACTGAACCGCGTCAGGTTGACCTGCTGATCGTCCACTTCGACCTGCGCGAAGTCCGTGTTGATCGTGGCGTCTAGGACCAGTCCAGGCGTCACCTCGTACTTCACGTCTAGTCCGACGTCGAGCTCTCCATCGGTGTCCAAGCGGCCCATCGAGTCCACCTCCCCGCGGGCGCCAGTCAGCACATACGGTTTCACCTCGACGTTCAGCCCCGTCCGGGGAAGATCGGTCAGACCGTGGATGTGTCCGGCCCTGCTCACGCGCGTGAACCCTTCGTTCGAGCGGGACCAGGAGCTCCAAAGAACCTCTTCGTTGGTTCGCTGGATGATCCGGTAGACATTGAACCCCCACGGCTCGTCGGACCCCTCCGGAAAGCGCAGCGAACGGAACGGGATCGCAAACTCGGCGGACCACCCCTCCGCCGTGCGTCGCGCGGCCACCTCCCACACTCCCCGCCAATCCACATTGAACTCGCGCCCCTCGTCCGTAATGAGTGCGTCGTACTCGGCGCCGTTTGGGTTCGTGCCGAAAACCACCGCGTTGCGGTGATCGTGAAACGGATCGAGGACGATCACAACGGCGTCGTCACCCGCGAACCGAGGCGGCCCCCCGACCCGCGGGCGCTTGAGTCTGTCCCGCTGAAGAATCCGGGCGACCACCTCATCGGGAGAGCGGTCTCGGGCCAGTATGCCAACGTAGAGCGTGGCGTCATCAAAGAGGATCCGCACCTCGGTGGTCTCCGTCGCGGGCTCCCCTTCGAACGGCTCTCGCTGCCTGAATCCGGACGCCACAGGCGCCTCGCGCCAAGCCGTCTCGTCCAGGAGGCCGTCGATGCGGAGCACGGACGCCTCGGCAGGGGAAAGGCGGCGCGCATCCACATCGGGGGCAGGAGACACCTGTGCGGACGCCCCTATCGCGGTCGCGAGCATCGCGGTCGATGTAAAGAAAAAGCCGGTCAGCACGACGCTGTGCGACCAGCCACTTTGGTGTGGTGGAGTCACGATTGAGGTGCAGTTACGATTGCGATGGAGTCACGATTCGTTGGCGGCAAGACCCAGGGGCACTAGAGCCTTACAAGGCACGTGAATTCGCGCAAGACCGGGTAAGCGGCCCGTTCATCGCACCGCAGTGGAACACCGGCGACTCCCCCCTGCCTTACCTACCCACTTGCCAAAGCCCCCCAAAGCCCGGGCGGGCGGTGTTCGGCTCCGAAGAACACGCTCGATCCCTCCCCCTTCCACACGCAAGAAAAGGAGTCGCCACCCCCGCTACCGGCTGCTACTACGCCAGCAGCGACGCCACCCAGGAAGTCGAGGCCAGCCACGCCACGAGCATCAACAAGAACACAAGGAAGCCCAACACCGCCTTAAGCACGCTCACGATCCAATTCTGACGGTAGACGACTCGCATCGCGATGGCCAGGTAGATAAGTAGCACGGGGGGCAGAAGGGCGGAGACCCAGGAGAATGGCCCGGAGGGGGACCGTCGATTCCTCTCCCTTCCACACGGAAGAAAGGAGCCGCCATCCCGGCCCAGGGCCCGCCAAGCCGTAGAGCGAAGCGCTGGCCGGAGGGGGACCATCGATTCCTCTCCCTTCCACAAGCAAGAAAAGGAGCCGCCATCCCCGCTCAAGGCTCCCCTAGCTGGAACGAGGCAACGGTCAAGCCCATCTCATCATCGATCGCGTGCTCGATGTGGTCGATCGAGACGCTGATGGGGTAACCCGCCTCCGCGTCGTACTCGGCGATGACGGAGAAGGCCATGCCATCGATCGCGTCCTGGATCTCGGCGAACAGGTCGTCGATCGTGGGTACCGAGGTGGGGGGAGTTGGGATCGCCTCTTCGGTGTCGACATACACCGCCGAGGTCACTGTGCCGTCCAGAACCTCGATGCGAACCGGCCGCACGAAGTCCGTAGGGCAGAAGCAGGACCGTCGGAATTCAAACGAGTAGTCGTCGGCGTTGGTCACGGCCCAGCGGGCTCGGGCCAGGGCCAGCTCATCTTGCTCGGGGCCGAGCACGTCCGCGCAGACCATCTGGGTGAGCGTGAGCAACGCGATCGACAGCCAGCGGCTCGTCTTGGGCCTATTCAACATATTCGCGCGTCCTCGTTTCCAGGCGGCCTTTTCCCGTTTTCTAGGATAACGCGCGATGCAGACAACATATGACGGTTGTTTAGACTGGCTCCGGAACTTGGGACACCGGTCGCCCTAGGGGCCGACCTCTACCTAGTTCGCCTCGAAAGCCCCTCGATCCCAAGTGCCATTCGCGGGCCGTATCACCCCATTGATATCGCTGCGAATATCCAGGCCATAGCGCGTCTGGAAATCGGAGAACACCTGCAGCTCCGGGCCCGTTGCATCGATGGCCGGGGAGCTGCCCTGAAGCGTGAAGTCGTTGGCGCCGGCGTTACCGAACGCGGGGTCCAGGGTTAGGGCGTTGACCTCGAACCCGGTGCTGACGCCCCACGCCGACAGATCCTGCACGGTACTGCCTCGCTTGAACTGGGTCGCCTGAGTGGAATTGTGAAACACGTTGAAGTCCATGCCGGTGAAACTGGTATATGCACCGCTGTTGGGCAGCATGATTTCATATCCATCCGCTCGATTCCTCTCGGAAAAGATGTTGCCGGAAACCAAGTAGGGGATTTGACCGCCGAAGTTGATGCCTGTGGCGTAGCTCACGCATGTATTGAACGCCATGACACCACTGCTGGTGCCCCTCGCGTGCATACATTGGCCGTTGCCATACGCGGTTGCCGCATCGTAAGGACCAACCGGATTTACGTCATAGATGAGGTTGCCCAGCATGTGGACGTTCAGCCCGCCCGTGTTGATGATGCCGGTACCTATGTCATACAGGATGTTGTTGAGCACCCAGACGTTGGCGGCATCGTCGTGCACAACCATCGCTGTGGAGGAATTACCCGTGTTATTGTATAGGGCACGGTTGAAGGAGTGGCAGATGTTGCCGGAGATGATGATGTCGTCTGCTTCTTTGATATCGACGCAGTTCTCCAGGTTGTTGTACATGACATTGCCCGTGATGTACACGTAATCGGGTCGAATCTCGTCGGCGATCGAGGCATCACCCACCTGCACGCAATCGCCTCCCAGGTTGTGACATTCGTTGTTCACGATCCACACCTGGGTCACGTTGGCCGAGGGTTTTACCCCGTGGTAGTAGTTTTCGGGGGAGGTAATCAGGTTCTCACCCCAATCCTTGAAGAGGTTGTCATAAACGACGATGTGTGAAGACCTGTCGTTGGAGTCGGTGCCAGAAATACCAATTACAGACGTAAAGCCCACGTTCTCGCTGGGTCCGTCGAACAGAGAGTTTCGTATGGTTATGTAATGACTGCCGGCCTGTATGGAGGCAGTCTTTTTGTTTTCAGTCCACATCAAGCCTTCGACGATAACATGCGTGGAGCCGGTGAATCGCAGTTGCTTGAGCAGCTGCGGCCGCGTGGTGGTACAGCGCCCTTCGATAAAGATCTGATTGCTGGAGGTGCCCGTCATTGCGGGCTCGAAACGACCCTTGCCACCGATGGTGTACGTATTGCCATCACCAACCAATACGACCTTGCCGCCTTCCGAGATGACGAACTGAGCGAAGGTCGAGCGCGGCTTGTCGGGGTAGCCGTAGGTGTTGTCTGAATCGGTAGATGCGGGATGAGAGGGGTCGATGTAGTAGAAGTTGGCGACCTCTGCGCTCGGCCATCCAGCGGGGTCCGCCGCTATTGCCACCGTAAACGGGTCGTAACCGCAGGAGTCGAACGGGTCCGGCACACCCACGTAGTTGGTTAGCGCAAGGGGTGCCGGGCCATCATCCGTGACGGAAAAAGGCTCGTCGGCGGAGCTGCAGGCGGTTCCGAGGAGGGCTGCGACGAACAGGTACGATATGCGAATCTTGATGGGACCTCCCAAGTCGTGAGCTCGTGCTCATTGATCCAAGCTCCGTCATCCAGGGATGGTCCGAGCTCTGCCGGGGCCTCGGTAGGCCCCATTCAAAGCTACGTGCGTCTCTTTGGAGAACTGCAAGAAATCTGGAGCGGCCTATTGCCGGTCATCACCCCCACGACCGAGTTTGGTGGGTTCCCTCGCGTTCGTCTCCGAGCCCACGTCCATGCGATACAAACTCCGCCTCGCTGCCGCACTCACTCGTCGTGCTCCCGGTGCACCCCTCCTCGTCGCACTCGCGGCGCCACTTTTTCTCGCGCCCGCGCCGTTGCTTTTTCTCGCGCCTGCCGCACTCTCCGCGCAGACGGCGGGCGTGTTGCCCAAAGTCACACAGCTACCGGCTTCGACACGTGCGATGGCGCTCGGCGATTCGTACATGATGGATGCCGGTCACGCCGACGCCATCTTCTACCACCCGGCGCTGCTCACCGGGGCGCGTGGCTTCGGTCTCGACGTCCAGCGCTGGGCTGCAGAGAGCAGCTCAACCGCGGTTTCGGGAGCGATGCAGTGGCTCGGCGGTGGAATCGGCGTGGGCCTGAGGACGCTCCAGTATGGTGCCGACGGCACCGACGCCGCGGCGGCTCCTGCGGGGCAGGACCATCTGTTTGGCTTCGGCTCCGTACCCGTCTCCGAGCGGTCGGCCACGATCGGGTACGCCCGCGGAGTGCCGTTCGACATCGACTTCGGAGTCGGCTTGAGCCTCATCGATGAGCGCGTCGGCACGTTACGCCAGAGCGTCGTCCTCTTCGATGTGAGCGCAGCCCGCGACGTCGGGCCGGTGGTTGTGGCGGTGACGGTCCACGATCTCGGCAACAAGCCGATTCTCGACACGGGCGCGAAGCCGTCGCGAGTCGTTATCGGCGCCGGAAACTACGGGCAGCAACTCGGCATCTTCGATATCGGCTATACGGCCACCGTGGGCTACGACGACGATGTCGTGACGTACGGCGGTGGCCTGGAGATCGGCTATTGGCCCATACAGGGTCGGACCTTCATCGTCCGGGTCGGATTCCAGGATGTCCCCGACGGGAGCGAAGCGAGCCCCGTCACCATGGGCTTCGCTTTCTGGGGCGACGACATCACGGTGGAGTGGGCGTTTCGGCCGTTCAGCGGGGTCGATGAGGGTGGGGCGCACCGGTTCGGCGTGCGCTGGCGCTAAGCGTTAGCGCGGAACGCTGGTGACCGGGATAGCGTAAACGCTGGCGGTGACGCGCCGATGCTTGTGCCAACGCCTGTGCTAGCGCGGCTCCCTACGGTCCGTCGACCCTCGCACCCAGGAACGCCGGGTCCAGGTCGCTGAAACCGATCTGGTCGATCGAGACCTCGCCCGCATGGACGCGATCGAAGACGAATCGCACGGCAGTCAGCCGTCCGAGGGCGAGCGATCTGTTCTGGGCGACGAAGTCTTCGAGCGGAATCGAGAACGTCTGTAGGATCAACTCCCAGTGGCGCTGGAATCGTGAAGCCTCTTGGTCAGCCCGTCGCATGACGTAGGTCTCGAGCGGTCTTCGGATCGCACCATAGTCGCCTAGCTTGACTCTCGCCTTGTGCCCTGATGCGTCCTCGATCTCGATGCTGAGGTCAACCTGGGGATCGTCGGTGTCATCGTCCCCATCGCCGTCGCCGCCCCCGGGCCGCTCATCGTCGTTCTCGTCTTCGTCCTGCTGGTCCTGGTTCTCGTCCTCGTTCGCTTCGTTGTCGTCCGCCGATGGATCCCTACGGGGTCGGGGCGTCCTGTTCGTCGGCCCGAGCATGAAGTCGAGCGTGAACGAACCCGACAGTCCCCAGCTCGTGGCCAGTCCGGGCGGAAGCTCGAGCGTGTACTGCGCCGGCGGGCCATGCATGGTGGTGTCGGCCCCGGCGATCCGGTTGTTCCACCCGAGGGTCACGGCCTGATTCTCCTGCGAGGCGGACGTGTTGCCCCGATTGCTGGAGCGAAGCTGTAGCGTCTCCTCCTTCCAGGTGGCGAGCGAATCTCCCACGATGTGAACGCCGGGCTCCGAACCCGAGGTGATGTCGATATCCTCTTCGTACGTCGCGAGCGGTCTGAAAGCGCTCGTTTCGAACCGGGTGATGTACATCGTCTCCGGAAGCCACTGCCCGATGACGCGGTGGTCGCGGAAGATGGGCAGGTATCGCTTGTCGCCCTTCGTCACGACGTCGAGGAACGCCGAGACGTAGATCTCGGCGAAGCGACGCTGATCCTCCTGGGGAATCATCCCCCGCAGATCCAGGCTGCGCGCGCTCCGGGGACCTCTGTCGCCCGATCCCCAGACGGTGTTCCACTGGCCGTGGTTCGCCCGGTATACATAGACCGCCGCCTTGAAGTTGAAGTCGTCCGGATCGTTGAACTCGAGCCGATCGTAGATGCGCAACCCGTGGAAGCTCGTGACGTCGCCGTCGTGTGAGCCGTGGAATGTCAGGTAGCTCACGTCCTCGACGACGACCTTGCGACCCGTCGGCAGGTACTGCCCATCCACCGGGGCGATGGAGATGATGCCCTGGATGTCGTAGCCGAAGTCGAACTCGAGCGACGCGTCGTCCGGGTAGTACCTCAGGTGGTTGAACGCGGCGGCGTTCGCCACGGCCTCACCGCCGCGAGAGTGGCCGATGAGCACGATGTTGCCCATGTCGACCTTACCCTCGAACGGGTTGCCGGCCTCGCCGTTGAAGCCCTCGAAGGCCTGCACGTGCTTCAACAGGAACCAACCGCGGGCGTCGTTCTCTGCCCGAAGCCCGTTGATGAAGTTCTCGTCGATACTCGCCAGGATGTACCCACGGCTCGCGAGCAACTCGCCGAGGTAGTCGTATCCGGGGTCGGAGAAGTCCCTCATGTTGTGGTTGCCGTGGACCACGAGCACCAAGGGGAACGGCCCCTCCCCGTCGGGATACCAGACCCGCGCGTTGAGCGGCATCTCCTTGGGCGTGAAGCCCCAGTAATCGTTCCGCTCACTCGCGGACCCGCCCAAGCTCACCATCTTCGACGCGTCGACCGACTCCGTGGTGATCGTCACCGAATCACGGTACGCATCCCGATTCTTGTCCGTGCCCGACCCGTAGTAGAGCGTGAGCACCTCGTAGCGGCTCGGCTGGCCGGGATCGGGTGCGTTCAACGCCTGTCGCGCTAGGACGACACTAGCGTCGCTCGGGGTCAGCTTGAGTGCGGGAGTGCACGCTGTCAGGCCCAGGGTCGCCAGCGCCAGAGTGGCCACGGCCAGGAACCGCTTCGTCCTCATCAACGTCCTCGTCTTCATCATGGGTCCAATTCTGGCGAGCGGCTCGTTGGCTGGCAATCGGTGTTGGCTGACAATCGGACGGGTCTCGCCGCCCCTAGGCCCCTCCTCAGTCCAGCCCGAAGGCCAGCAGCACATTCCCCGCCCGGCTGCCCAGGAACGCATACCCGCTGCTGACATAGAGCATCCCGTCGACGATCACCGGCCCCGACGCGTTCATCGATCCCCCTGACGCCGGCACACCGTTCACCGTCTCGAACTCCCGGTTGGTGTCGTAGATCCAGAGGACCTCGCCGGTCTCGGCCGAGTGAGCCCTGATACCGCCATCGTTGGATCCCGAGAACACGACCCCGGGGATCGCCGAGACGGCGGCTGGGAGCGATCCGTCACAGCCGCTCATGAAGCCGGAGCGGATGCCGGACTCCGCACAAATCGGAGGTGGCGGATCGGCGCGCCAGACCAGCTCCCCGGTTCTCAATCGTACGGCCGACAGTCCGCCGGGGTTCGGCGTGAGCACGTCCGAGACGGCGAAGTAGGCGTTGTCGCCATCGACGGCGAAGCCCCATTCGATTCCCCCGAGCGCGCTGCCCGCACCAGCACGGAACTCCCAGACGATGGCGCCCCCGCGCTCCGGGTCGAGGCCATAGGTCATGCCCGACTTCTGGCCGATCACGAGGAGGTCGCTTCCGGTCGACAATGTGACGAGCACGGGTGAGGCACCGAAGTCGTGGTCGGGCCCCTCGTCCTCTGGGCAGTTGGTGTTGTTCCCCCCGCATCCCAGGATGAACGCGTCTCCCGGGGTCAGCTGGTTCCACCAGCGGATCGCACCGCTGTCGAGCTCGAAGGCGACGATCGCATCGCTCGTCTCGGCAGCGGGTTCTGTGTAGGCGTTGCCGGTGGCGGCGTAGATGACACCGCGGCCGGCGTCGATCGTGGGCGACCCCCAGATCGCGGCGCCCGCTGGGCCGGACAGCGTCGTGCCGCTCGGGGTGGTGCCTCTGGCCACTGGTTCAGAAGGAATTGTGAAGGACTTCCAGATCTGATCGCCCGTCGCCGCGTCGAGCGCCACGATGCTGCCGCGGAATGTGCAGCAGCCGTAGCTCGGCTGGCCGGCCATCACTTCCTCGATCGACGACACCGGCACGTAGAGACGACCCTCATGCAGCGTCGGCGCGCCGGTGATGCGGGCTGCCGGGTGGCTCTCGACGTCTCGGCTCCAGATCTCCGTGCCGGTCTCCGCGTCGATCGCATAGACGCGCGCGCCGAGGTCGCCGAAGAACAACACGTGGCCGTCACCCACCTCGCCGATCGAGATGGCCGTTCGCACGCCGGAACGGGCCTCATAGGTCCAGTGCCTGCAGCCGGTCATCGCGTCGAGTGCGTAGACGACGCCGTCCTGGCTTCCGACGAAGAGGCGACCGCCGGCGACCGCCGGTTGCGCCCACGCCGATGTCGACTCGGGAAATCCGAACGCCCACTTCAGCGTGAGGTTGGCCACCTGGTTGAGGCGAAGCCCAGCGCTCTCCGCCGACTGGAATCGCAGGTTCTCGTTTGATGCGCCCCAACCACTCCAGTGGGGGCGACCGAGTGGGTCCACCATTGCCGTTGTGCTCCCGCACGCGCCGATTGCGGTGTCGACCACATCAACCGCTGGGGCACGGCCGGTGATGAACTCCGCCAGGGCGCGGCGCCCGGGGACGTTCAGCGCCATGCCTTGAACGGACATGGTCCCAGAGGTGAGCGCCGTCACGATCGACTCCGGTGAGCGGTCGCGCAGCGTCTCGAGCGTGGGGGCGCGTTCTACTCCCGGCGGCGTGTGACACGTCGCGCACTGCGCCTCGAATAGGGCCGCGCCGTCAGGCTCTTGGGCGGCAGCCTCGACGGCGCCGTAAAGCACGAACATCAGGACCAACGTGCCGAGTCGCGTCTTCATTTGCTCTCCGTGGGGCACAAGTGCTGTCCGTGGGGCCAAGCTTAGGGGGAAGAAAGTCGATTGCCGGATTGGGATAACGTGAGGGGGTCGTCCGGAACCGTCAAACGGGGATCCGTACTTGCGGCCCATTTGCTTGCCGCCCGACAGGTGCTGTACGCATCTTGTCTCACATGTCGGATACCGTCACCCGCCTCAACGCGGCGCTCGAAGGCCGCTACGCCATCGAGCGCGAGCTCGGCGAGGGCGGCATGGCCACGGTCTATCTGGCCGAGGACGTCAAGCACAGCCGCAAGGTGGCCCTCAAGGTCTTGAAGCCCGAGTTGGCGGCCGTGGTTGGAGCCGAGCGTTTCCTAGCTGAGATCCAGGTCACCGCGAACCTCCAGCACCCGCACATCCTGCCCCTGTTCGACTCAGGCGAGGCCGACGGCTTCCTCTTCTACGTCATGCCGTTCGTGGAAGGGGAGACACTCAAGGAGCGCATCGACCGCGAGAAGCAGCTTCCGGTGGACGAAGCCGTGAAGATCACGATGGACCTGGCCAGCGCGCTCGACTACGCCCACCGCCAAAGCGTCATCCACCGAGACATCAAGCCCGCCAACATCCTGCTGCAGGACGGTGAGCCCGTGGTGGCGGACTTCGGCATCGCCCTGGCTGTGGATGCCGCGGGCGGCAGCCGACTCACCGAGACGGGTCTCAGCCTGGGCACGCCTCAATACATGAGTCCCGAGCAGGCGACGGGTGACCAGCCCGTGGACGCCCGCAGCGACCTCTACTCGCTCGCGTGCATGACGTACGAAATGCTGGTGGGCAGCCCGACGGCGGGCACGGATGAATGGGCCGAAGTTCTTCATGTGTGTAGTGTATACTAACTAGTATACGAGTGTCAAGAATGACTTAACCACAGCGCTGATTCTGGGCCTTCAGGGAGCTTCCAGCTTGCGCCTATCGGCCCCCTCTCGGATGTTGGCCGAAACGAACAGGGGAACTGGAGGCCGTGCGGGAGCATGTGGCTGACCGACCCTAGCCGGAGGATCGGACCATGACACGCATCGCGCTATTCTCCCTGGCAGGTGTCCTGCTCGTCGGTTGCACCGATGCCAGGCAGCCGGTAGACGACGGGGTGGTGGTCCATGAGCTCAAAGCCTCGCCGTCGACCACCCACATCTTCTTCTTCGACGCCTCGCTCGAGCCGGTTCTGCGCATTGAATCGGGTGATGTGGTAAGACTGGAAACGGCAACAGGAAACCCGCGCTGGTTCGAGAACGCGGGCGTTCCCCGCGATCAGATCCCGGCCGAGTTGTACGCGGTCTATGAAGGGTATGAGTCGAATGGTCGAGGAGACCATACGCTGAATGGCCCCATCTTCGTGAACGGGGCGGAGCCGGGCGACGTGTTGGAGATCCGCATCCTGTCTGTCGACGTCAGGTTGTCGATAGCGGGCCAGGGTATCGGCAGGCGGCTTTTCCCCGGGGACATCGATGCCAACGTGTCCCGGGTCCACTGGATCGACTTGGAAAACCGGACCGTCGAGTTTGCGCCGGGCGTGGTGGTTCCCATCAAGCCGTTTTGGGGGGTGATCGGAGTTGCGCCGCCTCCGGAAATGGGGCGAGTGGGGAGCGG
>Ga0066376_10005304_pt1 | contig 10981 bp, 12 predicted proteins | sample Knorr_S15_td_Bot_FD_77009 | JGI IMG/M metagenome (GOLD analysis project Ga0066376, IMG submission 77009) | Marine microbial communities from Southern Atlantic Ocean transect - Knorr_S15_td_Bottom_ad_5009_LV_A | ecosystem: Environmental > Aquatic > Marine > Oceanic | place: Southern Atlantic... | reverse complement strand
GCGCGGCTGGCCCGGATCGACCGGCCGATCGGCACCTGGCTGCTGCTGATTCCGTGCTGGTGGGGAGTGGCCTTGGCGAACGCGGCAGCACCCGGCTGGCGCTGGCCGGACCCGGTGTTTTTTGCGTTGTTCGCGGTCGGCGCGCTAGTGATGCGCGCGGCGGGCTGCGCGTGGAACGATATCCTCGACCGCGACATCGACGGGCGCGTCGCGCGCACCGCCTTGCGGCCGATTCCGAGCGGCGAAATATCGGTCCGCCAGGCGTTTGTATTCCTGGCCGCGGCCCTGTTATGCGGGCTTGGCGTCCTGTTGCCCTTCAACGGTTTCACCATTGCGGTCGCCGCCGCGTCGCTGGTTCTGGTCGCGATCTACCCGATGATGAAGCGGGTGACCTACTGGCCGCAGATTTTCCTTGGCCTCGCATTCAACTGGGGCGCTTTGGTCGGCTGGGCGGCGGTGACCGGATCGCTGGCCGCGCCCGCCCTGCTGCTGTACGCCGCCGGGATTGCCTGGACGCTTGGCTACGACACGATCTACGCGCATCAGGACAAGGAAGACGACCTGCTGATCGGCGTGAAATCGAGCGCCCTCAAGCTGGGCCGCAACACCCGCCCCTGGCTGTGGGGCTTTTATGGCGTGGCCGTGGGTTTGCTGGCCGCCGCCGGCGCGGCCGCCGGGCTGAATTGGGCCTATTTCGCGATGCTCGCGCTGGCGGCGCTGCAACTGGGGTGGCAAGCCGCCACGGTCGATATCGATTCGCCCGCCGACTGCCTCGCCAAGTTCCGCTCCAACCGCCTCACCGGTTTCCTGGTGCTGGCCGGCATGATCGCCGGGTGATTCATAAAATATCGGGCCAGCGCCGGGCGGCGTGATACACGCGGACGACTTCGATGGTCTGCGCCTTGACCCGGTATGGGACGATGTACGGCGTTCCGGGAACAACGAGTTCCCTGGTTCCCGGCACTCTCCCAATAGGGCCGAGTTGTGGAAATCGTGGCAAATTATCTTCGACAAGCAAAATTATTCGCTCGACCATGGCTTGGCCCGCTTGCGGGTTGTCGAGGGCGATATAGGCGTATAGTTGTGTGAGGTCGTGGCGCGATTCCGGCGACCAAACGATCTTCATAAAGAATGGGTTTTCCTGGCCCCGCCGCCCAATGCCGCCGCCCACGCCTTCATATCTTCATGCGCGATGGCTTCGCCTCGATCGAGAGAGGCAAGCGCGTCATGGATGCCGGCGATTTGCCATTCCTGCACCGACACGAATTCCTCGATCGCTTCCGCCGCAAGATACGACTGACTGCGTTTCATGCTTTTGGCGATCCTCGCCAACCGGTCCTTGGTTGATTTTTCAATCCTCACAGAAAGAACCGCACTGTCCGCCATGGCCTGCACCTGCCTATAAAATTAACTTGTATACAATATACGACATTCGCTTCAAACGGCAAGCCAGGCACGCGGCTACCCGGCGACGATGGCATAGGGCGCGCTGAAGGCCCCCGCATCGGCGGCCAGTGCTGCGACGCATTGGCACCGAAAGGGCGCATCGTCGATCAAGCGCAGGATGAAGCCGTCCAGCGTCTGGCCGGACGCCAGCCTTGCATGGGCCAATTCCAGCATCTGCGCCGTTGTCCGGGCCGGGCGCTTGCGCCCCCTGGCCGGAACCACGGCCAGCGCCACGGCGTCGCCATCGACCATGACATGGCCGCGCCGGCTGATATAGGCATGTACCGATTGCAGCGCGCCGCCGCCGTCTTCCAACGTCAGCTCGATATCGTCGAGGCGGCCATAATGATAATTCCCGGCCCCCAGTTCGGTTTCGTGCATGACCGGCAACTGGTCTTGGCTCAACCAGTTGACGAACAGGGTCACCGTGGCACCGGGCGCGGTTTGCAGCATCGCCGGCACCGAACCATAGGACGCGATATGGGCCGAATAGACGGTATCGAAATTCTTCAGATGGCAGCGCTGGACCGGGATTTCCGCCGCCGGGTCATGGCCGAATTTCCGGGTCAGTTGGGCCGGCGCCTGGTTCGAGCCGACGGCCAGCACCGGGGTCCGCCCGGCCGTCAATGCCGGATCGAAATCGAAGACGGCGCCGCCGCGCCAGTGATAGGAATGGTGCGGCAAGGGATAGGGGTAGTCGCGCGCGCGGGCCAGCGCGGCGCGAATAAGCGCATCGTTCATGCCCGGCTGCATAACCGACCTTCGCGGCTTTGTCATTCGCCGCGGCGTTGGGTAATGTGGCGCCACGATGGCTTATGACTCGCTCCGCGATTTTATCGCCCACCTCGAATCCAAGGGCCGGCTGGTCCGGGTGCAAGCACCGGTGTCGCCCGATCTGGAGATGACCGAGATTCAAACCCGGCTGCTGGCCGAAGGCGGCCCCGCCGTGCTGTTCGAGAACGTGGTGGCCGCCGATGGCGCGCGCCACGCGATGCCGGTGCTGGTCAATCTGTTCGGCACGGTGGAACGGGTCGCCTGGGGCATGGGGCGGGAGCCGTCCGAGTTGCGCGAAATCGGCGAGACATTGGCGTTTTTGCGCCAGCCCGAGCCGCCCGGCGGCTGGCGCGAGGCAATGGGGATGCTGCCGCTGGTACGCACCGTGCTGACGATGAAGCCGCGCACGGTCCGCACCGCGCCGTGCCAGGAAATCGTATGGCAAGGCGATGAGATCGACCTTGCCCGCCTGCCGATCCAGACCTGCTGGCCGGGCGAACCGGCGCCACTGATCACCTGGCCGCTGGTCGTGACCCAGGGCCCCGACCCCGATGGCGCGCGGGCCGACGACTACAATCTTGGCGTCTACCGGATGCAGGTCACCGGCCGAAACACGACCTTGATGCGCTGGCTGCGCCATCGCGGCGGGGCGCAGCAGCACGCCCGCTGGAAGAAGGAAAAATCGGCACCCCTGCCCGCCGCCGTGGTGCTGGGCGCCGATCCGGGAACGATCCTCGCCGCCGTCACCCCGATCCCGGACACGCTGTCGGAATATCAGTTCGCCGGGCTGCTGCGCGGCAAGAAGCTCGATCTGGTCGAATGCAAGACGATCCCGCTCAAGGTACCGGCCCAGGCCGAAATCGTGCTGGAAGGCGAGGTTTCGCTCGACGATTATGGCGATGAAGGCCCGTACGGCGATCACACCGGCTATTACAACGCGGTCGAACAATTCCCGGTATTCCGCATCAAGGCGATCACGATGCGCCGCGATCCAATCTATCTGAGCACCTTTACCGGCCGCCCGCCGGACGAACCCTCGGTGCTGGGCGAGGCGCTGAACGATGTCTTCGTGCCGCTGCTGCAACAGCAATTTCCCGAAATCACCGATTTCTGGCTGCCGCCCGAGGGCTGTTCCTACCGCATCGCGGTGGTGTCGATCGTCAAAGCCTATCCCGGCCACGCCAAGCGCATCATGATGGGCATATGGTCGTATCTGCGCCAGTTCAGCTACACCAAATGGGTCATCGTCGTGGATGACGACATCGACGCGCGCGACTGGAAGGATGTGATGTGGGCGATATCGACCCGCATGGACCCGGCGCGCGACATCACCTTGATCGAGAATACGCCGATCGACTATCTGGATTTCGCCAGCCCGCACTCGGGCCTGGGCTCGAAGATAGGCCTCGATGCGACCAACAAATGGCCGCCCGAAACCAAACGCGAATGGGGCCGCGAGCTGCGCATGAGCGACACCGTGATAGACAAAGTCGACGCGATGTGGCGCGAATTGGGGCTGCCGGGCAGCGGCGACAGGATATGGAAGTAGCTGTTTTCCAATCCGTGGCCTAAAATGCCTCGTGAAAAGATAGAGGAAAACACATCGTGGCCAAACGAAACACAAGCGAAGCGATAAACACCAAGGAAGGCGAAATGGAATTCCGCGCCGCCGCCGCCAGTTACACCAAGCGCGCCACCAGATCGAAAGCGGCTGCACGGGAAGCGCTAAAATCGGTCGGTATCATCACCAAATCCGGCAAGCTGACGGCGAAGTATAAGTAAGGCAGTCCGTGCACACCCTTTCATCGGCTTTCGTCCTTGGGTATCACGGGTGCGATACAGCCGTTGCCGAAAAGCTTTTAGCGGGCGGAGACTTTGCCGTCAGCACGAATGACTACGATTGGCTTGGGGATGGCGTTTATTTCTGGGAAGCGAACCCCAGGCGGGGATTGGATTATGCGCAAGAATTGGTCGGCCTCAAACGCGGACCGAAAATAAATCAGCCGACCGTGATTGGGGCAGTCCTCGACCTGGGGCTATGCCTTGACCTTACGACCAGCGCGGGCCTGAATCAGGTGCGTGTAGCGTATTCCCGTCTGCGGGACATCCATGTCGTGGCGGAAATAAAATTGCCGGAAAACAGCCCGGATAACCTGCGCAGGAACCTCGACTGCGCCGTAATCGGTTTGTTACACACAATGCGCGAGAATGAGAACCTTCCCCGCATAGATTCTGTCAAAGGTATCTTCGTGGAAGGCTCGCCGATTTACCCCGGTGCTGGATTCCACGACAAAACGCACAGCCAAATTTGCGTCCGCAATGCGGATTGCATCAAAGGCGTATTTCGCGTGCCCAATCGGTTCATCAGATAATTTTACGGAGCCTATGATGCAAACGCCACCAACCGTCGCCGATCCCGGCACCGTCGAAGATCTTGCGCGGGATATTCGCGCCGGCGCATTGTCGCCGGTCGATCTGGTGCAGCGCTATCTGGACCGGATCGAGGCGGTCGATGGGCGGCTCGAAGCGTGGCGCGAAGTCGATGCCAAGGGTGCGCTGGCGGCGGCGCGGACGCTGGCGCAAGAGGCCCAAATAGGCAAAATTCGCGGCCCCCTGCATGGCGTTCCGGTCGGGGTGAAGGACATCATCGATGTCGCCGGATTGCCGACAAGGTGCAACAGCCAGTCGCGCGCCGATATCGCGCCGGCCTTGGCGGATGCGGAAATCGTGGCGGCGTTGCGGGTTGCCGGCGCCATCGTGCTGGGCAAGACGCACACCACCGAATTCGCCCTGCGCGACGTTTCGCCAGCGCGCAATCCGCATAATCCGGCCCACACGCCGGGCGGTTCCAGCAGCGGGTCCGGCGCCGCCGTGGCGGCCGGGATGGTCCCGGTAGCGCTCGGCACCCAGACCGCCGCTTCGGTCAACCGGCCGGCCGCCTATTGCGGTATCGCCGCCTTCAAGCCGAGCACCCGGCTGATCCCCGGCGGCGGGGTCGAGCCGCTATCCTATCTTTACGATACGGTCGGGTTTTACGGCAGCCGCGTCGCCGACGCGGCCGCCGTATTCGAGGCGATCTGCCCGACCCATGCGCGGCGCGCGCCGCCGGCGCCCGAATCCCTGAACATCGTCGTGCTGCGCGACCCGCTTATCGACAATTCGGACGGCGAAATCCTGCGCGCATTGGCGGCGGCGGCGGAACGGATCGCCGGTGCGGGGCATAAGGTGACGCGGCGCGCCTCGCCGGTCGCCTTTTCCGGCCTGCTGGAATCCCATAGGCAGACCATGATTTATGAAATCAGCCGCATCCGGCGCGCCTTTCTGGATCGACCGCAAGGCGCCATCGGCCCCAAGCTGCTGGACACCATTCGCCAAGGCCTGACCATTTCCGACGACGCCTATCTTGAGGCGCGCCGCGCGCTCGATGCCTGGCGCGACGAATTCTTCGCCGCCTTCGCTGGAACCGACGCCATCCTCTGGCCGGCGACGCCCAAAACCGCGCCCAAGGGGCTGGACTGGACCGGCGACGCCAGCTTCATCGCCCCCTGGACGGCGCTTGGCGGGCCAGTGGTCACCATGCCGGCAGGCAAATCGGCAAGTGGCATGCCGATCGGCTGCCTGCTGGCCGGCATGCCGGGCAGCGACTTCGCCTTCGCCGCCACGGCGCGGCGTCTTGCCGAAGCGGCGGAGGATAACGACAGCGTTTTTTAGTCCGCGATGTGGCCCAGGATCACCTCGGCGGCGAGTTCCGGGTGGGTCAGCGGCACCATATGGCCGCAGCCCTTCAGCGTCACCAGGGTGCAGTCCGGCATCGCGTCGGCGAGGATTTCGACCATCCGGCCATCGAATCCGGTCGCGTCTTGCGTCTTGACCGCCAAAGTCGGCGTCGCGATGGTGGCCAGTTCGGATGCTGGCGTCTGGTTCTTCATGTTGGATTTCAGATTGGCGACATGGCCCTGGGTCCGGTGCAGAAAATTGTCGCGGGTCTTTTGCGGATAGCCTTCCCAGGCACCGTCGCCATTGCGGAAATCGAGAAATATCTTCCAGGCCGTTTCCGGGCCACGCACTTCCACATTGTGCAAAAAGCCCTTCGCCATCGTGTAAAGATCGGCCAGGACATCGTCTTCGCCGGCATCCACCAGCAGGTTCAGCAGCATCGGTTCGATGATGACGAACCGGCGCACCAGATCCGGGTTTTGCAGCATCAGGCGCAACGCCGTGGTGCCGCCATAGGAATGGCCGACCAGATCGATCGAGGTGGCGCCGATGTCGCGCAGCACCGCGTGCAGCAGCGCCGCCTGGTCTTCATGGCGCAAGGTGTCCGGGTCGGGCCAGAAATCGGTGCGGCCATGACCGTAAAGATCCGGCGTGATGACCCGGTAGCGGCCGGTCAGATGCGGCAGCACGCCGCGCCATTGCGCGCCCGAACTGCCCGCCGCATGCATCAGGACCACGATATCGCCGGATCCCGCATCGCCATAATGGACGGTGGCGCCGTTGTATTGGAAAAGGGGCATGATTTCAGGATTCCATTATGGTGTCTTGCGCCGCGACCATAACGCCATCGGCCGCCTTCGCCGACACCCAAAACGCCGCATCGCCGGAATTTTCCGATATGCCAATCGTGTCTTCGCTAAGTCAATCGACGGCTTGACCCCATCCTTGCGGCGACCTAGTGTCGCGCCATGGTTATGCAATCGACCCAGGGGACGCTAGCGCGACTTACGCACCCGGCCGCTTGAGCGGACCGGGACCGTTTTTACGTTTGCGTCTACCCTGTTGAAAGATTGGATCATGATCCGTCATATTTCTGGCTCCCCTATAGGGCGTTTTGCGCGCGGTCTTTTCGCACTGCCGTGACTTAGTTGCGGCTGCCGGCGCTGAGCGGCGCGCCGACGGTCGTATCCGCGCCGCATTCCCTGTTATTACCGGAATATCGCCGCGGCCCCTGAATTGCAGGGACTGGCGGACAGAGTGGAGAAGACAGATGCCCAACAAGATGCCCTATGATAAATACACGCCGTTCCCGCCGATCGATTTACCGGACCGGCAATGGCCAGGCCGGACCATCGTCAAGGCGCCCAAATGGTGCAGCGTCGATCTGCGCGACGGCAACCAGGCGCTGATTTCGCCGATGGACAGCGAACGCAAGCGCCGCATGTTCACGACCCTGGTCGATATGGGATTCAAGGAAATCGAGGTCGGATTTCCGGCCGCCTCGCAGACCGATTTCGATTTCGTGCGCGCCCTGATCGAAGAAGATTTGATCCCGGACGACGTGGTAATCCAGGTGCTGACCCAGGCGCGCGAGGAATTGATCCGGCGCAGCTTCGAATCGCTGGAAGGCGCCAAACAGGCGATCATGCATCTCTACAACTCGACCTCGACCTTGCAACGCCGGGTCGTATTCGGCCTGGACAAGGACGGCATCACGGCCATCGCCGTCAACGCCGCGAAACTGATCAAGCAACTGGCGGCCCAGACCGATACCCGGATCCTGCATCAATATTCACCGGAAAGTTTCACCGGAACCGAACTCGACTATGCCATCGAGGTCTGCGAGGCGGTGATGGATGTTTATGAGCCGACGCCGGACAATCCGATCATTCTCAACCTGCCGGCCACGGTCGAGATGGCGACGCCGAATGTCTATGCCGACCAGATCGAATGGTTCAGCCGCACCATCAAAAACCGCGACTGCGTGATCTTGAGCCTGCATCCGCACAACGACCGCGGCACCGGGGTGGCCGCCGCCGAACTTGGCGTCATGGCCGGGGCCGACCGGGTCGAGGGCACGTTGTTCGGCAATGGGGAGCGCACCGGCAATGTCGATCTGATATCGCTTGGCATGAACCTGTTCTCGCAGGGCATCGACCCCGAACTGGATATGTCCGACATGGACGCCCTGGTCCGGGTCGCCGAACATTGCAACCAGTTGCCGGTGCATCCGCGCCACCCGTGGGGCGGCGAGTTGGTCTTCACGGCCTTTTCCGGGTCGCATCAGGACGCGATCAAGAAGGGCATCGCGGCGATGGCCGAAAGCAATAGCGGCATGTGGGAAGTCCCCTATCTGCCGATCGACCCGCAGGATGTTGGCCGGACCTACGAGGCGGTGATCCGCATCAACAGCCAGTCCGGCAAGGGCGGCGTCGCCTATATCCTGGAACAGGATTACGGCTTCGTGCTGCCCCGCCGGCTCCAGGTCGAGTTCAGCCAGGTAATCCAGGGCCTGGCCGAACGGACCGGCGACGAAATCCTGTCCGCCGATATCTGGGCCGCCTTCAAGGCGGAATATCTCGATGCGGCCACGCCGTTCGATTTCATCGAACACCGCACCGTGCCCGACGCCCACGCGTCCGAACGGCGCAACATGACCGCCACCCTGCGGATCGACGGCGTGGAAACCACTATCTCGGGCAAGGGCAACGGCCCGATCGACGCCTATGTCAACGCCCTGTCCGGTCATTGCGGCGTCAGTTTCCGGGTGGCCGATTACAGCGAACGCGCAATCGGCTCCGGAGCCGACGCCAGGGCGGTCGCCTATGTCGAGATCGAAACCCCGCAGGGGACATTATTCGGCGTCGGCGAACATCCCAATATCGTCACCGCCTCGCTGCGCGCGGTTACCGGCGCGCTCAACCGGGCGGTCCGGCTCGGTAAGGGAGTTGCCGGGAACGGCGCCGCCTGACGATGCTGTCGCAGCGGTTGCTTGGGAATCTGGAAGAAGGCTGGTTGCAGCCGACGCTGGCGGCGCTGTTTCAGGACTGGTGGTATCTGATCGTGCTGAGCGTGCTGGTCTCGACCGTCTTGTTGTGGATGGCGGGGCAGCTCATCAAAACCGACATGGAACTGCGGCGGGCCGTTCGGGCGATGGCGCAAGGCGGGGGCAGCGAGGAAGCGGTGCAGAACATCGCCTATTTTCGGACCCGGCGCCGGGCCATCATCAGGCCGATCCTGCTTCTCGCGCTGGTTTTGTTCTTCGCCGCCTATCCGGTGCTGAAATCCTGGTACGGGCTGGAATAGCACGGGCCCACGACCTATAACCCGATGTCGGAATCAGAATTAGAGGCCCCCATGGAAAATGACGCCGCCCGTTCGCTGCTGGACGATTTGCTGGCCCGGGCCAAGGCGCTGGGCGCCGACGCCGCCGACGCGATGATCGTGAACAGCACCGCGCTGTCGCACGCCGACCGGTTGGGCAAGACGGAATTGCTGGAACGGTCCGAATCGCGCGATCTGGGCCTGCGGGTCTTCTTCGGCAAGCGCCAGGCCGTGGTGTCGTCGAACGATTGGAAAGCCGCAACCCTGGACGACTTGGTCGAACGCGCGGTGGCGATGGCCAAAGCGGTGCCGCAAGACCCGTATTGCGGCCTGGCCGATCCCGATCAGCTGTTTCGAGGCGCGGTGCTGGATCTCGACATCTTCGATCCCGGCGAACCGGCCGCAAAGACCCTGATCGAGCGCGCGCGGACCACCGAAGCGGCAGCGCGCGATGTGTCCGGCGTCACCAATTCCGAAGGGGCGGAAGCGTCGTGGTCCGGCACATCGGTCATGATCGCCGCCTCCAACGGGTTTTCCGGCGGCTACGCGATTTCGCGCCACGGTATCGGCGTGTCGGTGATTGCCGGCGAGGGGAGCGGCATGGAAAGCGATTACGAATTTTCCAGCGTCGTTCATGGCGATGACCTGGACGATCCGGCGTCGGTCGGCCGCGCCGCCGGCATGCGCGCGGTCAAGCGGCTCAACCCGCGCAAGGGGCCGACGGTCAAGGTTCCCGTGGTCTATGACCCGCGGGTCGCCAACGGAATCATCGGACATTTCGCCGGCGCCATCAATGGCGCGGCGATCGCGCGCGGCACCAGTTTTCTGAAGGACGCGATGGACACCAAGGTTTTCACCGATGGCGTCACCATCATCGACGACCCGCACCGCTTGCGGGGCTTGCGCTCGAAACCGTTCGACGCCGAAGGGCTCGCCAACGACGCCATGAACCTGATCGAGGACGGCGTGCTGACGCGCTGGATCCTAGATCTGCGCGCCTCGCGTCAGCTTGGACTGGGCAGCACGGGCCGGGCCACGCGGGGCGTATCGGGTCCGCCGTCGCCATCGACGACCAATCTGTATATGGCGCCGGGGCGCCTGACCCCGGCGGCCCTGATCGCCGATATCGAGAGCGGGTTCTACGTCACCGGATTGATGGGCTTTGGCATCGACGGGCTGACCGGCGACTACAGCCGGGGCGCTTCGGGTTTCTGGATCGAAGGCGGCGAAATCGCCTATCCGATCAGCGAGATGACCATCGCCGGCAACCTGAAAGACATGTTCGCGAACCTGACCCCGGCCGACGATCTGGAATTCCGCTACGGGTCGAATGCGCCCACCCTGCGGATCGACGGCATGACCGTCGCCGGAGAGTAGTGCCGCGAAGATCAGGGAGCGCTCTTGAGGGCGGCTCAACTAACCCAGGCGACGGTTTCGGCCTCTTCGTCCTCGACGCCGTAAAGCATCAGCAGACCGTCGAACAGTTCGATAAACTGGTCATGCACCATGACCTGGCCATACTGTTCCACATACCACTTCCACAGATTGACGCTGTGGTCTTGCCCGGGAAAAGTAGAGGGACTTTTGATAACGTGATTTTATCAGGAGGACTTATGACCCGATCTGCACGACGACGATTCACGGATGATTTCAAACAAGAAGCGGTTCGTCTGACACTGACGAGCGGCCGCACGATCAAGCAGGTTGCCGACGACCTCGG
>Ga0066376_10005303_pt1 | contig 10981 bp, 11 predicted proteins | sample Knorr_S15_td_Bot_FD_77009 | JGI IMG/M metagenome (GOLD analysis project Ga0066376, IMG submission 77009) | Marine microbial communities from Southern Atlantic Ocean transect - Knorr_S15_td_Bottom_ad_5009_LV_A | ecosystem: Environmental > Aquatic > Marine > Oceanic | place: Southern Atlantic... | reverse complement strand
GAACATGAACAGCATTTACGAGTCTTGGACCTAGAAAAAGAAAAGAAGCGACAACAAACTGCTGAAAGAAAGGAGCAGAGAAAACTTTTGTTCGATAGTTGTCTTGTTAGCATCCAAACCGCTTCCTCACTTGCAGAGTTGAAAGGAATTGAAGATGATTTTCCTTCGCTGGGTCCGAAAGACGAAGCCACACTTTTGAAAAATCTAAAAGAGCGAAAAGAACAACTCCAACCCAAGATTCAAGCCTTTGCCGATTTTGACAATCCTGATTTCACAACCGACACAAGTTTAAGTCAACACAAACCACGTAAAAGTCGAGGGATTAGAGAGTTTGAAAGTGTAGGGTGAATCTAATGGCGAGAGGGATTCCAGATGAAGTTTCAATGAACGCTGAACGACATGTATTGGCACAGCGCACATCAAGAATGAAAGTTGAACTTGGACTTGTCGATGAGTGTTGTCTGGCTTTAAACCCAAGTTACTTTTCTTCACCCGAACAAACAGGGACAGAAATTAGTGGAATTGAATACGATGTCAAATTAACAGAAGGAAGGTTGTTTGACAAAGACACCGTTCGTCTTGAAATGATCATTCCAGAGGAATATCCAAGCGAAATCCCTCGGATATATATTCCTGGTTTGTCCAAGGACCAATACGACTCAAAGGCCCATATGTACCGAGACCGTCAGCGTGATATCCACATGTGTATTTTTTTCCCTGAAGATTGGACAGAAGATCATACTATCGCTGGCATGATGATTAGGTCTACAATATGGATAAACAAATACGTGGAATACAAACGAACTGGTTCATGGCCTGGAAAAGGTCAAGCACACTGCAGTAAATGTGGTAATAGAAGTTGTCAATGTTAGTAAAGAGAGGTCGTTTTCATGAGCAAAGAGTTCAACAAACAGGAAAATTTCAACAAATCCGATGACCCAAATTTCATACATGAAATACGCTCCATGAGTCAGAAAGCCCTTGATGAGTGGGAAAATATTTTCCAAACACATGCCCACAAGGATGACAAACTACGACTGAACGAAGCTGTTTCGAGCATAAAGTACATGATTAAAAGTGCAGCATCAAGCGGATTGTGTAGCATTTTGTTGCTTTTACCAAATGTTGCGAAAAGACATAATTGGGATATGGAAGAGTGGGATCCCCCACTTTCACCAAAATTATCAACCCGTCAAGGTTTTCCACACATACTTAATGGCTTAATGGTTCCACCTTATAGTAAGAAGTTTAGAACCAATTGGCTAATCGAAAATGGTCAATACTATGGACTATCGACCCGGTTACCAGATAAGCGTTTCACTCTATTAATCGTAAAAGAACTGCGCCAACTGGGCTTCACTTTCACGAGAATAAAAAATCATGATTATAAAAACCCAGAATTGGCTACTATAGCACAGTCGCCAAAGGGATTTATAGCAACACCTACATCCAAAGGGGAATCTCATAATCGCTGGCCCACATCGGTGTGGTCTATTTCATGGGGTGAAGGAAATGGAGAGTGATTTATCCTCTCGAATTGGCCATCTCTTGGCACCCGATGCTCTTGTTAACAAAACGCTGATGGTAGTTGGACTTGGAAGTTTAGGCTTCCCTGCTGTTCAGCATCTTGCTATGTCTGGAGTCCAGCGATGGATTTTAGTTGACTTTGATACTTTTGAAGCCTCTAATTTGGTTAAGCATCCTGGCATGCGAAAAGAACTTGGACGGCTGAAAATTGAAATTTCAAAAGATTGGATATTAGACCGAATACCAGATGCACAAGTGATCTGTTTACCTATCAACATCACCACTGTCGATGGGAAAAAGGCATTCAAGCAAGCGCTTGAGGATTGTGACGCAGTTATGGTGACTACGGATAACAAAAACTCGCGTTTGGTTGCTAATAGAATTGCTTGTGAACTTCAAACGCCAATGATTGTAGGCACGGTTTACCGAACTGGTTTTGGTGGCGATTCTTATCTTTACCATCCTGAATCAACGGGTTGTTTTGAATGCTTTATTGCTCAATCTGAGGCCATCAGCATCGAACGTACCGTTGCTGAATCAAAAGCCGCTACAGAAACTGAACAAGCAATTCAAGAAGCGCGCTATGGTCGTATTCCAGACCCTACGTTTGGTCTTTCCGGACTTGCTTCCGATATAGCCAGTATCGCTGCTCTTGTATCTAGAATGACGCTTACTGCGTTGCTTGATGCGAGTGTAAATGATTCATTTTTAGAGGCCGTTACGGGAGATTCCTCTAACCTCTCGCGACTTGAATCACATCTTCTCGAACTCCCTTATGACATTCGAGGAGGAAAGCAACCACCTACTCAAAGCAGCAAAACGGTTTGGTTGGATTCTAACGACGGACAGAGGTACGGCATTGAACCTCTATGTGGTGAATGTAGCAGTTCAGTGGACCCAAATAATGATCGGTGTTGCTCATGGTGTGGAGCCATTTTTGATGAAAAACTCTCTGCGCAAAAGGGAACTGTAAAAACCGATATACAGGTCAATTGGCGGCCAATTCCTCCGATGGAAAGAGGTCATGGTGTCAACCATGTGAGCATGATTACTAGGCGTCATCTTATCGATGATGCAGAATTTGAAGGCCACGAAACTTCCCGGTTGAGAATTGCCTTTCAGCCGTTCCAAATGCAGTCCAATTACGTAGGAAAAAATGAGGATTGCCCTTGGTGCAAACGAGGTGAAGAAGAATGAATAATGAACAACGCCCTAAATTGAAGATGAATAAACAAATACTTGCTCGAATATTTTCAGAAATTAATCGTACACCAACTTTAGAAATTGGTGGCAGGTTCTTCGGTAAAATAGGAACAGATGGTTCGCTTGTTGTGGATGACTTCATTCCAACAGGTCCAGAACCAGATAATGTTAGTGAAGTGGAATTATTGCCCGACCGCAGGTATCAGCTTTGGACTCTAGATAAAATCCGAACCATTCAACCTGAAATCGATTTGTTTGGCTCTTGGCACTCGCATATACCTAACGGATTGGAGCGTTTTTCACGACAAGATCATCGTGCATATCATATGCGTTTGCAACCACCTTACCCACACCCAGGCATGCTTTGCGGTTTGATTCACACCATGCCATCATCTGTTGAAGAGGTGCGTGATAATCTCTTAATTGCTTGGTTTCCAGCAGGTGAGGAACTCGGAGTTCATTCCTTTTACCAACCTCAAGAAGTGACTTGGGTTGACATAACCGTTTCTCAAAGCATCAACCAACTCATCCAGTTGACAAAGCATAGCCAATATCAAGCGGCAACTGGAAGGGTTTCCTTGACCCTAAACGACTGGCATCGTGCCATAAATCACATTGCCACGGCTGCAGTAGATCCTCAACACGAAATTCGTCAATCTCCAGATGGTCTTCGCCTAATGATAATTGAGCAAGGAGCAGGAAATGAGGGCTTCGCCCTTGAAGTGTCAGCAAATGGCACAGCGCGGTGCCATTTGGATGCTGATGAACCAACAGAATGGATGAATGTGGGTGTGGCATCATCTGATTTTGAACGTGCGTTGCATGAGTGGTATGATATTCCAACAGAATGGTCACACCTTAACAGAACACTCGCAAGCCTTCTTACACAACAGAGCGAGCCGAAGAAAAACTGGCTTCAACGGGTTCTCGGTCTTTAGTAAATTCCAAAAGTCAATACCTATACTCGTAATAAAAACCAATTTCTTTCTTGAATAGATTGATTTATTGTTGCCAACACGAGCAATCATGAGCGGAGAGGATTTTGACAAACGCGAATTTGACAAACGCGAAACTTCACAATCCTCTTCCCGATTTGGTATCCGAGATTTAGTTTCAGATATAGACAGAAAAATTGATGAAAAAGCAGAATCCTTGATTGCTACGGAACTACAGATACCTCAAAAAATTCAGAAAATCCTTAACGATGGTGCTATGGAAGTAAGAATAAACCTTCCAGAGGAAATAAAAAATAAGTCACCAAGTGATAACTATTATGGAAATGGTACTTGGGAACTTGTGTTCGACAGATTTACTGCTTTGCTGAAAGAAGAAGGGCTTCTTGTTTTCTTCACTCATCAGGGTAGAGGGGGATGTTGCAGGGTTCCTATGGAGGATAAGACGCGATTCGAGTGTACGCAGTGCGACAATTGGGGGGCCAAAGGTGTAATTACAGGATGCAGTCGTCCTCTCCAGAGCAGTTGGTGTGACTGGGATATATTTTCTAGTCACCCCACCCACCCATGCAGCACCTGCGATAAGAAATGGCGTCTATCAACCGGAAAGGTATATCACTCAATACTCATCAAGATAAAACCTTGATGATATTTTGCAGACTGTGCAAATTAAGACCATATTGGATTATACTTTAGTGGATTCCCAGACCGTATTCGTTCAGCATAGTATCGTTCCGGGTAATTAGGAGGGTTTGTTGAAATTACATAGATATTGAACTCTTTCTTAATATCTTGAAATCGAATTTCAAATGCATCATTTTCGGGAGGTAATAATAGATCTACTTTTTCGCCCCAACCCATTACTCTGTCGACCGGAGGAAGGGGTATGGGTCTTCCGTTCCAATCCGTGGGCGGCCTACCGCTGATATACCACACAGATTCATTGAATGCAACTCGACGAAAATTGCTCCGATAAGCAAGCGGGGAAGTTGCATCGATTATTACTTCTTCAAAATCCGCCTCATTGTCAAAAACTAAAATCAGGGCTCTAAAATCTAGTGGTTGTTTATGTGCGGGAATTTCGAGTGGGTGATGAAATTCACCTGCCGTCACATCCTCATCAAAGTTGTAGTCATCCTCATCAAGTTCCCTATCCTCATTAAAGCCTAAACACGTATCCTCATCCTCTGCCCAACTAAGCGATTTGCCTTCGGCCACTTTTATGAGATCGAATTCGGTGCCTAATCTTTTTACAACCTCTTCCCATGTGCGATCATAATAGTAATCGCTTTCCTTCAAGATATAATCGGGAATTACCAAGAAAATACTATCAAAATCTTGAATGGATTTAGCCAATCTCTCAACAATACGCGTTGTGAAAGAATCGAATCTTTCATTTTCTAATTCTAGAACATGTTCTTTCTTGGAATGGATTTGACCACGCAATTTGCAGATAGAGCATTGGTTCAAATCAAAGTCTGTTTTGTTGAAATCTCCTTTATTGAAATTTCCAGTAGGTGGTATTTCATCTCCCATGTTCGTTATAACAAACAAATCTAAATCAATCTTTGGGGAATGATAGTAATAATAATCTAACCGCCTAATTGATGCGTTGTCGCATCATCGGGACAATAACCGTGCAATTCTGCCCACCTATTCGTTGGCCCTCCTGAAGCGGGAAATTGTCCGTCAATTCCCAACCATCCTTCGCTGCTTGATTTATTAAATTCAACAGACCATTGGAGCGATGAGCTATATTTTTATTTATTTCATCCGGATTTTGACGAAGAGGGGTACGACCGTAGTCGTGATTTGTATATTTTTTAAGGAAAAGTGCATAAACTCCACTTCCATTTCGGTCGGGCATCCGGCGGTGCAGGCTTGGATGAATCAGTTCAAGCGTAGCGTATCTCCACTTAGGATATTGTTGACCTTCTCCCTTTTGAAAATCATCTGCACCCATAATAATGCGTTGCCGCATCATCGGGCGGAGATCTCGCCGCAAACCACCTAATTCTCGGTGGTCTTGAAGTGGTAAATTGTCCGTCAATTCCCAACCATCCTTCGCTGCTTGATTTATTAAATCCAACAGTTCAATGGAGTGATGGGCCATATGATCTTGAAGTATGTGTGGCTTGTCGAATAGATTCTCGTAAGACATGTTTGCAACTGATTCTCGCATAAGTGCAAAAACCCTCAAATGTACATTTGGTTTTTCTATCAGTTCCGGGTCGAAAATCCTCGCCGGAATAAGTTCAAGCGTAGCATATCTCCACTTAGGGTTATGTTGGTAATCTCCTTTATTGAAATTTCCAGTAGGTGGTATTTCATCTCCCATGTTGGCTATAACAAACAAATCTAAATCAATCTTTGGGAATGGTAGTAATAATAGTGTTTGCAGAATTGTTAAAATAATATTATGGGCTTTCGATGGAACATTAAATCAAGACTTATTGAAATTACTTTGGTTTTGGATTTCTCTTTCCATTATGACCCAGGACACTGATGTTTGGGCCCCTCTTGATCTTCCCTCTCCACCACCAGCAACAACACGCCAACCTTCTTGCGCCAACTGATTAATTTCTGGTAATGGATTTCCCTGGTAAGTCCATTGGATTTTTTGGTATTCAAACGTAGCCATGTTTCTGTGAGGAGAAGGCATCTATTCAAAGACATCGGACATAGTCCAAGAAGATTATCTGAAAACTTTGTGTATTTCTATTGGCAATATTATGGGCTTTCAATGAACCATTTAGAGGCTACGCAAGAATTTTCAAAGTTAGTCATATTCGCATCAAAGTATAGCCAATATCCACATAAACCCTCATACCAAGAGGACTGATAATGGCGTATTCATGTAATTGCACTTGGCGTGTGGATTGGTGGCATTGTGGTTCTTGCCAAGTAGATGCGACATGGGATGGGCCTGAGAATGATGAGGGCGACTGCTTGCATTGTGATACGCCTATCGAACTTAATTTAGAGCCCGAATGTAGCCATCTTTTTTGCACAAATCGCGTAGGTGGGCCAAATGGCCCTTATTGCATTCATGAATGTGATAATGGTGATGAATTCCTAGTTCGATCAGAAGGAGAATTCTATGATGGTTTGATAAGTATTGAATGGTATAGTCCGATTCCATCCGATTTGTGGTATCAATGTCCTTCAAGCAATAAACTGTCCAGACCCAGTTCTAATTGTGATTGTGAAAAGGGGGAATGGGGCGAAGACTGCTGGTCTTGTGTCTATTGTGAGTGTGGGGAATGCGGCAACGCCCCAATTTCCATGGAATATCTATGTACGCCTCTTTCCATCATGTTAGTTTGCCAAAATGTCAACTGTGAGGGAGATGTGTTCACACCCAATGAAGCATGGCCAGTTGAGTACTACTGTGGGTGTTGTGAACGAAAAACTCCAATGACCTTTGATGATGATTCAGGTGATTTTTACTGTGATTATTGCGAAATTGATGGTCCCCTTGTTTTCAGAGGAAATGATGGTGACGATTCATGCAGATATTATGACTGGGATACTAAAACATACAACCACCCAGAGGAGAGTTCAGAACTTGAAAGCGAAAACCCATCTTATCGAATTGATTCACGGCAATATATCGAAATTTATGAAGAGAATAAATGGGAGCGTCAGTCCCCACATTCTGTTGAAAATGCCTTAGCCCAAGATGAACGCGGAAGAACGTATATGCAACACACTGAGGCTCAGAGAAACGGGCAAATAGAAAAAATCCGTTATACTAAAAAAGCGCGTAATCTTGGGCCCCAGCAAGAAATCAAATGGACACATCACACAGATTGTTCATATGCAACAGTTTCCTGCCTTACCTGCAAAGAATCAATGTATGCAAAAATATCAAATTGTATGATCAAAAAAGGAGATTGGAAATATTTGCATACTGGCTACGGTGGCGATATTCAAAAATTCCCAATCATTGAGCAAGTGGCTTCAATCCGAGGTGATTTTGATAAGAGTGATTTCAATAAAGGAGATTTCAACAAGAGTGATTTCAACAAGGGGGTGTAAGTTTTCTTACTATCAGGTCTAAGATAGATACTTTGCGAACCACTGAATCGTGAAATTTACAACTCTTTATGGAATTGTATTATTGAGTCATTAATTCAACTCCCCGTGGACTCAGAAATCTAACCAAAGGAGAAAGTATTCCAAAAAAGGAATATATCCCCCGCCTTATTTCAACTCATGAAGAGTCTCGGTCAATGCTACATCCTCAAACTCCAAAATGGGAAATGGTATGTTGGTTGGACAAAAGATCCAACTAAACGATTTCGGGATCACAAGAAGGGAAAGGTGTCTTGGACAAAACTCCACCCTGTGGTAGGTAATTATTACTATCTCAGTCTACCAGGGAAAACTCGGTCCTCACACCCTAAGATGGATGGATTGGGTGAGAATGATGAGGATGAATATACTCTAAGAATGATGGGAAGATATGGTACTGAAAATGTCCGTGGAGGCTCTTGGCCATGTCGTGAATTGCCAAAAAATAGAATGGGGGAACTCCGTAAATTAATTGGTAAGTTTCCACTACCGGAGATGCCACCAGCGCCTGCCCCAGTGCCGCCACCTGAAAAGGTAAGTCTTCAGTTTGTCCCAGAACCAGAACTTCTTGAAGTAACTGCCGAGTTTGTTCGTTCAGGCAAATCTAGAAATGGCGGATGGTCCAAAGCTCAGTTGAAATGCCTTGGCGTGTCATGGGCACCAATGAAGGGAGATATTACTTCGTCATATGGCGCCTTTATTTCGGAAAGTGATTACGATGAATTTTTGCGTTTGAAGGATAAACATCTCTAGAAACGATTCATAGGGGTCTTAAGTGGAGAAAAATTAATCATTGTTTGTGATGTTTGACACAAATCTTAGATGCCGGCGGACTTTTTTAATAAATTGAAATAGTGCAATGGCTATGGCACGTCCTCAATCATCGTTAATGGATTATGCTAACTTTGGAGCCAATGTGTATCAATCAAGGCAAACAGGAAAACTTGCGAGAGCTACTGAAGCACAAAATACGATGATTGAACAAATGCAAATGCAACAGCAAATTGAATTGATGCACAAGGAATTGATAATTTCCGCACGTAAAGTATTGATTGAAGTAGGAGACATAATTGAAATCCTTCAAGCTGCATTTGAAAAATATCCAGCTCATACCGCAATTTCTGTGGAAATGATTGGCGAAATGCTAGAGCCTATCTCTGCTGATTTATTTGAAGAACTTGCAGATCTAGAACGCCAAAGAGAAATCAGTAAAGCGCTTGAAAATATTAAACTTAAAGTTTCCAAATTACCCGCAGAACAGATAGCAATCCGAGATAAAATGATTCACATCGTAACTCACCAAGATGAACTTGGAGCAGACATACTAACGGCAAAAACGAATGAAGAGAACCTAGTTAGACTTGAACAACTCAAAATCGAATGGGAAAATGGACAGCCAGAGTGGCAACAACTTCAACTGGAATCTTCTGTTAGAGTAAAGGAAGTGAAAAAAGTTGGTTTGTGGTATTTCATTGCTAGCCTCTTCATACTTCCAATAATATTCGTGATATCTTCGATTTACCGTCAAAATATAGAAGACGATGTAATAATGCATGTTGGATTTACATGGATTGCATTATCAGTGTATCCCTTAGCGAGATTATTAGGCCTCTTCACCATTCCAATTCACCCTCTTCGTATAATAAAAAATGAGATTTGGTTACTGGAATGTGCATTATTAGATTTAGACGAAACGAACGCGACCTTTGAGTCAAAATATGAAGGAGAATCTATCTCAGAGAAAATGCTAGAGTTACAGGCTTCTTGGAACGAATATCTTGACCATTATACCCCAGATGAAGACGAAGATTTCTCTGAATCTGAAGAATCAAACTCCGACTCTCAACGCAACATTGCTACAACATCAGTTTCTGATAGAGGTTCTGAAGTGGATGCGGTTCCGAATGCATGGGGAGAGCGAGGTCCAAGAAGTCCTCCGCGAAATAGTCCACCCCAGGATTTGAATGGTCAAACAGATGATGATGGTTATGAATGGTTGGAATATCCCATCCATTCTGAAAAATGGTGGTATAGGGATGTTGCTGAATCCGAGTGGAAGAGGTGGGAGCAATGACTTCAAAACAGCGGAATTTAGTGGTCATATTTGTTATGATATTATTGCTTCTTTTTTCTAGCCTTTCAATTGTATTAGTATCAAATAATCAAGACGATTCAGCATCGGTTCTTCTCAATGATGAAGACGTTTTTGAAGTCATTTTACCAATCGGTCAGGCGAATATCGCAGGCTTCCAAGAAGGTTCGATTTATTCCAATACAACACTTTCTTCTGGAAGTGGACATACCTGCGCCATCCTTGATAATGGTGTTGTCTCCTGTTGGGGGCGAGGGAATAATGGTCAACTTGGCCACCCAGTTGGTGGCGGCTCAACAACTCCAAGGACTACAGGCAGTCTCGGTACTGGTCGAACGGCGGTAGCAGTCTCTTCCGGATTTGCGCATACCTGCGTCATCCTTGACAATGGTTCTGTTTCCTGTTGGGGGCAAGGGAGTAATGGTCAACTCGGTAATGGAGGTATATATGCCAAAACCACACCCACTCTTACCAGCAGTCTTGGAGCAGGTCGAACGGCCGTTGCAATCTCTTCTGGACACGATTTTACCTGCGCTATTCTTGACAACGGACTCGTAACCTGTTGGGGTGCTGGCACTTATGGTCAACTTGGCAACGGGGGCGCCTCTGACAAACACACACCCACTCTTACCAGCAGTCTTGGAACGGGCCGAACGGCCATTGCACTTTCTTCTTCTGTCCATCACATTTGCGCCATCCTTGACAATGGTTCAGTCTCCTGTTGGGGCGATGGAGGTCAAGGGCGGCTCGGAAACGGAGACAGAGACTCGCGTTCGGTGCCAACCCTCACCAGCAGTCTCGGTACTGGTCGAACGGCTGTAGCACTATCATCTGGAGGCTATCACACTTGTGTCATCCTTGACAACGGTTCGGTTTCATGCTGGGGTCAAGGACTTATGGGAATACTCGGTAACGGAGGCACATCTATCAAAAACACCCCGACACTTACCAGCAGTCTTGGAGCAGGTCGAACGGCTGTAGCACTATCATCTGGAAGCGAATATCACACATGTGCCATTCTTGACAATGGACTCGTAACCTGTTGGGGGCTTGGGTCTGGTGGTCAACTTGGCAACGGAGATACTTCTGATATGTACATTCCCACACTAACCAGCAGTTTTGGAGCAGG
>Ga0066376_10005300_pt1 | contig 10985 bp, 8 predicted proteins | sample Knorr_S15_td_Bot_FD_77009 | JGI IMG/M metagenome (GOLD analysis project Ga0066376, IMG submission 77009) | Marine microbial communities from Southern Atlantic Ocean transect - Knorr_S15_td_Bottom_ad_5009_LV_A | ecosystem: Environmental > Aquatic > Marine > Oceanic | place: Southern Atlantic... | reverse complement strand
TGGCTGCGCATGGGCCGGCTCTGGGTCGCCGCCGCTTGCTGCGGCAGGGCCGAGCGGTTGCTGCGCCTGGCGACCGAATGGGCGGCCAGCCGCAAGCAATTCGGCAAGCCCATAGGCAGGTTCCAGGGAACCGCCTTTAAGCTCGCCGACATGGCGACCGAATTGCGCGCCGCCGATCTGCTGGTGCTCGACGCCGCCCGCAAGGCGGATCTGGGCATCATGGAGCCTAACGATGTCGCCATGGCCAAATTGTTCGCCTCGGAAATGGTCGGGCGGGTTGCCGATAATGCGGTGCAAATCTATGGCGGCATGGGCCTCATGGAGGACCTGCCTATCGAGCGCTTGTGGCGCGATTCGCGCCTCGACCGCATCTGGGACGGCACCTCCGAGATCCAACGCCATATTATTTCGCGCTCCTTGTTGCGGCCGCTCGGCGCCTGATTACGGCCATGACCCCAGGGCAGCGCGAAAATCTCAAACGGTTGCTTGCACCGCGGCATGCGGCCTTCATCGGCGGCGACAGCGCCGCCGCGGCCATAGCGCAATGTGTCGCGGGCGGCTTTGCGGGGGAAATCTGGGGGGTCAACCCGCGCCGTAATGAGCTCGGCGGACGTCCTTGTTATGGGCGCGTTGAAGATCTGCCACAGGCCCCGGATGCGGTGTTCCTCGCCGTACCGGTTGACGGCGCCATCGATACGGTCGCAGCGCTCGCCGCGATCGGCGCCGGCGGTATCGTCGGTTATACGGCGGGTTTCAGCGAGACCGGCGCCGAGGGTGCGAGCCTGGAGGAACGGCTGGTCGCAGCGGCCGGCGACATGGCCCTGATCGGCCCGAACTGTTCGGGCATTCTGAGTTACGCCCACAAGGCCGCCCTGTGGCCTTTCGACCATTCGGGGCATGGAGACGGCCGCGGTGTCGCCTTCATCACGCAAAGCGGCATGCTCGGCAATACGCTGACTATGAACCAGCGGTCGGTTCCACTCGCCTATGTCATCAGTTCCGGCAATCAGGCCATGTTGGGCGTCGAGGATGTTCTCGACGTTCTGATCGAAGACCCCAAAGTCAGCGCGGTCGGGCTCTATATCGAGGGCCTGCGGGATATACCCCGATTTGCCGATGTCGCCGCGCGTGCCCTTGAGCGTAACATTCCGATTGTCGCCTTCAAGGCCGGGAGTTCACAAATCGGATCGCAGCTGACGGTTACCCATACCGGTTCGCTCTCGGGCGATGACGAGCTATATAGCGCGTTGTTTGCGCGCAGCGGCGTTGTCCGGGTGGACTCTCCCGTTGTCATGCTGGAGACGTTGAAAATGATCACGGTGGCCGGCGCGCCGAAAGGACGGCGACTCGCTGCGCTCACCTGCTCCGGCGGCGATTCGGCGATGGTCGCCGATGCCGCCGAGAAGCTTGGCCTGATCCTTGCGCAACCGACGCCCGAGGTGGCGCGGAAGCTGGAAGCCTTGCTGCCGTCGATTGCCACCGTGGCTAACCCACTGGACTACACGACACCTTTGTGGGGACATGAGGATGCGGTGACGCAAACAATAGCGGCGTTGCTCGAAGACGGGTTCGATGCCGCGCTCATGGTGCAGGATTATCCTATTCATAATCCGGGACCGAGCTACGATCCCTATCTTGCCGATGCGCGGGCCTTCACCAAGGCGAGCAAGGCGGCAATGATCCCCGCGGCCATCTGCAGTGTGTTGCCCGACAATATCGATCCCCAGACCCGCGCTACGATGATCGAGAACGGCATTGCCCCCTTGCAAGGCGTCAACGAGGCGCTTGCCGCCATCGCCGGCGCAGCCGTGTTCGGTGAGCGCCGGACCGGGCGAGCCGGCGAAGAAACACTGCGGCTTGCCCCGCTGCCGAAGCCTATCGATAAATCCCGCACGCTGGATGAATGGCAGGGAAAACGTCTGCTGGCCGAGGCCGGGATAACCGTTCCCAACGGGCGATTGACAACCGCTGCCGAGGCGCCTGACGCGGCGCAAGAACTCGGCTTTCCCGTCGCGGTCAAACTGGTCAGCGCGGCGTTGCCGCACAAGACAGAAGCCGGCGCGCTTCGCCTTGGCGTGACGGATAGCGCAGGCGTTGCGGCGGCCTGCGCCGACATTCAAAACTCGGTTCGTGATTTCTCGCCGGAGGCTGCCACCGACAGCTTTCTCGTGGAATGCATGGTCGAAGACCCGGTGGCCGAGATCATCGTCGGCATCAGCCGAAACGACCAGTTCGGCCTGGTCATGGTGCTGGGCAGCGGCGGCGTGTTGGTGGAGCTGGTACGGGATGCCAAATCCCTGTTGTTTCCCATCAGCCGCGACGAGGTTTCCACCAGCCTTGATGGCTTGCGGGTCTCGGCGCTGATAGCGGGTTATCGAGGCCGCCCGCCTGGCGACCGGGAGGCCTGCATCGATGCAATACTGCAGATTGCCCACTTCGCTGAAAGCAACCGCGATGTGCTCGCCGGGCTCGACGTCAATCCGCTGATGGTATTGCCCTCTGAAGCCGTCGCTGCGGATGTCTTGTTGCAGATGTCGGTGTGAGGCCGGCAATCGGGTTCTTTGAAGAACGGAATCAGCAAGAATTACAGAGTAACATGCCGTAGCAGCCCGAAGCTAGAAACGGCCGAGTCTTCTAGTAATCAACTGATATATAATAATAAATAGTATTAAATCGTAGAAGGGAGTTGGCGCGCCCGGCGGGATTCGAACCCACGACCCCCAGATTAGGAATCTGGTGCTCTATCCTACTGAGCTACGGGCGCGTGGGGCCTTTCTAGATCAATATCCGAAAGGATTGAACCCGTAAGGTTCAATCCGCTTGGGTAATTTTGATCTAGCTCTTTAAAAGCTAGAGCAGCTTTATCCGCCAATTCAATCGCTTAAAGCGATTGAATTGAACGGATGATGCTCTAGGCGCGCCGCCCGGCCCGGTCAACTATGGCTCATGCGTTCAGAAAATCGGGTCGATGGGGAAGGCGTAGTTGAGCAGGATGGAATCAAGCGCCGGGCTGCTCGCATAGACGCCGCCGTTCGAGATATGCGAATAGGTCACGCCGAGCCGGGCTTCGTTGTCGAAGATATAGGCGAAGGTCAGCGCGCCGTGGATTTCGAAGGTGCCGCCGAGGTCCTTGCCGTCGCCCGGCGTGAAGGCGCCGAGGCCGCCCTCGGGGCGGATGACAAGTGAGTCGCTGAGGAAAAAATCGCCATAGATCCCGGCATAGCCAAAAACCCCGCCCTTGCCGGTGATGGTCAGCCCAATGAGCGGCCCGACGCCGCTGAACCAGGTGCCGTTGCCGAAGATCGTCCGGGCCCAGGAATGTTCGATATTCGCCTCGACGGTGGGCTCGTCGAAATCGTCGATATCGGAATGGCCCACATTGAGGACGATGAGGTTGCGGTCCCTGGCCACGGCGGGGGAGAGGGCGGCGAAGATCAGGATAATCGCGCCAAACGCCGCCGTGACTTTATCAATCACCATGTCTCAAGGCCTCGTCATTGAATCTGTAAAAAAAGGGGCGTCACGGCGTGCCGCCGAGCGGGATAGAATAGCTCAGCACGATGGATTCCGTGCCCGGGTTGTTATCGCTGATGCTGGCGTTGGAAATATGTGAGATGGCGATACCCAGGCGCGCCTTGTTGCCGAAGCGGTAAGCGACTTCGATGCCGGATCGGAACTCGATGACCGAGCCAAGATCCTTTGCGGTTCCTCTGCGATAGCCGCCAATGGCGAAATTGGGCATCACCACCCAACTGTTGCCCAGGTAGATATCGAGATTGACCCCGCCATAACCGTAGATGCCGCCCTGGCTGTTGCCGAGCAGCCCGACCATCGGCTTGAGGAACAGATAGGTGCGGTTTGAGCGATATTCCATGCGGAATTCCACCGCGGTTTCGTTGTCGTTCACGTCGATTCCGCCGATGCTGAGGGTCAGAAAATCGGGATCGGCGGCGGCGGCTGTGGATGTGATGGTCAAGGCCTGGACAACCAGCAGGCACAGTATCAAAATCATACCCGGTGCCGCACCGACGCTGATTACGCTCATCCGCCCCATATGCCTAAACCCTTCAACCCCCTGCCTTGCGCTGCAGAGTGTAAGTAAAATCCACGCCCGCGCAACCGGCCATGGTCTTCTTACCGCGCGCACCGTGATATAGTCGGAGCGATGCGCTGCCTTGCTCACATCGCTATTATTCTGTGTTGCGCCCTGCCCGGCGCGCCGCTCCTGGCCGCCGCCCTTGAAGCAGGCGAGACCGGGCGCATCGAGAGCGTTGTCGATGGCGACACCGTGGCCCTGGAGAGCGGCACTATCGTGCGCCTAGTCGGCATTCAGGCCCCCAAGCTGCCGCTCGGGCGGCCCGGCTTTGTGGCCTGGCCCGCCGGGTCACCCTCTATTACGGCGGCGCCCGCCTCGACCGCCACCGCCGCGCCCTGGCCCATCTCTATCGCGACGACGGGCTGTGGCTGCAGGGCGAGATGCTGGCGCGCGGGCTGGCGCGGGTCTACAGCTTCGCCGACAACCGCGCTATCGTTCCCGAAATGCTGGCCCGGGAAGGAGCGGCGCGGGTGCAGCGCCTCGGCATCTGGCGCAATCCGTTCTATGCGGTGCGCAGCGCCGAACCGGCGACCATTCCCAGGGACGGATACGAGCTTGTCGAAGGCCGGGTGCGTGATGTGGCGACCGTGCGGGGTCGCACTTATATCAATTTCGGCGACGACTGGAAAAGCGACTTTACCTTGAGTCTGGCGTCTAAAGTGCGCAGGCCGTTCGATCGCGAAGGCTATTCGCTTGAAAGCCTGAAAGGGCTTACCATCCGGGCGCGGGGCTGGATAAAATCCTATAACGGCCTGATGATCGAACTCACCCACCCCGAGCAGATCGAAATTATCGACCCATGATCATCCGCTTCCCTCATCTCGTCCTTGCAGCGTGGCTGCTCGCAGCAGCGCCCGGCTGTACGGTCAACCCGGCGACCGGTGACCAGGATTTCACGCCGTTCATGGACGCCGGCCAGGAAGCCGCCATCGGCGCCCAGGAACATCCCAAGCTGCTCGCGGCCTTCGGCGGCGCCTATGACGAGCGGGCGAGCCTGGCCGCCTATGTGGATTCCATCGGACAGCGCCTGCTGGCGGTTACCGAGACGCCCTCGGCGCGCTTCACCTTCACCATCGTCAACAGCGACGTGGTCAACGCCTTCGCCCTGCCCGGCGGCTATGTCTATATCTCGCGCGGTCTGATGGCCCTGGCCAACAACGAGGCTGAGCTCGCCGGGGTGATCGCCCATGAGATCGGCCATGTCACCGCCCGCCACTCGGCCCAGCGCTATAACCAGTCGGTGTTCGCCCAGCTCGGTGCGGCGGTGCTCGGCATCGCCACGCGCAACCGGGCGCTGGCCGATCTCGCCGGCCTGGGCGCCGCCGCCTATGTCCAGGGCTATTCCCGCGATCAGGAGTTCGAGGCCGACCAGCTCGGCATCCGCTATCTCGTGCGCGCCGGTTACGACCCCGGCGCCATGGCGGATTTCCTGGCAACTCTGAGCGCCGACAGCGCCCTGGCTGACAAGATCGCCGGCATCGAGGAGAGGCCCAAGCAGACCAGCCTGTTCGCCAGCCATCCGCGAACCCTTGATCGGGTTCGTCGCGCGGCGGAAGAGGCGCGGGGCCAGCAGAGCGGCGATCAGCGTCTGGCGGCTGACGAATATCTACTGGCGCTGGAACAGACCCTGTTCGGCGACGACCCGGAGGAGGGTCTGCGCCGGGGCCGGGAATTCTTTCATCCGGTCCTCGGCTTTCGCTTCAAGGTGCCGCCGGGCTTCGCCCTGCGCAACACGCCGAAGGCGGTTCTCGCGCGACATCCGAACGGCGCCCTGGTGGTCTTCGAAGGCGACAGGCTGGGGCGTAATCTCGACATGGGAGGTTATCTGACCGACGTTTGGCTCGGCGGCGTGGGTTTGCGGGACGTCGAGGACCTCACCATCAACGGCATGGCGGCGGCGACCGGCACCGGGCGCCTGCGCACCCGGGACGGGCCGCGTGATTTGCGTGCCGTTGCCGTGCGCTTCGAGGGCGACACGATCTATCGCTTTCTAATCCTCACGCCGCCGAAAATCACCGCGCAGCTGAGTGAGGAGTTGCGCCGCATGACCTACAGCCTGCGCCCGGTGACCGCCCGCGAGCTCGAAAACGCCGTGCCCCAGCGCATCCGCATCCATCGGGTCGAACCCGGCGAGACGGTAGACTCCCTGGCTGCCGCTATGCCTTTCGAAACCCTCAAGCCGGAGCGCCTGCGCGTGCTCAACGGCCTCGCCCCCACTGAAACCTTACAGCCCGGCAGCTTGATCAAGCTAATCGGCAATTAGAGAGTGATAGGATAACAGAATGAAAAATGGACACGTAAAACTGGTTGGCAACAGTGCTCAGACCATTCGGCTCCACGCCGGCGATAATGTGGTGGTCGCGGTTGCGGATATTCCTCCGGGCGCTGAAATTCCTGCTGAAAACATCAGGGCGGCGGATCACATTCCCGCCGGACACAAAATATCGACCGCGCCGGTGGCGGTGGGGGACGCTTTACGAAAATACGGCCAGGTCATCGGCTTCGCCTGTGAGTCAATCACGCCGGGAGAGCATGTCCATTCCCATAATTTGAACTATGGCGATTTTGAGCGCGATTACGCGGCGGGCTCGGAGGCGCGCGACACCGCCTATGTGGCCGAAGCGAAGCGCGCCAGTTTCAAGGGCTACCGCCGGTCCGACGGCCGGGTCGGCACGCGCAACTATATCGGCGTGCTGTCGACGGTGAACTGCTCGGCCACGGTGTCGCGCTACGTTGCCGAGCGTTATGGCGGCGATGCGCTTGACGCCTATCCCAATGTGGACGGGGTTGTGGCGATCACTCATAGCACGGGCTGCGGCATGAACGGCGGCGGCGCGGGCATGGATATGCTCAAGCGCACCCTGACGGGCTATGCCCAGCATCCCAACTTCGGCGCCGTTCTGTTCATCGGGCTCGGCTGCGAGGTCGCCCAGATGGGACATTTCGTGGATAGCGAAGGGTTCGAGCCGGACGCGTTGCAGCACACCATGACGATCCAGGATAACGGCGGTACGATGGCGACCATCGAGGCGGCCTGTGCGCGCATCGATGAGATGCTGCCCGACATCGACCGCGCGCGCCGCGAGTCCGTACCTGCCAGCGAACTCATCCTGGGTCTCGAATGCGGCGGCTCCGACGCCTATTCGGGCATCTCGGCGAACCCGTCCCTGGGGGCGGCGGTGGATATGCTGGTGCGTCATGGCGGCACCGGCATTCTCGCCGAGACGCCGGAGATTTACGGCGCCGAGCATCTGCTGACCCGCCGGGCGGTGAATGAGGATGTGGCTAAGCGGCTGGTCGATAAGATCCATTGGTGGGAAGAATACGCCGCCAAACACGGCAGCGCCCTGGACAACAACCCGACGCCGGGCAACAAGGCCGGCGGCCTGACCACCATCCTCGAAAAATCACTCGGCGCCGCCGCCAAGGGCGGCACGACCAACCTGGTCGAGGTCTACGGCTATGCCGAGAGGGTCACGGCCAAGGGCTTCGTCTTTATGGATACGCCGGGCTATGACCCGGTCTCGGTCACCGGCATGGTGGCGGGCGGCGCCAACATGCTGTGTTTCACCACCGGGCGCGGATCGGTGTTTGGCTGTAAGCCTGTGCCCTGCCTCAAGCTCGCCACCAATTCACCCATGCATCACCGCATGACCAGCGATATGGACGTTAACTGCGGCTTGGTGGTGGACGGTGACGCCAGCATCGAGGAGATGGGCGAACAAATCTTCCGCCTGGTGCTCGATGTGGCCAGTGGCGCGCCGTCGAAAAGTGAAGCCCTCGGTTTCGGCGACGATGAATTCATCCCCTGGCAAATCGGCGCCGTGCTGTAAGCGTATCGGCCAGAGCCTCACTCGGGCCAGCGGCGGTGCAGCCATAGCCATTGTTCGGGGCGGGCGCGGATCCAGTCTTCGATCACGGCGTTGACCTGGCCCATGACGGCGGCTACGTCGGCTTTGCGGTCGCCGCTATCGGGCAGGGTCAGGGGCGGATAGACGGTGAGGCGGAAATGCGCGCCCTCGAGCCGCTCGACCCGCGCCGGCACTACCGGGCAGCCATATTTGAGCGCGAGCTGGGCCAGAGCCGGTGCGGTCATGGCGTCGCGGCCGAAGAACGGCACGGCGATGCCTTCGTTGAGTTTCTGGTCGATCAGCATGCCGAGATGGTCGCCGCGGGAGATCGCACGAATGAGTTGTTTGGCGCCGGCGGACCCCTTGGGGAAATTGCTCCCGCCGACCGGGGCGCGGAGGGATTGCAGCACCGGTTCCATCAGGGGGTTATTGGGGCTGCGGTAGATCTGGGTCAGCGGAACGCCGTTCTGGGTCGCGCCGAGGGAAGCGATTTCCCAGTTGCCGAGATGGGCCGAGAAGAAGATGCCGGATTTCTGGTCGTCGCGTAAGAGTTCTACATTCTCCACGCCGACCACGTCGACCCGCCCGGCCGGATCGGTCACGTCGATCTTGCCGAGATGGGCATATTCGGCGGCGACGCGGCCGAGATTATCCCACATGCCCTGGATAATAGCCTCGATTTCGCCGGATGATTTATCCGGGAAGGCATGGCCAAGGTTGCGCCGGGCGGTGTGGCTGACCGCCAGCCGGGGACCGATCGCGCGGGCCAGACGGCCGCCGAGAGCCGACGCCCTGTCCAGCGACAGCATGGCGAACAGGCACAGCAGAAGCCGCGCCGAAGCCGCTTCCAAGGCATGCATCAGGCTTTTGATCATAGGCGGAACTCGTCGAGCAGACGATCCAGCGCCGAGGGGTCGCGCCAGGCGATTTCCACGGCCAGAGCCTCGACCATGGCTTTGGCCTCGATGGGCAGGCGCACATGATCTTTCTCCGTGGTCACCGCCACGGCGCCTTGCGCGGTTGCCGCTTCGACCAGGATCATGACGTCGTCGGCGCTATAGGGGTGATGATCGGCAAACTGCTGGGCACCGATCAACGTGCATCCCATGGTCTCCAGGGTGGCAAAGAATTTCTGAGGATGGGCGATGCCAGCGAAGGCCAGCACCTTCTGCCCGGCCAGAGAGGCGCTATCGGCGGTCGGCGTCAGGGCGCCATGGAGTATCGGCTTGGAGAAACCGGCTAGACTGTCCTGCCAGCCTTCACCCTCGCCCATAATTACGACCCCGTCGGCGCGGGCCAGTCCCGGGGCCACAGGCTCGCGCAGGGGCCCGGCGGGCAGCAGCCGGCCATTGCCGAAACCGTAATCGCCATCGATCACCACCAGGGACAAATCCTTGACCAGGGACGGGTTCTGAAAGCCGTCGTCCATGACGATGATCTCGGCGCCGTCCGCCACCGCGGCCTGCGCCCCATGGGTTCTGTTGCGGGCCACCCAGGTCGGCGCGCGGGCGGCCAGCAGTAAAGGCTCATCCCCCACGGTTGCGGCGTCATGCTGGGCGGGATCGACCCGGAGCGGCCCAGCGGCGCTGCCGCCATAGCCCCGGCTGAGGAAATGTACCGACCGGCCGCGCTCGATCAGCCGTTGGCCGAGGCTGAGGGCGACCGGCGTCTTGCCCGCGCCGCCGGCTACCAGATTGCCGATACAGACCATCGGGCAGGCCGCCCTTTGCGGGCGGGCCAATCCGCGCCGGACAGAGGCCAGCGCCCCGTAGCTCCAGGCCAGCGGGCTGAGCAGTGCCGCCGCCAGCCCGTCGTAGCGCCAAAAATCCGGCGCGCGCATCAGGGCCCGCCGTCCTTGATCGTGGGGACAAGATAGGGCTCGATCGCCGCCGCGATGCGCTCAAGCACCCCGGCCTCGGCCTCGGCCACGACGCGCGCCGCCGTCATGAGCTGCCGGCGCTCATCGCCATTATCGAGCAGGCCGCCGACCGCCGTGGCCAGGTCCTTGCTGCCGGCGACTTCGATAGCGCCCCGGTTGGCGGCGAAGGCGGCGGTGAAGGCGGCGAAGTTCGCCATATGGGGGCCGTGCAGGATGGCGCAATCCAGGCGCGCGGGCTCAAGCAGGTTCTGGCCGCCATGGGGCACCAGGGAGCCGCCGACGAAAGCGATATCCGCGAGGCGATAGAACAGGCCGAGCTCGCCCAGGTTGTCGGCCATATAGATATCCGTAGCCTCGGTGATGGCGTCTCCCGCCGAGCGCAGGGCCACTGTCAGGCCGAGATTGCGAAGCCCCGCCGCGATGGTCGGCCCCCGCTCGGGATGGCGCGGCGCAATGATCGTCAGCAGCCCCGGGTGATCAGCCGCCAGGGCGCTATGACAGGCGGCGGCGATGGTCTCTTCGCCGGCATGGGTGCTGGCTGCAAGCCACCGGGGGCGCGTTCCCACCGCGCCTCGCAATGCATCGTACGCTGCCTCATCGACGGGCAGCGCCGGGCCCGCTGATTTCAGATTGCCGACGGTGAGAACCTGCGCCGCACCCAGGTCGCGCAGCCGCTCGGCGTCCTGTTCGCTCTGGGCGAGACACAGGGCAAATCCGCCGAGCAGGCGGCGGATCACGCCGCGCATGAGTAGCCAGCGCCGATAGGAGCGGTCCGACATGCGGCCGTTGACCAGGATCATCGGCACACCGCGCGCCTGGGTGTCGGCGAGCAGATTGGGCCAGAATTCGGATTCAATCCAGATCGCCAGGTCGGGCCGCCAATGATCGAGGAAGCCGCGCACCGCGTCGGGCCGGTCGATGGGGGCGTACTGGTGGAGTGCGCGCGCCGGCAAGCGCTCGGCCATGAGCTGCGCCGAGGTCACCGTGCCGGTGGTGACCAGCAGTTGCAGCTCGGGGTGAGCTTCCTGGATGCGCCCGAAGAGGGGCAGGGCGGCGAGGGCTTCGCCGACGCTGGCCCCGTGCACCCACACCAGCCGCCCCAGGGGCCGCTCGATACCGGCCACGCCGAGGCGTTCGCGGAAGCGCTCGGGATCTTCCT
>Ga0066376_10005299_pt1 | contig 10986 bp, 11 predicted proteins | sample Knorr_S15_td_Bot_FD_77009 | JGI IMG/M metagenome (GOLD analysis project Ga0066376, IMG submission 77009) | Marine microbial communities from Southern Atlantic Ocean transect - Knorr_S15_td_Bottom_ad_5009_LV_A | ecosystem: Environmental > Aquatic > Marine > Oceanic | place: Southern Atlantic... | reverse complement strand
TCACCATCACCTAGCAGACTTTCCCCGAATGCGTTTTCCCATTTGGGGGTCAATGTAACGAGGGGAACCATACCTTGCGAGTTGACATTCTGATCACAAATCTGGCGGGACAGACGCGCACGGACATGTTCGGTCATCAGGGCTATGTTTTTCGTGTATGTGGCTGCCTCTGAAATACCTTCCAGAACGGTGGGCAAGTCACGCACGGAAACGCGCTCAGACACAAGGTTTTGTAAAATACGTTGCAATCCCGTCACAGATAGCTGGTTGGGAATGACATCGGCCACGAGCTTTTGATAATCCGGTGAAAGTTCGTCCAACAGGCGCTGTGTTTCGGTATAGGAGAGAAGATCGGCCATATGGTCTTTAACAAGTTCTGTCAGATGCGTCGTAATAACAGTCGGGGCATCAACAACGGTATAACCTTTAAAGTGCGCCTCTTCCCTGTAACGCTGGTCAATCCACATAGCAGGTAGACCAAATGTCGGCTCTGTTGTTGTTTCACCGGGCAGCTTAATGGCCTCACCCGTTGGATCCATTGCCAGTAACATATTGGGTCTGACATCACCTTTGCCAGCCTCGATCTCTTTTATACGCAGCACATATTGATTGGCAGAAAGCTGTAAATTATCCTGAATACGCACAGCCGGAAGAATATATCCCATTTCCTCAGCCAGTTGCCGGCGCAAACCTTTCACCTGTGTTGTAAGTTTGTTGCCTCCCTCACCCTGCACTAAAGGCAATAGGCCATATCCAAGCTCAAGGCGCAATATGTCCATGGAAAGAGACTTGGAAATAGGTTCTTCTGCTGCCTGTTTAGGTTTTTCAAGTGCCAGCTGTTCTTCACGCTCCCGCTCTTCGGCTATATCTTTTTGTTTAAAAGCAAGATAGGCCAGACCGCCTGTGACACCTGCAAGGGTAGCAAAGGGAAGAAAAGGTATGCCCGGGACAATACCTACTGTAAACATCAGGGCTGAGCTGATTGCCATTGCTTTCGGATATTTACTGAACTGGGCGAAAAGCGCCTTGTCTGCTGTTCCCTCAACACCTGCTTTTGAAACAAGGAGACCTGCAGAAATGGAAACAATAAGGGCAGGAATCTGACTAACAAGTCCATCACCAATCGTTAGTATTGTATAAGTGGAGGCTGCATCGGCCATCGACATGTCATAAAAAGTTGTTCCGATTATGATACCACCAATTACATTGATAAATGTAATAAGAAGACCTGCAATCGCATCACCACGCACAAACTTGGCCGCACCGTCCATTGCTCCGAAGAATGTGCTTTCCTGGCTTAATTCCGCCCTTTTCAGCTTTGCCTCATCTTCTGTGATCAGACCAGCAGACATATCAGAATCAATCGCCATTTGTTTACCCGGCATAGCATCTAAACTAAAACGGGCAGATACTTCGGCAATACGGCCAGAACCTTTGGTAATAACGATAAAGTTAATGATAACGAGGATCGCAAAAACTATACCTCCGACGACATAGCTGTCCTGAATGATAAAGCTTCCGAAAGCCTCAATGACCTTGCCAGCTGCATCCTCGCCATTATTACCATTAGATAATATCAATCTCGTTGAAGCCACATTTAGTCCAAGCCGCAGTGCTGTGGAAATCAAAAGAATGGTTGGAAAGGTAGAAAAATCAAGAGGGCGGTTAATAAAAAGAACGGTCATCATAATCATCACAGAAAATGTAACTGAAATGGATAACCCTAAATCCAACATGAAAGTTGGCATTGGAACCAACAAAAACATGAAAATGAATATGATCCCAACGGCAAGCGCTACGTCACTACGGAATATCCCGCGGCCTGCGCCGCGTGCCTGTCCCATGAAACTTGAAGATGAACCAGATGTATTAGACATGATTATAAAATATGCACAAACTATATCCGCGAGGGTTTTGAAAAATAACGCGAAAGATGGTTTAGTTTAAGCTTTGCAGGGGGGTTTTGTAAACTTAATAATCAGCTATTTCCGGCTTCTGCGAATTCGTGGCCCTCATCCTTATACTGGTTGAGTTTATTTCTGAGAGTACGAATGGAAATACCAAGTATTTTTGCTGCGTGTGTACGGTTGCCAAGGCAATTATCAAGTGTGTTGATAATCATATCCCGCTCTACATCGGATAGGGTTCTGCCGACAAGACCCTCAACCGCACCTTCATTTTTAATTTCTTTTTCCGGTGCCGCCGTTTCATTGCCTGCCGCTTTTCCTACATCAGCAGGGTCGGGCGCATTGTTCGCTGACTCCCCACCTGAAGACCCTTTTGTAAAAGCGCTTTCTGAAAGATGAATAGCATCGGCCTCAAGTTCATCTTCCAGAGAAATTAAAATGGCGCGATGCATGGTATTTTCGAGTTCGCGGATATTACCACGCCAGCGGTAGTTTTTAAGTTTTTCACCAGCTGCTGCGGAAATCTTCTTTTGCTCAACACCATTATCTTCTGCAAATTTATCTGCAAAGAACTGCGCCAACGGCAAAATATCAGAGGGACGCTCGCGCAATGCCGGAAGCGGAATATTCACCACATTCAAGCGGAAGTACAAATCTTCACGAAATTCGCCCTTCTGAACAGACTTTTCAAGATCTCGGTTTGATGTCGCAAGGATACGCACATTGACTTTGACAGGTTCATTGCTTCCAATTCGGGTGATTTCTTTTTCTTGAATAGCACGCAGCAATTTAGCTTGAAGTTGCGGGTGCATTTCCGTTACTTCATCAAGTAACAATGTCCCGTTTGATGCTTCTTCAAATTTACCGATACGCCTGCCGGATGCACCAGTAAAAGCACCTTTCTCATGACCGAAAAGTTCTGACTCGAGAAGATTTTCCGGAATGGCGGCACAGTTGACCGCAATAAAAGGTCCATCCTTACGCTTGGATTTGTTGTGGATATGGCGTGACATAACTTCCTTACCTGTACCGGATTCACCTGTAATAAGAACAGTCGCGTCTGATACGGCAATTTTATCCGCCAATTGAACAACTTTTTGCATGGCTGGGTCGCCTGCAATCATTTTTGAGTTTTCTTCGGTCACAGCTTCCAGAATTGCGGCAATCAAATCTGTATCAGGTGGTAGGGGAACATACTCCTTTGCCCCTGCTTCAATAGCTTTTACCGCTGAAACGGAATCTGTACCTATCCCGCAAGCAACAACGGGAACATGGATACGCTCTTCTTCAAGCTTTTTAATAAACTCGCCAATTTTGAGTTTCACATCAACCATGGCAACATCGGCGCCTTTTCCGTTACGTAAGGCACCTAAAGCTTCAATAGTATCCTCGCAATGCACAACCTTTGCTCCGCGCTGCAAGGCGATTTTGCCCGCTGTGGAAATATAGCCTTCTAATTGTCCGACTAACATTAATCTCATAATGATTTAATCTTTTCGTTCGTTCTATCTAAAATAGTTTATATGGTCTTTTACAGGTAAAAGCGAGTTCAGAACTGTTTCCAGATGTCTTGGATTTTCCTGCTTTGCCATTGATAAAGCAGATAGTCTTATCATTGTCATGGTCAATAACTCCTGCTCGGCTGCACGCTCCATCTTAACAGACAAAGGTGTTAGCAAAACAGTACCTAAAATGGCACCGTAAAACGTAGTAAGAAGCGCAAGCGCCATGGCAGGCCCAATGCTTGACGGGTCCTCCAGCTGCGCCAACATTTGCACAAGTCCCACCAATGTCCCAATAAGTCCCATGGCAGGAGCCACCTCACCCGCCTTGCGCAAGGCGGATGCTGCAAAAAAAGCACTCTCCTGAAAAGTCTCACTTTCGGTCTTGAGAATAATTTCAATCGATTCAGGTGCTGTTCCATCTGCAACCATTGCCATTGATTTGGCAAGCATCGGCTCTTTACTGAGCTCACCTTCTATTTTTGTAAGGGATAAAGGTCCGTGTTTTCTAACACGCACAGCCAGATTAACAAGCTGTTCGGCCGTTTGTTTATCTTTGGGAATTTTACGCACAAAAACGCGGTCAAGCGCTGAATAAATATGCTTTAGCTCTCCTGCCGAATAAGAAATGGCCGTTACTGCCAAAGTTCCGCAAACAACGATTAATACTGCAGAAAGCTGGAAAAAGTCAGCACCTGTTTGCCCAAGATACGCAGCCGCAAATATAAGCCCTACAGCTACAAAAAGGCCAATAATCGTAGTTAAATCTAAAATTTTATCTGATGAAGGAATATCAACAGGTAATTTAGCGCCGCCGCCAGTGTCAGCCGCTTCCGAACTCAATTGTGGATCTGTTTTTGCTTTTGCCATCTTGGCTTACAGCTCCCCGCCGCGGTCAGACTTGACAATTTCAGTCATAGTTACACCAAGCTTGTCTTCAACGACGACAACCTCACCACGTGCTACGAGGCGATTATTGACGTATATATCAATAGCTTCCCCAACTTTGCGGTCAAGTTCGACCACAGCACCACGACCAAGTTTCAGCAATTGTGAAACCTGCATAGAAGATCGCCCTAAAACGGCAGAGACCTGAACAGGAATGTCATATATAGCAGTGACATCCTTGGCCATCCCCTCCCCATCCTCAAACTCATCTTATTCTACAGCAGATGAAGATTGCTGAATTTCATCAAGATCAAAATCCTTTTTGCTTCCAGATGTATCGGGCGCCCCTGTTTCTACAGTCTCTTCTCCAATTTGCTCGTCAGTATTATCATCGCTCATAAATTACTCCTGATTTCCTTCACTATCTTGCGGGTTTTGGTCATCCCCTGCAAGCGTTTCGATGAAAAGTTTCTCAATTTTACCCTGGAAATCCTCCAGATTGACCATCGCACCACCATGCGACCATTCCATTGCAACCTCTTTCGGCCCCATATCCTTTTGTTTTTTCAACTCAACAAATTCACTGCGGTCAGAAAATTTTGCGTCTATATAATTTTGTATCGGCTCGACATTACCGGGATGAAGCTTTATCCCAACCTTCCCTTCGTCTAGATGTTCATCCAAATTTGTTCTGATAGCTTCACGCAGTTCTACAAGCGTATAGGCATTATTCAGATGTGGAAATGCTGCCTGCAATATCTTGAAAGTCAAAGAGATGACCTCTTTTTCAAATAATTCTGCGCGATCCTGCTCATCCACGAAAAGCCTTTCGAGCTTCCCTTCAATATTCTGGATAACAGCATGAATCTGCCCTGTAAAACCTTCCTCGGATTCCCTGAAGCCGTCCTGCTTGCCTTGCTTGTAAGATTCTGCTGTCATGCCCTCAACTTCCTCTTCCGAGAAAATGACAGGCATATCCTCTTCCTCAGTGTCTTCCGGCTTTACGACCGCATCACTGTCAAAACTGTGCGTATCAAATAAATAAGGTTTTTTAGTAGGCATTGTGCAAAACTTTTTTCTAATAAACCAGTTCGTCTTCGGCATCACCAGAGGCAATGATGATTTCGCCGCGATCTTCAAGGTCTTTTGCAACATTTACAACATATTGTTGCGCTTCCTCAACGTCTTTCAGGCGAACAGGCCCCATTGCAGCCATATCCTCTTTCATGATTTTGGCGGCACGTTCCGACATATTGCTAAAGAACAGGTCTTTAATGGTGTCTGCCGCGCCCTTCAGGGCGGTTGGCATTTTATCTTTGTCAACAGCACGAATGAGTGTTTGTATCGCTGTCGAATCCAACTTAATAAGATCATCGAATGTGAACATCAAAGACCTGATCTTTTCAGCGGAATCCGGCATACTGCCTTCAAGCTGGTCCATAAACTTGCTTTCAGCCGATCTTTCCAAATTATTAAAGATGTCAGCTACAAGTTCATGAGAGTCACGTCTTTGCGTTCTGGCAAGGTTCGTCATAAATTCAGTACGAAGCGTCTTTTCGACATCTTCCAATATATCTTTTTGCACAGATTCCATGCGCAGCATACGGTGGATAACCTCCAGCGCGAAATTGTCTGGCAGCATAGCGAGCACGCGCGCCGCATGATCTGTCGAGATTTTAGATAAGACCACTGCGACAGTCTGGGGGTATTCCTTTTGAAGGAAGTTGGCGAGAATTTCCTCATTCACATTCCCAAGCTTTTCCCACATTGTCCGACCCGCCGGCCCACGGATCTCCTCCATGATTGCGCCGACCTTGTCTTCACCCAGAACACGCATCAAGAGGCGCTCTGTACTGTCCAGGGTTCCAACGAGAGAGCTCGTACTGCTCATCTGCTCGGCAAAGTCTATGAATAGCCTTTCAACGACATTAGCACTGACGCGCCCTAGATTGGCCATAGTTTGAGACAATTCCATAATTTCTTCATCATCCATATGCTCCATGACTTTGGCTGTATTTTCCTCACCAAGAGACAAAAGAAAAATGGCGGCTTTTTCCGTACCCGATAATGTTCTGTAATCTTCTCTGACGCGTAAACTCATCTAACTACCTATTCCTGTCCCATCCAGTTCCGAATGACCGAGACAGTTTCATTTGGATAATTGGAAACAATATCTTCAACCTTTTTAATAGAGGAGGCCTTAACCTGACCCTGAACCTTTTGCATGTCAATCATGCTGTCATCATCCTCGTCAACTTCATCAGGCTGAAAACCTGCGGCATCGCCTGACCCGCTAGGTGCGGCCAATGCCGGATTTTGCTGTGCCCCCGGCAAAAAGTCAGGTTGCGGTGTTGGCTCATCCTTTTTAGCAGGTGATGATGCTTCCAACAAGCGGCCCACCATAGGCTGAAGAACCAGTAACACCACCAAAATAATCATAACAGCAACAGCCACAATTTCAGCTGCGTCAAGAAGGTCTTCACGCTCAAAGCCCATAATCCGGTCATCGCCAAGCATGTCCTGACCCGCATCTATATCGGCAAACTGCATACTTTCAACTGTTATTGAGTCTCCACGAGAATCACTAAAACCAATTGCAGAGCGAACGATGCTTTCAATCTTCGAAAGTTGTTCTTCACTGCGCGGCTCATATACCCTTTCACCAGCTTCCGTCGTTGTGTAGGTTCCGTCAACGATAACCGCTACCGAAAGCTGATTGACCGCGCCTGCCTCACGAACAGTATTTCTAACGGTTTTGCTGATCTCATAATTAGTTGTTTCTTCAAGTCGGTTTTGTTGGGATGTCGGCTGGTCATCAAGAAGCAAATCGCCACCTACATTAGGAAGGTTGTTTTCGACACCCACATTTTCATTAGCTGGCTCGCGCTCAGAACCACTTTCTTCCACAAGGGAGGATGAGCGTACAACCTGGCTTTCGGGATCAAAAATTTCCTCGTTCTGGCTGATGCGGTCAAAATCAAGATCTGCAGTCACCATGGCACGAACTTTACCAAAACCGACGGTTCGACCAACAAGGTTCTCGATTGAGTTTGTCAGGCGTTGCTCATACTTACGACGCATTTCCTCGGCCTTGACCGTCATGAGGCCTTCATCATCAGTCCCGCCCTTAGCCAAAAGGTTACCTGCACTGTCCATAACTGAAACAGTAGAACCTTTAAGGCCTGGAACGGCGGAGGCAACAAGTGCCTGAATACTTTGTATCTGGTTAGCGGTAAGCTCAATGCTACCTCTCAGATTAACGAACACGCTGGCACTCGGGGGCTGCGTTTCACGGCTAAACAATTCACGCTCAGGAATCACCAGATGAACACGAGCCGTTGAGACTGGCTCAAGCGCACTAATTGTTCTCGCAAGCTCACCTTCCAGTGCGCGCTGCTTATTCATCATGTCCTGAAAGTTTGTGGTGCCGAAACCGGACTGGTTATCGAAAAGCTCATAACCTGACGCCCCGGTACTAGGCAGGCCTTCACGAGCAAGAAGCAATCTGGCTTGTGCCATATTTTCTTCACCGACAGAGACTTGCGTGCCATCCTCTGATATTGTGTAGGCAATGTTATTCTCATCAAGCTTCACTGCTATTGCACTTGTATCTTGGGAGGATAAGTTATTATAAAGCATCTCCATATCAGGAGAGGCCACGCGAAGGCTGACAAACACGAAAAAGAGCAGCAACATAAAGACAACCGCACCCATTACGCCAAGTCGGGCGGGCCCTAACCTTCGAAAGGTGGCCATCATCCCGTTATCGGCAGGCTCCATTGAATTCTCATTTGTAGTGCTATCAGCCATTTTGTGTCCCGTGAGTTTCGCCAGATTCCCCTCAAAGAAATTGAGTCGGCGTTATATTTATACTTTATTAGTATAACTGTTTTTTTTTGCTTTTTCCACTTGTTCCACATCATTCTTAAGAATCACGGTTTTGCAGACGAAAATAGCACTTTCCAAGCATACGGAAATCATTAACAAATTCTTAATAACATATTAACAAACCCTTAAATATTCTTCATATATATCAAATAGTTGACACAGGTTTACGAATTAAGTATACTGTAGGTAGGGAATAATAATGTGCTTAGTATAAGCATTACAAAAAGTGGGTCAGAACAACCATGTTAGAAGCTGTAAATTCAACTTTATTAAACTCAGGTAATTTGAAAGTTGCCTCCTCAAAGGCGGCACAGCAAAAAGTAGAAATACCAGAGGCCGATTTTTCATCACTTAAAATGGATCCTTATTTGAGCCGCAATGTCGAGTTTCAAAACGACCTTAGCCGCGCGATTGTACAGATCAGGGACACATCCACCGGAAATACAGTTAAACAATTTCCGACTGAAAGCCAGATACAGGCTTACAAGCAAATCTCTTCTCCGCCCAAGGAAAGTCCGAGTGTTGATTTTAATGACGTTGAAATACGCGCCGAGGCTAAAGTTGAGACACAACAAAATCTCTCACCCGCCCCTTCCGACAGCTCGCTTGATATGGCTTTGGTAAATGGCGCGCAAGGGTCCAGTTCAAGCGCATCAGTCAATATCAGCGCTTAACTCTTCAAGCCATCGGCAATTTCGCGGTTTAAACGGGCCAGTATAGCGGCCTGGCCATAATCTTTTTTATCCAGAACCACTGCCGTTTTCTTAAAAACAAAATTGGCAAGCTTTATAATATTTTCATTCAGCTTATAATCTTGAAATTCCATGCTTTTACTCAAGGCACGGTCTGTCATCGCCTTGTCATAGAATAATCCCCAAAGGCGAGAATTTGACCGCAATGCATCTTCAAAAGAACCATCTTTTACTTCATTTTCAATTCTGTCTGCCAGTGAGATTAAGGCTTTCACCTCAACATCTCTCTGTTCCAATAGATCAGAATGATTGTCAGTTTCTGATATGTCAGAGCCTGAATGCGGTAAATTATGCTGATGATTTATCGTTTTTAGTGATGTGTTACCCATTATCCTCAAGAGTTCTTAAGCAAATTATCTTCAAATTCGATCAGTGACTGACCTTCCTTCAGGGCTTTATAATAATGCCCCTTAATAATTTGCTCGTTGATCTTGACAAAAATGGGCGAAGTTGATGGCGCTGCCTGTAGAATATCTTTGACTATCGCAAAATATTTGGCGTGATACTCCCTTGGATTACGTGCCAGATACATGCATTGAATTAAAAAATATATTTTTTTACAAGGCGTATCCGCCTCTTCTTCTTGCAATACGTCCTTTTCTCTTAAAATAGGGGCTTCTCCGGCGATATGGATGCGTGTGCGCTGCTTATCATTGGTGATGACGGCCGTACCTATCAGAATTTTTTCACCGGGCTTTAAATCGATTACAAGAGCCATTCATACCTCGTTGCGAAGAGTCCATTATGAGGGAAAGAAATCCCCAGAGCCTCTTATGATAAAGATGTTATACGGATGTTCAAGTCAGAATTGGTCAAGAAGGGATTTTTGACCTTCACCGGCCAGGCTCGCTTCACTGTTTTGCAGCATCTGCTTGGTCTGCAATGCTAATAATGCAGCGCCTTCGTCGCTAACAGATTCTTGCTCCACAGGGTTTTGTATAGAAGATATCAAAACCTCAATAGTTGATTCCGAAAAAGCTTTACGTGTATTCATTTCATTAACGTCCCCGACGAGCTGTGCACGAAATACCCTTACCTCATCGACTGCCTGCGTTACAGACGCATATGCTGAATCTGCAACACTTGCCGAAGAAAACTGCTCAGGACGCAAGTTTAAAGCATCTGACGACAGTTTAAAGCCTTCCACTACATATTTAGATCCTGCTCCGCTACCGACCTCAAATACAAGGTTATCACCGTTTAATAGATTTTCACCAGCAAAACCTGTGTTTTGTGCCAGATTATCAATATCGTTTAAAAGTGCCGCAAAACGCTCTTCCAAAGCAGCTACATTATCTTGTTGCACCTCACCTGAGAATGCCTTTTTAATCTGAACTGCTGTGCCGCCCGCCTCTTCCAGTTTATTTAAAACTGTATCAACGCTTTCAATAGACATGTTCAAAGTCCGGGAAATGTTTTCAACATTCTCCAGAAGGCTTTGAATGCCGGAGACTTTTTCAAGAATATTTGTAGAAGAAAGGCTGACCTCATCCTTAATGGGACGACTTTGCGAGGCTTTGTCTGCGCCGTTAACATCATTGCTTTTGCGAGCATTAGCTGTTTCCGAGGTCGGTTTAGCAACCTGCGGCTTGTTAAGCATCGATGATGTTAGCGTTAATTTATCCAAAGCCTTACCTTTCCTAGGTTGGCAGATAGTATTTATCCTTTATGCGTTTTGTCCTAACGCACATATATACATTTAATATATACCGCTAATGGTAAAGGAAAAGTTAATGTCGGGTCAAGAACTCAATCAGGCCAAAGCATTATAGCGTAAGCGCCCCGTTGATGGATCCGAGTAAAGGCCCGGCGCATTCATTCTGGCCTGCTCTATCTCATCGGACGCTTCATTGTGATTTCCTGCACCACTTCCGTCACCCCCTTGACCACGACTATTATTATCGCCCTGCCCTTCACCATGCTGTTGCAGGGCCTGGTCAAAGTTGAAGCTGCCATCATCAAGCGCGAACTGTAAATCACCCTTGTTTATATCAATTCCTGCTTTTTGAAGGGTTTGTTCCAGCGCGTTCATATCTCTTTGGAACATAT
>Ga0066376_10005295_pt1 | contig 10993 bp, 7 predicted proteins | sample Knorr_S15_td_Bot_FD_77009 | JGI IMG/M metagenome (GOLD analysis project Ga0066376, IMG submission 77009) | Marine microbial communities from Southern Atlantic Ocean transect - Knorr_S15_td_Bottom_ad_5009_LV_A | ecosystem: Environmental > Aquatic > Marine > Oceanic | place: Southern Atlantic... | reverse complement strand
TCGACCACCCAGATCTACACCCATATTCACGAGACGCGCCTCAAGGCGGTGTACGACGAGTTCCATCCCCGGTCCTGACGACCGGTCCGTGTTTGCCCCTCTCCAAGCCGCTTGTTATTCTTAGCGGATCTCTCACCACTTGGGTGCGGTCGCCAGCGGGTGCCGGACCGGAGCGGTCGTGCGGGGGCGGTCGGTCGGAGATGAGCCGTTCTACCCGGACAGGGGGAAGCCGCACGCGTCGTCACATTGTTCATTCCGCTAGTAACCGCGATTCGCCACACAGGTCGGTAGCGCGGCGCGCGCCTGAACAGGCGCGACACGGGAGCAAATTGAGTATTTGTGACCGCGCCACAACGCATTCAGGCGTGACGCTTGCTGGCGACATATGCCGCGAATCACGGTTACCGGACACGAGTCGTTTCTAAGGAGCACACCATGCGCCGGACCGGGCACTATCTTTTTACGTCGGAGTCGGTCACAGAAGGACATCCGGACAAGATCGCTGACCAGATTTCTGACGGCATCGTCGACGCGGTGCTGCGCCAAGACCCGAACGGACGAGTCGCCTGCGAAACACTACTGACCACCGGCCTCGTGGTCATTGCCGGTGAGATCACCACCACCGGCTCCACCGATTTCACCGACGTGGTCCGAGACACCATCCGCGACATCGGCTACAACCGCGCGAAGTTTGGGTTTGACGCCGATACCTGCGCCGTGCTCTCCGCGATTCACCCGCAGTCGCCCGATATCGCCATGGGTGTCGATCCCGGTGGCGCCGGTGACCAGGGGTTGATGTTCGGGTATGCCTGTTCAGAGACCGATTCGCTCATGCCGCTGCCGATCACGCTGTCCCACGACCTGGTACGCGGGCTGTCACGAGCGCGCCGGGACGGTGTCTTGAACTATCTGCGCCCCGATGGGAAGTCGCAGGTCACGGTCGAGTACGACGGCGACACGCCGGTCCGCGTCGACGCGGTGGTCGTGTCGAGTCAGCACGCCGACGACGTCGGCATCGAACAGATTCGGGACGACGTGATTGCGAAGATCATCACACCGATCGTGCCGGAACACCTGATCGACGAGAAGACGCACATCTACGTCAACCCGACCGGTCGGTTTGTGACCGGTGGGCCGCACGGCGACGCAGGCGTCACCGGCCGGAAAATCATCGTGGACACCTACGGAGGGGCAGCGCCGCATGGGGGCGGGGCATTCTCCGGCAAGGACCCCACGAAGGTCGACCGCTCCGCCAGCTACATGGCCCGGTATGTGGCCAAGAACTGTGTGGCCGCCGGCGTGGCGGATCGTGTTCAGGTACAGCTGGCCTACGCCATCGGGGTCGCCGACCCCGTGTCGGTCCTCATCGACACCTTCGAGACCGCGAAGATCGACGAGGATCGGATCGCCGCGCTGGTCCGGGAGCATTTTTCGCTGACGCCGAAGGGGATCATCGAGACGCTGGATCTCCGCCGCCCGATCTATCAGCAGACCGCCGCGTTTGGACACTTCGGGCGCTCGGAACCAGAGTTTACCTGGGAGCGCACCGACAAGGCCGCCGCACTCCGAGACGCAGCCGGGCTCTAGGTTTCCGGGCGAGGCGTCCGTGTGGCGGCGTTGCGGCGTCGGTCACATGCCGCCTGCATGCTCCCTTCTTGCGCCTTGCCACACGAACGCCTCGCCCGGAAACCGGTTCTGCGGCGTGAACGGGTCTGGCGGCGTTGCTTCGTCGGTCGCCCCGTCTGGGCCGGCGGCCGCCTGCCTGTTCCCTCGTCGCGTCTAGCCCGCCGCGCTCCGAAAACCGCTCCGCGGCGTTCTTCCCGGGGGCGCGTGGCTGGATTCCCTGAACATTGACCCTCCGATTGGTACTGTCAGGTTCTCCTGTCCTGACGCTGTATTAGGTTGTATAACCTAATACAGCTGTGGCTCAACTGACCTCCACCGTGGCGGCACCCGGGTACGAGCCGTGGCGTCAGTATGGCCGGGCCGTTAGGTGCGTACCGTGAGAAGCAGGTAGATGGCGGATCCGCCGAATAGGATGTTTGGGGCCCAGGCGGCCAGGACCGGCGCGAGCAGCCCGGCGCTGCCGAAGGCGGCGAACACGCTGATCACCACCCAGTAGGAGATAGCGAGCATGATCCCGATGCCGACGCCGTAGAGGGTGCCGTGCCGGCCCGTGGAAACCGCGAACGGGACTGCGATCAAGGTCAGGATGAGGGTCACGAGCGGGAAGGACAGTTTCCGTTCGAGGGCGACGCGGAGCGGCACGACGTTAACACCACTGGCGGCCAGCTCGCCGATGTAGCGATCGAGCTCCTGATAGTTCATGCGCAGAGCGTCCGGTGGCTCGGCGGCAAGATACTCGGGGGCCTCGATGGCGAACTCACGCCGGTCGCTGGCCACGAAGGCGCTGTCAGAGTCGTCGTCCGGGAATTGGCGAACCCAGGTGTCGTGACCTTGCCAGGCCTGCCCGGTCGTGTCATACACGGCACGTCTGGCAAACGCCCGTTCCGCGATTCTCCACTGGTTGGGGTCGAATCGATAGACCGTGAGTCCATGCAGGGCCTCCCCGTCTCGATCGAAAGATCCGTAGTTGTAGATCGCGCCGTCCGGGCTCGTGATCCACTTGCGGTTCAGGGCGTCGAACACCGGTCTGGTGATACCTCGAATGGCATCGTTACGTTCTCCGGCCCGACGATTGGCCTCGGCCAGGAACGTCTCGCTCATGGCGAACAGCGCCGCGCTCCAGACCAAGGAGAACAGCAGGAGTGGCAGTGAGGCGCGATACAAACTGATACCGCAGGCCTTCATCACCGTGAGCTCGCTCGTCTTGGTCAGCACGCCGATGGTGACGAGAGTGGCGACGAGCGTCGATATCGGGAGTACGAAATACACCCACTGCGGCGTCTGATACCAGAAATATTCGCCGATCATCAGGAGCGTGGCCTGGCCTTTGAAGACCTTGTCCGATAGATCGACGAACGTGGAGAGGTAGAAGATGCCGAGCAGGCCAACAAAGGACAGCGAGACGATACGCAGATACTGCACTGCGACATATCGGTCCAAGACGCCGACTACCGACCAACGGGAAGGGGAGACGTGGGTTTGGACAAGAGTCGACATCGCGGCCGGCGGTGGGTCGTCGGCGGCTGATGTGGCTTGGTCGGGTGTGGGAGCCCCTGTCGACCAGGCAAAAGGCAGCCGGAACGAGACCGGTCGTTCCGCCGAGCGGGCCCGCCGGACCAATAGGATGACGCCGACCCCTCCGATGACGATGTTTGGCAACCACATGGCCAAGTGCGGTGAGACCAGCGCTCCCTTCGCCATTGCCTGCGCACCATACATGAGAATGTAGTAGGCGAAGATGACGCCGATGCCCAAAGCGAAACTGGCGAGCTTACCGTCTTTACGGTTGGTGACGCCCAGTGCGAGACCTATGAGGGCGAAGGCGAGGCAGGCGGTGGGGATGGAGAACCGCTTGTGAATCTCCATGATCGGGTTGTGCGGGGACGCGCCGGCAGCCACGATCTGCGCCATCTGGCCCTGAAGCTCGGGGAGGCTCATTTCACCGTATCCCCGAGCCAGCTCACCGTCATCGTCGAATATCGTGTCCGCATCGAACGGGACCAGGGTCTTGCTGAACGTGGTCTGGGTGTAGGCGGCTGGGTCGTCTGGCGGAACCCGGTGAATCGACCCTTGGCTCAGCTCGATGTCTACCGTCTGGGCCTCGTAGTCAACGACGATTCGGCCCTCTTCGGCGACATACACGACGGGCTGACCTTCGTCCTGGGTAATCGCCAGGAAGACATCAGTCCATTTGGTGCCCTGTTCGTCGACGCCGCGGACATACATGTTCACGCCTGGGAGGCTCCGGTCAAACACTTGTGGCTCGACCTGGTCGGCCGTATACGACGCGAGCTGGCGGAATACGATCTCGCGAAATGCCTGATTGGAATTGGGCAGCGCGGCGATCATCACGTAGCTGGTCGCGGCGGTCGCAAGCAGCGCAAGGATGCCAACCGGTCGAAGCATGCGCGTGATGCTGATCCCGCAGGCTTGCATCGCGACCGTTTCCCGATCTCCGGACAAGCGACCCAACGCCATCAATAGGCCGATCAGGAAGGCCATGGGAATGGTGACCCCCAACCCCTGAGGGATCAGCAGCCCCATCAGCGTCGCCACGGTCGCGAAATCGACACCCTTGGTGAGAAGCTGCTGAGCCTGGTCCATGATCGGCGGGATCATGAGCATGAAGGTCAGTACGAGCAGGCTGAGAAACACCATCGGTAGTGTTTCCCTCATGATGTAGCGGTCGATGGTGGTCAGCATGACGACGTTCGAATTCTACCATCCGTTTTATCGGTTCGAGAGGGGTGGGGAAGGGGGCGCTCCAGGACTTCCGGGAAGATTGGCCGCTGCTGGTCTGACGGTCGGTCAGCATTTCTGATCGCGTGGTCGTCCGTCCACGGTTGAGGCTATTCGCGCGCGCGGCGTCCGCCGGTCGCCGTATAAGCGGCTCGGATTTTCTGGGCCAGCCGCGCCGCGCGTGAGGCGCGGGCCGCCGAGCGGACGCGAGCTCGCGTGTCTCCATCGACCTCTGGCTTTGTGCTCCGCGTCGCGCGCGGTCGTTCGGCGTTCTGTCGACGACTGATTTTCCAGGAAATCTGAGAGTTTTGAGAAAATTTCAATTTCGTGTGCGTCCCGAACCGGCACTTATTGGGTCCGATAAGGGGTGTTATGTTAACTTAGCGGTCAAAATGTAAAATATGAGGACGCGCCTCTAGGGTTGGAAAGGGCGAATGAATTCAGGCATTCCGGTGCGCGCACCGCCGAGGCGCGACCGCCCTTGGGAGGAAATGCGCATCAGCGGGAGATGTCTCGCAGATAACGCGCGGGACCGCAGACGCTATCCGGCGTGCTTCAGCTCTTCGATGATCTCGGTCAGTGCCGTGATGATCTCGTCGCGGTTGACCTTTGACTTCCTGAACCGCAGACTGAGATTGAAGCTCTTCTGGGGCGGGACGTATTTGAAGGTGAACGCCTTGGGGCGTCCGGGTCGTGGCTTGGCGGTTACCGCTCGGGCCTGTGCCCGCGTGGCGGGGCCTGAATCGCGAGCCAGCGTCTCCACGAGCGCGATCATTTTCTGAACGTCGCCTCGCCTAACGACCTGTAATAGCAACGACTTGGAACCAATGTCGGCCAGCCGACAAAGTTCTCTGACCTCGTCAGGCATGCCGGCGAGGCTGAGCGACTCGGTGACTGATGTCCGGGATTTTCCGAGCCGTCGGGCGAGATCCTCATGTTTGAGGGCGTGTTCCTGGACCAGGGTCTGGAGGGCTTCAGCCTCCTCGAACGGGCTCAGGTCCTTTCGCTGAAGGTTTTCGATCAGCGCGATCTCGATGAGCTCCGCGTCATCGACGTCACGGATGACCGCCGGAACTTCTCGGAGACCCACCCGAACGGCGGCCTGGTACCGGCGCTCCCCCGCCACGATCTGAAATCGACCACGGCGTTGTCTCACGATGATCGGTTCGACGATGCCTTTCTCTGCAATGGAGGCCATCAGTTCCGACAGGTCACCCATCACCTGCCTGGGCTGGTCAGGATTCGGGTCAATCTCGTCGATCGGAACCAGGCGACCGATCGGGCTGCCAGACGATGCTGCAAGCGCCTCGACGTAGTGCTCGTCGTGACGCATGGAGACCGCTCTCGGGAGTCCGCGTCTAGGCACGGTCCATCACCTCCTCGCACAGGCTGTAGTAGTCGGAGGCGCCCTTGGAGTCTGGGGCAAAGGAAAAGATAGACTCTCGATAGGCTGGACTCTCCTCCAGTCTGACGTTCTTAGAAATGACCGTCTTGAACACCTTTGCGCCAAAGACTTTGTGGATCTCAGATTGGATATCTCGTCCCAGGGATGTTCGCCGGTCGTGCATCGTGATGAGCACGCCGAGAATCTCGAGCGCCGGATTGGCTCGCGCCCTGACCTTCTCGACTGTTTCCAACAGGTCGTCAGTGCCCTCGAGGGCGAAGTACGACGACTGTATCGGAATGAGCAAATGGGTCGAGGCGACCAGAGCGTTGACGGTGAGCAATCCCAGAGTGGGCGGACAGTCGATGACGACGTACGGATACTTCTTTGCCAGTGGGGCCAGCAGGTCCTTGAGTCGAAAGTGCGCGTCGAGTTCGCCGACGAGTCTGGCCTCGAGCTTGGCCAGCGAAATGCGGGCCGGCACCACCGACAGGTTTTCTTGCCGGTCGGCTGGCACGATCACGTCACTGAGCGCGCAGTCGGGGTTGGCGAATGCCTCGTAGACGGACAACTCGACTGTCTCTCGATCGACGAACGACAGGGTGCTGTTACCTTGCGGATCCAGGTCGATCAGCAGCGTCGACTTGCCACGAAGTGAGAGCGCGGCGGCCAGGTTGATGGCGGTCGTGGTCTTCCCCACTCCGCCTTTCTGGTTCGCGATTGTGACGACCATCTTGAACGGCACGGACGAGGAGTTCTCCAGTGATAGTCAGCCAGCGTTGACTGGGCGTGTGGTATGCAGCGCCATTCTAGTCCCCTGCACCCGTAATTCGCTGCATACGTCCCGGCGGGGCATCCCGCCTGATCTGCGTTGCTCCTCCTCGGTCACAAATACCCAATTTGCTCCCTCGTCGCGCCTTGACAACCGGGCGCCGCGCTTGGGACGTATGCAGCGAATTACGGGTGCAGCGGACTAGCGTCCGGCCGGCGGATCCGCAAACACGCGCTACATCTTGTACTTGCCCAGCTCGTCTGGGTCCAGGTTCTCGAGCCACTGTTGCAGGCGTTCAGAGTCCCCCGCGTCTGGCGTGATGTTCAGCGACTTCGCGCCATCGATGACGGCGTCCTCGGCGAAGATCGGTGCGCGCGCACGCAACGCCAGCGCGATAGCGTCGCTGGGCCTGGCATCAATCACGACGACCTGCCCGCCTACCAACACGTGGAGGACCGCGTAGAACGTGTTGTCCTTGAGATCGCTCACCACGATTTTCTGCACATCGCCATTAAGGTTGTGGATCACGTCGCGCAGGAGGTCGTGGGTCATCGGTCTTGGGGTCGAGACGTTCTCGATCTGCAGGGCGATCGCGTTGGCCTCGAAGACACCGACCCAGATCGGGAGGACGCGTTTCCCGTCGCTGTCATGCAAGATGACGATTGGCATGTTCGTCACCGGGTCGACCATCAGTCCCTTGATTGACATCTCAACCTGCATGGTGCGTTCCTCCATGGGACTGTGGGGCTCGAGTAAGTTGACCTCGTAGGCTGAACGGCCCCGCCTCCGTGATCCGGACACGTACCAGTTGGCCAAGCAGACTCTCGGGAGCCTTGAAGTTGACGACGGTGTTCCCCGCTGTTCGTCCCGCCAACTCAGACTGACGGCGCCGACTAGTCGAGTCAACCAGCACCTCCACCTCGCGACCGACCTGCCGCCGGTGGAGCTTTGCCTGGATACCTTTTTGTACGTCCTGCAGTTCGACGATCCGGCTCGTCTTGTCAGCGGCCGAGACATCGTCCGCGAGCCGTTGGGTGGCGAGGGTGTTGGGACGTTCCGAATACTTGAACGAGAACATGCTGTGGTAGCCCACCGTCCTCACCAGACTCAGCGTCTCCTCGAAGTCTCGTGCCGTCTCGCCAGGAAACCCGACGATCAAGTCGGTCGAAAGCGCGATGTCCGGCATGGCGGTCCGTATGCGCTCGACGAGCGTCAGATAGTCTTCGCGAGAATGGCGGCGGCGCATCCGTGTCAGTACCTCAGTCGAGCCGGACTGCACCGGCAGATGCAGATGGCGACAGACTTTCGGCAGCCTCTGCATGACACCGATCATACGCGATGTGACATGTCGCGGGTGGGGGCTCGCGAACCGGATGCGCTCGACGCCAGGCACCTCGTGGACCAGTTCCAGCAGCGCCGCGAAGTCGCAGCCTGGTTGATCGGGGGCTGCGTAGTGATTGACGATCTGCCCGAGCAACTGGATCTCGCGATGCCCCTGGGAGGCGGCGAGGCGCACCTCCTCGACAATCTCGCGCGAGGGGCGCATGCGTTCGTGACCCCGGGTGTAGGGGACAACGCAGAACGCACAGAAGTCGTTGCACCCCTCAATGATTGTGACGGATGCCTTGACCGGGTCCGTACGCTTCGTGATGCCGAATGGGAACGACACGTTGTCGTAGGGGTTGATGTCAACCCGTTCTGGCCGGCTCTGCGCGAGCTCGTCCACCATCTCCGGCAGCCGCGTCAGCGCTTGTGTGCCTACGACCAGATCCACACGGCGCCCACGCTCGAGCAGCGCACTCCCCTCCTGTTGAGCCACGCACCCGGTCACGGCGACAATTGGCCGTCTCCCGGACGTGTTCTCCGGTACCTGACCCAACTCCGTATACAGTCGATCCTCGGCCCGCTCTCTGACGCTGCAGGTGTTGATAACCACGAGGTCGGCCTCGTTCGGTGCCGCCGCCGCCTCATAGCCCGCCTGATCGAGGAGGCCGGCCAGACGCTCGGAGTCGTGGACGTTCATCTGGCAACCGAACGTTTCAATGAAGTATTTCCTGGGCACCGTTGTTCCTTGCCTATTGATGTTCGCCTTCCAGTAGCTCCCGTGCGGTTTGCAACACGGCATCAGACACCCGTGTCCCGGTCATCATCCTGGCGACCTCTGCGGCACGCGCCTTGTCATCAAGGCGGTCGACTCTCGCCGTGGTACGGCCGTTGACGACGATTTTTTTCACTCGGTAATGGGTGGTGCCATATGTGGCTATTTGTGGCAAATGGGTCACGCACAACACCTGGGCTTGACGTGAAAGTTCCCGCAGTCTGGCCCCGACGCGGTCGGCCGCTTCCCCGCCAATCCCGGCGTCAACCTCATCGAACACGAGCGTTTTCCCCGGTGCCTCCGTGGCGGTGATGGTGCGGAGGGCTAACATCACGCGAGACAGTTCTCCGCCGGACGCGATGCGCGCCAGCGGCTTCACGGTCTCGCCGGGATTCGCCGAGAAGTAGAACTCGGCTCGGTCGGTCCCACGGTCCGTCCAGTCGCTCTCGTTGGTGGGCGACTCGTCGAAGCTGACTTCGAACCGACAATGGGACATGGCCAGATCGGCCAGACCCGCCTCCAGCGCGGTGGCGAGCGCGCCGGCATGATGGCGACGCCGTTCCGACAGCGTGGTCGCCGCGGACACATAGGCCGCACGTGTTGCGGTCACTCGTTCAACCAGCGCCGTCGATTGCTCCGCGCCGGTGTCGAGCTGGCTGGACGCCTCGCGGAGTTCCGCACGTCGGCGTACGACATCGGCCAGCGTCGGACCATGCCGTCGTTTGATCCGTTCGAGCCGGGCCAGTCGGTCCGCCACGGTCTGGAGCCGTTCGGGAGACGCCTCGACCCCGCTGGCGTGCGGGCGGAGGGCAAACGCGAGTTCTTCGAGCTGGGAGACCACCGCGTCCTTGGTGTCGAGGTGCGGCGCGAATGATGGGTCGAGCGTGGAGAGCTCGGCGACACGTTTCCAAACCCGTTCCAAGGCTCCCAGGGCCGCCTCGTCGCCCTCGTAGAGCTCGGCATAGCTTTCTGCCGCCAGCCGGTATATGTGATCCGCATTCGCGAGAATCTGTTGCTCGGCGGTCAGGCGGACGTCCTCGTCCGCCTCAGGATCGGTCTCGTCGATCTCTCGGAGCTGAAACGCTACCATCTCGGTCCGTTCGGATTGACTGGCGGCGCGCTGCTGCAGATCGGCGAGAGCCGTCGCCGCGGCGCGCCACGCGTCGTAGGCGATACGGACGGCGTCCCGGTTCACGCCCAGGTCGGCATAGCGGTCGAGCAGATCGAGGTGCGTGGTCGGATCGAGCAAGACCTGATGTTCGTGTTGTCCGTGAAGGTCGATCAACCGGGCGCCGATCTCGCGTAACGTGGTGGTCGACACGACCTGGTCATCGACAAACGCGCGGCTACGCCCGTGGGCCGAGACTTCGCGGCGAAGGATCTGCTCGGTGCCGTCCGGCGTTTCAATGACCGCCGCGATGACCGCCTTGTCGGCGCCGGTGCGCACCAGGTCGGCGGACGCACGACCGCCACGGAGCAGGGCGAGTGCGCCAACGACGATCGACTTGCCGGCACCCGTCTCGCCCGTGAGGACGTTGAGACCGGTCCCGAACTCGAGTTCGAGGATGTCGATGACGGCCAGGTCGTGAATGCTAAGGAAGCGGATCATGGACCGGCAGGAACGAGAAGTACCATCATATCATACATTTGACAGCACTTAGGCTGCGTGCTACCCTTCGGTGTCGGCGCTTTCCCAGCGGCGCGCTTTGTAGTCAACGGAGGGCCAGTGCGTACCCTTGGTTACTACGCCATCGCCTTGCAAACACAGGCGGTTGGCGCGTCAGAGACAGGTACGGGTGGAAGCGTTGTCGAATGGGTCGCTCGCTCGACACCGCTGTCCAAAACCGTTCTCCTCATTCTATTCCTTTTCTCAGTCGCCTCTTGGGGCATCGCCCTCCATAAATTGTGGGAATACCGGCGTCTGGAACGCCAGACCTCGAGCTTTCTCGACGTGTTCAGACGGAGCAAGAAGTTTTCTGAAGTGCAGTCCGTGTGCCGATCGCTCATCCACAGTCCGTTGGTCGGGGTGTTTCAGGCGGGATACGCGGAACTCAACGCACAGCTCCGCCACGGCACCGAGGGCGCCGAACCGGCGGCCGGGTCGGCACGCCCGACGCTTCGAAGCTTCGAGGCGCTCGACCGAGCGCTGCTCCGCGCGTCGTCGGTCGAGGCCAACAAGCTCGAGCACCGAGTCTACCTGCTGGCGACGACGGCCACCCTCACGCCGTTCATCGGTCTGTTTGGCACGGTCATGGGGATCGTCGGCGCGTTCCAAGCCATCGGCGCCACCGGGTCGACCGAGCTGTCGGTGATCGCCACGCCGATCGGTGAATCGCTCATCGCGACCGCGGCCGGGCTCTTCGCCGCGATTCCG
>Ga0066376_10005294_pt1 | contig 10995 bp, 3 predicted proteins | sample Knorr_S15_td_Bot_FD_77009 | JGI IMG/M metagenome (GOLD analysis project Ga0066376, IMG submission 77009) | Marine microbial communities from Southern Atlantic Ocean transect - Knorr_S15_td_Bottom_ad_5009_LV_A | ecosystem: Environmental > Aquatic > Marine > Oceanic | place: Southern Atlantic... | reverse complement strand
GATACCATGCAGCTGGATCTCTTTTCTCATAAGAACCAATATTGAAAGAAGTTGTACCAGAAGTTCCATCGCTATCGTGAAAATCTATTATTGATGAATTATTAAATCTCATAAAAGATCTATCTGAACCACTAGATCTTTGTTCCATAAGGATTTGATAGCCGGTCGTATCACCCTTGAACCAAACACTAAAAGTCCAAGTTTTTCTATTTCCAGCAAGAGCGGGAGTTTTGGCCAGATACGGACTATCTCCATCTTCAAACCGCAGACTATTCTCCATCACGCCATTATATAATGCTAATCCATATGGATCTAGTCCACCGCCTATAAAACCTAGAGGATATGTAAGAATACTCATGCGTGATTACCTATTGTAATTAAAGTGAATGAAGATATAATAAATTGCATTATTATTAAAAAAATATCAAGTATAATTTTGTGATCCTGAAAAAGCCCCATACATATATGTTCCATCTGAAGTGAATGTCAAAATATCAACCGCGCTTGCAGTAGAAGTCATTGTTGGTGCATTGTTTCCAGGCCATTTATAACCCGTAGACCACGCAAGAGTCTTTGGAGATGATGGTTGTGTTACTCTCATTATATAAACTCCACCAGCTTTTTGATTTGTTGCAGTAGCTACTGTTCCATTATGGGCGAGAGCTAAAGTTGCTACTTGAGCCGTATTCGCATTCCATGATATTGATGTACCAGAAGTTAATGCTAAATCATTAAAGGTTTGTTGAGCAGTCCATATATTCTCTTCACCAACTACTGCTCCACCAGCGGCAGCATCTTCAAAGGCTGGGGGGGAACCTGCTCCTGTTGAAGTTAAAACCTGTCCATCAGTACCAGTTGCTATTGCTACTGGATTACCAGAAGCGTCATAACTAATTACATTCCCATCTGTACCACTTGCCATTTTTGCAAGTGTAACCGCATTATCAACTATTGAAGCGGTGACTGCTCCTGTCATATTAGTCATAACTCCAGATGCAGGAGTACCAAGTTGGGGAGTGGTAAGTATAGGTGCAGTAAGTGTCTTATTAGTCAGGGTTTGAGTTGTGCTCGTCATGTAAGTATCAATATCAGATACCAAACATTGTTTCATTAAATCTCCATCACTAATAACTACTCCATCTGCCGCGACTAAAGTTACAGTTGCTTGAGTAGTTACACTACCATCCATAACATTAAGTTCTGCAGCAGTTGAAGTTACTGCTGTACTACCTAGAGTAAATTGTCCGTCTGGAACAATTAATCCAGCAGCACCCGCTAGTATTAAATCATCTACATTTTCATCCCACCGCATATATGCACTTGCAGTTGCACCATAAAACGTGACATCATGTCCTGTGTTATCTTCACCAACTTGAACTGTTCCACGAACATCTAAAAGAGAAGCAGGAGCAGCCGTGTTAATGCCGAGTTTCCCGTCACTAGTAATTCTCAACTTCTCTGTTGCTGCTTCAGATGCAGCAGTCTTAAATACCAATTCAGTTGCATTATTGTCTGCTGCAAATGTATCATCCGCTTCCGCTTGAATACACGCGGCAATCAATATCGCATCAGATCCACTTCCTTCCTTTGGAGCAGCAAATTGAATCATTCCCAAAATATCTCCATCAACTATGTCTGTATCTGCTGTAGATAATCTTATCTTACCTGCAGCAGCACCACCAGTTCCAATTCCGCCTCTAACATCAAGCCCAAGACCAACATTGGAATCATTTTGAACATAAAGAGCAGTTGAAGTAGTAGCAGAGGCATGATTTTGAATAATTTGTGCAACACTTCTGCCAGCTGTACCTCCGGCTCCACCAAGATATCCAGTAGTATCAGCTGAATTTGAATCAATATACAGAGCAGAACCAGTAGTCAATGAATCATCATAATAGTTTATTCCTCTACCTGTGGTGATTGATTCAGCTTGGATATCAAGGATAGTTCCAGTTGTAGAAGCAGATGCAATCTTTGCTGTATTAGATCCTGCTTGAGCCGCATCTATTTCTAAAGCATATCCACCCGTAGCAAGGGTTGTATTAATAAACAGTCCTCTTCCAGCATCCATTTGAATAGACATCCCTGTCGCATTAACTGCGGATGTATGATCTTGAATAATTTTGGCGAGAGTTCTTATACCTGTATTATTAAGGTCTTGATTAATTACAAAAGCAGAACCAGTAGTCAAAGATGCAGCATTAACATAAAGAATATCATTTGTAGTTTGTGAACTAAGAATTTCAACACATTTGGCATCAGGGTCTAATCCAGTAATTTTAAGTCCTGGTATATTTGCATCAGATTTTTGTTTAATTTCAACTGTATTAATAAACGCATTTGCCCAATAAAAAGTAGTATTACCCAAATCATAAGTAGTATCTACATTGGGAATAAGATGAGAAGCAATATCTGCCTGAAAATCTACTGAATCAGTAGTATCACTTCCAAGTATTAAATTACCGTCTGCTGAAATTGCTCCGTTTGCATGAATATCTCCATGAACACGAAGATTTTCCCCAATCACCATACTTTTAGAAACACCCACACCACCAGTAGTAATTATAGAGCCGGTGGTATTGCTTGTTGAATTTGTAGTATCAGTTAATTTGACAAAATTGGACATACCTCCAGTTTGGGTCATAGCCATTAATTCATTAGTTTTAACCCTCCATTGATCAAAGGTATCTGATAGTGCGACGTTAGCGGACATTTTTTATAACTCCTTTTTGCTTATTATCTCTTGGAGAAGACACTTGATTTCAAGCATTTCATTCCTAACATTATTTAGTTCTTCTACTTTATGTTTCATCTCTTGCCATTCATAATTGATCTGAGATATATGTGTTTGGCTCTGTCGATGATTTTCCAGAGCAATTTTATCTGTATTAAGAAGTGCCTTCGAATGTAAATCTCTTATGTAAGACTTATTTTCTGTTTGAACTGTTTCCATATTAAGTATCCAATGCAATTACTCTCATATCCCGTACTTTTGGAATTGTGACAGCACTATTAGAAGTAAGAACCATCTTCACCGCAAACGTCTTGAACTTATCATATACAACATTACTAGATGAATATGTAATTTCTTCATCTGTAGTTTTATAAATAAATTCTTTATTATCCTCTTCACCTCCGGAAACTACTGATGTCGGAGTATCTTGTACCATAAGCACATACTTCTTATCATCAAAATCTCCAGGGTCTTCGTCAGATTTAACTTTATAATAAAGATGAAGATCTGTTCCTATTGGTTTATAAGCATTTAAAATAACTCTTAAATCACCAGCATCAAATCCATCCTCCAAAGTTACTCTACGAGAAATATATTTTGCATTAATATTTCCACCAGAAGAAGTGTTTTCTCCTTGAACATTTGCCACCGCATTAAGTGATGGCAGAGAATCTGGAGTAGATATTGTAACGGTTGGAGTTGTTAAATATCCAGACCCCGCCGTAGCTATCTTTCCATTCGCTAAAACAGAAACCACATTTGATACTCCCCCTGTAACTGTTCCAACTAGCATAAAAGTATTTGAATGATTGGTAGTAAAACCAGAAGTAGTTAATGCTTGTGCTTGCCCTGGAGAGGTGCCATCTGCAAGGATAGCCGTTGCATTAGCAAATATTCCAAAACAATTTGCACTAGTTTTAATTGTTATAGTAGAAACATTTGCTAAAGTATTTCCATTGAAAAAAGTTTGATCAGTAACAATTCCTATAGCAGCATTTACCAATGCTGTTGTTTGTCCATTATTTGCAGCAGAAGTTTGTGAACCAGCTTGTGTTCCAGATGGATTATTAGCAACTGTTCTTACTCCCTCTCCAATTACAAATTGTCCAGAATTTAAAGCAGTAACTACATAACCTGTATTCGGGGATTCCAATTTAACAGTTCCAGAAGTTGCAATTGGAAGTGTTACCTCTATGTGAACATTAGCATTCGCAGTAGCTCCCGTTGCTCTATCTGGAGCTGATATAGTCGCAATATAAACTGAAGGTGCTACATTTGTATATCCGGTTCCAATTGTAGTAACAACAATATCATTTGCAGAAATTCCCGCATCATCAACATCATTTTCAATTGTAATTAAACTCATTCTATCAACATCTAAGACCGGAGAAATATGAGAATTTGAAGTTGACATAGTACAATTAATATAAAACATTCCATTAGTCTTCATTGTCATCTGACGAGAACTTGTCAAATTAATAGTTTGATCTGGAGTAAATGCTGTATATCCTTGAGCTGCATTACTAGTATTATAAGATTGATAAGTAAAATCTGCAGTAGTATTACTAAATTGAATAGTTGAAGTAGTAGTTTTAAATGTTTGATATTGAACATTCGCCGTATTTCCTGCTGCCCCATTTGCATGAGAAGGAAATGAAGCATAATTATTAGAACCACCTGTTCCAGTAAATTCGCAACGATTAGCACGAAACATTAACATTTTACTTGGATTATTTTTCCATTCTCCTGCATTTTGTGGTTCAAAAAATGAACCAACAAATGGCTGTTTAGAAATCTTTCTTGTGGTTCCAGTTGAATCTGAACCTATACCTCCAGTATATAATTTATATTCTGGACTATTACTTATTACAACAATTGCATATTCATCTGGAGTTAAATATACTGGAGACTCAAATGTAAAAGTAGTATGTGTAGTAGTATTACTCGATGCCGCATTAGCAACAGATGATGTTTGAATCTCATCTGGATTTAACGTTACTTCTGAAAATGGTAACACTATAGAACTACTTGGAAACCCATTTACTATTGGTCGAATTTGTACTGTTATTGGAAGATATGTATCCTTGGCACTAAACCAAAGTGTAACATCTCTAAGAAAAAAGCCCATTGGATATGTACTTGGATCTATAAAAACAGATTGTGCCAATGGATTAATCCAATTCGTCTGAGTTGTTTGTCGAGAAGTAGTATCAGTAACAATTTCTTCATCACCAATAGAATCTCTACGAAGAATGGGTTCTCTTGTAGAAATCAAAAGTTTTTCTCGATTCTGTAATAATCCTTTTACTTTAAAGATTGATTCAGCAACAGTCGTAGTAGAAGCCAATTCATTATTCGCATGATCTGTAAGTCTAATAATTCTATCACCAGATCTAAATGTTCCTGCAGGAATATTAATATCTCCGGCAATTTCACCTTGATCATTAGTTTGCATTCTAGAAGTAGCACCAATTCCTCTTGTATTTGCCACAATTGTACCAATAGCTCCATTAGCAGAAGAGGTTATACCAGTGACTATATTCGCTGCCGCAAATCCAACTCCAGAATTTGATATTCTATTATTTTGTAATGTAACTGGAGATCCTAAAGTAGCACTTGAATTTCCATTAATATCTGTAATGAAAAGTGTAGCCACATTACTGACAGTATTAGATGAAATACGTACAATAGCTCTATTATTTGCAGAATCTTTAATAACTTCACCATCTTGGAATGCTCCATTTGCCCCACTAAGAATTATCTTTTTCGCTGGTTCTGTATTAGCATTCATATTTGTACTACCAATCCAGACGTGCATATTAGCAAGAGGTTTTAATCCTTTAGAAGAAAAAGATACCCTTTGAGAACGCATATATGGAACCACACTCATATCAAGTTTACGGTTTCCTACCGTTTTAACAATTGTTTCTACTGGATTATCTGATTGTATTCCAAATTTAGACTTACTTTGACTAATGAGTTTAGTGCTTCTAGTACCAATAGTTGAACTTCCAGAATTAGCAATTGCTGTGTTTGGTTCTGGATTAACTTGTTTTCCTGACCAGTTTACAGACCAATCATCCCATTGTGCACCAAATCCCTTTCTACTAGCATTTGGGCTCAATGTCCAATTATCATGATGTCCTTCAAGATTTGTGGTAACATCTGGTCGAGTAGTATCATCGAACCATGTATCAGAAGGAGGATCAATTTTCAATGAACCAATAAAATTTACAATATTAAATGGATTTGGTGCTGCTGTACCACTTGTAAGCGGTTGTTCAACAAATACTGTATTTGTAAATGGAAGTGTTATCAGATCTCCTGTTTTAACAGTATTATTACTAGAAGCAGAGTCATAAGTAAATCTAAAATTGTCATAATAGAACGGTGGCCTCAATTGTTTTTTTGCGAAATGAATTGAAGCATTATAATCACTTAAAGTTACATCCCCAACTGAATGTCCAGCAAATGGATCTACCAAAATTCCATTCTTGAATCTATTTCCTGTAGTATTAAATAATGAATCTCTTGCACCATCAGAAGTAATATCCGTTGATGCTATTTCCTTCTCTAGAAAATTAAGAGAACTAAAATACTCAAGTCTTTCGACTCTTTTTTCAATTTTTCCAATATCTCTCATTGTGAACCGTTTATTATCAATATAACGATTTTCAATATCTGTAAGAGCAAAAGTATAAGCAGGAATTTTTAGAGTATAAAGGGTCATTGAATCTTCATCATCAACTGGAGCAATTGGATTAGTATCTGCTATTCCCTTAATAACTGAAAATTTTCTATCTCTAGTTAAAGTTAGTTTATCAATCCTTGGAAGATAATATGAATAATCAAGAGTAGACGTTGTATCTGGATCTGGAGTAAGAATACTAGCAGCTGCCATCGCTCCTGTAGAAGTTGCAACATCATATGACGTTAAACCAGTTCCATCATTTGTGTTTTCTGCAACAAATGATCTAAAATCTACGCTATCTGATAATTTAAAGGTATCACCAGTACTTGGACTTATAAAGCTTGGAATATCCTCATATGAAAATGTTTCAGTTCCATTATCCCACGCACCAGAAGTTGGATATGAATTAACTGTAAAATATCCTGCACCAGAATGGGTAAATCTATCATAAACTATACAAACTTTTCCCCTTGGCGGATTATATCCTGCTTGAAGAGATACAAATGAATGATCATAATAATTATCTCTCTGACCAGTGTCAAGTGCATAAGCAGACGTAATATTATTAGCTGATGCAACCATCATGGTATTTGAAACATTAATAGATGGATGGCCAGAATCTACAATCTTAACAATATTGAATACATCAGTAACGGGAAGTTCAATCTTAGTTCCAACTTCTCTGGTTGGAGAATCCACAAAAAATTGTCCTACTGCCTTTTGTTGATTAAGATTCTGAACTACAGCAGGAGAAGTTCCAATTACATTATATGCCGTATTTCCATTTCCTGGTACAATCGATTTTCCTCTTAAACTTCCTAGATTAGTTTTCTTTGCAGTAAATGTAACTGCGACATTAACAGCAACAGATGTTTTACATTGAATTGTCGCTTGAGTTCCAGATATAGAAATTAATCTACTTTCTCCATCAGTATTTGCAAAACTTAAATATTGTCCATTAGACAAAACCGCATTTGCGGCTGTACTATACGCTTGTCCACCAGACCTATGAGAATTGTCAATAACTACAATAAAATTTTCTTCTGCTTGTGCTTCCGTAATTGTTCCTGTTACATTAAATGCATCTTTAGCTGTATCTAAAACATTCACCTGTACAACACCAGCACTAGATGTTGCCGCTGGATATACTGTAGTTTTATATGTAAAAGAAACATTATTTGCCAGTTTTAAGGGGGAATCTGGTAATGGGAAAACTAATGAACTCTGGTCTGAATTTAACAATTTTGTATTAGCGCTTAAAATCTCCCCAACCTTAGATCTTTTGTGAACTTCAGCATTTGCAACTCTCCAAGGAGAAGACGTACTTGGAACTGAAACAGACTCCACATCTTTCATCAAAAAAGAAATATCATAAGTTGAAGCGTATTTAATTCCATGTGCAGTACTTGTAGAGACAAGATTAGAATGGTTATACCAAGTATTTGAAGATTCAGTATTAGATATTTCTACACCACCAGTTGAATTAGCAGAAAAATATGTTCTGTCAGTCATATTAGAATCTAATTGAATAGTAGCAACAGTTGAATTTCCATAATAACTAACAACATTTTTGGTATATGAAGTATTTGATATATTAGATTGGTCTTCTAATATGATAACACCACCACCTTCAACATCATATACTGTACTAGCTGGATTTTCAAGAGCTATATTGTACATTGAATCTACAGAATAACCTGGATTTGCTGAAAATTGCTCACCAATCATTTTATTTAAATTTGGAGTTGTTATTTTGATCACTGCTTTATTATAAGCATTATCTATTTGTGCAAGTCTTTGAAAATGAGCATTTGCTGTTGCCGTACCGCCAATTTGATAAAGAGTAGAATTAGTATGACCTGTATTAGAAACACCAACTTTTATTATATCTTTCTGCATTTCAAATGTTTGGGTAGTAGAATTTGAATATCCAGCAGAACCCCTAGAACCATATAATTCACCAGCTGATCCAAGATAACTAAGTGTATCAGCAACAACTCCAGTTTTATTATTTGATGTTCTCACATCATACAAATACATAATATAGTCTGAATGAGAATGAGAAAGATTAGCTGTATTTCCAGATGCAGTATAATGATCCATGTCTCTGATACGAGCTGTTCCCACCTTAGTTCTTGATTGATATGTTAAATTAGTTGTTCCATATACAGAATCACCAGAAGCAGTTCCTGTTGTTACATTTGCGGAAGGAATACAATGTAAATCTACAAGCGTATGTTTACTGATATCAAAGGCACCATTAGCTTGTGTAACATGAAGTTTATTTCCAACAGAAGTGTTCAACCCGTATGTATTAACAGTTGCCTCTTCTCGACCTTTATCTATTGTAACATATTTGGTAGAAATGCTCTCATACTCATACCCCTTAACATATGCTTTTCCAGGATCAAGACCAGCTGAAAGTTTACTCTCAAAATGTATACTTTGATCAGCAGTAGCAGTACCAAATGTTCCGCCCTCAGTAAGTGTTGCTACAGTATTTGATGTAATTCCTGTAACTGTTGCAGTAACAATAGTGTTACCACTCAAATAAATTACATCACCGACTGTAAGATCTCTTTGAAAATATGTTCCGGTTCCTACTAAAGATGAAGTAGAACCAGATACAGCAGTGGTTCCCTCAATACCTTGATGAGATGTTAATTGTAGATTAAATGGCGTAATTGTATAATCACCAGATTCATCATAAGTTCTTCGTGCAAGAACTTTCTCCAATTCTGAATAAATTGGATATTTAACTTCTTCCAGTTTTTTCCCAAGTTTAACTTTTAAAAGTTGAAAAAAGTTTTCATCAGCTGTCGCTTCAACTGGATCAGCTGAAGAAAAGGCTTTCTTACTAAGTTCTAATGCAATTTTATATCTATTCGCACCCTGAGCAGCATAGTTATAAGCACCTTGAGCGGGATCAAGTAAAGAACTATCCGCATCAGAAGTTGTAATAGTTTCAGTAACTTGTATTCCAACACGGTAAGAAGGGGTAGAAGAATATTTTTCAAGAGTTAATGTTTGAGCATCTAGAAACGCAAAATACCCGCCAGTATAAAAAACACCAGAATTAATACTTACTACTGAACTTCCAGCTACCGCATCAGAAAGACCAGAAACACCGGCAGTACTTATTGTATTAGCAGACGTTGTAGATCCAACAATAGTAACTGTTTCACCATCTTGAAATGTGTTATTATTCAAATAATGGAACATAAGTGTGGGTTGTTCTGAAGCAGTACCTGCTTCAGTAGATACAATCCTACCTCTTGCATTAGAAGTTCCACCATTAATAATTGTATTCGCAAAAGTCGAAACACTAACATCAGCACCTGAATATTGAGTTTCAAGTTTCAGTGCTTTTGCTTCATTATCATAATTAAGTTCACATCCTAAGACTATACTTCCATTTCTAAAAAGGTGTTCACCATGTCTTTCTACCTGTTTCTGTAGAATAGTTTGAAGTTGAGTAACTTCTCTAGCTTGAACCGCATATCCAGGTTTAAATAAGACTCTATAAAAATTCTTAGTCTCATCATAATCATCATAATAGGGATCAACATTAAAGTCTGTAGAAAGCGCCATTTATACTTTTCCTAATTGATTTAATAATTATGTTGTGAAAGTTAAACTAATGTTTAAAATTCTATAATCAACTTAACATCTTCGATTTGATCTGACGCTCGTGTTACTGGCGAACGATTTTCTACATAAAGAATATCTCCAGAGAATCTTGTCAAATCTCCACCTGTAACTGCACCAGAACCATTAGCTGTAGCAGATGCTCCTGATCCACTAGAACCAGTTGAGTTGGCTGCAATAACTTCTGTATTATTAAAATATCCAGCGATGGCATTATATCCGAGTGCAGTAGCATTTCCAGCCGGAATGATATCTGTCAATCTTAAAGTATTATTACTTGTAAAATCAACAACTCTTCCTGTTGCTCCAGAAGTTGCCCCAGTTACCAATTCATCTGCCGCATATTGAGTTCCATTCCAAGATGCAAGAACAATAGTAGTAGCTTGATCAATAACTGATGCAGTTGAAATTGTACCATCTGCAAGCTTTGGTTGGGCAAGAAGTCCTACTTTACGAAAATCATTGTTCGTAGTAAAGTTATTTGATTCAGAATATTCAAGTCGGGCATTAGTAAGGACATAATATCCACCAAGTTCCTTAGTAGCATCTCCACCGTGTCCACCAGCAGGTCCAACAATTGGAGTCAATGCTCCAGCACTTACAGCAGGAGATGCTGCCGCTGTATTTGAGATAATAGTAATAGATGCATTGGAGTAATTATTTCCTCCAGCAATCATTGTTACCGCATTAATACCACCAGTAGAATTAACTGTTGCTCTCGCATTTGCTCCTTGTCCATCCCCAGCAATAACAACTTTTGGACCAACAACATAAGCATCACTTAAAGCTACAGCTGCAGGAACTGCTGGACTAAATGTCGCTAGTTTATCTGCACCACCATAAGCAGTAATTGTTCCACCATAACCAATATTCTGTGCTGTTCCACTTGTAAAATAGATATCACTATTTACATATACACCAG